>JACXTT010000504.1_pt1 | contig 66154 bp, 44 predicted proteins | sample 9270951 | NCBI WGS metagenome assembly JACXTT01 (sample SAMN15532306, study PRJNA645909) | rock metagenome | isolation source: weathered quartz diorite | place: Puerto Rico | collected 2017-06-21 | reverse complement strand
GCTCCACCAAGGCACACGTCTTCGCAGGCATCCGCACTCCTTCCGTCCCCGGGCCAACTGTGAATCCCCAAGACTCCTAACTCCCTCTGTATACAGGAATTGAAGCGCGTTTGCCGTGGCCGTGAAGGAGTGACACGTTCAGCCCATACTTCTTGGAACAGGGCGTGACGAAACCTATACTGCGCTGCTACCGTACCGTCAGGCCACGTACTCAATCCCGCATCACACAAAAAGAGTTGTTGGCGGATCAGCTCTGTGCAACGCTCCTCAATCATATGGACATCGCTGTCCAGGGCTGCGGCAACCGCGGCAGCAGAAAAATTGAACCCTACAATGCTAGCTGCCGCGAGCAGAACTTGTACGTCGGGAGAGAGTCGATCAATTAGGCGCTCCATAAAGTGCCGGACGGATATGGGCACTCCTGAAGTGATTGCACGAAGGTCAGATAGCAGGGTCCATTGTCCGTCCATTTGTACGAGTGCTTCCTGTTTAACTAAATCATCTACAAGAGTGACTAGAGCCAATGGATTCCCAGCTGTCCGCTGATGGAGCCGCTGCGCGATTTCCGTCAGCGCCACAGTAGGCGACCTCCAAGTGGGAAATCGCCAAGTGAGATAATCGTGGACGGATGTTTCGCTCAGCCATGGCAAAGCCAACTCGTGACACAGTCCATGATCTTGGAGTTCTTGTTGCATGGCGTGTAGCGAGTGACCATTGACTAGCACCTCCATTGGTCGATATGTGGCGATCACCAAGAGCTTGGCGGTTTCTCGCCGTCGAGCTAACATCGCGAGTAGGGCAAAGGTAGATACATCTCCCCAGTGTAAATCTTCCAGCCACAATACAAGAGGAAACTCAGTCGTGAGCATTTCGAGCCATATTGCCATTTCCCGCAGCATGCGGTTTTGAGTCGCCCCTAACACTTCTCGCTGTAAGCGGCTACGTTCTTCAACGCTGAGCAAGGTTGGCATTTGGGCAAGCCATAGCGGTGCATGCCGGTGCAGCAAGTCAATCAAGTCATCTCGTACTGGTCTGCGACATAACTGCTCCAGCGCCTGTAACACGGGCAGATAGGCTTCGCTCGCACCATATTGCTCCACACATTGTCCACGAGCGACCCAGATCCGCCCATCTGTGGCAATGTGGTTGATAAAAGTGTCCACCAGAGAAGTCTTGCCGATCCCCGGTTCGCCAGTGATGAAGACAAGCCGCCGCTCGCCGCTTCGTGCTTGTTCCCACCATTGTTGCAATTGCGCTAACTCGGTTTCGCGACCTACCAAGACAGAGTGCTGACTCCTGACCGCTGAGTCCTGAGTGGCAAAGGAGAGACTGTTAGCTTCTGACTCCTGATTTCTGGGTTCTGAATTGTCCCCACTGACTACTGAATGCTGGCTCCTGACTACTTGTCCTATAAACCGATATCCTCGTCCATGCACCGTCTCGATAAAGCGTGATTCGTTCGCCTTGTCACCTAACGCATCACGGATTTGTTGCACGGTGACGCGCAATGACGCATCTCCTACATGTGTCGAGTTCCAGACAACCGTAAAAAGTTGCTCTTTAGTGACTAGCTGACCGGCGTGTTGGAGTAAGAAGTGCAGCACGGCGAAGGCTTTCGATTTGAGCGGTAACACTGTGTCGCCCTGCCAGAGACGTTCATCAACCAGATCCAAGCGAAATGGAGGAAAGCAAATCTCTTGAGCAGCGAATTGATTTTGTGATGTATTCATCTTCCTCGCACGAAAATTTACAAAAATTTTACATCATCATTATCATTGTTCCTTTCCCTTTGGCTATCCTTTTGGTATGAGCAACGCTGCGTGCTAAACGGAGGCGGTTAAAAAAATCTCTTAACGTTTGCAACGTGTCAAATAAAGCAAGAGTTTAGTCGTTAGGCAGACTCCTAAGGAGGGGGGTAATGAAATATAAATTTTTTGGACTTGTAGGAGCCCTTTTTTGTGGAGTGCTTGCGTCAGGCTGCGCCACAATTGTCAACGGAACCACACAAAAGATCGGGGTCACCTCAACTCCCACTGCAGCCGAGGTGCTCATCGACTACAACATGCGAGTGACCACTCCAGCTTCAGTTCCTCTCTCCCGTGGAGACAATCACACATTCGTTTTCAAAAAAGAAGGCTACCAAGAGGATTCATTTGTCCTCACTAGCGGAACTTCGGGTTGGGTGTGGGGCAATATTATCGCCGGAGGTTTGATTGGCGCTGTGGTTGATCTCTCCAGCGGCGGCGGCCGCAAGCTCTCTCAAGACTCTATCCATGTGACACTCACCCCGCTTCCTGCCGAGCCGACGGTAATCCCTGTTCCTGCGGTCATGACGATTGAGGGTAGCGGGAGAACCGGGCAGTGAGAAGCACGAGTGCTGGGACTCAAAAACTTGCTCGACAAGGGAGTAGTTCCCTAAAAAGAATACGGGGCGAGGTAGGCGGCCATTCTCAATGGATTGTGAAGAGCAGGAAAGTTCCTAGGAAGTGAGGAAGAAGTCATGGATGTTGTACGTCGGCGAGGCTCCATATCGATCCCCTTTTTACTCGGGCTAGTTTTTCTCGCGCTCACTATGACGGGCTGCTTTGCGGCGGGCGCGAGAGCCAAGGCTATGATGCCTGAGCAGATTGAGGTAGGAACGCAACATCCCTCCTCAGTAAGTTTGGCCGTGCAGGGGGGCCAGGAGACCAATCCCTTTTACGAATCAGAGATCTCGAACGAAGCATTTATTGAGGCGTTACAGGATGCGCTCTCAAAGTCCGGGATCTTCACTAAAGTCAGCCAAAGTAGTGAGGCTGACTATCGATTAGAGGTCCTCCTCGACAAAGTGCACCAACCAATCCTTTCTTTGGCGACGACAGTGACCCTGGAGACGCACTGGAAGCTCATGCAAGTCAATTCTGGCAAAATTGTCTGGCAGGAATTCATCAAGTCCTCCTACGAAGCCGCCTTCCTTCCGAATCTTTACGGAGTCGCCAGACTGAGAGTAGCGAACGAGGGAGCGGCCCGAGAAAACATCAAGGAAGGGATTCGGCTATTGTCTCTAGCTCACTTCTAATGCAGCGCGACAGACAACAAATGTAGAAGAGATCTATCCATTTCGGGGCTTGCAAATAGAAAAGGCAACAACCAAATAGGGGGAGGCTTGTCATGGAAGACGTAAGAACCTACGGAGAACGCGGGACACAGAGATTTTCTCGATTCCGCAGGAGACTGCAGCCAAATTATGTTAGTTGGCTGATCGGGGCTTGGCTAGCGATCTTCTCGCCATACTTTGGAGGGACCGGTTGGGCGGTTGATCGCGGGTCGATTAACTCGGGGGAGACGAGATCCAGCTCTATTAGCGTTTCAGGTCAAAAAGATACTTGGACTTTTCAAGGGGCAGCAGGAGATCGTATCCGGGCGGTGATGGTAGCAACGACGGGGACCTTGACGCCCTATCTGTGCCTCTATCCTCCCGGTTACACAAATAGCACTCCTGCCGAAACGTGTGCCTACACAGGGATAGAGGATAAACTGCAGCAGACCGGCCTCTACACCATCATTGTTCTGGATAACATCAACACCAGGACTGGCGATTACAACCTCACGTTTCTGAAGATGCCGGGAAGCCTCTCTTTTCCAGGCGATCCCGACGGGAGAGCGATCGCGTCAGGCGAGACGCTGAGCGGCAAGATCAATGTGCCATCCGATTTCGATGCATTTCAGTTTTTCGGGACCGCGGGGGACCGGATCCGGGCGATAGCGGTGACGACTTCAGGGAGCTTGATCCCGTACCTATGTCTCTATCCGCCCGATCACAGTGCTGCCCTCCGTTGTGACTATACCGGGATTGATATTCAACTGCCGCAGACGGGGCTCTACACTGTCATGGTCCAGGATAATACTTTGGCTCGGACCGGCGATTATAATCTCACGTTCACAAAGACTCCTCCTGGTCCGGATTGTGGACTTTACAATCCTTCTCCTGTAGACACGGCCGCCCTTCTCTCTTCCTCTTCGTGTTCGATTTTGAGTTGGACCCTCGCGCATTGCTCGGTAGCCGCCACAGGGTATGATGTCTACTTTGGAGAAGAACTCACTACTCCGCTAGCGAAGATCGGCGACAATATTCCTTCTCCATCACTCGCATGTCCAAGTGTCCAAGTTGGAAAAGTCTACCGTTGGCGTGTGGTTGCCCATACGTCGAATGGAGACATCAAGGGGCCGACCTGGTGGTTCGACATACTTAAGAGCGACTTAGTGGAGACGGCGGTGAGCAACCCCCCGGCGAACGCTGCGCCCGGAAGCCAGTTCCCTGTGACAGACACGGTAAAAAACATCGGGCGGGGGACCGCAGGAGCCTCTACGACACGCTACTACTTATCGCTGGATACCACGAAGAGCAGTGGCGATAAGCTGCTCACGGGCAGTCGAGCCGTGCCGAGTCTCGCCCCAGGACAGACGTCGACTGGGACAGTGACGGTAACCGTCCCTACCAGCACCGCCACCGGCGATTACTATCTACTGGCGTGTGCGGATGACACATTCGTCGTGACGGAGAGTAATGGAGGTAATAATTGCAAGCCTTCATCGACGAAGGTGCATATAGGATCTCTCCCAGACTTAGTGGAGACGGCGGTGAGTGATCCCCCCGCGAACGCTGTGGTTGGGAGTCAGTTTGCAGTAACGGATACCGCGAAAAACAACGGGCCGGGGACCGCAGGCCCCTCCACGACGCGTTATTATCTGTCGCTGAATACCGTCAAAGACAGCGGGGATGTGCTGCTGGGGGGCAGTCGCGCTGTGCCGAGTCTCATTGCAGGACAGACGTCGACCGGGACGGTGACCGTGACCGTCCCTACCAGCACCGCCACCGGCGATTACTATCTACTGGCGTGTGCGGATGACACATTCGTCGTAACAGAGAGCAATGGAGGGAATAACTGTCTAGCCTCACACACTAAAGTGGCGGTAGGGCCGTAAACAGGAGCTTAATGCTTGCTCGCTGTTCGCTGTGCTGGATGCCATGACGCGGAGCGCTACAGTTTGGTACAAAGCGGTGTAGTAGGGTGGGGCGCGCCCCACCCTACCGCTCATATTATTTTTTCAGACTCCTCCCTGGCTTCTTGCTGTTCTTTTAATTCACCGTTTGGAGTAACATCGGTGAAGTGCTTGCCAGGAAGCTGGAACTGCCTTTGTACATGGCGGTGATCTTATGCGCGCCCTTTGACAGCTTGGAAGTAGTAAAGCTGGCCTGGCCGGAAGTATTCAAGGAGATACTACCCAGGGTCTTGTTGCCATCCTTGAAGGTCACCGTGCCTGTAGGAGTGGCTGTGCCCGGTGCATTAGCAGTCACCGTAGCCGTGAACGTAACTGGCTGATTGCGTCCTGAAGGGTTGGGAGAAGACGTCACCGTAGTGATGGTGGCGTCCTTATTCACCGTCTGGGTCAAGGTCGGAGACGTGCTGGTGTTGAAGTTCGTACTACCGCCATAAACGGCTGTAATGGAAGCCGAGCCTGCGGCCAAGGCTGAGGTAGTCAAGGTTGCGTGACCGCTTCCATCCAGCGTTCCGGTCCCCAGCGTCGCGGATCCGTTCTTGAAAGTGACTGTGCCTGTAAGCGCGCCGCTGCCCGGAGCTGTAACTGTAACAGTCGCTGTAAAGGTGACCGGCTGACTGAACACCGACGGGTTAACGGATGAACTCACCGCCGTGGAGGTAGCGGCTTTGTTTACTCCCTGAGTCGCGTTCCCGCTGCTGTTCCCCCATCCAGCGGACCCGGAGAAGGCAGCGGTAATGGTGTGGCTGCCTACCGCCAGCGCTGCGGTGCTGAACGACGCGCGGCCTGAGCCGTCTACGGTCACGTTTGACGCCCAGACTGTGGCCCCTTCAGTGAATGTCACCTTACCCGCAGGCGCGCCCGCGCTGGAGGTAGTAGTCGAAGTAAAGGTCACCAACTGACCAAAGACCGAGGGATTCGGTGAAGAACTCACCGTTGTGGCCGTCGTGGCGGTGGTTTGCACTGCCTGCACCGTATTACCGCTGCTGGCGGCAAAATTCGAATCGGAAGCATAGACCGCCGTCACCGTATGGTTGCCGAGCGTCAGCCCTGTAGTGCTGAAAGAAGCGAGGCCGCTGCTGTTGAGTGGAACTTGCGCCAATACGATAGGTCCGTCTTGGAAGGTCACCATGCCGGTGGGTGTTCCCGAAGCCGGTGGGGCAGCAGTCACTGTAGCCGTAAAAGTAACGAGTTGATCAGTCTGTGACGGATTCGGCGAAGAAACCAGCGTCGTGCTTGACCCCTTGGCATGGACGAACTGGACTAACGCCGCAGTACCAGGGCTGAAGTGTGCGTCCCCGCTATAGCTCGCGGTAATGAAATGTTCGTCACCAGTCAGCGCCGAGGTCGTGAAGGTTGCTTGGCCGTTGGCGTCCAGAGGCAGAGAGGCGAGGGTTGTCGTCGTACTATTCAACACGTCAGGGCTGGGTACAAAGTAAGTGGTGTCTGTAAGCGTGACCGTGCCGGTGGGCGTCATACCGGACGTCCCGGTATTCGTCACTACCACCGTGAACGTGAGTGCTTGCCCGGTTACCACGCTGCGAACATCCGGCATGGAAGAGGTGAGCATGACGCCCACGCCGCTGAGGCTGCCCAGCGCCGACATCGTGCCGCCGTTGAGAGTGAACACCGTACCATCCGGACCAATAATCGTCGGGACATACGGTTCGCCAATGCCGGCGTTGAGTTGCACGAACTGACTCAGAGAGTTGCTAACCAGGTTCCAGCGATAGATATGACCGTCTTCACTCGGCATGAAAATGCTGTTAGTCGCCGGATTGACCGCCGCCGTGTTAATGCACCATTCACGCACTGCGAGAGGATAGTTGGTCGAGCGGTCTTCCTTGTCGGCCGTGGGGCCAATTACGGTAAGCACCTCGCGCATGATTAGCATACCGTTGGAAGACGCATGGGTATCCACCTGGGTGGCGTTAGGATCGAGCAGCGCAATCCGGTTCACGCCGTCGCCGCTGTCGTTGCCGGCGTTCGCATAATTGTTGTATTTCGTAAACAGCAGATAGGACGATGCGCCGGTATACGAGGGGACCATGCTGGCTGGCACGACGGACACCGTGTTGTCCCATCCGAAGCCGCCAGGAGCTTTCTCGACCGTCAAGTCGCTGTTGAAGTGCAGCAGAAAGCCGCGCGAGCCGTTGGACGGGTTGCCATAAACGCCAAAGTATACGTCATTGTCAGGACCCACCATGGGCGACGCCGTGCTGTCATCTAGCAGCCTAGCGTTCATAGCGTTGTTGTTGCGCGGGTCTTTCAAGAAGACTTTGAACTTAGTCGCCAGGGTAGTGGCGCCCAAGCCAAGCAAGTAGCCGTAGTCATCCGCGCTGGCCGCTTTCACTGCTACGTATACGGTCTTTTCATCATTGCTTAGAGCTGGGGCGGAGTTGTGGGTATCGCGCCCAATGTTGACGTCGTTGGCGGCCGCACCCGCCAGTACGTAGATCGCATTGCCGCTAGGGTCGATGCGTACAAAGCCGCTCTGGGTAGTGTTCAGGGGAGCAGGGGCCGTTCCCGTGACGCGGAAGCCGAAGAACACATTGCCGCTGCTGTCGGCTGTGATGGGCGTGTTGATGAACACCGTAGAATTGAAGCCGGCGGCGTTCGCCTGATAGTTGGCCAGCGTGGTGTAAAACACTTGCTGGACGGGCGCGCCATGGCTGACAGAATCTACATTATCAATATAGTAGACCGTTCCGCCCGCGCCCGGATAGTACAGACGCGTTCCCGCCAGTACGGGCTGATACGGCAGAATCCAATTGTGTGACGGCTGCACGTAGTCGGTGCTCAAGGAGTAGAGCGCCGCGCCAGTAGCTGCGTTGAAGACGTTGATCTGGAACCCGTCAGCGGCGCTGATCTTTACCGGGACGAAGATGGTGTTAGCGGGGGTGATTACTGGAGCCCCATAATGAGCATAGCCCCCGGTGTTGTTCAAATCGATCGAGGTTGTCCAGTGGACCGCATTCAGGTTCTGGGCCGCCGGGCTGTAAATGGCCGTGTGCTGAGCGTTTCCGCCGAAGGTTGTTTGCGCCTCCGCTGCGCGGATCAGCAGAAGTACGAGTCCCAGGCTTATGGTTATCAACTCCAGTTTTCTTGCAACATGCGCTTTCGTACGCTGATCCAAATTCATGATGTAGTTCCTTTCAGGTTTTAGGCGTTGATCTAGGTACAGTAGAGATGTTGCTTCGCATCCGTGCTGGGTGTGGTCCGCCAGACAATAGCATTCATAGCTGCCCGTTAATTCCGTGTGGTTTCCTCTCCTCACCCTAGCGGAAACAGTGCGTTGCTGGCCAAACTGATAGCCCCGACAATCGCTCCTGACCGATCCTGCCATATACGCTGCAAAGATCCAATCCTAGTCCTTGCCTGTTGCCGCCATTTCTAACGTGCTCCTGTAATACACACGCCCTTGAATGTCAGTTGACCATGCAAATCTCCGAGTCGACGACGATGTATAGTTCAAGTTCCGCACGTTTTTGCACTTTCACGACAATTTCTTTTGTTGCCCACGACGGGAGATATGGCTACATAACAACGGCAAAGTCATGCACGAAGGGGCGCTCCTATTTCCTTGCCGAGCGTATTCGATACGCCCCTCCAGTCGGTCCTCCATCCTTTCTTATGGCAGGATGGCGTGATGGTGAACCTGGGCTCGCTGGGTGGCGAGGGGGGCGTCGCTGCGGCCATCAACAACCGTGGCCAAGTGGTTGGGGACAGCACGACGGCCATGGGGGAAGACCATGCCCTCCTGTGGCAAGATGGGGTCATGCAGGACTTGGGCACATTGGGTGGCACGTTCAGCGCGGCGTTTGGCATCAATAACCGCGGGCAGATCGTGGGGGGCGCTCAGACTGCGTCAGGATCGTCCCATGCCTTCTTGTGGCAGAAAGGGGTGATGTACGACCTGGGCACGCTGGGCGGCACGTTCAGCACGGCGTTCGGCATCAATGCGCGCGGGTAGATCGTCGGGACCAGTGACACCGCGGCAGGCGTGTTTCATGCCTTCCTGTGGCAAGACGGCGAAATGCAGGACTTAGGCACCCTAGGCGGCACGTTCAGCTCTGCCAATTCCATCAACAATCGGGGCGACATTGTTGGCGCGAGTACAACGGCCACGGAAGCATTTCATGCGGTGGTCTGGCAGGATGGCGTCATGTATGACCTTAGCCCCTCCGCGGAAGGCGACAGTCAGGCCTTCGACATCAACAACAAGGGGGAGATCGCCGGACAAATCCTCCCCATCGGGGCGGTTCTCTGGACCAAAGGCCACTAGACTCCTGTTAGAATGAGGGGCGTCGGGTGGGGCATGCCCCGCCCGACCGCTAATAGCATAGTTACTGTCTATTCTGCGGAGAGGACGCGCAAAGAAAACTCTTTGTGACGGTGAATGAGTTGAAAATCTGTTTTGTTATAGGTTAGTATGGTCGCCCCAATTCTCCGCGCGCAGAGGGCAATCAGAATGTCGTTAAGGAGCGCTGGGAGTTTTGACCGCCAGCTCCGGTCTCTTTCTTTAATGGCGGTAACCAGCGCTGACGCCTCGACCCAATCGGCAAAGGTTGGACTCACGACGCGTCGGGTTCTTTCCATCGGACCAATAAACTCGCCTACTAACCCTCGGGTGCGACGGTCCTGCGCGTTGACATACAACTCATACGCCACCACGGCTGACAGGAAGGTCGTAGGGAGAAGGGGAAATAACGTTATGCGAAACTGTACGCGCTTGGCTTCGGACTGACACGCTGCAATATAGATATTCGTATCAAACAGATACTTCATTGATACACGGTGCGAAAGCGTCCTTCCTTCAGCAAGCGGTCGAGGGTCTCTTGGACCTCGTAGTCGTCGACGGTCTTCTGCAACGCTTTTTGAATCGCTTCAGTCTCTGTCTTGGCGTTTAACAATCGGCGTACTTTCTCAATCATGTCTCCGTCCAGATTGTAGGTTTTCTTTTTAATCGTTGCTTTCACGAGCATTCCTCATCTGTAGGATACAGACACACTATCAGTTCCATCTGTACCCAGGCAAGCGCCAATCCGAAGGCTCAAGTCGAATTCGTTCACACGGTTTCCAATTACGCTTTTCCTTTCACTCCTTCATTTGCACAGTTCAGCGGGGCCTCTCCGCGACGGACACGGTTGACATTGTCCGCCACGCGGCCGGCTATACCTTGTAGACTTAAATCTGTCGCGCCGCCGACATGCGGCGTGGCGATTACATTGTACGAAAAGATCGGATCCTTTGGGTCGAACGGTTCATACCAAAACACGTCGAGCCCCGCGCCGGCAATGCGTCCTTCTTTTAAAGCGGCGAGCGTCGCGTCGTAATCAAGCACCGGGCCGCGGGCGACGTTGATGATAAACGCCGTCGGCTTCATGCACGCGAATTCCGTCTGACCGATCATCCCTCGCGTATCATCGTTGAGGGGAGGCGCAGTAATGACAAAGTCTGCCTGTCGCAAGACTTCATGCAAGCTGTCTTGCGCGCCGTGAAAATCGACCGGAACGTCGCCTTCCTTTGGTCCCCGACGCGACACCGCGAGCACTTTCATCTCGAACCCCGCCAGCCGTCGTGCTAGCTCCTGGCCGATGCCGCCGAAGCCGATGATGGCGGCGGTTCTGCCTTTGAGAGTCATGCCCAGCGGTGCGCCGAGTTTCTGTTGCTGTAACGATTCTTGGGTCCGAGGGAAGTGGCGCGCCAGAGTCAGCATGAAAAGGATCGAGAGTTCAGCGCACGATTCCGCATTGCCCGTGCCCGCAGTAGGAACGTTCGCGACATACACCCCCTGCTTTGTCGCGGTAGGAATATCCACCGTGTCGAGTCCCGCGCCGAATTGCTGCACGAGTTTCAACCGGGGCGAACGCAGCGCCTCTTCGCCGATGCGGGAGACGGTGGGAATAAGTACGTCCGCCTCAAGGGCGACTTCTGGTACTTTCTCTGGCGCGCACGCCGAAACCTCATCTTCCGGCAGCTTTTGCTGGAGAATATTCATGATGTAGTTTAGACCTTCTCGGCAAAAATAGATGCGCATACTGGATTCCCTTGATCCTTTCCGCTCGCTGGCGAATAATGCACGGGCTTATGCCAAGTGAAAAAGGAGGCTTCCCTATGGATTACAGTCGTTATCACTACCTCAGTGTCGAACGCAAGGACAAGGTCCTCGTCGTTGCTCTTAACCGTCCTGAATCGCTCAATGCGATCAACGCTGGATTACACACGGAAATCTCGCAAATCTTCTCAGACATCGCGCACGACCAAGAAGCCGAAGCGGTAGTACTGACCGGCAAGGGGCGCGCCTTCTGCGCGGGTGGTGATATTAAGTGGTTTCAAGAGATGACGACGCCTCAATTGGACGCACTCTTCACCGAGGCGCGGAAAATCATTATCGACATGTTAGAAGTCGAGCAGCCCATCATTGCTGCCGTGAATGGTCCAGCCACAGGTCTTGGCGCCACGCTCGCTCTATTCTCCGATGTGATTTTTGCGGCGGATAACGCCAAGATCGGTGACCCGCATGTGCGCGTGGGTGTCGTTGCGGGCGATGGCGGAGCCGTGATTTGGCCGTGGCTGGTGGGCGCTGCACGCGCGAAAGAATTCTTGCTGACTGGAGATATCATTACGGCAGCGGAAGCTGAACGGATCGGCTTGGTGAACCATGTCGTGCCAGCAGACCAATTGATGGAGAAGGCGCTGGCGTTTGCCAACCGTCTTGCGAATGGGCCGACGAAAGCAATCCGATGGACAAAAGTGTCGGTCAACAAAATCTTGCGTGATACCGCAAACCTCGTGCTTGATACTTCGCTAGCGTTGGAAAAGCACTGCTTCGCGACGGAAGATCACAAGGAAGCGATCCGTGCTTTTACTGAAAAACGTGAACCGAAGTTTACGGGGAAGTAGTAAAGTCAACGAATGAGAATTTGTAGGGCGCGTTTCACGCGCCATTAATCGGCGCGCACAGCACGCCTTACGACTCACGAGAGCCCAGCAAGCAGATGAACACCCCTCAACGTCCACTCAGCATCACTATCCTGGCGTGTTTAATCCTTATCTACGCCATCCTGATTATTGGTTGGGACATGGTGACGCCTTTTGAGCGCGCCTATGCACAAGGACCGGCGACCGTTGTCTTTGGACTTCGCGTCTTCGGCTGGTCCGCCCAGGTTATGCATGGTTTGCAACTCTTCGTCGCGCTTATGCTTGTCTATGGGTTGTGGACGATGAAGCGGTGGGGATTACAGCTGACCTTTCTGGTCGTTGCTTATATTCTTATTTCGACGACGGTTTGGGTCACGGTGTACCAGGAATTTGGGCGTATCGTGTTTGCATTTTTAAATATTGTTATTGTGAACATTCTCCTCGGATTGACGTTTCCACATCGCGAGAAGTTTGAATAAGGACGTGCTATGAGCGATTCTCTCAATTCAGTTGCTTCACTCCTTGATTTTTCCGGCAAAACCGCGCTGGTGACCGGGGTGCTCGATGACCATTCGATCGCGTGGCCGATTGCGAAATACCTCAATGACGCTGGCGCTCGGGTGGCTATTTCTATTCAACGCAAGGCGGTCAAACGATTGATGGGGAACATCCTTGATCAGCTGAGAGACCCGCTCCTGGTTGAATGCGACGTGAGCCAAGACGAAGCGATTCCAAAGATGATGAATGAAGTGGGCTCCGCCTTTGGTCATCTCGATTTCCTCGTGCATTCTATTGCCTACGCGCCGCCGTCGTCTTTTCAAGCTCGCTTTGTCGATATCACACGGGCAGATTTTGCATTGGCGCTTGATGTGAGCGCCTATTCGCTGATTGCTTTGGCGCGTGGAGCCCTTCCGCTCATGCAAGAACGCGGCGGTTGCATACTCGCGCTTTCTTATTTAGCTGCAGAAAAGGTCATTCCTGGGTATCAGCTCATGAGCGTCGCGAAAGCCGCCCTGGAAAATATCATCCGCAACCTGGCGTTTGATCTAGCTCAGCACCGCATTCGCGTGAATGGTCTTTCTCCAGGTCCAATTTCTACCAAAGCCGCGACGAGTATTCCTGGATTTTCATTGATGCATGAGCATTTTCAGTCATTCTCTCCACTCCAACAGGAAGTGACGACCGTGGATGTTGGGAAGACGGCGCTCTTTCTGTGTAGTCCACTGGCGGAGAAAATTACTGGCGAGATCGTGCATATCGACGGCGGTTATAACATCATGGGAATGACGATCAAACCGCCTGAAGGCATGGACGTACGCTGAGATGACGTGTATGACCGGCGTGAGATGTGGTACAACCTCTTCGTTTTACGTCGCTACGTTCCCTCTCTGAAGGAGGAGTTGTTATGCAAACTGTAGATCCCAGAGAAGTTGGTGTTGATCCACAACGTGTTGAACGCTTGTTTTCTGCTATCGAAAAGAAAGTCCAAGAAGGCTGGCTCTACGGTGGAGCGTTTTTGGTGGCTCGGCGCGGCAAGATCGTCGCTGCTCGTGGAGTCGGCGTGACAGAGCCTAAAAAGAATCGCGCTGCGAAGCCCGACGATATTTTCTGTCTTTTTTCGACCACGAAGCCGATCACCGCGACTATGCTATTGATGAAAGTTGATCAAGGAGCGGTGCAACTTTGTGATAAGGTAGCGGACTACATCCCAGAATTTGCCGCCAACGGCAAAGGCAATGTTACGGTTGCCCAAGTGTTGACGCACACCGCCGGTTTTCCGAATCTGGCGCCAGACTGGACCATGCCGAAATGGGCCGACTGGGATGCTTCCATTACTCGCATCTGTGCACAAACACTGGAGCATGAACCAGGGACGGCTGTGCATTATCATGCGATTACTGGCTCATGGATTCTTGGAGAAATCGCCCGTCGTGTAGATGGCGGCAAGCGCAGCTTCGCCCAAATGTGCGCAGAAGATTTGTACGGTCCGCTGGGCATGAAAGACTCGCACATGGGGGTACGGCCTGATATGCAAGCGCGTCGCGTGCCTATCCAAGCGCTCGACAGTGGCGGAGCGCCGTTTCCCATTGAGTTTCTCGAAGCATTCAATATGCCGGAAGTGCAAAGCGCTGCTGTTCCAGGAGGCGGTTCTTATTCAACGGTATTTGATCTTGCACGTTTTTATCAGATGTGGCTCAACGGTGGTGAACTCGATGGCGTGCGTCTCTTAAGTCCCGCGCTGGTAGACTTGGCCACGACGATTCACACTGGAGATATGGAAGACCGGCTGGTGGAACAAATACGTATCGTGCAAGGTTGGCCGAAAATCCCGGCGAATCGGGGGCTTGGGTTCTGGTTGCGTGGAACCGGCATTTTCCCGACCTACTTCGGCTCGCTGGCTTCACCGCGTACGTTTGGACACGCTGGCGCTAGCAGCATCATGGCGTGGGCCGATCCCGCGCGGGAATTGATCTTTGTGGGCCTGACGAGTGGATTGGTGCATGAACACCGCAGCATTTCGCGTTGGGGCCTTTTTGCGGATTTGGCGCAGGGATGTGTGGTGAGTTAGGGGTTAGGTGTTGGGTGTTAGGGGTTAGGAACTGAAATAAAGATTCGTAGGGTGCGCTTGCGCACCGAACAATATCAGGAGAAGTCAAAACTGTGCGACCAACCCTCAAACCGCTTGCCTATGTTCTTATCTTGCTCCTGACCGGAGCCGCGGCGGCAGGCATCTGCTATCTTTTTCTTACTGGCCCATTTGGTCCTTGTCCCATAGGTATGCAGGTGACGATGGAAGTCCAGGGCCAGGGGGAAGTTGGGCTGATGAGGTCAGCCTGTCAAAATTATCTCTATGTCTTTGCTGGCGCCCCGCTTGTTGCTGGTTTGTTGTTGTTGTTAATCTTGCCGAATTTAGTCACAGGCGGTGAGACAGCGCCGTCTGCACAAGTGAAAAAAACTCCAGGAGAACCGAAAAAAGCCGCGCCGCCTCCGGCTCCGCCAAAACCTACGACTGACGCTGCCGTGCAACTCCTATCTTTGTTCCAGCGCGAAGGTCGTCTGGTCGATTTTCTCCGTGAAGACATTCAACCATATGACGATGCACAGATTGGCGCTGCGGTGCGAACGATTCATCAATCCTGCCGTGCAGTGTTAACTGAACATCTGACTTTGGAGCCAGTGCTGAGTGGAAGCGAAGGAGACAATATCACGGTGCAGAAAGATTTTGATCCCTCAGCTATTCGCCTAACTGGCAATGTGACTGGTGAGCCGCCGTTTCACGGCGCATTACGGCATGCGGGTTGGCGCGCTAGCAAAGTAAAATTGCCTGCTCAGCCGGCAGGACAAGATCCTCAGATTGTCGCTCCGGCTGAAGTGGAAATTCCATAAGAAGTAGCTAGTACTCAGCCTTCAGTAGTCAGTAAAAGAGGACTACGGAGGCGTCGCTTGTTATATGCTTTCTCCATGCTGACTACCGGCTATTGACTACTGGTAATCGAGAACCAAAAATTATGTCTGCTCCTCGCTATATTATTGGTATTGACCTTGGCACAACCAACTGTGTCATTGCGTATGTAGACACCCAAGCAACCGATCTTGAGCGGCCCGAAATCAAACTTTTTCGCATTCCTCAATTAGTAGCGCCTGGAAATGTCGAGGAGCGGGAGACGCTGCCGTCGTTTCTCTATCTCCCAACCGGACACGAATTCCCGGCTGGAAGTCTCACGCTGCCATGGGCGGATGATCTGCCGTTTGCCGTGGGCGCGCTGGCGCGGACGCGTGGCGCCGAGGCGCCGGCGCGACTGATTTCCTCTGCAAAATCTTGGCTCTGTCACGTTGGGGTTGATCGCACGGCGCCGATTCTACCCTGGGGGAGCGGTGATGATCTGAAGAAGATGTCGCCGCTTGAGGTGTCTTCTCAATATCTCGTGCACATTCGTAATGCGTGGAACTATCTCATTGCCCAGGATGACCCAACGTTGTCTCTGGAGAACCAAGACATTTTACTCACCGTGCCGGCGTCTTTTGATGCCGCCGCTCGCGAGTTAACCGTCCAATCTGCTGAGCGGGCCGGCCTCTCTTCTATTCGGTTACTAGAAGAGCCGCAAGCCGCTTTTTATGCCTGGATTCACGGCGCCGGAGATCGTTGGCGGAAACAGGTGAAGGTGGGAGACGTCATCTTGGTGTGTGACATTGGCGGCGGCACAACCGATTTCACACTAATTTCTGTCTCTGACGAAGGCGGTGAGTTAGAGCTGAAGCGGGTTGCGGTTGGCGAGCATATCTTGCTAGGCGGCGACAATATGGACTTGGCGCTTGCCTACGCTGTCCAGCAGCGACTCGCCGCCAAAGGGACCAAGCTCGATGCCTGGCAACTGCGTGGGTTGAGCCAAAATTGTCGGGCGGCGAAAGAGACGCTGCTGCAAGCTGATGCGCCGAAGAGTCAGCCCTTAGCGATTCTTGGGCGCGGCAGTAGCGTCATCGGCGGTACGATTCGCACCGAACTTGCATTCGCGGAACTCGAAGCCACCCTGGTGGATGGTTTCTTCCCGCATTGTGCGCCAAGCGATCTCCCGAAAAGCGGCCGACGAGTTGGCTTCCAAGAGATGGGATTGCCGTATGCAGCCGATCCTGGCGTCACGCGTCATCTTGCAAAGTTCCTCACGCGGCAACAAACAGCTGAGCTAGCTTCGCAGTCGTTCGTGCACCCGACCGCAATTCTCTTTAATGGCGGCGTGATGAAGGCGGACCTCTTGCGCCAACGCGTTGTCGAGGTGCTCAACGGCTGGCTGGATCAAGAGGGCGGTGACGCGCTGCGGACCTTAGAAGGAACCGATTTTGATCACGCAGTCGCTTATGGGGCTGCGTATTATGGTCTTGCTCGACGCGGCAAAGGCGTTCGTATTCGCGGCGGCGCGGCGCGGTCGTATTACATTGGCATCGAGACCTCTATGCCAGCGGTGCCTGGCATGCCTGCTCCGCTTAAAGCGCTCTGTGTGGTTCCCTTCGGAATGGAAGAAGGAACAGAGAGTGACATTCCCGGTCAGGAGTTTGGGTTAGTCGTGGGCGAGCCTGCGGAGTTTCGGTTCTTAGGATCAACTACGCGTCGTGAGGATCACGTGGGTCAGCTCATCGAAGAGCCTGGAGATGATATTGAGGAACTCTCCCCCGTGGAAACCACTTTGTCATGGATTGGCCAGGAAGGCGTGACGATCCCGGTCCGTTTGCATACGCACGTGACGGAAGTCGGCACCCTGGAACTCTGGGCTGTGTCGCGTGACGAAACGCACCGTTGGAAGCTTGAGTTCAATGTCCGGACGGTGGGGGATGAGTAGGCAGTTGTCAACACCAAATGGCTGGAGCAAAAAACACCGGTGCGCAAGCGCACCCTACATATGCTGAAGGCTGACGGTGAATAACCGGAAGCTATGATGAAATATGTCTCTCTCTCGTTATCTCGTTGGCATCGATCTCGGCACCACAAACTGTGCAGTTGCCTATGTAGACACTACACGTTCGCTCATCGTACAGCATTTCCCTATTCCCCAATTAGTCAATGAAACGACCGTCACTTCGCAGGCGACTTTACCATCATTTCTCTATTTACCCGGCCTTCATGATTTACCGGCAGGTAGTTTAGCCTTGCCGTGGGATCGTGACCGCAACTATGCTGTCGGGCAGTTCGCTCGGGTGCAAGGGGCGCGGGTGCCTGGAAGATTAATTGCCTCAGCGAAGTCGTGGTTATGTCATGCAGAAGTTGATCGTCAGGCCGCGATTCTACCGTGGGGAAGTGCGGCGGAGATGACGAAACTGTCCCCGGTCGCTGTTTCTGCTCGCTACTTGCTCCATATCCGAGAAGCTTGGAACAATCGGATGGGGAAACAGTATGCCCTGGAAGCCCAGCAGGTTGTCCTCACCGTTCCAGCGTCTTTCGACGAAGTCGCACGTGAACTAACTGTACAAGCCGCAGAGCTAGCGGGTCTGCCCCAAGTGACTCTGCTGGAAGAACCGCAGGCGGCCCTATACGCGTGGCTTGCAGCGCATACCGATTCTTGGCAGACACAGCTACGCGCCGGCAGCGCCATTCTTGTGTGTGATATCGGCGGCGGCACGACCGACCTGAGTTTAATCGCGGTGACCGAAGGGAAGAACCAACTCCAACTTGAACGCCTCGCCGTTGGCGATCACTTACTTCTTGGCGGCGACAACATGGATATTGCACTCGCCCGGTTGGTGGAGTCTCGGCTTACCAAAGGCGGTCGTCTGGACGCGCAACGTTGGCAAACCCTGACCCATCTTTGCCGGGTTGCCAAAGAAGACCTGTTTGCTGATCCCAACCGGGCGAGTGCGACGCTGACGCTGCCTGGGCGTGGGAGTTCTGTGGTGGGCGGTGCGCTCAGCGATATGCTCACGCGTGCAGAGTTGGAGCAGGTTGTTCTTGACGGCTTTTTCCCGCCTGTGGCTCTAGATGCGACGCCGCGCCGCAGCGCTCGGGTAGGGCTCCAAGAATTTGGCTTGCCTTATGCTTCAGAACCTGAAATTCCTCGCCATCTCGCATGGTTTCTTCACCAGCATGCGACAGCGAGCAACGGGATGGAAGTAAAGCCTGATGCAGTTCTGTTCAACGGTGGAGCCTTAACGCCGTTGGCAATCCGGGAGCGCATTGTCTATATCCTTTCTAGTTGGTTCCCAGCGGAAAGCGGAGCGCTGTGGCGACCTGCCGTTCTGACCAACGCCAGCCTCGACCTTGCCGTGGCGTACGGCGCCGCTTACTACGGCCTAGTGCGGCGCGGACAGGGCGTGCGTATCGGCGGCGGCAGCGCGCGCGCGTATTACATCGGCCTCGGCGGGGCGACCAACCAAGACAAATCCACTGATCACCTACCAGTCTTGTGTGTGGTCCGCCATGGCATGGAGGAAGGAGAAGAAGTCCACCTCGCCGAACCGGAATTTGAAGTGCTAGCCAATCAACCTGTGAGTTTTCCCCTGTATGCGTCTAGCACGCGGATGACGGACTCAGCGGGCGCCGTGTTGTCGCTGTCCATGGATCAACTCTCGCCCTTACCGGCGATTCGCACTGTCCTGCGTTTTGGGAAAAGAACTGGCGCGGCGAAAATTCCCGTGCAGGTGTCGGCGAAGTTCACCGAAGTGGGTACGTTAGAACTGTGGTGTGAATCTCGTCAGACCACACATCGCTGGCGGCTGCAATTTCAGTTGCGCGGCGAAGGCTCGACGGCTCCGTTGTCTACTCCTGCAACCGTTAGCGACGAACATGTTATTGAGGATGTATCGTTGAATGAAGCCGTACAATTGCTCGACGTCGTATTTGCTGCGGCTGCCCCTTCTGATGGAGAACTCGTCACACCGCAGAACTTAACTCGTCAACTTGAGCAGACGCTGGGGCTCAACAAAGACAACTGGCCTCTCAGTGCTATTCGTCGTCTATGGGATGTCTTGTGGGAGCGGCAAAAGGGGCGGGAACGGAGCCCAGAACATGAGGCGCGGTGGCTCAACCTGCTGGGATTTTGTCTGCGTCCAGGATTTGGCCACTCCACTGATGAATGGCGGCTGCAACAATTGTGGAAAATCTACCCGCGCGGACCTCTCCACGCAAACGCTGTGCAGTGCCGCGCTGAATGGTGGAATCTATGGAAACGCGTTGCCGGCGGTCTCAGTCGTCAACAGCAGACCGTGCTCTACAATGACATCGCTCCGTGGTTGCTGCCAAAACTCAAAAGCAAAATAAAAGCTGGACGCTCGAAGGTTGGTCCGCAAGAGCTGCGCGAAATGTGGCAAGTGCTGGGAAGTTGCGAGCGACTGAACCCGGACGCCAAAGCCGATCTGGGAGAAGAATTAGTACACTTAGTAGAGAAGGGAAGGGCGGCGGACCAGGAGACCTGGGCCTTGGCGCGTCTGGGCGCACGGACGCTGCTCTATGGTCCAGCGAACTGTGTGGTGCGACGCGACACTGCGGAGGCGTGGTCAGAAAGGCTTTTGCGTAGTGAGTGGAAGAAGCCCGAGGCGACCGGTTTCGTGATGGTGCAGATTGCACGTTGCACAGGCGACCGCACACGTGATCTTGACGACGGCATACGTCGGCGGGTAGCAGAACGTCTCTCCCCATTGCCGTCTGGGGACCGCTGGGCGCGACAAGTGTTGGAAGTGGTTGCGTTAGAGGCAAAGGAACAAGCGCGGATTCTTGATGAATCGTTGCCTGCAGGGCTGCAGATCCGAGGCCCTGCTGAGTCAACGTAGACAGAGTCTCGGTGGTGGTTCAATTTGATCCCAGCAGTTTGTTTATGTAGGGACAGGCCCCCGCGCCTGCCCAACTTTCTCATTCTTGCCCTTGGAGCTGTCGTTGTGCGCGGAGGCGTTCAATCTGGCCGGCGACGACCCGGACCTTGCGAGGGGCTACGATCCAGACAGAGGCGATTGAGAGGAGACTCATACCCATCGCCAGCAAAAATGCTAAAGTGTAATTCCCCATCCGATCATAGAGCGCGCCAGTCAGCCACGGGCCTAATCCGGCGCCAAGGTTTCCGGCCACACTGAGCATGCCCGAAATCGCGCCATAATGCCTTCCTTGGAAGAGTTCTACAGTAACCGATCCGTACACGGAAGCACAGCCGTATCCCAAGAACCCTTGGGCGGCGATCATCACATATAACAACACCGGGGTGGGATACTGTTGCATCAGGAGGAGGAGGGCATAACACAAAACAAACCCTGACACGCCAAGCGTCCACACCCATTCGCGTCCGATTCGATCTGACAGATGCCCGAGCGTGATCTGTCCAAAACTACCAGTGAGTCCGACTAAGCCGAGCGCATAAGCGGCGACATCCGAGGGAAACCCAATATCGTTCAGATATTTCGTTTGATGGACCAGGATAGCGTACCAGGCGTAGAGATTACTCGTGAACCCCACACCCAGCCACCAGAAGCGCGTGGTGCGCATCGCTCGTGCGAGTGTCCAGTCGGTTGACGCCCAGGCATGGTCTGCAATATTGGCGGCTCCCGCCCGGGCGTGTTGGTGAACGTCTGAGGGGCTGTCTCCGTCCGGCGCCAAACCTAGATCTTCCGGACGACGACGTTGCAAGAGAAAATTGGTCGGCAGCACGGTGACCAAAAGCACTGCCGTCATCACCCAGCACGCTTCACGCCAGCCGACACGGCTAATCATGCTTTGCAGCCATGGAAAAAGAAAAATCGAGCCCGCTCCTACGCCGGAGAAGGCGATGCCAATCGCTAAGCCGCGTTTTCGTACAAACCAATAGGGGAGAAACAGGGAGTGACCGAGATAACTCATAAAAATGCTGCCGCCGCCCACCATCAACCCTAGGGTCAGGTCGAGATGCCAAGGTTGTGAAATGAATGTGGAGAGCATCAGCCCTGCGCCCATTATGAGTGCGCCGAGCGGAATCACATAGCGTGGTCCTAGGCGATCCATCAGCAAACCGATGAGCGGGGAGTACAGCGTAGCGGCGACGAACCCGATAGAAAACGCAGCGGCGGTTCTGCCACGGTCCCAGCCAAACTCGGCGAGAATGGGAGGGAAGAGCAAAGAGAAGGCCGTACGAGTGTTCACGCCGATCGCCATGGTTACAAATGCAACACCAATCACTACCCAGCCATAAAAAAAAGGAAGTCGCGTAAGATAAGAAGGAACTCCGGCATGCGGTCGGTTCTGCAGCATAGCGGACTTTATAGCTGCGGCGTCGAAGATCGTCAAAAAAGAGCAGGTCCTTGCAAAAGCGCCGGAAAGACCCTAGGCACATGCCATGCAGCGTGTGTTTGTCAGCGACTCGTTTGCTGTTTTACAAGAGGCGCTCGTGACCGCCGTCAAAACGGTCAAAGACGCTGACCCACTCGCGCCTGTCACGGTGATTGTTCCCAGTACACTGTTGGCGACTCGCTTACGTCGCGCCATCGCCTGGGCCGGGCCGGGACACTTTGGACTGCGGCTGGGCACGCTCACTGACTTTGCACGGGAGGTCGCGGAAGACGATCTGCTGCGGAACGATCTGCGTCCGCTCCCACCACTCGCCGCTCCTTTGCTGGTGAAACGGCTCCTCCACGAAGCGCCGCAAGACAATTATTTTGCTCCATTGGCGACATTGCCTGGGTTTCCTCGTGTTTTGTTGGCGACTCTAGCGGACCTCAGGCATGCAGGTATTTCACCGCAACTTCTCCATGATTTCCTCGGCCGGGCGCCGCAAGGAGAAATCTCTCGGCAAAAATTGACAAGTTTGGTGTTCTTGTACGAACGCTACGTGGCTTTGCTGGGTGAACAGGGCTTCTATGACGTCAACATGGTGATGGAACACGCCATACGCGTGCTGGAGGTCGAGTCTGTAGCCGCCCCATTCATGTTGTATGGGTTTTATGACTTTACACCGTTGCAGCAACGCTTTATTGCCACAGCGGTCCGAGATCGCGACACGCTTGTATTTTTCCCTTGGCGTGCGGGGAATGCCTATGCTTGTGCTGCCCAGACTCTCACTTGGTTGACCAACTTAGGCTTTCAAAGAGTTACGTTGCAAACTCACGCTGAACACGAAAATCTGCTCTCGCGATTACAGGCCGGACTGTTTGAAGATCGTCCGACTGCGCGAGTCTTTCTTTCACCCAAAAGAGATGCGTCTGTGCGCTTCCTTTCTGCCCCAAATAAAAGCCAGGAAGCACGAGAGATCGGGCGCGTCATTTTTGATTGCGTGCAGACGCACGGTCTGCGGTTTCATGAGATCGGCATTTTGCTCCGCGATCCGACAACGTATGGACAGCTCTTGGTGGAAACCCTGCACGGTCTGGGCATTCCGTGCTTTTTGTACGAGGGGGCGCCACTCATCCGCACCTCTGCAGGTCAGCAGCTGCTGTTGCTTTGTCGCGTGTTGTTGGAAGACTATGCCCGTTCCCCCATGCTGGAATTTATTCGCGGGGTAGACCCGCCGTTTTCCGCCCTGCTCGGAGAGCTCGCCGACGCCGCTCGTCCCACCCAGTGGGAAATCCTCTCCATACAGGCTGGTGTGGTCAAAGGCGCCAGCGCCTGGCGCGAGCGGCTCCAACGCCTCCTATTGGATCAGAGGCAAGCACAAGATGAAGAAATCGACACCGCAATTGATCAGCGAGTCTTACAAGCATTTTTCTCTTTTGTAGGTGGGTTTATTGCCGCGAGTGAAACGCGGCCGCGGACGCAGTCTTGGCAAGAATGGTCCGCTTTTGTGATCCGTTTGCTGCGTTTGTATATCACTCCGACCGAGTACACCGAGCGGCTCGAAGAAGCGTTGCTGAATTTGAGCGAACTTGATCTTGTCGATAATTCCGTATCCTTCGAGGGATGGGTGAAGGGCGCTATTGAGGCGTTACAAACCGACGCTGCGCCAGTCGGAGCCTTGGATAGAGAGGGAGTGGTGGTTGCTGATCTCTTGGCTGCGCGTGGCCTGCAATTTCGCGTGGTCATTATTCCCGGTCTAGTAGACGGAGCTTTTCCTCGACTCATCCGGCAGGACCCGTTGCTGCTCGATCAAGAACGACAGTATGTGTCGGAAGTCTTGTCGCGCGAGCTGCGCCCGCGACGTGGACTCCACGAAGCCGAACAGTTGCTGTTCGTGTTAGCAGTCCAGAGCGCCAGTGAACAAGTTGTTCTTTCCTATCCTCGGTCGGGGCAAAACGGCGAGACCGCGACGACGCCCTCGTTCTATTTATTGCGCGCGCTGGAAGCGTTAACCGGTGCGGTCGCAACCTTTGCGGACCTGCGCGAATGGGAGCATCGTGTTTCGTTACTTCCTGTGAGTCTCGGTCCGCCAAGTGACGCAATCGATTTGATCGAGTATCATCTCCTCAGCGCCGAGCATGCTCGCGCTTCAGGGAGCCCCGCCCCGCTTGGATATCTACCCACGATGTCGCCATTCGCTCCTGCCGCGTTTCAGGCGTTGCGTCAACGCCGACAAAGCGAACACCTTACTCCTTTTGACGGCATGATCGACAGCAGCATGGTGAGGATGCAGGTGCAGCGTCATCTCTTCCCCGCTGGATTGCGTTTGTCCGCTAGCGCGTTGGAAACGTATGCGCGGTGTCCGTTCCGGTATTTTCTGACTGCCGTGTTGGGGCTCCCCCAATGGGAGGAGCCTGAACAGGTGCTGGCGTTGCAGCCGCGTGATCGTGGGGCTTTGCTGCACGATATTTTGCAGGATTTTTTCACTCGCGCCCGCGAAATTGGCTGGCTTCCGCTTGCCGGGAAAGACAAGGCTGTGCTCAGGCAGCTGTTGCAGCAGATCGCCCACAAACATTTTCATGAATTCGCCCAATTGGGCGCCACCGGCTTTCCACTGTTGTGGGATATCGAGCAAGAGCGCATGTTGGAGCGACTCTTGCGATTTCTTGACCGCGAGTACGACGCTGGTGAGGCGTTCCTCCCGACTGCTTTTGAGGTCCAATTTGGGACTGACAAACAGACTGAAAAGAACGACGGGTTCTCCCCGCATTTTCTCGATGGCCCCGTGCGTTTCCAACTTGACGATGGAGAAGAGATTGCGCTACGGGGCCGTATTGATCGCATTGACCTTTCGATTGACCAACAACGCGCGCGGCTTGTAGATTACAAAACCGGCAAGTCGATCCGTGGTCGCTTTGCCGGCGGCGCCGCCCTGCAGTTGCCTTTGTATTTGTACGCCGCCCGCTTCTTATGGCCGGAGAAAGCGTGGGACTCGGCTATGTATGCGTATGTTGACCGCGAACGCAAACCTGTAGCGCCGCTGTTTACCGAGACCAACTGGGACAGCTCATTCCCAACGTTGCAAGCAATTGTGACAAAGTTAACCAGAGGTTTACAGAACGGCTGCTTTCCTGCGACGCCGGAGACCTGCGTTCCCTGCCCATTTTCCTTGGTGTGCGGTGGACAAGGCAATACTGTTCGTAAGCAGCAGGACGCTCGTCTTGACTTCCTTCGCCAAGTGAGAGCCGTCGAATGACAACTTCGAAGTCGCCAACCTCACTGTTAGACGAAGAGGCGCGCCGCCGCGCCACAACGGATCTGGACACGACTTTTCTGGTCGAAGCTGGGGCTGGCACTGGCAAGACTAACGTGCTGATTCAGCGTCTGCTCACGATCGTGCGTAGTGGTCGTGGCCAGTTGGATCGACTGGCGGCAATTACGTTTACAGAAAAAGCGGCGACAGAATTACGCGAGCGGCTCTATTTGGAAATTGATGCAGCGCTGGCGAGCGCAATGTCGGAAAGCGAACGGCAAAATCTGCGCGAAGCCCAACGGCAATTCGAGCGTGCGCACATTGCGACTGTTCATGCTTTCTGTGCTGATCTCTTGCGTGAACGTCCAGTAGAGGCGTGTGTTGATCCGGACTTTACCGTGCTCGATGCGTTCGCCGCACGTGTCCTCCGCCGGGAAGTCTGGCGCGAATGGCTGGCGCAAGAGATGGAGTGCAGCCCCCAAGTGCTGAAGCAAGCATTCCGCGCCGGGGTGACGCTAAGCCATATCGAGACAGTGCGTGATTTCTTACTTGAACAGCGAGATAGCTGGCCTTTTCTACCGACCCTAGCTGCGGACCGCCTGGCCGAGTTCGTGCAGCAATTCGTGCAGACGGTGGAACGTTTGACCGCGGCGAGCCGCTCGTGTACCGATCCGATGGATCGCGCTTATGGTCAGATACATGAACTGGTTGACCTTCTCAACCTGGCGCAGGAGCGCGCCTCTTGGGAACGATTACTGCTGAGTAATGTCCCCTTGTCCGCGAAAGCAGGCGCAAAAGCCAATTGGAAACCAGCGACGGTGCTGGAGGAGGTGCGAAATCTGCTACGCGAGCTCGCCGAACACCACGAGCAGACACGCGCGCTCTGGACTCATAATTTGACGGTGCAATTGGCGGCGTGGCTCGGGGGGTACTTTCGTACGTACGAAGAGAAAAAGCGAGACCGCGGGTGTCTCGACTTTACTGATCTGCTCCTGATGACGCGCGACCTGCTCAAGCATAACCTCCAGGTGCGGCGCTATTTTCAGAATCGGTTTCTTTTCCTCTTTGTTGACGAATTTCAAGACACCGATCCGCTGCAGGCGGAAATTGTTTTCTTTTTGGCCGAGCGAGAATCACAGGCTACAGAATGGACTGCAGTGACGCTCCAGCCCGGCAAGCTGTTCCTCGTCGGCGATCCTCAACAATCAATTTATCGTTTCCGGCGCGCGGATCTGCAAGTGTACGCCCTGGTGCGTGAGCTGGTGGCGCGCCAGGGGCAAGAGCTGTCGCTTTCTACCAATTTCCGTACGCGCGCGCCGGCGTTGGTGTGGATTAACGAAACGTTTGCCAGGGAGTTTGCGGCAGTGGGCGCTGAACAGCCAGCCTATCGTCCGCTTACAGAGGCGCGCCTAGAGAATACAGGTCGGGAAGTCATCATAGTGCCCATCGCTTCAGCGAGCGAGAAGCCAAGCCGCGAGGAAATGCGGCAGCGAGAAGCGCGCGCCGTTACCGAGTTTTTGGTGAGAACCGTAGGTGAGATTGGGATGGAAGTGTGGGGGGGGCGAGCGATCAGCTATCGCGACGTGGCCGTGCTGTGTCGTACGCATCAAACCCTGGAAGCGTATGAAGACGCCTTGCGCGAGGCGGGTGTCCCGCACCGTGTTGCCGGCGGACGTCGCTACACCGATCGTCAAGAAATTGCAGAACTGCGCGCGCTGCTGCGCGCTATCGAAAGTCCGTCGGATATTGTTGCTCTTGTTGCTACTTTACGGTCGGGTATGTTCGGTTTTAGCGATGAAGAGTTAGCGGCTTTTATGAGTGAGGGGGGTCGGCTGGATTATATGCATCCGGCGACTATCATGCTGTCTGGCGCGGTTGGGAAACGTGTCGCTTCTGCCTTTACCGTGCTCCAACACCTGCACCAACGACGGACGCAGGTGAGTCCAGCCACGCTCTTGACCGAACTTTACGCGAACACTCACTTACTACCGGTCTTTGCCTTACAAGGGCAGGGGGCACAGACGACGGCGAATCTGCTCAAACTCATTGAGACTGCACGACTCTTGGCCGAACAAAACCAGTCAACTCTTGCCGCGCTGAACCGATTTCTCACATCCCAAGAGGAGGCGGCGCAGACCAGCGATGCGCCCTTTTTAGAAGAACAAGAGTCCGCCGTTCGTCTCCTCACTATTCATCAGGCTAAGGGGCTGGAGTTTCCTGTGGCGATCCTCGCAGATGGGACTTACAGCCAGCGTCACGGAGGACGTACCGGCGTTACGGATCGGATCAGCGGTCGACTCGAACTCCGCGTCGGACCTGGCGCCTTGGCGTGCGCAACCTTGGGCTGGCGACAGGCAGAAGCGCAAGAACAAGAACGCGAAGCAGCAGAAGAGCGACGACTGTGGTATGTCGCCGCAACTCGAGCACGTGATCATCTCGTTATTCCTGTACTGCTTCCCAATGAAGAAACAACGAAGAACACTGAGCACTGGGCTGTTACCGATGATCTGTCGCTACGTCTTGCTGCGCCGCATTCGCCAGCGGGAAGTGAAAGTGAGATAGACGGTCGAGATTCCAAAGTTTTCATCTATCATTTGCCGGTTGATGCGTGGCAACCGAAGGCGTCTGTGTCTATGTTTGCACTTATTTCGCACCTCAAGCACGAGGAAACTACGGCGCGCGCTTATCAAGAGTGGGAGCAAACGCGGCAGGCGACTTTGGCGATTGGCCGACAAAACGCTAGCATTTATAGTGTGACAGAGTTAACAGCTGACAAGCAGCAGCACGAATTCGCAGCTGAGACTTCGACAGCACGACGAGGCGATCGCCTCGCCAGTTTACGGTTCGGTCGCGCTGTGCACGCGGCCTTACGGAGCGCTAGCCTCCACGGCGTTTCACCCCCCTTTGTGAGAAACGGCGGCGGGTTGTGGGATCCTGCCGAACAAGAAGAAGCGGTGCGGTTGGTGACAAAAACCTTAGCTTCTCCACTTATGGAACGAGCGCGTCACACAGCCGAGCGTTTTGCCGAAACGCCATTTTCGCTCTCCCTCTCTGGACGATTGCTTGAAGGCGTCATAGACTTCGCCTTTATTGAGAATCGGAAGTGGATCATCGTGGATTTCAAGACCGATCGAGTGACAACGACAGCACGTGTAGCCCGGGGATCGGCCTACCACGCACAGTTGTGCTTCTATGCCTTAGCGCTCGAACAACTGACGCAGCGCCCAGTTGCAGAACTCATCCTGCTCTTCGTGCGCTCTCAACAAATAGTGACTTTTCCCTGGGGAGAAGAGGACCGTCGTATGGCGGAAACACTAGTCCTCACGGCGCTAGTGCAGCCTGAGAGGGACAGATGAAGACGCTTGCCTTACCTTTCGTAGAAAAAGAATTTTACCTGGACGAGTTCCACGATAAAAGTCTCATGCTTATTGGGCGCGTCGCCGAACTGATGACGACGGATGACGAAGTGGAAGAGCTAGGAGAAGTCTGTCGTGCACTCCTCACGAACGAAACCAGAGTGCTGATTCTACTGGAAAGCACTGGCGCTAAAGAGGAACAGCGGCGGGTTGCCAGTTTTCAAAAAATGGTGACGCGCGGTCGCGGCGCCTCACTGTTGATGCCGACGCCCATTGCTCTCTCTGCGACAACCCCGGAAGATGAGTTGCTCGGCCAGATATGGTCTGTTCTCCGCACCTCGCCCTCATTTTTAGGCGTGTGGTCCGTGCAGGCTGAGCAACCGTTGTTGACCTGCGCTCGACAGGTAGCGACTCGATTGAAAGTGTATAAAGTTGTCGTACTGGATGCTGACGGAGGCATCTGCACCGGGGGAAGCCGCATTTCGTTCATAAATGGTCCGGTGCTATCTGAGTTGTTACGGCAGGGTGAAGCTGAATGGGCTGGGCTGGGTGCGCGGCGTCCCCTTTTAGAAGTCATCCGCGCCATGCTGGGAGGAGGGGTCGCTTCTATTTCTCTGTGCCCCGTGCAAGGGCTAGCGCGGGAGTTGTTCACTTATGAAGGCTGCGGCACGTTGTTCACGTTGGCGGACTACTGTCGTGTGGAGCGGTTGGGGATTGACGATTTCCACGAAGTGGAGAAATTACTGGAACGGGGCGAACGCGAGGGTTTCCTCAAGGCGCGCACGGTGTCAGAGATTGGACAATTGCTCCTCCATGGTTATGGCGCCCGTTTAGGAACTGCGGAAGGAGAGATGGGGGGGGTCTGCGCCCTCCTGCCTTATCCTGAGGACAATGCTGCGGAGATTGTGGGACTCTACACGATTACCCGCTTCCAGGGAGAAGGGATCGGGAGTCGCTTGGTGTCCCTGATGATTAGCGAAGGGGAGGCGCAGGAATTGACGTATCTCTTTGCGGTTACGACGCAAGACGGCGCCCAACGCTTATTTGAACGGCACGGGTTTCACCGCGTCACACCAGAAGACGTTGCTGAGGCTAAGTGGCGTGGTTACGATCTCAAACGGAAAGAACAAGTCGCGGTATACCGGCGTGAATTACCTCTGCCGGAACGAGGATTGGGGTTATGATCGTTGGTATCGATATTGGCGGGTCAACGACGGACGCAGTGCTCCTAACAAATGGAGAAATTGTTGTCATCACGATTGAAACGGGGGATCCTCTTGCCGCAGCGGCTGGCGCCTTGGGAAAGCTGCTGAGCACGGTAGGCGGACGGCTAACTGATATCCAAGCGGTTGCGGTCAGTGGCGGCGGCGCACGCTGCCTTGAAGACCAACTCTTCGGCGTGCCAGTGCACAAGGTGCCGGAGATCGAAGCCATCGGAGTAGGCGGCAGTACTCTGGCGGAGAAATCGTCCGCCCTTGTTGCTTCGCTCGGCACGGGCACTGCATTAGTGTCCGTGCGAGACAAACTTATTGAGCACGTTGGCGGCACTGGCGTTGGTGGCGGTACTCTCCTGGGCCTGGCCCGGCATTTGCTTGGAGTATCAAGTTTAGACACTCTTGAAAAGATGGCGGCTGATGGTGATCTCTCCCGGGTCGATCTTACGGTAGGAGACATTGCTGGTGGACCGGTCGGCATCGTGCCCGCAACCGCGACAGCGAGCAACTTTGGCAAAGTCCGCGCTGATCCGGCGCAAGCTGACAAGGCTCTAGCTTTAGTAAATCTCGTGGCTGAAGTGACATTCACGCTCAGTCTCATGGCGGCCCGTGCACGTCAACATACCGATGTTGTCTTGACAGGAAAACTCACCCGTGTCAGATCGTTGCGAGATCGCCTAGAAGTGTTACGACCACGTCGGGGAGAAAATGTGATTATTCCACCTTATGCGGAATACGCCACGGCCATTGGCGCTGCACGGTCTGTTAGTGCTCTTTTCTAAATCGAAGCTGGCTCCTTTTTTGCACAAAAATACTAGAGAAGAAAGGAGAAGGTCTCCCCTAGCAGTAGGAGAAAATTATTTTCTTAAGAAAGGAAAAAATAACCACGGCGAAGAGCATCCTTGACTTGACTTCGCGCTTTTCTCTACTTAGGATTACACAGTTTCCATCGCCTCTACTAGGTGAATGAACCTGTCAGGGGAACCTCCCTCGATATAAATTTGCTACGCTTGCGTATTTGGGATTCTGCTAATAGCACTGAGACCTTCTTTTGCTCCAGTTTTTTCATGAAAATGGGAGCAGGGGGTTCTTTGTGCTTGGTGATCTGCCACAGAAAGGGATTATAGGCGCCTTATGGAGAAACGGAAAGAAAGGCTGCAAGCCATCCCACATCCAGAGAAATCTTTGTTAAGCGCGCCTGAGGCTATCCATCCACTTTCTCCGGACGTTTCACCGGCCGAAGAGATCGATAGCGTTATGTCTATCTTTGAAGACATAGATATCGAGGCTGTTGATGTGCTTGAGGAAGAAGCTCCGTTAGGTATTGAGCTTCCGAAGCGCGATGAAGAGGAATGGGAAGAAGAAGCGCCGGTCGCGGAAGAGCCGACGACAGGCGATACTTCAGACCCCGTGCGCATGTACTTGCAGGAGATGGGCAACATCCCTCTGCTCAGTCGGGAAGAAGAAGTCGCTATCGCCAAAGAAATCGAAGCTGGGGAAAAACGAGTAAAGTGGGAACTGTTTTCTTCTCCTCTTGCGCTGCGGTCTGTACTGTCATTGGGCGAGAAACTCAAGCAAGGAGAAATTGAACCTCGCCATGTCTTTGGCGACGATGAGGAAGAAGTTGACGCTTCTGGTAAGGAAGATCAGCGAGTTGAATTCTTTTTGAGCCGGATGGGGCCTCTTAAGCGTCTCACGCATGAGCGCGAAAAGCTAGAGGAAATGCTCCATAAACGTTTACCAGGGAAAGATAAGGAAAAAGCGTTCAAGAAGTTTCATGAAGTCCGTGAAAAAATCCAAGCAGCCCTGACCGCTTTACCGCTGGGTCGCAAACATATCACTGCGCTGGTAGAAAGATTAAAAGAGATCGGCTCTTCACTAGATTATCAGGTGAGACTCTGCGTCCGCCAAGAAGAGTTGGTAAAGTACAAGTCGGCGGAAATCATCTCCTTGTCGCGGATTCTGAAAGTTGGCGGCCCACAAGCCGCAAAACTGACCTCTCAGTTGGGGAAGGCAGTGGCTCCGCAGGTGGTCGAGGCGAGTAATATCATCCAGAATGCTCGGAAAGAAATCCATAAAATAGAGACGGAGTTAGGGATGACTAGCGAGGACTTGCATAACTCGCTGCTCATCATTGCCCGGGGCGAATATCAAGCTCAAGAAGGCAAGCGGCGGCTGATCGAGGCCAACCTTCGTCTGGTTGTGAGTATCGCCAAACGATACGTCAACCGCGGTCTTGGTTTTCTCGACCTTATTCAGGAAGGCAACATTGGACTTATGCGGGCGGTAGAAAAGTTCGAATACCAACGTGGGTATAAATTTTCTACCTACGCGACGTGGTGGATTCGGCAGTCCGTCAGTCGGGCGATCGCTGACCAGGCGCGCACGATCCGCATTCCCGTCCACATGATTGAAACCATTAACAAAGTGCTGCGAACGTCTCGGTATCTCGTGCAGCAATTAGGACGCGAACCCACGCCAGATGAAATTGCTACACAAATGGAAGTTCCTGCCGATAAAGTCCGTAAAGTTCTGAAGATCGTCAAAGAGCCAGTTTCCCTGGAAACACCAATCGGTGATGACGAAGAAAGCTCGTTAGGGGACTTTGTTGAAGATCGCCAGACCTTATCGCCGGCTGATGCAGCGATGGCGTTAAGTTTGGAAGAGCAGACACGTAAAGTCTTGGCGACTCTCACCCCTCGTGAAGAACAAATTCTGCGCATGCGATTCGGCATTGATGAAAAGACGGACTTCACCTTAGAGGAAGTCGGTCAACGTTTTGCCGTCACGCGTGAGCGTATTCGCCAAATCGAGGCAAAAGCGTTGCGTAAGCTGCGCAATCCGAACCGGGCGAAAAGCCTGGAAGCATTTATTGATGTCTAACTGAACGCATGGCAAGTCAGGAGGGGGAAGGGGCAAGATGGATAAACAACGGAGGAGTTTGTGAGTGCAAAAGAATTAGAACGACAACTGAAACAATGGCGTGAGACTCGGGCTCGCAAAGGAGTGCAACAGTCTGTTTCAGATCGCCGTATGGTCCGCGTAAATGGGCAGGAGGTCGTGGTGATCACCAAGGCCCGCAGCAAAGCCCAAGGATAGTTTTCCTACCTGCCCTGTCAGAGGGGCTGCTACAAATAGTTTTGGACTGCCGCACAGAACTCGGTAGTGGATGATGAGCCGCCTTGATCGGGAGTCAATGGGCGACCGTCGGCGTACACGTGCGAAATGGCGCGGTCTAACTGTATAGCGGCGTCTTCATACCCGAGATAATCGAGCATGAGGACTGCAGACAATAATGTTGCCGTCGGATTAATAATGTTGCGCCCGGCAATGTCAGGAGCAGAACCGTGGACAGATTCAAAATAGGCGTAATGCTGTCCGTAGCAGCCGCTAGGCGCTAAACCGAGACCACCCATCGTGCCTGCGGCGGCGTCGGAGAGAATATCTCCGTATAAGTTGGGCATGACCACGACGTCAAACTCTACGGGGCTGGCGACCAGGCGGCGAGCGAAATCGTCAACAATGTATTGTTCGTAGCGAATATCCGGATATTCATTCGCCGTTTCCTCTACGATGCGGCGGAACAAACCGTCGCTTTCCCGGAGCATGTTGTATTTGCTCGTGCAGGTCAGTTTGCCCTTCCCGCCTCTGGCTTTCCGTTTCCGCGCAAGTTCATAAGCGAACCGGGCGATGCGGCGGCTCCCTTCTTCGGTGATGACTTTGATGGCGAATTTGCCAATTGGCGAAGTGTCGAGCGGCTCGCGCGTCAACCAGCTTGTTACTGAAAGAGACGACAGTTGTTGAAGATCGCCTTCCACTCCCATATACAGATCTTCCAGGTTCTCGCGAACGATGACGAAATCAATCCCTTCCGGATTTTTTAGCGGACTCCGAAACCCTGGACGCCAACGGGCTGGTCGCACATTGGCAAATGTCTTTTTTCCCCACCGCAGATGATTGAGACCGCCAGTAGTGCCATTAGTCGAGCCGAACAACGTAGAGTCCGAACGGTCAATCGCTTCTCGTAACGCCTGGTTGAATGCGGAACGCGAGCCGTACTGTTTGACGCCTTGCTCGCCTGAAGAAAATTCTGTGAAGGTGATATCGAGCGCCAGGCTTTTAAGAATTTTAACACTGGGGGCCATGGCCTCCGGGGCGGCGTCGTCGCCAGGAATAATCACAACATGTTTGGGCATGCGTTCCTCTTTATTTCTGCCTTACTCTGTATAGAAGAAGAAAGGACGCTGGAGGGACGTACAGGGTACGCCCTCATTTTGATTTGGTCGAGGAGCGGTGAGTTGCCGTCTATGTGAGATCGAACTGAAAGATCGCGTTCATGCCTTTGGCGGCGGCGGGATTGAAAGTTTCGTTCATGCCGTCAACCACTTGCTGAACGGTTGTTGCGGGCGCGCTGCCGGCTCCGCGCGTTTGAAAAAGGCTTTGCAGTTTCAGAGCGAGACCCATGTCGCCGGCGATTTTCAGCTTTCCAGTCATAAACGCCATCTGTCCATTGAGTTTGCCATTGATCATGTCAAGATAATCGCTTTCCTTCATGGTGATGGTGATATTGGGCGCAGCATGCTTGCCAAGCTGCACATCGATTGTTTCGTTTGCTACAGAAAAGTAGTATTGGGTCGCCATGCGACAGCCTCCTATACAATTAGTGTTGCTACGCTAGCAAGTCCGTTCCGATTGGGGAAGCCTCCCCGTGCAGGCTCAGTCCTCCGAGCGCGTTTTGCGGTTGACGCCGAAACGTACCCTTCCTCTGGTCAAGCAAGGGATTGCAGAATCAAGCAGTGCACTGGATACTAGCAAAAAGTTTGGGAGGGGGTGCTATGACGCAGAGAAATGGAGCAACAAAATCCCTTTGGCGCAGAACATTGCGGGCTGTAACACTCATCGCCCTCGTCTTGGGGAGTGCGCCGGAATGGTTGCCGGCAGAAGAAGGGAAGAGCGTGGCTCGGGCTGATCTGGAAAAGGTCGCGGGTCAATCAACTGCAGAAATTACGACCACTGGCCGCAAGAGCGGTAAGCCACACACGAAGCCTATTTGGTTTGTCTACGACCAGGGACACTTATATCTGCAGTCCGGCAAAGAGGGAAAGTCCGATTGGTACTTGAATCTTAAGAAGAATCCGCAACTCGGCCTCAAAATCGGTGATCTCACCTTCTCCGGGAAAGCCAGGTTCGTGGAAGATGCCCAAGAGACCGAACGGATTCATGGTCTCTTTAGTAGCAAATATCTTCTCGCTCGCGCTGCCGGAGTTGTCGGCTCATCCATTGGTCACGGCAAGCCAATCGAAATAGAGATACAGTGACGAAACGGATCGCGCCCAATACGGGTGCATGACAAAATCCTGGATTCCGGGTCGCGGCCTGAGGCCTCGCCCAGAATGACGAATGAGGCGGAACCGTCCTTCCGGCACAAGCCGAAATCCAGTAGAGAGTCGAAGATATTTTTCCCAAGAAGCTGCTAGGCGCCCCACATCATACCGCCAGTTTGCAGCGAAACTGCGCTCTGTGCTATCCTCGTCTTTTGGGTATTTGTTTGTTGATTGCGGCGTTACTTTCTCTTTAGTGTTTCTTCTTGAAAATGTTATCGACCGCTAGCTTTTTGAGTGAGAGAACATGATATGACTCGTCAGCTCCAAAGGTGTTGACAACCATCACAACGTGGGCGTGCCCACAACACAGTTGGGATATGAACACGGTAACGTTCTCGGCTTTCGAGCTGTGGCCCAGGTGGATTGCCAGGATGGCCGGCAGTCTGGTGTTTCTCGTGGGCGTGCTCGTGTGCTTAGGCTGGGCGTTCGACAGCGTCGCTATCAAAAGTGTTCTGCTGGGATGGCCGAAAATGGCGGCCTCTACGGCGGTGGCGTTTGCGTTGTCCGGCATGGCTCTGTGGCTCATAGCTACGACGCCTACGAATTTGTCAGCGCCGCTGGTAAGAGAAAAGTTCATCCTGGCGCGTCGCTGGGTGACGTTGGGATGTGCGGGTAGTGTTGCACTGATCGGCTTACTCACACTGAGTGAGTATCTGCTGAGGTGGAACCTGGGGATCGACCAACTCGGGTTCAAAGAAGCGCCGCACGGGCTCGAGAGTCTCTCTCCGAGTCGCATGGCTCCCCTGACTGCCTTTAATTTTGTTTTGCTTGGAGGTGCGTTGCTTTTGACGCATAGTTCGCGCTTCCTTGGCGTATTTCAAACTCTCGCGTTGCTCGGCGGGTTGATCGGTTTGCTGGGATTTAGCCGCTATCTTTATGGCGGCGAACCCCTGATTCCCTACGCGCAAATGGCGATTCATACGGCGGTGACGTTTCTCCTCCTGAGCACCGGGATTCTCTGTGAGCGGACGGATGGCGGACTCATAGCGTTGCTCCTCACCGATGGTGCAGGCGGCGCCAGCGCCCGACAGTTGCTGCCTCCAGCACTATTTATTCCCTTCGCGCTTGGCTGGCTGCGATTACAGGGGCAGTACGCCGGGTGGTATGGCACGGAAGCCGGACTGTTTTTGTTCGCGCTGTCGAATGTCGTCGTGTTTAGCGCGTTGGTCTGGGCCAACGCGGCTCGGCTGCATCGCAGCGACATGGAGCGCAAACAAGCAGAAGAGGCGTTGCGCGAGAGCGAGCGCCGGTTCCGCGCACTCATCGAGCATAGTTCCGACGGCATTGCGGTGATCGATGCAGATAATAACATTCTTTATCTCAGCCCCGCTGTGGCGACCGTCGAGGGCTATACCGCCGAAGAACTTATCGGTAGAAATGGCATTGAGAATACTCACTCCGACGATTTACCGTTGCTTCATAAGATTGTCCAACAGCTTTTGGACCATCCAGGCCAACCTTTCCCAGTGCTATGGCGGCGTCGGCATAAGGACGGCCATTGGCTCTGGCTTGAAGGTGTGGCTATCAACCTGCTGCAGGATCCTGCCGTCCAGGGGATTGTCACTAACTATCGCGACGTGACCGAACGAAAGCTAGCAGAGCGGAAGCTTGAAACGCAGTTAGCGCACTTGGAACTGCTCAACCACATCACGCGCGCCATTGGCGAGCGTCAGGATCTTCCCAGCATCTTCCAAGTAGTCGTTTGCAGCCTGGAGGACAATCTGCCGATTGATTTTGGGTGTTTCTGTCTCTACAACCAGCCAGACGACGTCTTGACGGTGGCCTGTGTCGGTGTTCGTAGCGAGGGGCTAGCTCTCGAATTGGCTATGAGCGTGCAGACACGCATCCCCATTGATCGAAATGGCTTATCACAATGTGTGCAGGGCCAGTTGGTGTATGAGCCGGATCTCAGCAAGGCCTCGTTCCCATTTCTCAAAAAGTTGTGTAGCGCCGGTTTGTGCTCGTTGATTGTGGCTCCGCTGCAGGTTGAGAGTCAGGTCTTTGGAGTGCTCATCGCCGCCCGCCGCCAGCCCCACAGCTTCAGCAGCGGCGAATGTGAGTTCTTGCGCCAGCTCAGCGACCACATCGCCCTGGCCGCCCATCAAACCCAGCTCTATTCCGCTCTGCAGCAGGCCTATGACGACTTGCGCCAAACCCAACAAGCCGTGCTCCAACAAGAACGCCTGCGCGCCTTGGGACAGATGGCCAGCGGCATTGCTCACGATATCAACAACGCTATCTCTCCGATGATGCTCTACATCGAATCCCTGTTGGAGAAAGAGCCCAACTTAAGCCCAGGAGCCCGCGAACGTCTGGAGACTATCCAGAGCGCCATTGACGACGTCACCGCCACAGTGGCGCGCCTGCGCGAATTCTACCGCCAACGCGAACCTCAGTTGGCGTCCGCATCTGTGCATCTCAACCGCCTAGTCCAACAGGTCGTGGATCTCACCAGCGCCCGCTGGAGCAATATCCCCCAACAGCGGGGGCTCGTCATCGACCTACGTACAGACCTCGCGTCGGATCTACCCGCCATTCTGGGCGTGGAGAGTGAACTGCGCGAGGCTCTCATCAACCTCGTCTTCAACGCTGTCGACGCTATGCCTGACGGCGGGACCTTGACCCTGCGCACTCGCCTCTCCGACGCCGCTGCGTCAGCCGCAGGAGCGCCAGGACTTCGGTACGTGTATATAGAGGTAACAGACACGGGGGTGGGGATGGACGAGGAGACACAACGGCGGTGTCTGGAGCCGTTCTTCACCACCAAGGGCGAGCGGGGCACGGGGTTGGGGCTGGCCATGGTCTATGGCATCGTGCAACGCCACGGAGCGGAGCTGGAGATTGTCAGCACTGTGGGCCAGGGCACGACCATGCGCCTGAGTTTTGCCGTGCTCGCCACTCTCGTTGCTGATTCTTCTCCGCCCCCGGTGACGTACGCGGCGCCGTCGCAGCTACGCATCTTGGTAGTAGACGATGATCCACTGCTTATTAAATCCCTGCGCGACACGCTGGAGGGCGACGGGCATGTCATCACTACGGCTGATGGCGGCCAGGCGGGAATCGAGGCCTTTAGCACAGCCCAGCAGGGGGAAGAACCCTTTGCGGCGGTCATCACGGACTTGGGGATGCCGTACGTAGACGGGCGCAAAGTGGCTGCCGCCATCAAGGCGGCGTCGCTGGCCACCCCAGTCATTCTCCTCACCGGCTGGGGCCAGCGCTTAGAGGCTGAAGGAGACGCGCCGTCCAACGTGGACCGGGTGCTGAGCAAACCGCCTAAGCTCCGCGAGCTGCGTGTCGCACTCGCCGAGTTAACAGCCAGCGCCACACCGATCAGACGATCATGAATGCAAAACTGCAGAAAGACTTGTATCCTGAACAGGCATTTCTCTTTGCTTATTACTCTAGCGCAAGCACGTCCTGAGCTTACCGAAGGGCTGGAATCCAGGATTTTGTCATACACCGCGAGAGTGCTCGCGATTTGCTTTAGGGAGGGAGATTTCGCTATACTTTTCTTTGTGAACCCATCTAAAGTCTTTCGGCGTTCAAGAGAAAGAGGGTGATTGCTGGTCTGTCCGGCGGAGTGAATCCCTAATTGGGTTTAGGAGTGCTACATCACGTTTCGCTTGCAGGTTTAAAAAATCCCACAGGTAAAGTGAGCTAACAATGGCCAAGGATGGCAAGGGTTATCGCTGGCCCCGCGTTTGTCGCCAGGGTTCTGGCTCTGTGCGAAGATTGACAGGAAGTCAGCAAAAAAACACCGTATATCAGTCAACAGTTGGGCGCTACCACTAAGCATCAAAAGTCTACAGTGATCCCTGAGATTATGCGCTTACTCGCACACCGCACCGGATTGCGCCAGATACTTTTTCAACCTCATTACTATGCGGGCGCAAAAAACTGCCTCTTCTCATCCTCAATATTTCCTCAGTCAAGAGAGGGAGCAATGAAGGGTTTCATTACTCATTACGTTACGACGGAACAGAATCGTCTACGCTTTCGGCGTCATTGGTTCTGTCACAATTTGTTCTTGGTCTTTACCTTCACGGCTTTTGCCCTGGTTATTTTCGCCAGCGCCAGCTTCGCACAAACTCAAGAAGACCCACCGTCTTCCAGCCCGCTGAAAAAATTGAACGTCGAAGAACTCATGAACATCGAAGTGACTTCGGTTTCCCGACGTCCAGAAAAATTATCGGAAACCGCCTCGGCTATTCAGGTCATTACGCAAGACGATATTCATCGCTCCGGCGCCACGAGTCTCCCGGAGGCGCTGCGTTTAGCTTCAAACCTTGAGGTGGCCCAGGTGAGTTCGCGCCAGTGGGCCATTAGTGCGCGCGGACTCAACTCTACAACCGCCAACGAGTTACTTGTACTGATCGACGGGCGTTCACTCTATTCGCCGTTGTTCTCGGGAGTGTTTTGGGACGTGCAGGATACGCTTCTGGAGGACATCGACCGGATCGAAGTCATCAGCGGACCAGGAGCGACATTATGGGGCGCCAACGCGGTCAACGGCGTCATTAATATCACCACCAAGAGTGCGAAAGACACCCAGGGGGTGTTCCTGGAAGGCGGCGGCGGCACTGAGTTGCGCGATTTCGGCGGCGTGCGCTACGGCGGCGCGCTTGCTCCCAATCTCTACTTTCGAGTCTATGGCAAATATTTCGACCGTGACAGCACAGTGCTTCCCACCGGTCGGGATGCGACTAATAGCTCGCGTATGGGTCAAGGCGGTTTTCGCTTGGATTGGGATGGGTCGGCAAATAATCTCCTCACCTTACAAGGGGACCTTTACGATGGCCGGATTGCCCAACCAAGTAGGGATGACCTCATCCTAAGCGGTCGGAATGTGCTCGGCCGGTGGTCGCATACGTTTTCTGAAGACTCTGACCTCAAACTGCAAGTGTATTACGACCAGACCCATCGGCGCATGCCCGGCTCTATCGCCGAAAGCCTTGATACCTATGATGTTGATTTTCAACACCGGTTTCCCCTCGGCGAGCGGCACGACGTGGTTTGGGGTCTCGGCTATCGGCTCATCAACGACAATGTCGGCAATCCTCCGACCGTGGCTTTGCTCCCGCCCCGCGTCTCGCGGCAGTGGTTCAGCGGGTTTGTCCAGGACGAAATTGCGTTAGTGAAAGACCGACTGCATCTGACGCTCGGCACGAAGATCGAACACAATGATTACACGGGTGTTGAGATTCAGCCCAGCGCCCGTCTGGCCTGGAGACTGAGCCCGCAACAGACCGTGTGGGCGGCCATTTCACGCGCCGTCCGCACGCCTTCGCGGATTGACCACGATTTTTTTGCTCCCCGCAACCCGCCGTTTACACTGCTTACCGGCGGCCACGGTTTTGACTCCGAAGAACTACTCGCTTATGAACTGGGCTATCGCGTTCAACCTCATGAGCGGCTTTCCCTGTCGGCAGCGGCCTTTTATAACGCCTACGACAACCTCCGCAGCATAGAACGGGTCAATCCGTCCAAGGTTCTTCCTTTTATGATAGCCAATGGACAGAAAGGGGAATCCTATGGAACGGAGTTGACAGCAACCTATAACGTTACGGATTGGTGGCGGCTCCGAACGGGCTATACGGAATTGCATGTTCACATCCGTCCCAAACCAGGCAGCACCGACACCTCTCATGGCCGCAACGAATCGCACGATCCCAGTCATCAAGTCTCCTTGCATTCATCACTCGATTTACCTGGCCAGGTTGAGTTTGACGCTGCGTTTCGCTATGTGAGTCGCATCGCTAATCAGCGAGTCCCAGATTATAGCGAGTTGGACGTGCGCCTGGCTTGGCAGCCGATTCCCACACTAGAATTTTCCCTCGTCGGCCAAAACCTTTTGCACGGTCAGCACGTTGAATTTGGTTCCCCGACTACGCGCCAAGAGATCGAACGCGGCATGTACGGAAAAATTGTATGGCGCTTCTAAAAGCCCTCGCATACCTGTGGGCGCGCCGTAGCGGAAAAAGTTTGTCCGCCGTTTGGGTGGTCATAGCCGCTGTGTTGTTCTCAAGCAGGCTGGAAGCGCCGGCGGAAACGCCCCCGCCTCAGGAGTATCAGCTCAAGGCCGTTTTCTTGTTTAATTTTGCTCAGTTTGTCGACTGGCCTCCTAAAGCCTTTCCCGAAGCTCAGACCCCACTGATCATTGGCGTTCTGGGACAGGACCCGTTCGGCGTGTATTTAGATGAGACCGTACGTGGTGAAACCGTGAACAACCGACCCTTGACCGTCCAACGCTATCACCGAGTGGAGGAGATCAAGACGTGTCATGTGCTGTTCATCAGCCGGTCGGAAGTGGACCGGCTGGAGAAGATTCTCGCCGACTTGAAAGGCCGGAACATCCTCACCGTGAGTGATGCCGAGGGCTTTGCCGCGCGCGGCGGCATGATCCGATTCATCATCGAAAAAAACAAAATTCGCTTGAGAATCAACCTGGAGGCCGCCAAAGACGCCGACTTGGTGATCAGTTCCAAGCTGCTGCGGCCGGCCGAGATCGTCGCTCCAGGAGAGGATTAGCCGATGCCACTCACAGACACGCCAATCCAGCGGAAGCTGATGACGATTCTGTTGTTGACTAGCGGGGCGGTATTGCTGCTGACGTGCGCGGCGTTTCTTGCCTGTGAGTTCTTGACCTTCCGGCAGGCCATGGTCCGAGAACTCTCCACGCTGGGCGCAATCATCGCCGACAACAGCACTGCCGCATTGGCCTTTGACAACCAGAAAGACGCGAAAGAAATTCTCGCCGCACTCAAAGCCGAACAGCACATCGTGTCCGCTTGCCTGTACGACAAGGAAGGAGGCCTGTTTGCAAAATATCCCGAGCGCCTGACCGCCGACGCTTTTCCTATCGCGCCGGCAAAGGATGGGTATCGGTTCGAGCGCTCGCAACTGGTTGCTTTTCATCCGGTTGTGCAAGGAAGCAAACGTCTCGGTACGCTCTACTTGAAATCCGATATGGGGGCAATGTATGGGCGGTTGCGACTCTATGGCGGCATCGTCCTTCTGGTTATAGTCGTTTCTTTCTTAGTGGCGTATACCCTTTCCCAGACGCTGCAGCAGCAGATTTCACAACCTATTTTGGCCCTGGCTGAGACCGCCAAAGCTATCTCGGATCGGCAGGATTATTCCGTTCGGGCCACAAAACTGGGCCAGGATGAATTGGGCCTGCTCACCGATGCGTTCAATCACATGCTCACACAAATCCATGAGCAGAACCGGGCCTTGACGGAAAGTGAAGAACGCGTGCGCGCCGTCTTGAATTCCGCGCTCAGCGCCGTAGTGGTGGTCGATTCCGAGGACAAGATTATCGAGTGGAATGCTCGAGCCGAAAAAGTATTCGGCAGGACGCGTCAGGAAGCGCTCGGACAATCATTGTCAAAAACAATTATACCGCCACGTCATCAAGAAGCGAATCGGCGCGGCCTGGAACGCTTTCTGGTCACCGGGGAAAGTCCGATTGTGAATCGGCTCATGGAGATAAATCTCTTACGCCGCGACGGCGGTGAATTCCCGGTAGAATTATTCATCAGTCCACTGAAAATCGGTGATAGGGTGACGTTTTGCGGTTTCCTCACCGACATTACGGAACGCAAGGAAGCGGAGACCAAACTGCAAGCCCAATTCAGCCGGCTCGCCCTACTCAACCACATCACCCGGGCTATGGGCGAACGGCAAGATCTGCAGAGTATTTTCCAAGTCGTAGTCCGTAGCGTTGAAGAAAGTTTGCCCGTCGATTTCGGTTGTATCGGTCGCTACGACCCGGCGCGTCAACTGCTTACCGTTGTTCATGTCGGCGTTGGGAGCCAATCTCTGGCAATGACGCTGGCTCTGACAGAGCAGGCAGATATTCCGGTTGACAAGAATGGCCTGGCCCGGAGCATGCGCGGGCAATTGGTGTACGAGCCGGACATCGCCGAGGTGCAGTTTCCATTTCCGCAACGACTGGCCAACGCCGGTCTACGTGCGTTGGTCGCGGCGCCGCTGCTCGTCGAAAGCAATGTGTTTGGCGTTTTTATCGCTGCGCGGCGGCAACCGCACAGCTTCAGCAGCGGCGAATGTGAGTTTCTGCGGCAGTTGAGTGAACACGTCGCCTTAGCCGCCCACCAGGCCCAGCTCTATGACTCCTTGCAGCAAGCGTATGATGACTTGCGCCAAACCCAACAGGCCGTGCTGCAACAGGAGCGCTTGCGGGCGCTGGGGCAAATGGCCAGCGGCATTGCCCACGACATCAACAATGCTCTCTCCCCCGTTTCCCTCTACACGGAATCACTCTTGGAGCGGGAGCCGAACTTGAGCGAGCGAGCACGGGACTATCTGGTCACCATTCAACGCGCCATTGATGATGTCGCCCATACGATCTCTCGCATGCGAGAGTTCTATCGACAACAAGAGCCCCAACTCACGCTGCTCGCGGTCAATTTGACGCGGTTGCTGCCGCAGGTCATTGATTTGACGCGCGCCCGCTGGAGCGATATTCCGCAACAACGGGGCTTAGTCATCGACATGCGCACAGACCTCGCGCCGGATCTGCCAGCCATCATGGGGGTGGAGAGCGAACTCCGCGAGGCCCTCATCAATCTCATCTTCAACGCGGTGGATGCGATGCCCGAAGGCGGCGTCCTGACGGTGCGTACGCGAGCCGTGTCCGATGGATCACTGGGGGACGCCCTCACGCAGGTGCAGGTAGAAGTCTGCGACACGGGTGTAGGCATGGATCCCGAAACGCGGCGCCGCTGTCTGGAGCCGTTCTTCACCACCAAGGGTGAGCGCGGCACCGGACTAGGCTTAGCTATGGTGTATGGCATCGTGCAACGGCATAGTGCGGGGTTGGAGATTGAGAGCGCGGTGGGTAAGGGCACGACCATGCGACTCATCTTCGCCGCGCGCATAGTCACAGCTGAAGGAAAGTTCTTGTCTGAAGTCCGCCCTCAGGCGCCGTCCCGACTGCGCATTCTCATCGTAGACGATGACCCGCTGCTCATCAAATCTCTCCAAGACACCTTAGAAAGCGATGGGCACGTGGTCGTAGCCGGAAGCGGTGGGCAGAATGGCATCGACTTGTTTGTTGCGGCCCAGCAGCGGGGCGAACTCTTCGCGGCAGTCATCACGGACTTGGGGATGCCATACGTGGACGGGCGCAAAGTGGCGGCGGCTATCAAAGCGGCGTCGACGGCCACGCCAGTCATTCTTCTCACGGGCTGGGGCCAACGCTTGGAGGCCGAAGGAGACATCCCGCCTCATGTCGATCGGGTCCTCAGCAAACCGCCCAAGCTTCGCGAACTACGGCTTGCGCTTGCCGAGTTGACGGCTAACGCTACACAAACCGGACTGTCATGAATGTGAGGCCAGATAGCATCTATAGAAACGCCACAGCAAGATGCGGGGTGGTAAATGGACAAGAAAGAATGGTTTGCAGCGTCCTCGCCCCTTGGGGGAGAGGGCCAGGGTGAGGGGAAACCCTGCTTTCAACACCCTCTCCTGTCTCCTCTCCCCTCAAGGGAGAGGAGAAAACGTAGACATTGTGCATCCACAGCTTGGTCTGTTTTCCCTGTAGAAGATCCTTGTCTGTCCAAGGAGAGTTTTTCAAACCTGTGCAAGCATCAATGATTGTATTCAATCTGGACGAACAGCGTTACGCCCTGCGTCTTTCTGTAGTCGAACGCATTGTTCGGATCGTGGAAATTACTCTGTTACCCAATGCTCCCGAAATAGTTCTCGGCGTCGTCAACGTTCGCGGACAGGTGATTCCAGTTGTCAATATGCGGAAGCGGTTCTTTCTGCCAGATCGGGAAGTTATCCTCAGCGATCATTTGATCATTGCGCGTACGGCCAAGCGGACCGTCGCGCTGGTGGCCGACGCAGTTAGCGGTGTGGTAGAGTATTGGAAAGAAGAACTAGCCGCAGCCGATGGGATTCTTCCTGATCTCAAATATGTCGAAGGCGTAGCGAAGCGGGAGGACGGGTTAATTCTCATCCACGATCTGGATACGTTTCTCTCTCTCGAAGAGGAGAAAACACTGGAGCAAGCAATGACGCCAACCTAGAGTAATTACTCACGAGTATACTTGTGCTACTTACTCCGGCCCTGGATGTTCGCCTACGCGAGCAGCACATTGTTCCCGCACAAGTGATAATTGATAGAGAGAAGTGAGGAGGGGATTGTTTCTCTTCTCTCGTCCGTAGACGCAAAGGAAAACCAGTAGAGGAGTCAAGGATGACTCACGGCCTTTCAGACCAACTGCTTTCCCAACTCAGCGAATTTGTCGTCAGTCACATGGGTCTGCATTTTCCGCGGGAGCGCTGGCGTGATTTGGAGAGAGGTCTCCAGTCAGCGACACGTGAGTTTGGGGCTGCAAATGTAGAATCGTACGCCCAGTGGCTGTTGTCGGCGCCGCTTACAAGGAAACAGATCGAAATCTTAGCCGGCAATCTCACCGTTGGGGAAACCTATTTCCTTCGTGAGAAGCGCAGTTTCGCCATCCTCGGCGACCACATCCTGCCGGAATTGATGCGCGCCAGGCAAGGGGTTGAACAGCATCTGAGAATTTGGAGCGCGGGCTGTTGTACGGGAGAAGAGCCGTATTCCATTGCGATTTTGCTCGATCGACTCTTACCTGATCCGCGCCAATGGCATATCTCCATCCTCGGTACGGACATTAATCCTCGCTTCCTGCAGAAGGCCGCGGAAGGCGTTTTTGGCGAATGGTCGTTCCGCGACGCCCCGCCATGGCTCAACGAACGCTATTTCGCACCGGTCGGCGTCCATCGTTTTGAAATTCTGCCCCGCATTAAGGCAATGGTGACGTTCTCGTACCTCAACCTGGCGGAAGACACTTATCCCTCCCTCTCCAACAATACGAATGCATTAGACCTGATTTTTTGCCGCAATGTATTGATGTATTTCGCGCCGGAGCGTGCTCAGAGAGTAATTCGCAATTTCCACCGGTCGTTAGTGGATGGAGGCTGGCTTATTGTCAGTCCCACCGAAGCTTCTTCTCAGCTCTTTTCACCATTATTCGCGCCGATCCATTTTGTAGGGGCAACCCTCTATAGGAAAAAGGACAAGGACTCGCCTGCATTAACAGCTCTCTCTTCAGGAACGATAACAGCTGCCTCGTGTGAGGAAGAAACGCAAACTTCGTCTTCATCAATTTGGCCAACCTCTAGTGTTACTCCACCTCCCCTGCCGCCTGTTTCTCTTGCGCAACCTTCTGTGGAGCCTATGCCACAAACAGCAGAAGCGTCGTCAACGACTGAAACCCAATCAATGCTTTATCAAGAGGCATTGGCGCTATTTGCACAGGGGGACTACCTCGAAGCGGCTCGGAAATTGAAGACCAATTGCGAGAGTTTTGCAGGAACAGCGGAAAGTGTGGCTCTGTTAGCACGCGCCTACGCTAACCTCGGGGAACTCGCCGAAGCACTCCAGTGGGCAGAAAAAGCCATTGCTATTAACAAACTCGACGCAGGGTTGCATTATCTTCATGCGATGATTCTCCAGGAACAGGGAGCAATTGCAGAAACCCTTGTCGCTCTGAAACGAGCGCTCTATCTCGATCCCGATTTTGTGCTTGCCTATTTTGCGCTGGGCAATCTCGCGCTACGCCAACAGAGGTTTCAGGAAGCCGACAAGCAATTCCTCACGACGCTTCAACTCCTGCAACGCCATCAAGACGATGAAGTGCTGCCCCAATCTGACGGTTTAACCGCTAGACAGCTCAGGGAAATGATTCAGTCAACCATGACTAGAGAGCATGCATTATGAACGAAGCAACGAAAACTGCGGCTGGCGCGCCGCAGCGACGCATCGACTGGCAGGAAATTCACCGTCGGCTCGATCTCGCTAGAGCGGCCCTTGAGCGAGGGATCACCCCCACCCTTGAGGGAAAGAAGCATATTCTGAAAGCCAGAGCTCACGCTCTAGCGCGGGCCCCAGAAGAAGAGAGAAACGATCAGGAACAAGTAGAGGTTGTTGAATTCCTTTTGGCGTACGAAAGATATGCCGTCGAATCATCCTTTGTTCGTGAAGTGTGTCCATTGAAGGAACTCACGTTCTTACCCAGCGCGCCGGCATTCCTGGCCGGCGTCATGAATGTGCGCGGGCAGATCGTTTCAGTCGTCGATCTAAAAAAGTTCTTCGATCTTCCGGAAAAGGGACTGACCGACCTTAACAAAGTCATCATCATCAGCAACGGGCAAATGGAGTTCGGCGTTCTTGCCGACGTCGTTTTCACGGTGAGGCATGTTCCGTTGAGTGAACTGCAGCGTTCGCTACCGACGCTAACCGGAGTCCGGGCGGAATATCTCAAAGGAGTGACCGCCAACCGGTTGATTGTCTTAGAGGCGGCTAAACTTCTGGCGGACCCGAAAATCACCATTTGTGATCCAACGGATACGTAACCTAACCTAGAAGAGATTCAAAGGGAACTAGGATATGAAATGGACAATCGGAACAAAAATCAGCAGTGGATTTGCCCTCGCTCTGGTGGGGGTGATTGTCATCGGCGTGGTTGCGTATCGCAGTACGAACCGTCTGATTGAAACTGCGACCTGGGTAGCGCACACCCGTCAAGTCCTGACAAATCTTGAACGCTTGCTCTCTGCAGTGAAGGACGCTGAGACAGGTCAGCGCGGCTTTATCATCACGGGAGAAGAAAACTACTTGGAACCGTATAACACGGCGTTAGGAGTAATAAATCAGACATTCAAAGACATCAGAGAGTTGACGAAAGATAATCCAAATCAACAACAGAGACTCCAAGAGCTGGATCCTCTCCTGCAGAACAGACTTGCCATAATCAAGGAAACGATTGATTTACGAAAGGATCCACAAAAAGGGTTTGAAGCCGCCAAGCAAGTCGTGAGTACGGATAAGGGAAGAGAGCTTATGGATAAGATCAGGCAGACGGCTCTCGATATGGAGAACGAAGAAAACAAGTTGCTGCAACAGCGGATAGAGGAGGCTACACTCACTGTCAAACAAACGCATTTCACTATTATTGGCGTTACTCTTTCCGCTTTTGTCCTCCTCTTTTTGACTGGCTTTTTGCTCACGCGCAATATTGCCAAGCCGCTTGGCGAGATTTCGGATGTTGCGAAAAAAATCACTACAGGGGACCTGAACGTCCATGTATCCGCCAACGGTCGCGGGGACGAGGTGGGAATGCTGGCTCAGAGCTTTTCCCGCATGACGCAATCACTCCAGGAAATGGCTAACGTGGCGGGACAGATTGCCGCTAGTGACCTACGGGCACAGGTGAAACCGCAATCAGAAAAAGATCTCTTGGGCAACGCCTTTGCTACGATGGTGGACAACTTGCGACGGACGATGTCCGAACTAGCTGAAGGGGTAAACATACTAGCCTCCTCGGCTAGTGAAATCCTCGCCTCCACCACGCAAGTCGCCTCCAGTGCGGCTGAGACCAGCACCGCCATCGCCCAAACCACAACGACTGTTGAGGAAGTCAAGCAAACCGCTCTAATCTCCAGCCAAAAAGCCAAATCCGTCTCTGACAGCGCGCAAAAAACCAGCCAAGTCACCCAGACAGGCCGGAAAGCCGTGGGCGCCGCCGTCGACGGCATGAAACGCATCCAGACGCAAATGGAGTCCATTGCCGAAAGCGTAGTTAGACTGAGCGAGCAGAGCCAAGCCATCGGCGAAATCATCGCTGTCGTCAACGACTTGGCCGAGCAATCGAACCTCTTGGCGGTGAACGCGGCCATTGAAGCAGCCAAGGCGGGTGAGCAAGGCAAAGGATTCGCCGTGGTGGCCCAAGAGGTTAAGAGCTTGGCGGAGCAATCTAAGCAGGCGACTGCGCAAGTGCGGACGATTCTCAACGACATCCAGAAAGCGACGACGGCGGCGGTGCTGGCGACCGAGCAAGGCAGCAAGGCGGTAGAAGCGGGGGTGCAGCAATCAACCGACGCAGGAGAAGTCATTCAGTCATTGGCAGACAGCATCACAGAATCGGCACAAGCGGCGACGCAGATTGCGGCCTCGAGCCAGCAGCAGTTGGCGGGCACAGATCAGGTGGCGTTGGCAATGGAGAGCATTAAGCAGGCCAGCCTCCAAAACGTCTCTGGAACCAAGCAGGCTGAGACGGCGGCGCACAATCTGCACGAATTAGGGCAAAAGTTGAAACGAATGGTCGAGCAATATCAGGTGTGAAACCAACAGGAAGAAGCAAGGTATGAACTGGTTCTTGAACCTCCAAACGCGTTCGAAGCTTTTCGCCGGTTTCGGTCTGATCATTACTCTTTTGCTCGCCATTACGGTGACGGCTTACCAAAACATTTCCGCGATTCAGGCTTCACAAAAGACACTTCTTGAGCGGGACTCTGCGCTGGCCACTGCGCTCCAGGAACTCAAAGAGGACCTGAGCCAACAGCGGGCCTCCATGCTGGAGATGATGAGCATAACGAACAAGCCGGACCAGGAAGTGCTGGAACGGAGCATCAAGGAGCGCGCAAAAGAAATCGATCAGAATTTGTTGGGGCTTCGCGAGCGCGTCGAGAATGATCCTAAGTTGCTCACGGGGCTCGAAGAGCTGCGAACCATACGAGAAGCCTGGCGTCAGACGCGCGACACCCAAATCATCCCCCTCATTTACGAAGGAAAGATCGAAGAGGTGAAAACTCTGCAACTCGGTATCCAGAATGATCGTTTTCAAAAGATTCACTCCCTCGCTACCAATCTGGTGAACGAAGCCGAGACGCGAGCACAAACCGCGGTGGCCGAATCCGAGCGAAGAACCCGCAACTCAACGCACGTCTTCATCCTTCTCGGCGCGATTTCTCTTCTGCTCAGTGTGACAATGGCGTTGTTTCTGAACGCGAGTATTGCCCACCCGCTCAAAGAGATTTCGGCCGTCGCCGAGCGGGTCGCTCTAGGCGACCTGACCGTTAAAACGGCGTCCAATGGGCGCTTGGATGAAGTGGGCGCCTTGTCGCAAACATTCCATACGATGGTGGACAATTTGCGGCGGACGACAGCTGAACTGTCCGAAGGCGTCAATGTGTTGGCCTCCTCCGCCAGCGAAATCCTCGCTTCCACCACGCAAGTCGCCTCCGGCGCTGCCGAGACCAGCACCGCCATCGCCCAAACCACGACTACCGTTGAGGAAGTCAAGCAAACCGCTCTGGTCACCAGCCAGAAAGCTAAATACGTCTCTGACAGCGCACAGACCGCCACCCAAGTCGCACAGACCGGCCGAAAAGCGGTCGAGACTTCCATCGACGGCATGAAACGTATCCAGACGCAAATGGAGTCCATCGCCGAAAGCGTGGTCACACTCAGCGAGCAGAGCCAAGCTATCGGCGAGATCATCGCTAGCGTCAATGATTTGGCTGAGCAATCGAATTTGTTAGCGGTAAACGCGGCGATTGAAGCCGCCAAGGCGGGTGAGCAGGGCAAAGGATTCGCCGTGGTGGCGCAAGAGGTGAAGAGCTTGGCGGAGCAATCCAAGCAGGCGACCGCACAGGTGCGGACAATTCTCAACGACATTCAGAAGGCGACGACGGTGGCGGTGTTGGCGACCGAGCAAGGAAGCAAAGCCGTAGAGACCGGAGTGAATCAGTCAACAGAAGCGGGTGAAGCGATTCGCCTGTTGGCTGACAGCATCACGGAGGCGGCGCAGGCGGCGACACAGATTGCAGCGTCGAGCCAGCAGCAGTTGGTAGGCACGGATCAGGTGGCGCTGGCAATGGAGGGCATTAAGCAGGCCAGCATCCAGAACGTCTCTGGGACCAGACAAGCTGAGACAGCGGCGCACAATCTGCACGAGCTGGGACAAAAGTTGAAACGAATGGTCGAACAATACAAAGTGTGATGTGAATCATGCCCACAGAGGACGAGAACCTTCTCAAAAGATTGCGGACAACATTCAAGATCGAAGCGCAGGAGCATATCCAAGCGATCGCTTCGGGTATTGTCGAGTTGGAAAAGACCTCGACCGAGGAGGTGCGCGTTCGCCTTCTTGATACGATTTTTCGCTCGGCGCATAGTTTGAAGGGGGCCGCACGAACGGTCAACGTGACAGACATCGAAGCGCTCTGTCAGTCTCTGGAAAACGCCTTCGCCGCTCTGAAGCGTGGGGAGATGACGTTGTCGCTCGAGCTGTTTGATCTCTTTCATCAGGTTACGGATGCCCTGAGCGCCCTACTCCAATTCATCAATGCCGAGCCCTCGGTTTCTCCAAAACCTCGCTTTCCTGATTTGCTCGAGTTGCTCCGATCGGTGTCGATGCAAAAGCTCTCATCGAGGCCGCGAACATTACTGGAGAATCCGGTAGCGGTTCCTCCAGCGACGCCTGCTGAGGTCGCACCCATCAGCGCTGAGGAGAAACGAGGCATAGTTGATACTGTGAGAGTGTCCACTACCAAGCTTGATGCTATTCTGCTGCAAGCCGAGGAACTCTTGTCCGCCAAACTCGCTGTGACTCAACACGCCATGACGTTGCGGCAACTACAGGCGCAACCTTCTGAATGGAAAAAAAAGTGGGCGAAACTGCAGTCCGATTTACGGACGCTTCGCCAGTCTCTTAAGGGGAATGGCGAGAGTGACTTGCCGGTGAGCCCGCAAGTGTTGCGCGTAGTAGAGTTCCTGGAGTGGAACCAGGACTTTGTCACGTCCTTGGAAAATGAGCTGACAGATCTCGCCAAAAGAGCGAACCATGATCAACGGTTGGTCGAGGGAATGGTGGATAATCTACTTGACGAAATGAAGAAAGTAGTGATGCAACCCTTCTCGACCCTGTTAGATGTGTTTCCACGATTCGTGCGCGAACTCTCCCGCGACCAGGGAAAAGAAGTTGAGCTGGTGCTGCGCGGCGGCGACATCGAGATTGATCGGCGGATTCTGGAGGAGATCAAAGACCCGCTCATTCACCTTGTGAGAAACTGTCTCGACCATGGCATTGAAGCGCCGACTGAACGCAGGCAAAAAGGTAAGCCGGCGCGCGGAACCCTGATGATCAGCATCGCGCCGAAAAATGGCAGCAATGTCGAGTTGCTGATCACCGACGACGGCGCCGGCGTCGATGCAGGCAAAGTTAAAGCGTCCGCAGTCAAACTCGGGTTGTTGTCCTCAGAGAAAGCCGAGGCGTTGGGTCATACCGAGGCGTTATCCCTCATTTTCCAATCCGGCATTTCCACTAGCCCGATCATCACCGATATTTCTGGTCGCGGCCTTGGCCTCGCTATCGTGAAGGAAAAGGTGGAAAAATTAAATGGCGCGCTCTCTATCGAAACGGCGCTAAACGCTGGCGTCACGTTTCGCATCATCTTGCCGCTGACGCTTGCGCGCTTTCGCGGAGTCGTCGTCCGCGTGGATGAGCATGTGTTCGTCCTTCCTACCAATAATGTAGAACGAGTGGCGCGTATAAAGAGAGACGACATTAAGACTGTTGAAAACCGAGAGACGATTGCGCTGAGTGGAGAAATCTTGTCATTAGCGCGTCTCACAGAGACGCTAGCGCTGCCGCGGAAAGCCGCAACGAATGGGCAACCGGACGCTCACTTCGTCGTCGTGCTGGCTTTCGCCAACCAGCGCATCGCGTTCATCGTCGATGAAATTCTCAATGAACAAGAAGTTCTGGTAAAAACGCTTGGCAAACAAATTACGCGTGCGCGCAACATTGCCGGGGCAACCGTCTTAGGCTCAGGTAAGGTCGCGCCTATTCTCAACGCGCCGGATTTGCTGAGGTCCGCCGTGCAGGTCGGCGACATCAGCGCCAGAATTTCAGCTCCTGCTGCGCAGGCTATCGCAACGCCAAAGAAATCGGTGCTCGTGGCTGAAGACTCTATTACTTCACGAACCTTGTTAAAGAACATCCTCGAAGCTGCAGGCTATGAAGTGGAAACATCCGTGGATGGAATCGACGCCTTCACGAAGTTGCGAAGCGGCTCCTTTGACCTGCTGGTGTCCGATGTGGAGATGCCGCGGATGAACGGGTTCGATCTCACCGCGAAAATCCGCGCTGAAAAAAAATTCGCTGAATTGCCCGTCATTTTGGTGACGGCGCTCGAATCCCGTGAGGATCGTGAGCACGGCGTCGACGTTGGCGCGAGCGCCTACATTGTGAAAAGTCACTTTGAACAAAGTAATCTGCTAGAAATTATCCAACGACTGATATGAAGCCAAACAAACAAAAAGTTATCAAAGTCCTCATAGTCGACGACTCGCACGCCGTCGCGGAATTCCTAACACACGTGCTGAACGCCGATCCCGGCATTCAGGTGATGGGAGTCGCCTCGAATGGCGAGGAAGGTCTCGAAGCCGCGCAACGGATCAAGCCTGATGTGATCACGATGGACATCTATATGCCGAAAGTGGATGGTTTCGAGGCGACCCGTAACATCATGGAAACCTGTCCTACGCCCATCGTGATTGTCAGCGCCAGCGCCAGTGTCGATGAAGTGGCTACCAATTTTCGGGCGGTCGAAGCCGGCGCCCTGGCGGTTGTGGCTCGACCGCGTGGACCTAGTCATCCTGATCACGAAGTCCAGACCAAGGAATTAGTAGCGACAGTCAAACTGATGTCTGAAGTGAAAGTGGTCAAACGCTGGCCGCGATCGCGATTTACGCAAGCGCAGCCCCTGGCTCCGCAAATAGCAACAAAGAACTCGTTGGGCGCTATCCAGGTAGTGGCAATCGGGGCTTCGACTGGCGGACCACTGGTGTTGCAGACCGTTCTCTCCGGCCTTCCGCGAGACTTCGCTGTTCCCCTTCTTATTGTTCAACACATGGCCCCAGGCTTTATGGAAGGTTTTGTCGAATGGCTGACGCGCTCGTCCGGCTTTCCGGTTCGTATCGCCACGGTCAATGAAAGTCTGTTGCCCGGCTACGCTTATGTTGCGCCAGATGATTTTCATTTGGGCGTGAACACGAGCCACCGCATCATTTTGACGAAAGAAACAAAGGAACATGGAACGCGCCCTGCGGTCTCATTTCTCTTTCGTTCCGTTAACGCAGTGTTCGGAGCACATGCTGTAGGCGTGTTACTGACTGGCATGGGCCAGGATGGGGCGGAAGAATTGAAACAGCTGAAGGACGCCGGCGCCATTACCATCGCCCAGGATAAAGAAAGTTCAGTCGTGCATGGCATGCCTGGTCATGCGATCCAGCTTGGCGCCGCGGTGCAGGTGCTGCCGCCTGAAGCTATTGCCAAAGCTTTGACTACAATGGTGATAAAGACATGAAAATCGACGCAACACGGAGCCATGTGGAAATTCTTATTGTGGAGGACAGCCCCACCCAGGCCGATCACTTGGCCTACATTCTTGAGCGACATGGCTATAGCTTCTCCACTGTACGCAACGGCCGGGAAGCTCTCGCTGCTATAGCACAGCGCCCCCCCACCCTGGTGATCAGCGACGTCATCATGCCCGAGATGGATGGTTACGAACTCTGCTACCAGATCAAGCATAAAGAGGGACTCAAAAATATTCCTGTGGTTTTGTTGACCTCTTTAAGCGATCCTGCCGACGTGATGAAAGGATTGGAATCCGGAGCGGATAGCTTCATCTTTAAGCCCTACGACGAACAATACCTCCTCGACCGAGTTGCGTACATTCTGACCAACCAGCGCTTGCGTGAGACCGGAGGCTCGCAAATGGGGGTAGAAATAATTTTTGCCGGACGAAAATTCTTTATCACTTCGGATCGGCTGCAGATTTTGAATCTCTTACTTTCCACTTATGAAGCAGCAGTCCAGAAAAATCTAGAATTAAGCACGGCCCAGGACGAATTGCGGCACTTAAATGAGCACCTGGAAAGCAAAGTCGAAGAGCGAACGGCCGCCCTAGAGGCGGAAATCCTTGAACGCAAACAGGCTGAACAGAAACTGCAAGCACAGTTAAGCCGGCTCGACTTGCTCAGCCGCACCACCCGCGCCATCGGCGAGCACCAAGACCTCCAGAGCATCTTCCAGGTCGTTCTCGGAAGCTTGGAGGAGAATTTACCTATCGATTTTGGCTGCGTCTGTCTCAACGACCAACCCGACAACGCCTTGACCGTTGCTTGTGTCGGCGCGCGCAGCCAAACGTCCGCTCGCGCATTGGCCATGACCGAGCAAGAGCACATCGTCGTCGACCAAAACGGGCTCGCTCGTTGCATGCGCGGCCAATTGGTGTACGAGCCGGACCTTGCCGAGGCGCCCATGCCGTTCCCCCAACGACTCGCTCACGCGGGACTGCGCGCGCTGGTCGCGGCGCCGTTGCTCGTGGAGAGTAAGGTTTTCGGAGTGCTCGTAGCCGCACGGCAGCAACCCCACAGCTTCAGTAGCGGCGAGTGCGAGTTTCTGCGGCAGTTGAGCGAACACGTTGCCCTCGCCGCACATCAGGCGCAACTCTACTCCGCCTTGCAGCAAACGTATGACGACTTACGGCAAACCCAGCAGGCCGTGCTCCAGCAGGAGCGCTTGCGCGCCTTGGGCCAAATGGCTAGCGGCATCGCCCACGACATCAACAACGCCCTCTCGCCCGTCTCGCTCTACGCCGAGGCGCTTCTAGAGCGAGAGCTTCATCTGAGTCCGAGCGCCCGGAACCAACTGGAGATTATCCAGCGTGCTGTTGACGATGTCGCCCGCACCGTATCACGTATGCGGGAATTTTACCGGCCACGCGAGTCACAGTTGACCCTGACCGAGATTAACCTGACTCAGTTGATTCAACAGGTGATTGACCTGACGCGCGCTCGGTGGAGCGACATGCCGCAGCAGCAGGGTGTTGTCATTAGTTTACACACTGACTTCGCGCCCTCTTCACCTAGCATCATGGGTTCTGAGGGCGAAATTCGCGACGCACTGACCAACCTGATCCTCAACGCGGTGGACGCCATGCCAGAGGGTGGTGTGCTCATGCTCCGTACGCAGGCAATGTCAAAGGGCTTGCCAGGGAGTGCTCTCACCCACGTGCAGGTGGAAGTCTCTGATACCGGCGTAGGCATGAATGAGGAAACCCGACGGCGTTGTCTGGAGCCGTTTTTCACCACCAAAGGTGAGCGCGGCACCGGCTTGGGCTTAGCCATGGTGTACGGCATGGCGCAGCGCCACGGCGTGGAGCTGGAGATTGAGAGCGTTGTCGGCCAAGGGACGACCTTGCGCCTCAGTTTCGCGGTGTCTACGGCTGCAGAGGAAGGGCCGCGTCCATTTGTCGTTCAGGAGCCGCTGCCGTCTCGGCTGCATCTGCTCGTCGTAGACGATGACCCACTGCTGCTCAAATCGCTGCAGGACACATTGGAGGGAGATGGGCATATGGTCATGGCCGCGAACGGCGGGCAGAGGGGGATCGAAGTGTTCGAAGCGGCGGTGCAGCGGGGGGAGCCGTTTGCAATGGTGATTACCGATCTCGGCATGCCGTACATCGATGGCCGCCGAGTCGCGGCGGCCATCAAGGCGGCGGCGCCGACGACGCCCGTGCTTCTCCTCACCGGCTGGGGCGAACGCCTGGAGGCCGAAGGAGATGTCCCGCCTCATGTCGATCGGGTCCTGAGCAAACCGCCCAAGCTCCGCGAACTGCGGATTGCGCTTGCCGAGCTGACGGCCAGCGCCGCACCGACCACATTAATATGAATGTGAAAGTTCATGGGATTTGAGATATCATGGCCCCCTGGCTGAACGGGAGAGTCTGGAAATAAACTATGGAATAGCAGGGGTAAAGGAATGCTTATGCCTACTATCGCTAAATTGCTCATTGTGGACGATGAGACAGCCTTGATGAAGGCGCTCTGTGACACCCTGCGAGACCACGGCTACGAGACCGTGGGCTGTACCTCAGGTAAAGCTGCCCTAGCGGAGTTGCGGGAGAGGGAATTCGACGTGCTTCTCGCGGACTTGATGATGCCCGAGATGGATGGCATAGAATTACTGCGCTGGGCGCAGAGGATAGACCATAATCTCGTCGGCATCATCATGACTGGGCATGGCATGATTGATACCGCAGTCGAAGCCATGAAAACAGGGGCGCTCGACTATATCCTCAAACCATTCAAACTCGGCGCGATCCTGCCAGTGCTCTCCCGTGCGCTAGCCATAGGACAGCTGCGCAAAGAAAACGAGGAGTTAAACCAGCGGGTGCGCGAACGCACTGCCGAACTCGAAGTGACGAACCAGGAGCTTGAGGCCTTTTCTTATTCCGTCTCACACGATTTGCGCGCGCCGTTGCGCGCCTTGGGGGCTTTTGCGCACCTCTTGGCCCGAGACCACGCAGCGCAGATGCCAGTCGAAGCCCAACGCCTATTGAGTCGGGTCACCACGAATGCTCAACGTATGGAGCACCTCATCGAAGACTTGCTCCGCTTCTCGCGGCTGGGTCGGCAACCGCTGGCTAAAGAGCCGGTGCATATGTCCGCCCTCGTACAGGAGGTGCTACAGGAACTGCGTCCAGAACACAGTGATCGGAACATTGAAGTTGTCGTAGGGGACCTACCCGAGAATATTGGCGACCTCTCATTGCTCAGACAAGTGTATGTAAATTTGCTGTCGAATGCGTTCAAGTTTACCCGCCAGAAGGAGCACGCGGTTGTGGAAGTAGGCTACCAACAGGACGAGGAAGAAACGGTCTATTTTGTTCGGGACAACGGAGTTGGGTTTGACATGCGCTACGCGGCAAAGCTCTTCGGCGTCTTCCAGCGCTTACACAGCACCACGCAGTTCGAAGGAACTGGCGTCGGCTTGTCCATCGTGCAGCGCATTATCCAACGCCACGGTGGTCGAGTGTGGGCTGAAGCAGCAGTCAACAATGGAGCCACCTTTTATTTCAGCTTACCGAAGCGTAAGCCAACGTGACGCCGCTTTCTAGTCGTGGTGCAGTTTCGTCTTTGTAGCCGTAGGGTGCGCTTGCGCACCGTTCTGCAGACATCTCCTCACCCTAGCCCTCTCCCCCAAGGGGGCGAGGGAACTAGAAGCTGAGAGGGCTCACAGATGGCCCCTTTTTCACCTCTCGATTCTTTGAAATCTGCTCTGACCTCGTTCCGAGGCTCCGCCTGGGAACGCAATCTGGTCCGGGGAAACAATGATCTTACGACATGCCTCGGCTCAGCCGGGGCATGAGAAAATTCCATGGTTTGATTTAGATGTACAATTCATCGTTCTTCACTCTGGCGTCCTCAATTTGCTGGACGTTCGCCCACGTAATCCATCGCTCCAGAGTCGTCTTGAGTTCAGCAGGTTTGATTGGCTTGGCAATGTAATCATCCATGCCTGCGACAAGACATCGCTCACGATCCCCCTCCATCGCATTTGCTGTCATGGCAATCACGGGCACGTGGGGCAATGCGGAATGTTTTGTCTCCCCGTTCTGGTGTTGCGAGGCTTCTCGCTGTCGAAGAGCGCGAGTCGCCTCGAAGCCATCCATCTCAGGCATCTGGCAGTCCATGAGCACAGCGGCATAAGGAATACTGGCCAGGGCGTCGAGAGCTTCCAGTCCATTGGCGACCACATCGGCGCGATAGCCCATCTTATCCAGCAGTCGTACGGCCAGTTTTTGGTTGACGGCATTATCTTCGACCACCAGAATCAGGGCTCGATTCCGCGACGACCCTTCTGTCTCTGTGCGAGCAAGAGAAAAGGAAACGGAGGGAGCATTGTCCTGCAACGGAGCAAGTCCCATTACCGTTGCGAGGGAGCTGAAGAGTTGGGCGTGGTGCACGGGTTTCGTCAAGTAGGACTCAATGCCAGCTTGGCGAGTCTGCTCGCCTTGGCCCCGCTGTCCTATCGAGGTCAACAATATCAATTTTACAGACGCCAGGGCCGGATCGGTCTTGATGGCGTGCGCCAACACTACCCCGTCCATGCCGGGCATTTGAAAATCCAACACAGCGAGATCATAGGGGTGACCAGCTTTGGCCGCACGGCGGAGGCCCGCTAAGGCTTGCGAGCCGTTTTCCGCACTGTCGCACTGCAGACCCCAATCGGTGAGATAGTGATAGAGAATCGTGCGATTCGTCGCGTTATCATCCACGACCAACGCCCGTAAATCATGTAACGAGAGACGAGGCGACGTTGTCGCCGCTTGCGCATCGTCAGATTGCACCTGCAATGGTAAGGTAAACCAGAAAGTGCTGCCTTGACCAGCAACACTATCTACGCCGATTGCGCCCCCCATTAACTCCACGAGCTTTTTGCAGATGACCAACCCCAACCCTGTCCCGCCATACTTGCGCGTCGTCGAGGCGTCGACCTGAGAGAACGATTGAAAGAGACGGTTTCGCCGGTCGAGCGGGATGCCAATGCCGGTATCACGTATGGAGAAACGCAATGTAACACTAGCAGGAACCGGAGACTCAGCGTCGAGAGGGCTACAGTGAGATACGGGAGGGGTTTGGCCGTTTCCTTCCCCGTCCATTTCCCGTTGCACCTCCAATACAATTTCACCCTGGTGAGTAAATTTTAGTGCATTGCCGAGCAGATTGACCAGGACTTGCCGCACGCGGCCAGAGTCGCCGCGTAGGGCTAGCGGCGCCTCTGGATGAATAAAGCAGACCAATTCTAAGCCCTTATCGTGTACAGGCTTAGCGAAGAGATCAACGACTTCTTCGAGCGAAGCGCGAAGATTAAAATCAATGGCTTCCAACTCCAGCTTCCCAGCTTCAATTTTGGAGAAATCCAGAATGTCATTGATAATGGTCAGCAACGCCTCGGCTGAGTTTTTTACCGTTTCCGCATATTCACGCTGCTCGACAGTTAACGTAGTATCCAGGAGCAGCCCATTCATGCCCATGATGCCATTCATCGGCGTACGAATCTCATGACTCATCGTCGCCAGAAATTCAGATTTAGCGCGGCTGGCCGCCTCGGCTGCGTCTTTGGCGATGGCCAGCGCGGCCTCCGTCTGTTTACGCTCAGCAATTTCCTCCCGCAAGGCGGCCGTGCGTTCCTCTACCCGATGTTCCAGTTCATCGTGAGCCCGTTGCAGGGCGGCGTCTTGCGCCTGAATCTGCGCCAGCATTTCGTTAAACGCGTCAATAAGCGCGCCCAGTTCATCCTCACCGGATTTGACTGCACGAACCGAATAGTCTTTTTTCTCCGAGACCAGACTTGCTGTCAGCGCCAAGTGTAAAATCGGGGTAGAGATCAATTGCTGGAGCTTGGATGAGAGTAAGAAGGCCACGAAAGAGGACAGGAGTATGACCACAGTAATAATCCCAGCATACCCTTTGAGACGAGCGTTCATCTCCTGTAAATCAGACCGCAGATACAGCGTGCCAGCTACTTCCCCGTCGAGCTTAATAGGGTGAAACAGCTCCAAGTGAGCGTTGGTGAACTGAGAGCCTTCTGATTGCGGCGCCGGGGGCGAGAACTTTTCCTGTTGATCGCTGCGCCGGTATAGGGCGAATACTTGACCGTCCGTGGTGTACAAACAAGCCGACACGATGTGCGGCTTGGCGCGCAGCGTGGCCAGGGTCTCCTCGGCGGCGCGCGGATCACTAAATGTTAGGGCAGCGGTGCTGTTGGCGCCGAGGACTTCCGCCAGCGTCGAGAGATCTCGCATCATTGTCTGCTGAAACGTGAGCCAATCGTAGATAGTAAACACCGCACTCGCCAACACCAACGCGACAGCGCTGGTCACCATGATGATCAAGATGAGTTTGCGTTTGATCGATAGATTTTGTACAACGCGCATCGTAACGTTCTTCTCTCTTTATCAGCCAGTTCTCACTGTCGCCGCTAAACTCAGCAGCTTTGAGCTGAGCTTCAACCCGGCTCGTTCTGCGGCGCCTTGATGAATCTCAAAGCGAATCTTATTGCCTACAGTGAGGAAATTGACCATTCCTCCGAGGTCCAGAAATTGGTCTGTCTCACTTACTGTTAAGGTATTGCTGCTTCGCACCGCCGCGATAATCTGCGCAAGATGGTCTTGTTCCGATTGACTGACGAAGAGGATATGGCAGGGCTCCAGAGTTTGCCGGTTTGGGAAGCGCTTAATGACCAGGGGTCTATTGTTCACCGTTTTGCCCATGACCGTCAGCTCAAGGTCCGGGCCAAACGGGTCCTGGCCTACGATTCCGAGAATGAGCGGCGCGACGGGATCCGAAAACGCCGTAGACGGCCACTCTACAAACTTCGCGAAATTGAATAAGAACGCCGCCTTGATTTGATACTCGCTCAACGCCTGAGCGCCGCTGTGGTTCGTCAGCACCAGGCCACTCAACAGCACGGCGACCACAGCCACAAGCTTTCTCTTCAGAAACCAGGCGAAGATGGAGGAAGCCCACTGGCCGCAAAGGCGTGTCTCTGGCTTGAGTTGACTGCGTTCCTCTGGATCCATAATTCAGAATTTCCACGTCACCTTGCTGTACATGCCTCGCTCAACTTCCGTCGGATGATAACCACTGATGGTGTTAAATTCTGAATGTCGGTAGTCGATCAAATTCTGCCCCACCAGACTGAATTCGAGCGTGTCAGTGGGATGCCAGCCTAAGCGGAGATCAAGGCGGCAGTAGCTAGAAATATGGAGATCGGGCAGATTGTCAACATAATTGAACATCGTATCGAACTCCAAACGCCAGGACAGATTGATATACGAACGAAAGTTGAATTGATGGTGGGGATCATCTCCTTCGTTCGAGACGAGCGCACCATTTTTATTCGATGGATTGCGACGGAAGCGGCTGTCAAACCAGGTATAGCCGGCCGCCACTTTCCACCATGGTGTGACATTCCAGTTGAGGGCAGCCTCGACGCCATAGGTTTCGCCATGGGCGTTGTTGCTGAAGGGTTGAGTTAGCAGCAGGGACGGCGGCGGACCAGGTTGGAAAGAGGGCAGCTGGGGTTCATGAGAGGAGAGGTAATCGTAGACATTGTAGAATGTGGCGATGTCTAAGAAGAAGCGCTCCGAGGGTTGGAGACGATAGCCGAGTTCGTAAGCTAGGAGTTCCTCCGAAACGAGACGCCGGTTGCCGACAAAGGCAAGCCTCGTGAGCACTCCATCTGGGCCAGGAAACGCCGCTAAATTGATAAAAGAGTCATTCTCAACGCGCGACGGGGTTCTGATGGCTCGCGAAATGGCGGCCCACACGGCGTGCTGCCGATGGGGGGTCCACAGCAATCGTCCGCTCGGTTGCACTTCGACGCCTGTGTAGTCATTGTGTTCAAGTTTCGTGCCGAGCGTCAGACGGAGTCGGTCCTGAACCAGCGTAATCTCATCTTGCACGAAACCGCTGAAGAGTTGCTGACGGCGGCTGGATGGTTTTAGTGAGATCGTAAAAGAGTTGCCACAGGCGTCAGTCGTGAGGCGATAGCCCAGCCCCCAGAGGATTTGGTGCCGTTCGCCGAGGGGGAAGTTATGCTGCCAGTCAAGATCCACCGTATCTCGGATCTCTCTTAAATTTGCGTCTGGCGGGTTGGTGTGGTCGTAGTAGAGTTGCAAGCGTGAGCTGGAGTGTTCCGAGAAAATACGGCTCCAGCAGGCCAAGATATTCCCGCCGTACGTATACTGGTTTTGCTCAATCGTGTGTTGAAATGGAGGAGAAAGTATTTCCCCAGTGAAGGTATAACGAAGAGTCCCGCTGTAGACGTCGCCTTGCACCGTCAGCAAGTCGCGCGCTGAAGCGTTCCAATCAAGCCGAAACCCGCCCCGTAGCATGTCCCAGTCGTCATTTCCCTTATGATTGAGCAGAGGATCGAAGAAAGCATTCCGATTAAAATACTTGGCGTACACTCGGTACGAGAGGTTCTCTCCGATCTTGCCGCCGTAGCGTGCGCCGCCAAAGCCGCCTTCTTCCGTGCCTCCACCACCGCTGAGCAGTGCTCCCTGGGTTTCTGTGGCGCTTTTGCTGATGGCCGTTGACGGCGTTCGCGCCCCAGAGGGTCGCGCCAGGACCGCGGATCACTTCGATGCGGTCGATGTCCTCGAGCATAAGGTCTTGCAGGGACCAATACACGCCAGCGTTCACGGGAGAGTAGACGGTGCGGCCGTCGATCAAGACCAAGAGCTTGTTGGCAAACTCGTTGTTGAAGCCACGGGCAGAGATCGCCCAGCGATCAGAAGAGATCCGCGCTACGTGAAGACCAGAGACCATGCGCAGGGCTTCTGGAATGCTAGTGGCGCCGGAACGGCGGATGTCTTCTTGCGTGATCACGTAGATCGCCGCTAGCGCTTCAAGCAGGGGCTGTTCTTTTTTCGAGACTGAAGAGACTTCCAGCTGCATGAGATCTTCGAGACTCATTTGCGTCAGGTCGGCAGGGTTCTTTTCCTGCCCAAAGGCAGAGGTTGTTAACGCCGCCAACAGAAAAGGGGCGAGGAAAAGGATTTTCCTGCGCTGGAGAAAGCTCCTTGCCACACTGATACGAAAAGGAGACGCTGTTACCCTTTGCCTCGTAAGACTGCAAAAATCCATCGTGTGCATTGTTATTCTTGTAAAGTTACTATCGAGACAATGGCTCGCCTTTCGAATGTTTGGAGGGAGAGGCGAGAGACATGGAAAAGCAGACGAGGTTAGTGCGGGCGCTAACGAGGCGAGACGTGTTCTTTTCCTGCTACTCAAGCAATATTTGTCCCTCTTTGATCTGCTCGCAACTTAGAGGCTGGCTGGCAAGCTACAGAACCTCTTCTATTTTTTATTGTACTTGAATCGCGTCCCGCACACCAAATTGAGCCAAGAAATAGGTTTTTGATTCTTGCACAGTCAGAAGAGGCGCGACAAAAAAAGTCAAGGATGACTGTATATTTTGCCAGGAATCCCGCGCCTGCACTGGATTTTGCTTTTCAGCAGGCTTAGCTTCTAGCGCCTTGACGGTCCTGGCTTTTCGCCCTACACTCCCCTTCTCCGAGGGCAGCTATGGCTAGTGAAACTCCATCACGTGTTCTCGTACTGCACGGTCCGAATCTCAATATGCTCGGGCTGCGCGAACCAGAAATCTACGGTCGGACAACGCTTGCCGATATCGACGCCATGTTGGCGGCCTTGGGGGAAGAACTAGGCGTTGAGGTAGAAACGTTTCAATCGAACCACGAGGGTGAACTGGTAACAAAAATTCAGCAGGCCCGTGGACGATGTGCGGCTTTAGTCATCAATGCTGGAGCGTACACGCATACTAGTGTGGCAATTTTGGACGCTGTGCTTGCCAGTGATCTCCCGGTGATAGAAGTGCACTTGTCAAATCTGTATAAGCGCGAGACCTTTCGCCATCATTCCTATATTGCCCGGGCTGCAGTTGGGCAGATCTGTGGTTTTGGCGCCGACAGTTATCTGCTGGGGTTGCGCGCCGCCGTGGGAATTATCAAACGAAAATAACTGTACGGAAAGCCGAGTGTGTATGGAGGCGAAAGGTCGAATGCTGAAAAGGCAAGTACTGAAAAGCCTCTTGTTCTCATCCACACCGAACGCTTAATTCCCAACACCTAATCTCTATATGGAAATAGATGACATTCGCAAACTCGTCGAACTTATGGCTGAGAACGACGTAGTGGAACTGGAGATGGAGATGGAGGACCCTAAGGGGAAGATCCGTCTCGTGCGGGGTAACCATCATGTCCCTGCTGCGGTAACCGTCGTCTCGGCGCCAACGCCGCTGCAACAGTTGGCCCCTATCGCCGTTCCAACGCCGTCGCCGCTCCCTTCTACAAACATTCCGCAGCCGCAAGTTGCGCAGGCGACAGTGCCGGCGCTCGATCAAGGGATTTCGATTCTGTCCCCGATGGTGGGCACCTTCTATCGAGCGCCTAGTCCGGACGCCAAATCATATGTTGAAATTGGCGCGGTGGTGGAAAAAGGGGATGTGGTCTGTATCATCGAGGCAATGAAGATGATGAATGAAATCCAAGCTGATGCTCGTGGCCGTGTCCTCAAGATCTTGGTCGAGAATGGGCAACCAATCGGGTATGAACAACCGCTTTTCCTGCTAGAACCACTCTAACTGTTGTTGTGAGAAGCGAGGAGCCGTGTTCAAAAAGGTATTGATCGCCAACCGTGGCGAGATTGCGGTGCGTATTATTCGCGCCTGTCGGGCGCTTAACATCCCGACCGTGGCAGTCTACTCGACGGTTGACCGTAACGCGTTGTCCGTCCGCTTGGCTGATGAAAGCGTTTGTATCGGTCCGCCTTCTCCGTCCCAAAGTTACCTTAACATTCCTACCCTAGTGAGTGCGGCTCTCTCTTTCGGAGCCGACGCTGTCCATCCTGGTTACGGGTTTCTCTCTGAAAACGGCGACTTTGCCGAAGCGTGTCAGCGTTCTGGTCTTACGTTCATCGGGCCACGGGTGCGCAATATCCGCTTGATGGGAGATAAACCGCGCGCTCGGCGGATTATGGAGAAAGCCGGAGTGCCGGTCTTATCAGGCACCTCTTCTGGAACAACGGACTTACGCGAAGCCCAAGCGGTGGCCGCCCGAGTTGGCTATCCCATCCTGGTCAAAGCTGCGGCTGGCGGAGGCGGCCGCGGCTTGCGGATCGCCAATACCCCAGCTGAGTTGGAGGCGGTATTCTCCGTCGCCGGTGAAGAAGGGGCGGCGGCTTTCGGCAACGGCGCGCTGTATATCGAAAAATATCTGCCGCGCGCGCGCCACATCGAATTTCAAATTGTGGCTGATCTGCACCACAACGTGCTTCATATCGGCGAGCGAGAATGCTCTGTCCAGCGGCGTTATCAGAAAATCCTTGAGGAAGCGCCGTCTCCCGTGCTGAACAAAAAATTGCGGGACCGGATGGGCGCCACGGCGGTCAGAGCCGCCCAAGCGATTGGCTACACCAACGTCGGTACGATCGAATTCCTGCTTGATGACCAGGGACATTTCTATTTTATAGAGATGAATACCAGGGTGCAGGTGGAGCATCCGGTCACCGAAATGGTGACGGGCATCGATATTGTGCAAGCGAGTATCACTGCCGCAGCGGGTGAAGCGTTGCCCTGGCGTCAGCGCGACATTACGCTTGCTGGCCACGCCATTGAGTGCCGCATCGTTGCGGAAGATCCCGTGACCATGCTGCCGTCGCCAGGAACGATTCAGGGATACCACGCGCCCGGCGGCATGGGTATTCGTATTGAATCGGGAGTGACGGATCACAGTGAGGTCTCCGTGTTTTACGATTCCCTGATTGCGAAAGTGATTGCTTTTGCACCCACGCGCGAGGAGGCGATCAAGCGTATGCGGGTCGCACTGAGCGAATATCAGATCCGCGGGATTAAAACGAATATCCCGCTCCACTTGAAAATTTTGCAGGATCCGGATTTCCTTGCTGCAAATGTCCATACCCGTTACCTTGACAAATTCCTCTCTCATCCCCCTATTGCCGCCAAACAACCTGAACTAAACTCCGTCGC
>JACXTT010000503.1_pt1 | contig 66213 bp, 58 predicted proteins | sample 9270951 | NCBI WGS metagenome assembly JACXTT01 (sample SAMN15532306, study PRJNA645909) | rock metagenome | isolation source: weathered quartz diorite | place: Puerto Rico | collected 2017-06-21 | reverse complement strand
TCACTACGTCCAGAATTCCAACCGCCGAGCGCAGCCCTTCGTCTGGACCGCCACAGCGGATTCGATCTTCGCTAAAGTCGAAAGACTATGTGAACGTATTTACGGGACAGCACACTAGGAGAACCGGCCCGTTCGTGGTTACTGATGCGACGCTTGCATCGCCTCGAAGGATTTGAACAGGTCCTTTACGCGATCCTTCTTCACGAAAGGCGTGCGGAAGAAGCGGTCTACTGTTGCGTTAAATCGTGGAGGATCATCATAAGGAATCATGTGCGTCGCGTCCGGGAAGATGCAGAGTTGGCTGTTGGGGATGTGGTGATAGATCTCCAGAGTGTGCTCGTCGCGGATCGCATCGTGGTCGGAGGCCAGCACGAGCGTTGGCGCGATGATCGCCTCTAGCGCGTTGGCCTCAATGTGCGGCTCGTCGAACAGCATTTGCGCCACCTTCAACTCGCGCTTGCCTTCCGGCGTCTCCTTGGCGGCGGCCGGCATCGAGTCCAACATGGATTTGAAGGCGGCGAAGAGTTCCGGGTAGACGGCTTGCTCGCTGGGGTTCAAGTTTGCGGCCATCGCGGCAATCTTCTTCACTTTCGCAGGATGCCGGATGCCGAGCAGCAGCGCCTCGATGCCTCCATCGCTCCAGCCCAGTACATTTACTGGCCCCGTATTTAAATGATCCAGCAAGGCCGCGAGGTCGTCGGTCATCTTCTCGTAGGTGATTTTGTCCGGGCTGTCGCCGGACTTGCCCTGATCCCGGCTGTCCATGGCGATCACCTTGTAGCGCTTGCGGAAGTAATCGATCTGAGCTTTGAAATTGGCGATGCTGCCGCCGTTGCCGTGGACGAGCAGAAGCGGTTCGCCCACGCCGTAGATTTCGTAATAGAGCTTGATGCCGTCGTGTGTGAACGTCCTCCCGACGGCGGGATTCGAACCATATCTCGCGACGGCTTTGGGGGCCGTCTGGACCGCTGCATAGGTTCGAGCTTGCGTTTGAGTTTGTGCGTTCAGGCCGCCTTGCAGCAGCAGAGTACTGAGAACTATGGAAATCACTTTGGACAACATTGCATGCCTCCAGTGTGACTCGTGAACCATCACTTCCCAGACAGAGTTTTCATGGGTAATTTATGACTCTTTCACGACGTGCTAGGACTCGATCCTGTTTCCTGAGCCACGTAGTGTACATCCGCGTCTCGGTGGAACTCAGCAACCGAAATCACATGACCTGATTCGACCAGGTCTTTCGAGCTCAGAATCTCCAATAACGATGGGAAAATGGTTTTTCGACAATTTGCTCGTTGACTACAAAGGACTTGAGTTTTACCATCGCCACTGAGAATTTCTTAGGATGCTCGGGCAGAATCCCCCCTCTCCGCCAGTACGGCCACCGATCGGGCCAAATGCTTCTTCGCAGTTGCGAACCTACCGAAAGTCCATGAATACTTGCTACGGTGCTTTATATTTGCGACGGAAAGTGGCTAGGTACCTGACGCCGAACTGCATAACCTAAAGAACCGGCACTTCGGAGCCTCGTGAACGAAGCGCTCGGTCAAATGTGACAAGCTTCAAACCTGCCACGGTTGCGAATGCCAGAAGATAGGAATCCGCCCACACTTTCGGCGAAGAAGCCTGGGTTCGAGCCAATTGGGGCTACAATCCCTCCTCCTCCGCCAGTGCAGCTGCCGCAGCAAAACTCTACGCTTTCGCGCCCCTGTCTCTCCTATCGCGATTCGTTTATCCTTACGCCATTTGTGCCCGAACGCTTGCTCCTCTAAGCTTCCGGCACAATTACAATGAATCGCGACAAGCGCATGTCTCCTTCCCGCATGATCGGCTGGTGCATCGGGTTTAGCCTGTTCGTCCTTGGCGTGTACGCGGCTGTATCCCTGGCCCTGCCTCGAGACAGCCGAGCCCTCATCACGTTCGGTGATCTCGTTCAATGTATTCTCCCGCTCTTTGCCAACGCCGGCTTGCTCCTCAATGCCGGCACCCCCCACTGGCGCCGCAATCTTTTCTGGATGTTGTTTGCCATGTGCTGCACACTCTGGATGATCGGACAATTTGAGTGGACCTACTACGAGATTTACCTTCATAAGCCGCTCCCCATCATGTACGAGGGAGACATCATCTTCTTTCTCCGCGGGATCCCCCTGATGGCAGCTCTGGCGCTGCGCCCGCACCGCAAGCGTGGTGACTTGCATTTGCGTTTCGGCTACCTGGACTTTGGCCTGCTCCTGGCGTTCTGGATTTTCCTGTACGTGTTCATGGTGCTGCCGTGGATGTACGCCGAACCCCTCACAGCCCAATACAATTACAACTTCAATATCCTGACCAACATTCAGAACATGATCGTCGTCGGCGGCCTGGGTTACTTCTGGTTTCGCACCCGGGGCGCATGGCGGCTTGTTTACGCCAACTTGTTCGGCGCCGCTACGTCTTACATGCTCGCTTCGCTCACTATCAATGTTGCGATCGGACCGGATGCCTACTACACCGGCAGCCTCTATGACTTGCCCTTGCTTGCTTCGTTCCTCTGGTTTGGGTTTGCGGGAGTGGTGGCTTATTTGAATCGCGCCAAGCTGGATTCTCCCTCGGAAGCTGGCTATGACGACGAATCCGATTCTGCAGGTAGAGAAAGCATCTGGCCGTCACGCCTGGCCATGCTTGGAGTTATATCTCTTCCGGCTTTCGCCATTTATACATTACGGTACTCCCAGGAAGGGCCCGCGGTCCGGGATTTCCGCCTGATGACTACTTTAGTCGCTGCCGTTCCCCTCTCCCTGCTCATTTTCCTGCGCACCCATCTCGCGGATTCCGATCGCTCGCGTTTGCTGGCGCAATCCGAGCAATCTCTTGAAAACCTCCGGCGCCTGCAGGCGCAGCTCGTGCAGACCGAAAAGCTCGTGTCGCTTGGCCAACTCGCCGCGGGCGCGGCGCATGAAATCAACAATCCCTTGACGGCCATCCTCGGATTCTCGGATCTCCTCGCCGACGATCTGTCCCTCCAGGAAAAGCCACGCGGTCTTGCCTCCAAAATCCGCGATCAGGCTCGCCGCACCAAGACCCTCGTTACGAATCTCCTTAGCTTTGCACGCCAGGTTCCCTCCGAGCGCACTCTGCTCGACATCAACACCATCGTCACCAACGCCGTTCAGCTTCGCGCTCTCGATTTGCGTTCCGGCACTACCCGCGTTGATCTTCAACTGGAATCTGTTCTTCCGGGCGTGCGCGGGGATGGCAATCAACTGATGCAGGTATTTTTCAACATCGTCAGCAACGCGATCGATGCCTTGGCCGCCACGAACAACGGAGTCCTTACCGTGAAAACCTTGCGCGATCGTTCCAACGTTGTCGTTCTTTTCTCCGACAACGGTCCCGGCATCAAGGAGCCTCACCGTGTCTTTGATCCTTTCTATACAACGAAACCTGTCGGTAAGGGTACCGGCCTCGGTCTCAGCATCTGCTTTGGCATTGTCCAGGAACATGCTGGAAAAATTCTCTGTTACAACCGCCAGGAGGGTGGAGCGGTTTTTCGCGTTGAACTGCCCGCGGCTCTAGCCGCCGCTCCTGCCCGGGAACTCCAATTCGCAACTCCTCCTACAGGCACGGCAAAGCCTTCCTGACCTCGCTGCGCAATTCCAGACCACTTGGCGCGCATGGGGTTCTGGAGGATCGGAAAGTCATGCTAGAGTTTTGCATCGTTTTTTGGCGCTCTTTCCAAAGGAGATCCCGTGGCCGACATTGCCATCTCGACGGACAAACTTTCCCGGCGCTTTGGCGCTCTCACGGCCGTCGATAGCATCAATCTTCAAGTGGCTGCGGGGCAGTTCTTCGGCTTTTTGGGTCCCAATGGCGCTGGCAAATCCACCACCATAAAAATGCTAACGGGGCTGCTCGCGCCAACCTCCGGCCGCATACAGCTTCTCGGTCTGGACTTCGCTGCGCATTCCGTCGAAGTCAAGCGCCAGATCGGCGTCGTTCCCGAAGGCATGGGTCTGTTCGAGCGCCTCACCGGGGCCGAATATCTTCACTTCGTCGGGCGCATGTACGGCCTCGACTTGCCTACTACCCGCCAGCGCAGCGAGGAACTTCTCGATTTCATGCAGCTCGCCGACCGTCCCAAAACCCTTGTCGCCGATTATTCCCACGGCATGCAGAAAAAACTCGCCCTCGCCGCCGCGGTGATCCACGGGCCGCGCATCCTCTTCCTCGATGAACCATTCGAAGGTGTCGACGCGCTTGCCGCAGGCGCGCTGAAGTCCCTACTGGGGCGCATGGCCGAACGAGGCGTCACGATCTTCCTCACTTCTCACGTTCTTGAAATCGTCGAGCGCCTGTGCAGTCACGTCGCCATCATTCATCAAGGGCGCCTCGTCGCTCAGGGCTCTCTGGAAGAACTCCGCGGCGGCATCGCAAGCGGGGAAGGTAGCAAGACGACCCTCGAGCAAATCTTCCTTTCCATCATCGATCAAGGCGGAGCCGAGCGCCCGCAGCTCGAGGAGCTCTCTTGGCTTCTGTAAATCATTTTCCCGGAATCCTCGGACAGATTCGCCTGGTCGCCGCGCTCCGCTGGCGCCTTCTCCGCAATGCCATGCGCAGAAAGAACAACCGGCTCGATCTCATCGGCCTGTTGCTTTCCGGAATTTTCAGCTCCCTCTTGGTCTTGGGCCTGTGCTTCGCCTTTTATGCCGGCTCGTACAATTTCCTTTCTCGCGGCCGTCTCAGCTGGATGGCGCTGCTCTATTGGGGCATTTTTCTCTGGTGGCAAGTTTTCCCCCTCTTCGTCGCGGGATTCGGAGCAAATTTTGAATTTCGCGCCCTTCTCCGTTTCCCGCTCAGCCGCTCTGCTTTCTATATCATCGGCCTCGCTTATGGCCTCGCCGACTTCTCCGCACTCGCGGGGCTTTGTTGGCTGCTCTCCATCACGGCCGGTGCTGCTGCCGCCCGTCCGCACATAGTGCCTGCTTTGCTTATCGTAAATCTCATGTTTGTTTTGATGAACGTGAACCTCGAGCGGTTGATCGGTTCCTGGCTCGAACGCCTGCTGGCCCGGCGCCGCACCCGCGAACTTTTCTTTGCGCTGTTCATTCTTTCCATGGTTTCGCTCCAATTCATCTCTCCGCTCGTCGAACGTTATGGAGATGCGGCGCGTCCCTGGATGCGTATCGCCTTGCCATACCTCGCGCCTTTCCCAGGTTCCCTGGCTGGCCGGGCCATCGCCGGTGCCGCCGCAAATCAGTACGGTGATTTCTTCCTCGGTCTCGCGGGACTTTCTCTCTATGTTCTGCTTTTCGCTGCTTTGCTCTGGTTCCGCTTCTCCGCGCAATATCGCGGTGAAGAGCTCAGCGAAGCCCCCGCCCCCTCCCGCGCCATTTCCCGCCCGGTGGTGCCAGAAGGCAGCGAAGCAGCTGCCCTCCGTCTTCTCTCTCCGCAAGTCGCTGAGGTCGTGCGCAAGGAATTCCGCTATCTGATCCGCAACGGTTTCTCCTTTTTCCTTTTGATTATGCCGCCGCTGTTCATCTTTCTGTTCACCATGCAGGCTGGTTCCCTCCCGCGCCCCAGCTCTGGATTCGATCTTCCGCAAGCCTCCCTTTTCCCCGCCATGATGGGCTATCTCGTCTTGATCTTAATGGCCCCCGCGTACAATAGCTTTGCCTACGAGGGTCGCGGCATTCAGACTTACTTCATGGCTCCGGTCCGCTTTCGCCATGTCTTCCTCGGAAAAAACCTGATGATGATTTGCGTGCTGGTGTTAGAGCTCGTTCTTTCCATCACCTTTTTTGCGTACCGCGTTGGCCTTCCTCCCGCTCCTCGATTTGTCGCCACCCTCGCGGCCATCGTCTTCTCCGTGGCCGGGCAGTTGCCCATCGCCAATTGGTCCGCTCTCAGTTTTCCCCGCAAACTCAACTTTGGCCAGATGCGCGGTCAGCGTCAGTCCGGTATGGCGGTCTTGACGCTTTTTGGCGTGCAAATCGTCCTCGGTGGTATCGGCACGTTGATTCTCTTTTCCGGCCACTGGACGGGCAATCCCTGGCTCCCGGCCGAAGCCTTTGCGGGACTTGCCGCCGCTGCTCTGGCCGGTTATTTTGCTTCTCTCGACCCACTCTCTGATTTCGCGGAGAAAAAGAAGGAGGGCCTGCTTGAAGCGCTCTGCCGCTAGCGCAGCAAAAGGGGATTGCCGTGGACTATCGCATCTTTCTTCCGCTCAATTCAGCCTGGCCGCCCCTGGTTTCCCCGTATTTCCCCGCAACGATTCCTGATACGCATCAAAAAAGTCCAGCCCCGCCTTATTGATCTGCGATCCCACTCGAATCTCATCACCAAATTCGATCATCTCGTTTGTCTTGACAGCATACTCAGGCCATTTCGCCAGCCTTTCGCCATTCGGATTGCCCCTCTTCGCAAAACTCGTCCAGTAACTCGTGATCGCATCGCTTAGCTTGCGATCCGTGTCTTCCCAGGGAAACGGCCACGGGAAATTCCCAAAGACGTACGCCAAATCGGCCGCATGAAACGCGCGCAACTTCTCTCTCTGAGGTCCCGGCGGCTTGCGCGTGAAATAATAGAAGTACGCCGGCTGGCGTCCCGTCTTCGTCTGCAGCCGGGCCCACGTCCGCATCTCCCAGCCAAACACGCTGTCGCGGTACGCCGCGTAGAACGAGCTCACGGCCTCCTCATCCGTCCCCGCCGGGTACACCTTCAGAAATTGCTCCGCGAGGCTCGCGTATCGCTGCTGCGCGCCAGCGATGAACAACTCTTTTTTGATATTTGCTCCTTGCGGTGCGAGCTCCGTCCCTTCGTCGGCGTTGAATCCCACGATCAACGGCACATCATTTTGTTTTCCTTGCGCGAAAAGGGTGTAAATCTCTTCCGGCAAAACCCAGCCGTCCACCACCTGCCGGATTGTCTGTTCGCTGCTCGCTTTCAGAATCTCTTCCGCGGGCTTCGCGCGCAGCGCCTTCAACGCATCCGCCGTTGCACCGAGAGACGCAGCCAGGTCTTGTCCCTTTTTTTCCGCATCGGCAAGCGTTTTCATCGGCGCGAACGACCCGCCGCTTTCCCCGATGGCGCGGTGGAACAATCCCTTCGCCCTCGGGCTAGCCATCAGCGCATTGACCGCCCACGATCCCGCCGACTCCCCGAAAATCGTCACACATTTCGCATCTCCGCCAAACGCGCCGATGTTCGTCTTCACCCATTCAAGCGCTGCGATCTGGTCGAGCAGCGCGTAGTTCCCGGACGCGTGGTGTTCAGACTCGGCGGTTAGCGCCGGGTGCGCGAAAAATCCAAATACGCCGAGTCGGTAATTCAGCGTCACCACCACCGCGCCCTTGCGCGCGAGGATCTCGCCGTCGTAACTCGCCGAGCTCCCTGAACCGCGCGTGAACCCTCCGCCGTGAATCCACACCATCACCGGCAGACGGCGGTCCTTCGCCGATTTTGCGGCCGTCCACACGTTCAGGTAGAGGCAATCTTCGCTCAGCGGCTGCGGCTTGCTCTGGTAGATCGCGGACGACGCGGGATACGGGGTCTGCATGCACACGGGCGCGAACTCGGTGGCTTGGCGAACGCCTTGCCACGCTGCCGGGGGTTGTGGAGCTTTCCATCTCAACTCGCCCATGGGCGGCGCGGCGTACGGTATTCCTTTGTACACGCGCACATCAGGATGAACACCGGATGTGCCCGCCAGCAGTCCCTGCTTTACGCGAACTGCCTCCGTGCCGTCCGCCGCGGATCGCGGGGCCATCAGCACCGGAACAGCCATCAAAAGCACAACCGCCACAGATCTAATTTTCATGGTTTTTCCCATGCCCTTCCCCAACCGCCCGAGCATTCCATCCCTGTGCGGTCCCTTGCAAAAGAGAATAGTTTAGTCTGACTCCCATAGCGACATTTCGCGTTCCAATTACTTTTTCATCGCGGCAACGGCAAGTATCGCTAACTCCCGCAGGCGCCGCTCAAGCGCCTTCCGATCGCCCTGCATCTTTGCATCGTGTTTGGCTCCCTCTGCCGCCCGCATCAAGATATGGACAATCTGCTCCACAGTAAGCCCTCGCGGAGGCCCCCCGATCTCGCCTGTTTTCTCCAGCGATCGTAAAAATCTCGCGAGCTGAGCTTCGTAGTCCGTATTCAGGTCGCCGATCTTGGCTCGCGCCAGCTTTGAGAAAGTCTCCTCCAGCTCCGGCATGTGTTCAGACTTGCTGAAGAGCTCAAACGCCATTCCAAAGTAGGCATCTAGTAAACCGGTCAGTCGATCCACTGACGTGCCACTCATGCGTTCGGCGGCAACGCACCGCTGTCGCACCTGGTCGCCAAGATACTCAAGGATTGCCAGAAAGACCGCCGCCTTGTTCTCAAAGTGCAGGTATACCGTGCGCTTGGCCACCTGCGCCGCCTGGGCAATGTCATCGATGGAAGTCTTGCGATATCCGTAGCGGGTAAACAGCTCTAGTGCCGCCAGCATGATGGCATTTGCTTTAGCTGAACTACTCTGTTTGGCTCCGGCATTTCTTTTTTTAACCTTTTTCATCCTCATTGCATCCAACCGTACTAAGTATACCATAACAGGATATCTGGTATACTTAATGCGAGTCACGGGCTAAGGAATCCAATGACACGAAAACGTTTGATCGGTTTCATTGTAGTGATTCAGGCTGTTCTTTGTTTGACGCATCTTTTGCTCTACGAAACGTGGACATTTTCGCCCGTAGGGAGCGCTACCCCCGGGGCGTTCTGGATCAAACTCGTCCTTGGGTTTTTGTCGGTGAGCTTTGTTGCCGCTTCGCTACTCGCATTTCGCTATACAAACGTGGCCCTGCGCACGTTTTATAGAGTTGCTGCGATGTGGTTGGGCATGCTGACATTCCTCTTCGTCGCCGCGGTTTCCTCCTGGATTATTTTTGGAGTTGCGCGCTTGGCGGGGCTGGAGGTGAACTTCCATGGGATCGTGGAATTGCTGTACGGTGTTGCAGCAGTGACGGGACTCTACGGGGTTTTCAACGCAAGCTGGACGCGGATCACTCGGACGACGGTGCGGCTCGCGAACTTGCCAGCGGCGTGGCGCGGGCGAAGAGCGGCGCTGATTAGTGATTTACACCTTGGACATGTGCGGAACGGCAGTTTTTTGCGGCGCATGGTTGCGAAGATTTTGAAGGAAGAGCCGGACGCGATTTTCATTGCTGGCGATTTGTATGACGGAACGGCCATTGACGCACGGCAAGCAGCTGAGCCATTAAGCGAGCTCGTGGCGCCACACGGCGTCTATTTCGTCGCGGGAAATCATGAGCAATTTGGGGACGACAGCAAATATCTGCACGCCATTGCGGCGGCCGGAGTCCGCGTGCTCAGCAATGAGAAGGTGGAAGTGGACGGTTTGCAGATTATTGGCGTGCCGTACCGGAACGCGACGCACGACGGCCACTTTGCGTCGGTGCTACGCGGCATTCGGTTGGATCACCATCGCGCGAGCATTTTGTTGACCCATGCGCCCGACCATCCGGAGGTCGCCGAGGCCGCCGGCGTTTCCCTGCAGTTATCCGGGCATACGCACCTTGGGCAGTTCATACCTTGGAGCTGGATGGCGCGGCGGATTTACCGGCAGTTTGTGTATGGCTTAAGCCGAATCGGTAAGATGCAGGTTTTCACTTCGAGCGGAGCAGGTACGTGGGGACCCCCGCTGCGGCTGGGATCAAATCCCGAAATTGTTGTGCTGGAGTTCGAGTAAAGTTACTCGCTGTCGGCTTAGTGGAAAGGCGTTCACACGTGAAGGTGATTCTTCTCGGAGCGACGGGCATGGTCGGACAGGGCGTCCTGCGCGAATGTATGCTCGATCCGGAGGTGGAAAGTGTCCTAACCATCGGGCGCAATGCCATCGTACAGCGGCACGAGAAACTGCACGAAATCGTGCACCAAGACCTGTCGGATCTCTCGGCGATGGAAGGCAAGTTCTCGGGTTATGACGTATGTTTTTTCTGCCTCGGCGCTTCCGCGGCAGGGATGAGCGAACAGGCGTATCGGCGCGTGACCTATGATCTTACGATCTCCGCGGCTAGAACCTTAGGCAGGCTCAATCCGACGATGACGTTTATCTACGTGTCGGGCGCGGGGACCGATAGTACGGAGCGCGGTCGCATGATGTGGGCGCGGGTAAAAGGCCAGACAGAAAACGCGCTGTTACAGATGCCGTTCAAGGCCGTATACATGTTCCGTCCTGGCTATATCCAGCCACTCCTTGGGATTCGGACAAAGACGAGGTGGTACGGAGCAGTTTACGCAGCGCTGGGACCGCTCTATCCACTATGGAAGGTGCTTTTCCCGAAGTACGTGACAACGACGGAATGCGTAGGCCGCGCGATGCTCAACGTCGCAAAGCGGGGTGCTCCTAAATCTGTGATCGAGAACAAAGACATTAACAGTGTTTGCCGCGAAGGATCGTGATCTAGCATTAGCGGCGTGTCTTGACTCTTCCACTTTTATCTAGGGTCCGCAAACGTTAGAACAGACTTCGTTCGGAGTCGATTAGCCGCGTCTCTCAACATCGTGCATGGTAACGGGTGGACAGCAGCTAAGTCTAAGTTGCTGTAAATGCGGGGGGAAATAGAAAGGACAGCTGCTCTTAAATGACAGACGAGTGGTCGAGCGAACAAACGCCACTTCTAGCTCACAGGCAGCTCTATCTAAATTCTTGCCTGTCTTCCACTTCTCAGAACTTCAGCGTACTTCGCGGCAATCGCCTTCCAGGAAAAGTACTTCTCTTGCGCCCTGCGGCTTCGCTCACGGAGACACTCACGGTACTTTCCATCGCTCAGGACCCCTGCCAGCGCTTCGCCCAGTTCCTTCCGCTCTTCGGGAGAAACCAGCACCACTCCTGCTTCGTTTATGGGAAACGCCGTCTCCGGCCCGCTGTACGCGACGACCGGCAGGCCGCACGCTATGCTCGCGATCGCGCTTCCGCGGCGGGTCGAAATGCCTCCCCGGACAAACAGCGACACATCCGAGGAGGCCAGATTTCGCACCACTTCCTCCCCGCGGAGAACTCCCGCCACCTGCAGCTCGACGCCCGTCTCGCGCAACCCCTCGCGTAAATACACTTCCGCGTCGTCTGCGTGCCGTCCAAACGCCAGCAGCCGCAATTTTCCCGCGCGCTTCGCGGCAAACCTCACGGCCTCCACAATGGCTCCACTCTCTCGCCGTCCGGCTTCTCCTCCCGTGATCCCGAAAACGGCGATCGTGAGCGGCTTTCCTTCGCGAGTTTCAGAACTCGTCTGCGCTTCCTTGGATACCGGCAGGTTCGCTCCCACGGGAATAAAAATGGCCCTCGAGGTTTGCGGTGGAATCCACGGAACCCGTTCGAGCGAGACCGTCAAAACGGAAAGGTCTGCCTGCGAGTACGCATTTCCCATCGCGCGGATTTGCGCGTGCCGGCGAATGCCGTCGATGATTCGTCGGCCGCCGTACGGAGTCACGTCGTGGAATACCACCGCCACGCGCGCGCCGGAGCTTCGCAGCATTTTCAGTACATTGCCGAACTTCAACGGAAAGCCCCTCTTCGACCAAGCCAGCGCCGTGTATTGCAAAAGCACCCATTTGCCGCGCCAGCTCTCGGCCTGCCGTCGGAGTTCTTCGAGAGCCGCAGACCAGCCTCGCTGCGCAAAATCGACTCGCATCATTTGCAGGTCAATGCCGTGCTCTTTGAGCGCTGCTCCGAGATAGCAGCAATATTCCTCGACGGCATCGGTCGGTTCATCGCGGCGCCCGAGCAAGGCAATGCAACGCTCGCTCATTGTGACAAGGCCAGGACCTGGTTTTTGCCGCGGGACTCGCAGGAAAAACCGTGCGAGCTCCACATCTCTGTCAGCGCGCGGCGGTTTTCCTCGCTGTGCATCTCGCACAGAATGACGGGTCTCTTTTCCGCGAGTAATTTTCGCGCGCCGCGAAATATTTCCACTTCCGCCCCTTCCGCGTCACACTTGATGAAATCGGGCGCGGGAGCGCTGCGCACAAACTCGTCGAGCGAAACCCCCTGGACCTCAACGATATTGCCGCCCGCTGCGGACAAATCGACCTGGCCCAAGCCGAGGTCGGGGGATGTTGCGGCATCGGCACGTGCGAACGGCACGAGACGCGATTCCAACCATACTGCCATTTCCTGTACCGAGATGTTTGGAAATTCATTTCGGACAATATGCGCGCGCAGACGCGCCGCAATTTCGGGATCGGCCTCAAACGAAATTATTTTCCCCGATTCTCCGGCCAACCGCGCCGCAAGGAGAGAAAAAAATCCGATGTTCGCACCGATGTCGTAAAACGTCATTCCCGGCCGAAGAAATTCTTGCAGAACCTTTTGCACATCTGGCTCGACCTTGCCGTGGAAATATTCGCCCCCAGTGCGCGGGTTCAGCCGAAGCCACAATCCTTTCCCGGGTCCGCTCCTCACTTGCATCCAGGCCAAGGTGTCCCGGGGAATGAGTTTTGCGCTGAGCCAGCTCGCGCAGGGACCCAGCACGGGAACCCGGCGGACTCCCGCAAGCGGCGTGGCGTACCGCAGAAAGAGCCGCGCCATGAGGCCTTTTTGTGTGCTCACTTTATTTTTCCACCAGGAAACTTCCGATGACCAGCGCGTCCATCCCGGAACTGAAGAAGGTGCGAATCGCCTCCGTCGGAGTGCTCACAATCGCTTCTCCGCGCAGATTGAACGAAGTGTTCATGACCACTGGCACGCCGGTGCGCTGGCCGAATTTGTCGATCAAGCGCCAGTACAGCGGATTGATTTTTTCCTCTACGGTCTGCGGGCGCGCGCTGCCGTCCACGTGGATGACCGATGGAATAACTTTGCGTTTTTCCGGACGCACCTGTGCGGTCAGAATCATGAAGGGCGAATCCGTGGCGCTTTCGAGAAATTCGTGAGCGGATTCTTTTTTCAGTGATGGCGCAAACGGACGCCACCATTCGCGGAATTTCACGGCGTTATTTACCTTGGCTTTCATTTCCGGGTCGCGCGGATCTGCCAGGATGGAGCGGCTGCCGAGGGCGCGCGGACCAAACTCCATGCGCCCTTGGAACCATCCAAGAATTTTTCCGGCGGAAAGCAGCTCTGCAGCCGTGGCCGCGGGATCCCGCAACGGGGTATAGCGAAGCTTAAACGTGCGCAGCGTGGTTTCGATGGCGTCGTCCTCGAAAGAAGGCCCGAGATAGGCGTGGCGCATGGGCTTGTTGGGAAGGGGCCCGCCGCGATCAAGGTAAGGCACTAGCGCCGCTCCTAGAGCGGCGCCATCATCGGAGGCCGCAGGCTGAACAAACATATTCCCCTGCAGGACTGAGGCGAGGATTCTTCCATTGGCCTTGGAATTCAGCGCTACGCCGCCGGCCAGGCATAGATTGCGGGAACGCGTTTTTTCGATCGCCAAGCGCACCACGTTTATCATGGCTATTTCGCAGGCGTCCTGGACCGCATAAGCGACATTCTTGTGGCGGTCCTCGATTTCGCTTTCCGCAACGCGCGAAGGACCAAGCCGCGCAATCATTTTGGAAAATCTGCCGGACGCATCGGTGAAGAGTCCCTTGCTGTACACGCGATAAGGCTGATGCTCGAGATCGATGAACGGGCGCAAATCCACGCCGGGTTGGCCGTAAGGCGCAAGCCCCATCACTTTCCATTCGTCGCTGTTGCGATGAAAGCCGAGATATTCGGTGAATTCGCCGTAGAAAAACCCAACGGAATCGGGAAAGGGAATGGTCAAGACATGTTCGAGACGGCCGTTACGCCCATGCCAGATGGAAGTCGCTTCCCAGGCGCCGCGGCCATCCATCACCACGACCGCGGCTTCGGAAAAACCGGAATAGGCGTAGGCACTAATCGCATGCGCGAAGTGATGATCCACAAAACGCACGCGTGCTTTCACAGTTCCGAATTGTCGCGCGAACACTTTCGCTCCGCTGCCCTGATGCCACATGCTGAGGAAATGCGTGCCTGCACTGAGGAGATTCAGTGAGGAGACTGGCATCTTCCCTGTAGCGAAACATCTTAAGTCGTGGCGGAATCCGGAGCCCACCGGCGGCCAGCCGAAGCAAATGTCGTCCAGTTGGCTGGCGGAGATACGAGCGAAATCGAGGCAAGCCTGGATGGCGCGCGAAGGAAAACGCGGATCGTGCTTCAAACGGCTGATGCGCTCTTCCGCGACGGCACAAATAAGTTCTCCGTCGCGCACGAGACACGCCGACGAATCGTGCAACTTCGCGTAATTTATCCCCAGCGAAATCATACTTAATTTAATTCTCTCCAACCGAGCGGCAAGACAGCGGTTCCGAATTGTCTCCCAGCGCGAACAAATCTGTCGCGAACAAGAAAGAATGCATTACATCTGTTTCTCCCGCCGGTCGACGTGACGGGGAACTGGAAATGGCATTATCGTTCGCCGCAAAAATTGATAGAAAGCCAGCCGTGCAAGACGCTGCCTGTATTTATAATAAGTGCGGGCAGGCATTACGAATGCGGGAAGCAATCGCAGACAAGTAAATAAATGCTGCAAAAAAGAGGCGTCGCCGTGAAGCACCCACATAGTTTTCCATTCCGTCGACACCGTTTCCCAGGGGTAGCCGTTTTCGACAACCAGACGCAGCTGACTGAACTCGAGATCAATAGTTTCAAGAATTTTCCTTCGAACGGAGGGCTCCACCTTGTGCAGTTCGAATTGTTGCGAGAGCGCCAGGGAAAGCGCCCGAAATACTCCCACCTTGCGGCGGAGTTTCACAGGATCGTTGTCCGCCATTTGGTAAAGATTCGCGGAATGATGGCGATAAAAAGTCAGGGGTTCGGAGAGAACAACAGCCGGAGCTAGAACCGCGGCTAGAGTGAACAAATATTCGTCGGCCTGAATTACCAGGGCATCGGGAACTGGAAGGAGTTTTTTTAGTAGCTCCGTTCGAATGGTCATGCGACTGGTGCCGAGAAAATTCTTTCGCGTGCGGAACGTGCGAGCGCCTTCGGGAGAGTTCACTTGAAACCAGGTATCGGCGCGGAGTTGCTCAATCCGCTGGCGGCCATCGAGAAGCACTTCCGTAATGCTGTGTCCCGCAAACCCGATTTCGGGGTGAGAGGAAAACACTTCCGCCATTCGCTTCACTTTGTTTGCTGCCCACCAGTCGTCGCCGTCGAGAAAGGCGACGATTTCACCGCGTGCCTCGGCAATTCCTGCGTTGAACGCGGAGGCTTGTCCGCCGTTGACTTTCCTGAGCAGACGCACACGAGGCTCGCATTTGCGGACGAGTTCCGGCGTGCGGTCGGTTGAACCATCGTCCACGACCAGGATTTCCATTTCAGAGGAAGGGAAATCCTGGGCAAGAACGCTGTGAAGCGCCTCTTCGATAAAAGCTTCGTGGTTGAACGTGTCAACCAGCGCTGTCACAAACGGCTTGGTCATCCAAGGTCTTGCCTTTCCTCTAGCGGCCGAATCTCAGTTCTATGAAAATCGCGAACCGGCGATTCACACTTTGTCTAGGCTGTCAGCAAATGCCGATCCGTTTCGTTCACGGCATGAAAAGAACGCCGATGCCGGCCCATCCTTGTTCAGGACTCTCAATAATTTCACGGTATTGATGGCCATGCTTGACATCGTTCCAGAATTTGTCCACCTGGCAATCCTCGTTCCGCCGATGCCGTGCGATGTCATGAAAGGCGATCATTCCTCCGCCGCGCACCAACGGAGAATACATCTCGAAATCGCGCTTTACCCCTTCGTAGGTATGGTCTCCATCGATAAACAGATAATCGAGAGGTTTGCCGGCGAGGATGCGCTCGACCTTCTCTTTGGTTTCGGGACGATGCGAGTCGGCGCGGATGAGCCGCAAACGTTGCCCGTTGCGTGGAAACTTCCGGTAAAGCGGAATTTTTCGCCTTGGGTATCCGCCGCCGAATTGCCCGCCGGGTAAGTCTAAGCTGATGATGCACGCACTCGGAGGCGAAAGCGAGCAGAGCAAAAAAAGCGTTCCTCCATAATTGGTTCCAATTTCGAGGCTGTGCATGGGCGCAAGAGCCTGCAACAATTTCCCGAGTTCGGCGATCTCCGAACGCACTTGCGTGACGAGAATGGGGCTATCTGCACAGAAATCAACCGCGGCTTCCGGGGTATGCGGCCTCGGTGCAAAATTGAGCTGAGCATAAAACTTGAGATACCGGGCGCCTTTTGAGAATAATTTTGCCATGATTCGTCGGATTACCGTTGTGTTTCACACCGCCGGGAAGGCGAACCAACAAATCATGCCAGCTCGCTCCACTGCGCTTCTACCTGCCTCCTTCCCGCCCGAGATCTTGTACCCAAGTCCGACTTTCTGTTTCGTCCGAAAGTTCCAGCAGTCGCTGCAATTGCGCGTGAGCCGTTGTTCCCGCGCTGCGAAATATAATCTTCTTCTCCCGCAAGAGTGTGGGGAAGAGAACGGCGGATTCCGCGAGAATAGAGATGCGGTCCCGGGCGGTCTGCCAGCGCCCGCGACTCAAGTCTTTCGCGAGCCCGGCAGCCGACGCCAGCCAGGTGAGAAAGCTATAGCGCAAAGGAAGCAATTTTGTCGCGATTAACAGGCGGCCCATCAAGATTCCCCGGAAATTGAAGCGCGCGCCTTCCGGCGATCGCCCAGAGCTACCGACGCGGTGCCAGCAGATGGCCGCCGGAACATAGATAATTTTCCACCCCTGAATCCCGGCCCGCCAACAAATTTCGACGTCTTCGTATCCGAGAGGCAACCGGCTGTCGAATCCCCCTAACCGGTCGAAAAAGGAGCGCCGCACCAGCATGCTGGCCGCAGAACCCATGAAGACCGGGGTCGCACGGGTTGCCGCTTCCGGATGAAAGTAAAGACCGGGCACAAGTTCCACGGAAGAGGATTGCCGCGGCAGGACACTCGTCATGCGTGTCGCCAGGTGGCCGGGAGCAGAGCCATCCCAGTTGAATTGCATGCCGTCAGCGGCAAACGCGGAGTCGTCGTTGCGCAGTGTTTCCACGAGATTGAAAACGAAGTCCCGGTCAAAGCGCATGTCGTTGTTGACGAAGAGCAAGAATTCGCCGAGAGCGATGGAGGCACCGCGATTCACGGCCGGGGCGAGGCCCAGATTTTTCTCGAGGCGGATCCAACGCACCTGGAATTCCCGCGCCACATCCGCAGAATCGTCTACCGATGCATTATCCACGACGATGATTTCCAGAGAGGGAAATGATTGAGCAAGAAGACTAGGCAGGCAAATCCGCAGGTGCTCTGCGCCGTTCCAATTGACTATGACTGCGGAAACAATGGGCTCCCCGTTCATGGACTTGTCTGCGCCCACTCGAAAGTGCAGGCCAAGGGCAATCGGTCCGCCGCGAGAATGGCTTCGAGCATTTCTATCCCCTCAATTCGAACGGGACATCGAGCTTCCCCGACGTAAGAGTTTTTCCGGCGCTCGAAGCCTTCGAAGGTTGCGCGAGCTTCTGGCAAATCGGCTGTTCATGCTTTCGCGGCCGCGTTTTTCCGCGAAGGCCCCCGCCGGAGTCCCAGCCGGTAACGGATGCCTTTTGTCGGCTCAAGGATGGTCTTCCGCAGGAAGGAGTTCACTGCCGCGCGCTGGCGTCGCAAGCGAACTCGCCGCAAACGGCCATCGGGGAGCAGATCATGGGTGACGTCGAGCAGAGTGTAAGTGTGAGGTTTCTCTCCATAGAGCGCAAGATTCTGTGCCGCTTCCTTCCCTTTCCAAACCCACTCGGCTCCCCCCGGAACGTGATTGTAATCGTGATTCTGGTGAAGCACCGGGGCCACCCGGGAAGCATCCACTACGGGGGCGCGCATTTCTCGAGCACCCTTGATCAGCCACTGATCGAACCACAGGCGGCCTAGACAAAAATCCGGGACCTGTGGATAAAAGCCGCGCGGATAGGCAAATACGTCGATCCCCGTTGGACCGCAGGGAACTCCTTCGTCCCGGCTGAGCCGCAGGAGGCGCTCTTCCCACCCGGCGGTGAACTGGATGGGCTCCCGAATATCCATGTTGATCCGCTCGGTCACCAGGAGAAACTTCTGGAGCCGCCGGGTCACTTGCGTGAACGCGTCCATAAAGTTATTGAGAACGAGGATGTCGGCGTTCACATACCAAATCCAAGGGTGCGAAGCGGCGGAGTCCGCGCGGCGGAACATGTCGTTCAAGAGCGGGGTGCCATGTTCATTTGTCGCGATCTCCGGCTCGTACCGGGCGCCGAATTCCCGGGCGCGCTCTGCGGTGCCCTCGTCCTTTCCGAAAAGAATGATTTCCGGCCGCGGGCGGAGCAATGTCCAGCTTTTTACGGCGTTGCGCTGGATCACGCCGATGTGGCCCACGAAGGCCTTGGGAACGGAAAAAATCGTCAGCATTTGTTTCCTATCGTGCAGTCGAGACGCTCTCGGCGGTGTGCTTCGCAAGCCCTCCCCAGCCCAAACGAACATAGCGAACCCCGGCAGCGCGCTCGAGCGGAGCGAGCGCTCCCCAGCAATCAATCACCGTTTTTTGATTCCATTTTTCCGCACCCAGTTTGCTGAATTCCACCCAAGGCGTGGCGAGAATCACAACTTCAGCCCGGTTGATGCATTCTTCGGCGCTGCGAGCAGTTTGAATCGAAGGATGGCTTGCCAGCGCGCGCGAAGCGTCCGCTTCAGGGTCATACACGATTACGGGAAAACCGGCGCCCGCAAGCGTTTGCGAGAGCAGCAGGCCGAAAGACTCTTCCACTACGTCGGTGTCTGGTTTGTAGGTCAAACCGAGGATGCCGATGGCTCCCATTCCCCTGCGATGTTGCTTGACGATTTCCGCGATCCACCTTACCTGAGCGCGATTGAAGCGATCGGTGGTTTCGGCCAAATCGGAAAACGCGCCGACCCGGGTGGCAAGCGAGGCAAACGCCCGGTTGTCCCGAGGAAAGCAAGGGCCTCCGTAACTTACCGCACCTCTCAGGTACTTTGGGCCGATGCGCGAATCCAAACCCAATGCGCCGGTCACCACGTTGACGTCCGCTTCCGGGAGCCGCTCGCAAAGACGCGCCAGCATGTTGGCATAGCTGATTTTGGTGGTGATAAAAGTGTTCAGCGCGATCTTGGTGATCTCCGCATTGATGAAATTCATGCGCGCCACCGCGGGAGAGTTCTTGCACAGGCTTTTGTAAACATCCTGCAAAATGTCGCCGGCTTTCGGGCCTGATTCGCCGATCAGCAAAAAATCGGGATAATAAAAATCCCGGATCACGGTGCCGAGAGCGAGGAATTCGGGGCTGTAACAAAGGCCAAACTCGCTGCCATAGCGCTTGCCGCTGGCCTGTTCGAGGGCCGCGCGCACTTCGCTTCCGGTCGAACCCGGCATCACGGTGCTGGTGAGAACAACCAGATGAAAATTTTTCTTCTCGCGCAAGGCCAATCCGATTCTTTCGCAGCACGGCAAGACGTATTTGAGGGAAAAGCCGCCGTTGGGCTCGCTGGGGGTCGAGACAATAATGAAGGTTACGTCCGAATCGCGCACGGCGGCTTCGACGTCCTGGGAAGCTTGGAGATTACCGTGAGATTCCCGGAGCAGTTCGGCAAGGCCCGGTTCGTGCACCGGGGGAAGACCGCGGTTGATGGCGTCCACTTTCTTTGGGTCGACATCCACAGCATGAACGCGAAATCCGCGGGCCGCGAAGCAGGCGGCCATCGGCGCGCCAAGTTTTCCCAAGCCAATTATGGAAACCGAATCCGCCATCGGTCTCTGACTCTCCCCCAAGCGAGGTTTCGCTTAACGCGCGTTCTTGTTCATTGCGCTTCCGCGGTCAAGCAGAGGTGCCAGCCGAGCCGTTTTTCGACGGCATGGAAAAGACTGCTCGGCATCCACCGGAAATAGGACTCCTTAACATACCTGTACTGAACGTAATCGGAAATGCGATAAGCGAAGATGTGTTCCACGCGCGCATCATGGACGTGAAATCCGTGGGCTTCGAGTATCTCGCGCCCCTCCCGCCGCGTGTAAGTATAGGTGACCGGACACCCCGTTTGCGCTTCGGAGCTCCTGGCGACGAGTTCCTCGAGTTTCCAGAACTTTCCTTTGCCTTCGGCCGCGACAATGCGAAAGACTTTCCAGGATCTGCGGTGATAGACCATGATTTTCAGGGCTGTTCCCGGGCGCGCAAATTTCCGCAGTTCTTCGAAAACCGCCTCGGGATGGGGCGTGTGATGAATCACTCCAAAGGAATAGATCAGGTCATAGGGCTCGGCGGGAACATGGCGGCTAAGCTCCTCCGCATTCGCCAAGTGAAAGCGCACCTGGTTTTCGAGGCCGTTGACTTGCAAGTTCTGCCGCGCAAGTTCGAGCGATTTTTCGGAGAGATCGACGGCGGTAACCTGCGCGCCTTGCCGTGCAAAATTGACCGTATCGGTGCCGATGCCACAACCGATTTCCAGGACGCGTTTTCCTCGCCAGCGGGTAAACTCCGCGAATTGGGGAATGTGAGGCTCGATGAAATACTTCCGCGCTTCCACTTCGTCGAAATACTGTTTCGTACCGACGGGCTGAGGGGAATGCCGAATATTGCAGGGCCGCAGATCCCAGTAATCCCGCACCCGGGTGATGGGCACGCTGGCAAATTTCATGTTCGTTCGAAAATGCTTTCTGCTCCTTTTCCCGTGGCTGCCCGGATCCCCGGCGTTCAGGATCGCGGAGCAACCGCAACATTGCGCCGCCGCGCGAGGCAATAGAGGTACGTGCCTTTTTTCCGGCGCAAGCGGATATAAGGATACGCAAGAACGGCGGGGGGATAGCACGCGAGACGTTTCGCATGGCCGAGCAAACGGATGATTCGGCGGGGCAGAGACGGCGCGGCGTTCACCGCCGCCGAGGCTTGTTCCGGCGTCATCTGCAGTAAGTCGCGAAAGCTTGCGTCTTCTTCGCCGGTGACACGCCTGGTCATGCCGGTTCGCAAAGCCATGTTGAACATCTGGGCCGTGTGGGCGATCCCGGCGGGTTGCTCACGCATTGTTAGAATCTCAAATCCTCTGGAAACGAGAAATCGCTTGAGGGCCGCCGCGCTCCAACGAAGGAAATGATTTGGCGGGTAGTCAAGCACATCGATACCGGTCATCCAACGGTTGCGATTGGGCACGCTGAGTGCGATCCAGCCGTCCGGGCGTAAGCAGGCGATCACGGCTTCGAGAAAGACTTCCGGGTCCGCCTGGTGTTCGAGCACTTCGAAAAAAGTGATTACGTCAAATTTCTGCGAAGGGTGGCGCGCCGCGAATTGGCCAATGGTGAGCGGCAGAACGCGGCCAAGTCCCAGCCGGTCCTTGGCAAATCTTGCGGCGTTTCCGTCCAGCTCGATGCCGCTGACGGAGTAGCCCGCATCCCGCGCTGCTCCAAGAAATTTTCCAGTGCCGCAGCCGACGTCCAGGAGTTCCCCGTGTACGGGGGCGTTGTAATCCGAAAGAAAATATTTGTGTCCGGGCTCGAGCGGCATGAGAACGGTATCGCGCGGGGAGTACATTCCCTCATACCAGAGCGCGTCGGGCATTTCGCGCGGAGACCAAAATTGAAGGTCGCAATCGGGGCAATGAAACAGACCGTACCTCCCGAACTGTTCGATGCGGGCGAAGTCAGCCAGCCTTTGGCAAGCGGGACAAGTCAAAGCGACGGCGGTTTGCAGCAGGGGTGGTGCGATTGGAATGTGGGGCGAGGTTTTTTGGCCGAATTGTTGGTCAGGCTTCATCACGCTTTCGAAAGCGCGGCAAAATACGATATGGTTGTTCGCGTCAGCGGCTAAGATTTAGCCGAGCCTTTGTCGAGAAACAACCTGGACGTAAGCGTGCAATCGCTTGCAACCACCTAGCTTCGAGCGCACAGAACAGGGTAGCCAAGAAAAATGCCAGCGGCAAGATAGTTGTCCTGCAAATTAGCCTTGCTGAGATTTATTTCTATGAGGCTTAGCGGCACGGCGTAGATTCGCCAGAATCGCGACGACCGCGAGAGGGACGGTAAATGCTGATTGTTTCGGTGTTGGCAATTTTCCTTACGTGGGCGGTTATTGCCGTTGCCCTAATCGGCATCGGCTCATTATTGCGGTCATTGTTAAACGAAGACCATTTTCTTTTGGATGCTCTCTGGATGGGACTTTGCGTTTCGGTGGGAATTCTGGAGATTTGGAGTTTGATCTTCCCCATTAGGCCGGTGGCAACAATTTTGCTCGCGTGTTTGGGCGTTGTGGGTCTGGCCTGGAATCGAGCTGCAATTTTCAAAGGATTAAAGGAGATTTTGCGAACCAGCCCGCGGATGGCTCTGGCGGGGACTGCGATTGTCACACTCATCGCCTTTCGAGCATCCGGCCCCTGTGATCACTACGATACTGGGCTGTATGGCGCGAGTGCTGTGCGGTGGATTATGACCTATCCGGCAGTTCCGGGGCTCGCGAACCTGCATGGAAGGCTGGGATTCAATAGCTCCGTGTTCCTCTGCGTGGCGGCACTGGGACAAGGGGTGTGGCGGGATCTGGCGCATCATTTGTTTACTGGATTCGTGATGGCGGCGATGTGCCTGACGATACTATCGGCATGCGCGCGGTTGGCGAGGAGAATCCCTAGATCACTCGCGGACTGGTTTCATGGCATTCTTGCGATCCCGATTTTATTCTGGATCACGCGATCGAGTATCGTGGGCACGCAAACCGATGAGCCTGCGGCGATCGCTTGCCTGGTCGCGGCGGGAATCGTGTTCGAAGAGCTTCTACGGAAAAATGGGAAAGAAGAGCGCTTCCGTTCGCGGCTGGTAGTGGCAGCGAGCCTTCTTGCTCTGGCGATTGCTTTCAAGGAATCAACGATTGTTTTCGCCGGGCTTGCCTGGTACCTGGCGTTTAACAGGATTTGGATGCAGGGGAGATCCAATTGGAGAGGCAGGAGGCACATCGCTGGCGCGTTTATGATCTCAGCAGCGATTCTGCTTCCTTGGTGCGCGCGCGGGATCATTTTGAGCGGGTATCCTTTTTTCCCGTCGGCCATGCTCGGTTTTCCCGGCGACTGGAAGACGCCGCTGTCAGTGGCGAATTTTTATTCCGCCGCAATTCAATCCTGGGGACGAATCCCCGATGCCCCCTTAGCTGACACGCGGGGATTTGTGTGGCTCGGCGAGTGGCTGCGACACGCCATTCGAAACAGGGTCGCGTTTCAAGTTCCGCTGGTGATTTCCTTGGGCGGGTTGGCAATTGCACTAGGAGTTTGGATTCGGAGAAAGCCGCGTCCGGCTTGTCCCTGGCTCTGGCTGCTGCTTCCTTCCGTGGCCAGCATTGTGTTTTGGTCCTGGGCTTCTCCGGATTTGCGATTCGCGCAGTTTGCCATTTGGACTACGGCTGGAATCCTGGGAACGTGGGGGATTGTTTCGGTCGTCTCCGAAGCTCGAGATGAGCGTGCCTGGGTACCGTTGACGGCGCTTTCTGTTTTGATGGCATGGTGTCTTATTTCCTTTGGATGGAAAGCACCGTACCAGTCGCTCGCTTCCGTTGGAGAATTGTCCCGCTTGCCCAGAGCGGACGTCGTAATTCGACACACGATATCTGGATTAGCCGTTAATGTCCCAGTCCAAGGCAATCAGTGCTGGGATGCATCGCTGCCGTGCACCCCGTACTTCGACGAAACGCTTCGCCAACGCAAGGAGGATTCCATGTGCTGGGGGTTCGCATCGGAAGCTCGTGCGGATGAACTAGAAAAAATCATGATGGGCTCGCCGCGTTAGCCTAGCCGCAACGCGGGCCATGGCTTTCGTTCGGGCCCACACGATTGACAAGGGAACCTTCATTTTGCCATAGTCTCAAAGCGGTTAGAGGATATTGCGCGCGATAGACCCCTGCGAGCGCTCTGCTTTTTGCATGGGAGGCGATGTGAGCGAACGTAGCTATCTCGTCCATTCCGGGAGTTTGCCTGCGCAACAGGGAGGCGAACTTCTCCGTTTGCCTCGGCAGCAAGCGGGGTGGGAATGGATGAGTCTCTTCGTGAGGCGATTGCAGCCTGCCGACGTATTTCGGACACGAACGGAACACGAGGAAGCCGCCTTCGTGCTCCTGGGCGGAACCTGTCTGGCTGATTGGGGGCCAGGGGCCAAGCGAATTGGAAAGCGCAAAAATGTATTTGACGGATTCCCGTTTACGCTTTATTTGCCTGCCAGCAACGAAGTGACGTTCACTGCGGAAACTGCGTGCGAGATTGCGGAATGCAGAGTGCCCTCCGATGCCCTGTTGGAACCCCGACTGGTCACCCCGAGTGATGTTGTCAGCAGCTTGCGCGGCGGCGGAAATGTATCGCGTCAGATCGTGGATGTGATTACACCCGCGTTTCCCGCGGACAAATTGATGGTGATTGAGGTTTACACGCCCGGCGGAAACTGGTCGAGCTATCCACCGCACAAGCACGACGTACACAATCCTCCCGCCGAAGTGGATCTGGATGAGATTTATTACTACCGAATCCGTCAGCCAGAAGGATTTGCGTTCCAGCACCTTTACTCGGGAGAAGGCCCCGGGGAGCGCACGCTGAAAACCCGGGACGGGGATGCAGTTCTCGTGCACAGCGGATATCACCCAGTGGTTGCAGGGCCAGGCTACGACGTGTACTACCTGAATTTCCTGGCAGGCTCATCTCGAGCGCTTGCGGTCACCGAGGATCCCCAACATGTGTGGATTCGCTCCACATGGAAGGACATGGATTCTCGATTGCCCCTTGTGAAGGAATGATCGCCCCGGAGAATGAACAGAGATGCGGACATCGGGTTCCAGAAGCAGACCCGCACCAAGAATGTTTGCCGGGAAGCGACTCGCGAAGAAATTCCCTCGTCTGAGCAATCGAGGAGCAGAGGTTATTTATAATCGCTTAGACGGGCCGCATTGTAATCTCCCATCGGTTGCAGCAGCAAAGCGTTGGTTCACGAAAGTAAGGGATATTCTCTGCGGGTTCTGCGGAAGCGAGGCGGCATGACGAGACGCGTGACCATGGCCCAAGCGCTCGTCTCGTTCCTGAAAAATCAGTACACTGAGCGAGATGGCAAAGAGCAAAGATTTTTCGAGGGATGCCTGGGAATTTTTGGACATGGAAACGTAGCGGGGATCGGGCAAGCTCTCGAACAAGATCCCGGATTGCGGTACTACCTCTTCCGGAACGAACAGGCCATGGTTCACGCGGCGACGGGTTTTGCCAAGGCCAGTTTTCGGACGCGCACGCTGGCTTGCACCTCTTCCATAGGTCCGGGAGCGACAAACATGGTGACGGGAGCCGCGACCGCGACGGTGAACCGGTTGCCGGTCCTGCTGCTGCCCGGTGATATTTTTGCGCGGCGAAATGTTGCACCGGTCCTGCAGCAATTGGAATCTCCCGCAACGCAAGATATTTCCGTAAACGATTGCTTCAAGGTGGTCTCGCGATATTGGGACCGTATTCTGCGTCCCGAGCAATTGTTGACATCGCTTCCCGAAGCAATGCGCGTGCTGACCTCTCCCGCGGAAACCGGAGCCGTCGTGCTGAGCCTGCCGCAGGACGTCCAGGCGGAGGCGTTCGATTACCCGGAAGAGTTTTTTCATAAGCGCGTCTGGACCATCGCTCGAACGCGTTGCGATCAGAAACTTTTGCAACGCGCTGCCGAATGGATTCGCGCCGCGAAGAAGCCTTTGATCGTTGCGGGCGGAGGGGTGCTGTATTCGACGGCGTCGGAGGCGCTTTCGAAGTTTGCGCAGGCGACGGGAATTCCCGTCTGCGAAACGCAGGCAGGCAAGGGCGCACTGCCGTTTGACCATCCCCAGGAAGTCGGGGCGGTGGGAGTAACCGGCACGCCGGGCGCGAACATCCTGGCGCGGGAAGCGGATTTGATTCTCGGTATCGGCACGCGCTACAGCGATTTCACGACCGCTTCGAAAACCGCTTTCCAGAATCCCACCGTTCGCTTCATAAACCTCAATGTCGCGGAGTTCGATGCCTTGAAGCACGCGGCCCTGCCTCTCACAGGCGACGCGCGCATCACGCTCGAAGAGTTACAACAGGTGGTCGCCGGCTACAGAGTGGGGGAGAGTTACGCAGGCAGAATCGCGGGATTCCGCGCAGATTGGGAAATAGAGGTCGACCGGATCCATAGCCTGCGGAAGGATCCCCCCATCACGCAGGGAGAAGTCATCGGAGTGGTGAACAATTTTACGCAAGCTTCCGACATAGTGGTGTGCGCGGCTGGGAGTTTGCCCGGAGACTTGCATAAGCTGTGGCGCACGCGTCAGCCAGGAGGCTATCACCTGGAATACGGCTATTCGTGCATGGGCTATGAGATTGCCGGCGGGCTGGGCGCAAAGATGGCCAATCCTTCCCGGGAAGTCTACATTCTTGTCGGCGACGGTTCGTATTTGATGATGGCTCAGGAAATCGTCACGTCCCTCCAGGAAAACTGCAAACTCAACATCGTGCTTCTGGACAACCATGGCTTTTCGAGCATCGGGGGACTCAGCCGGGGATGCGGCAATGAAGGGATGGGCACAAACTATCGCTATCGCCACGGCGAGAAATATGACGGAGAGATCTTACCGGTTGATTTCGTGGCGAACGCGGCGAGCCTGGGAGCGTGGGCCGTCCCCGCGCGGACAGGAGAGGAACTCAAGGCCGCTCTGGCCGTAGCCAGACAGCAGCCGCGCACATCGGTAGTGGTGGTCGAGACGTCTTACGACCAGAGGGTTTCGGGCTACGAATCTTGGTGGGACGTTCCGATAGCGGAAGTTTCCGAGCGCGAAGCCGTCAAGGCAGCGCGCAAGAAATATGAGGAAGCCCGCAAGAAAGAACGTCTATCCTTCTGACGAGGCAATCACGGGCGTGATTCGAATAGCCACGCTGAACTTTCATTGAGTCTTCGAGAAGTTTGGGAAGAAAGAGGCAAGGGTGGGGACAACCACTGCGGCAGTCTCAACGGGTGCACCCGGGCAACCTCATCTTAAGCGCGTGCTGAGTCTCTGGGACCTGATCTATTACGGAATCATCCTGACCTCGCCGATCGCCGCAGTTCCACTTTTTGGGGAAGCCCAAGTGCTTTCGCATGGGCATGCGGTGACCACCCTGCTCCTGGCGATGGTGGCCATGTCGGTTACCGCGGTCAGTTTCGGCCGCATGGCAAATGTGTATCCTTCCGCAGGTTCCGTCTACACCTACATCAGCCGCGGCTTGAATCCGCACGTGGGATTTATCGTGGGATGGGCGATGTTTCTGGAGTATCTGTTTCAACCCATCCAAAACGCGCTCTACGCGGTCCTGGCCATCCAGCGCATGGCGCCACGCATTCCGTTCGCCATTTTGGCCGCGCTTGCCGTGGGAGTGATTACGCTGATGACGGTTCAAGGAATCAAATTCACGGCGCGGACGAACGAAGTTTTGCTGGGATTCATGGTGCTGGTTACGGCGGTATTCCTTGTGCAAGCGTTCCGCTTCGTGGTTCTGCACCAGAAGTTTGCAGGGCTGTTCTCGATGCAGCCGATCTACAATCCCGCGACGTTTAATCTGCGCGCGCTCGCGGCGGGAACGTCGCTCGCGGCGCTGGTGTTTGTGGGATTTGACGGCGTTTCGATCCTTGCCGAGGAAGTTAAAAATCCCAAGAGAAATGTTTTGCTGGCGTCCGTGCTCGTGTGTGTTTTCACGGGGCTGTTCAGCGGGTTGCAAGTGTACCTGGCGCAGCGCGTGTGGCCGGATCACACCACCCTCCTGAATCCGGAGACCGCCTTCATGGACGTGGCGCGGATGGCCAGTGGTCCCTTGCTGTTCACCGCTTACGGGATCATGCTGCTGATTTCAAGTATTGCCTGCGGGCTTGCCGGACATGTCGGAGCGGCACGTTTGCTGTACAGCATGGGACGGGACGACGTTCTTCCGAAAAAAGTATTTGGCTATCTGAGCCCGAAGAAGAGCAATCCAATTTACAACGTCTGGATTGTCGGGATTCTCGCCTATATCGGCGTGCTTACGATCCCCTGGGAACATTCCGCGGAAATTGTCACCTTCGGCGCCTTGCTGGCATTTATGGGCGTGAATCTTGTCTCCCTTCTGCACTTTTGGTTTTCACCGGGAGCGGCGGGACGCAGAAACTTTTTTATTGATGCCTTCATTCCCGGCTTTGGATTTGTGTTCTGTTCCGGCTTGCTTTTTACTTTGCAAACCTGGACGAAATATGCGGGCCTGCTCTGGCTGGTGGCCGGACTGGTGTACGCGGCTTACAAAACCCGCTGGTTCACGCTGCGGCCAACTCTTTTTGATTTCAGCGAACCGTGACGCGTCTTTTTGTCGAGGGAAACGAAGCGTCTTCTAGCTCTCCTCGCGGACTAACGAAGCGCTTTGCTCCGGAGCGTGGGAATCCTGCGGCTGCGCCCGCGATACGTGCTGGGCAAACCCGCATGACTCGCGAATACGCAGTTCGGGTTGCAGTTTTTTGACGACGGCCTTGCTGCGGTCCCCGGAAATGCGCCGGATCAGCAGTTCAGCCGCTTCACTCCCCAACTGGTGCTTCGGCAATTCCACCGTCGTCAATTTGGGCCGGAAAAAACCGAGCCATGGATAATCGTCAAAGCTCACGAGGCCGAAATCCTCGGGGCACCGCAAACCCATCTCCTCAGCCGCCTTGAGCAATCCGATCGTCATCAGATGATTCGCCACATAGATTCCATCGGGCCGGTGAGAAAGCAGGGAATGCCCGGCGCGATAACCGGACTCAATCCGATAATCTCCCTCGACCACCAATTCCGGATCGTAAGGAAGATTTTTTGCCTTGAGAGCGCCGTGAAATCCCTGCCAGCGCGCCATGGCGTTGCTGATTTTCAGGGGACCGCTGATGAGACCGATGCGCCTGCGGCCCGCGCGCGCCAGATGACACACGGCCTCGTACGCTCCGCGGTAATCGTCGGTGATAACCGCGTCACCGGTCAGCTTCGGGTACGTGCGCATGACCAGAACGAAGGGAATGTTGACTTCTTTGATCATCTGCCGCACGGAAGGCCGAAAATCCTCGGCAGCTTTTGTGAGCAGGATTCCGTCCACGCGCTTGGAGAGGAGCAGCTCAATTGCCTTCTCCTCTTTGTCCAGGCTGTCGTCGCTATTGCAGAGCAAGAGGTTGTAGCCGTGCTTCTGGGCCGCGTCTTCCGCTCCGCGCACCACCATGGGGAAAAAGGGGTTCGCAATGTCGGGCACGATCATGCCGATGGTATGAGTTTTCTGTTTGGCCAGGCTGCGGGCCACCAGGTTCGGACGGTAGTTTAGTTTCCGGATAGCGGCTTCGACGCGCTCGCGAAGGCCCTTGCCAACATGGCTTTTTTTGTTGACCACAGCCGAGACAGTGAAGACGGACGCGCCAGACTCCCGTGCGACATCATAGATGCTCGCCGCTCTGCCAGTTTTCTTTCGGCCGTTTTTCCTTGAAGCAGACATACGTTTATGTGCCTGTTCCCCAAGACGAGCTTGCGAATTCTGCATCCCTGCCGGCTCCTACTGCAACTCGGGTCAGTATTCTATGACCACCGGCCGGCCGCTGCTTGCAGCCTGATAGATCGCGCTGAGAATGATCATATCCCGATGCCCCTGTGCTCCATCGGGAGCCACGGCGCGCTTCTCCTGAATCGCGGACGCAAACGCGTCGATTTCAGGCGCAAACTCGTCAATCACTTTGAACGTTCGCTCGAGACGGCGTCCGCCAATCTTTCCCGTGAGCTGCCGCTCAACATCAAATGGAAATGCCTGGGCCAACGAAACCCAACCCTTGGTTCCCTGGACGAATATAAAGGACGACAAAACTGCACCATACGTCGAAATGCCTTGCACGACCAGGCCGCTGGAAAAACGCATGCTAAACGAAATTCCTTCCTCCACATCCCCAAACTTCACCGCATCGCGCTTCCAGGACTCCGCGCTGACCTCGACGGGATCTTCTTCGACGAGCCACCGGCTGGTATTCACGCAGTACACGCCCAAGTCCATGAGCGGCCCGCCACCGGCCAGGGTCGAGTCCAGGAGCCAGCCGGGCGAAACGCCCGGCGTCTGCAGTTCACTAAACGCCGTGTGGATTACGTCGATTCGGCCGAGTTCACCATCCTGGATCAATTGCTTCAGGTAAACGCAACTCGGCTCAAAATATTTTCGATACGCGGTCATCAACAGCACGCCGTTTCGACGGCAAGCCTCTACGATTTGAGCGGACTGCGCAACGGTTGCCGCCAACGGTTTTTCGCACAACACATGCTTGCCCGCATCCGCCGCCCGGCACGAGAATTCCGCGTGCGCGCCCGGCGGAGTGGCGACATACACCGCGGAAATCGACGGGTTTGCAAAGATCTCGGTGTACTCTTCGCTGTCATAAAAAGTACGGGCATGGAATTTTCGCGCCAGACGCGCCGCTTTTCCCGTGTCCCGGCTGATCAGCGCCACAAGTTTCGCTCTCTTCGTCTTTGCGAAGGCCGGCAGAACGGAGCCCTGCGCAATATTGCCAAGACCCACGACGGCAAACCCGACCTTTTTCGCTTCCTTCATCGATGTAGCATCTCCCGTTCTGCGTTTGTCTTCCTGCGGGTTGAATTCATACGGATTCCGAGGAACGGCGCGACTTCCGAATCGAAGCGCCGGCCTAACTCTCGCGGTCTGCGCGGCCGAGTTTCTGGTTTCGAATGGCTTTGTGATCGAGCCCGCGCAATTCTTCAATATTGGCCAGTACTTTTTGGATCGCATTGGCAATTGCGTCCACATCCTCGGTAGTGCCTAGAAAATGCTGGTGTGGAAACCATACCGCCTCGGAGTAGGCAGCGCGTTCTGATTCGGGGCACGAAAACATGCTTCGCAGGTCGAGGGGTTTTTCGCGCCCCCAACTCAAAGCTGGGAAGTCCTTCGAGTCCACAGGAAACAGCGAACTCTTGTACACCGGCTCGTAGAAGAGACCGTCGCAGGGAACCCCCTCGAGTTGCAGGGCGGCTACAAACGCGGCGCGCGGAATCTCTTTTACTCTTTCCGAGAAATATTTGATCACATAGCCGTAAGGGGCCAGCCGCGTGATCCGTGGATCAGGCTTGAGAAGGCCGATGCCTGCGGTTCCCTGCAGCCGCGCTTCGAAATGCTTCATGTTCTTTTCGCGGATTTTTGCCTGCTCAGGAAGCCGCTCCAATTGCGCGCCCAGGACAGCGGCTTGAAATTCACCGAGCCGATAGTTGAATCCGATAATGCGGCGGTGATATTGATCCGTGAGGCTGGCGCGCCCGGCGTTGATGTAGCTTTGCACCAGCTCCATGTATTCGAGGGTATTGGTAATGACGGCTCCGCCTTCTCCCGAGGTGATCAGTTTGCTCGATTGAAAGCTGAACGCGCCCAAATCTCCCATCGAACCCGCGCCGCGCCCTTTCCACATTCCGCCATGCGCGTGTGCGCAGTCTTCAATGACTTTTATTTTGTGTTTGGCGGCGATGCACAGGATTTCATCCATGTCCGCGAAGCGCATTCCCAAATGGACCGGGAGAATTGCCTTGGTCTTTGGCGTGATGGCTTTCTCGATGAGCTTCGCGTCTAAACAATAGGTGTCCGGATCCACGTCCACGAATATGGGAACCGCGTTGAGCAGGAGCACGGGCCCGACCGTTCCCTCCCAGGTGTAGGCGGGCACAATGACCTCGTCCCCCGGCAATATTCCGATTGCTTTCAAGGCCGCCTGAATCGCCACCGTGCCCGTATTCACGCACTGGCCGTACTTGGCGGTATGAAACTCCGCGAATTTTTTGGCAAAGGCGTTTGCGTGCTTGCCAGGGAAAGGCTGACCGCCCCATTTCGTGCTGGTCAGCACGTCCTCAAGCGCCAGCGCCTCCTCCTTCATCGCGATCGGCCAATTTGTAAAGGGAGTCTTTCGAAGGGGTTCACCGCCGGTGATCGCTAATTTTCCCACGTGTCCTGGCCTCCAATACAAATTTCGAGCAACATTTCAACTCTGCCGAGTTTTGTTCCGTCCCTTGATGGCCCTACCCTCCGTCTTCAGGCGGAGTCAGGGTTGGGAATCATAAAATCGCGCACCCAGCCATCCAGGTCATGGCACGCTGCGATAAACTGGCGAAGCGTCCGCCTGGTCGGACCAAATGAATCAAATTCCTCAATCGCGAGGCCGCCTTCCGAACTCGCGCGACGGAAGTCTGCAAATTTCCTCGATAGCTCGTCAACGACCTTCGGATTGACGGGTTCGTCGATTCGCGGACGAACTTCGATGTCGCTGGCGTTGAAGCGAACCTGCCAGGAGTAAGGCGGGGAAATGACGATGTCGCCGCCGATCAATTCGCTCCAGTGCATGTGATTGCGAAATGCCGCCGAAAGCAAACGAATCCGGTAACCGCGCTCGCGGAATATCCGGTGAGTTTTCTTGAACACGGCAACGCCGGCCCACTCGATATAGCCGGGATCGATAGCTACATTGTCTTTCTCCAACAAAACTTTCAGCCAGTCATCGAGGCGGCCCACCATGATGGTGCAAACCGGCCCCATCGTTTCGATTTCCTTCCCTTCCTGCTCGCGCCGCTTCAGGCCGCGCTCCACTGCTTCGGCCACGGCGATACACTGCGGCAGCGTGAAACATACCGTCGCGTTGATGCTGACACCGCGGTATGTGGCTTCTTCTATCGCGGGAATGCCCGCCCGGGTGACCGGAATTTTCACAATCATGTTGGGCGCAAGCCGGCTGAATTCCATCACCTGGTCCAGGATGGCTTTCGAATCGCGAAAAAAACGTGGGTCGGTCTGCACGGAGAGTCTTCCGTTTTTTCCTCGATGCGCATCGAAAATCGGCTTCAACAGTTCCGCGCCCTTAACGGAGACTTCGCGCACCAGTTGCCAGGTGATCTCGTGCTCCGTGGCTTTCGGGAGCTCTGCAATCAGGGTGTTAATGCGATCCTTCCACAAGTGCATCTCCTTTTTCAGCACTCCCAGCACGATGACCGGATTGCAGGTGGCGCCTACGGCTCCGTTTTCGATCGAGTAGGTCAATTCCTGGATGGATGCGGAGTCATTCCAAAGGCAAGTCGGCGTGGTCTGCGTCATTTTATGCAGCGGACTCTTATAGGCAGTTGCGGTCGCCTGAGTCATGGGTTCCTCCTCTTGGCCGGTTCTCCTGGCCAGTCAGGGCAAAGCAAAAATCCAAGACCTGCAAACTCTGCAGCCAATTTTTTCTGTCACGCGTACCGGGCGGATTGCTCGAGCGCGACCTTCACCGGTTTTGCTTCCCGGTGTGAATTCTCCGCCGCGACCGCGATGGCCAGCGCTTTCAGGCCATCCTCGCCTGAAACACGCGGCGGCTTTTCGTGCAAAATGTTGTGCACGAAATCTTGCACTTCCGCGACGTAGGCGTCGGCAAATCGTGAGAGGAAGTGATCGGCAAGCGTCCGTGTGCCTCCGTTGGCAGTCAAGAAAGTTGCGGGAGTTTGCGCGATGCTTCCGACAAGGATCGAACCTTTCGAACCCACGATTTCTGTGCGGACGTCGTAGCCATAGACGGCCTGCACATACGACTCGACGTTGCCGATTGCTCCTTTTCCGTATTTCAGGTTGACGACGCTGGCCACTACGTCGCCATACTGCGCGACCTCGGGGCGGATCGCCACGGTTGTGTAGGAGTGCACTTCCGCGACTTCATCCTGCATCAACCAACGCGCCAGATCGAAATCGTGAATCGTACTATTATAAAAAAGCATACCGTTTACATTGGATTGGTAAGCGGCCAGCGGCGGGGCGTCTTTGTCCCTGCCAACCGACTTGAAGATAACGGGAACGCCGATTTCGCCCGCCTCAATCCGCTTCATGGCTGCCACGTGTGCGGGGTCATAACGCCGCATGAAACCGATCTGTAAGCGAACGCGCGCGCTGGCAACCTCTTCGAGGGCCGCGTACGCATCCGCGAGATTCACAGCAATGGGTTTTTCGCAAAGAATGTCCTTGCCAGCGCGGGCCGCGGCGCCGATGGCCTGCGCGTGAAATTTATCCGGAGCGGCGATCAGAACAGCGTTGATCTCTTTGCACTCGAGCATGGCTTCGAAACTGCCATACGAATGCTCAATCTCGAGTTCGGCAGCCACCTGGCGCGCGCGATCGGCGGCAACATCCGCGACCGCTACCAAACGGGCCTCCGGGACCAGTCTCCGGATATTATCCGCGTGACGCTTGCCCATCTCCCCGACTCCGAGCACGCCAACCCCAAGCTTCCGCATGTGTGCTTCTCCTATCGAATTAAAGCCTTTTTATTCCAGCCACTCGCTGCAAAACATCCTGCCGCGCCAGTTAATTCGCTGCGGCTACTGCCCCGAGGTCTCGGACAACGCCCCGCAAATATTTCAAACTGGCGGCAATACTCTCCGCGGGCGGGATTGGCGTCGCACCAAACTTCACGTCCTGCTCGACCACCATCCAGCCGGAATAATTGTTCTTCACCAAAGTGCGGAAGAACGCGGGAAAATCGATGTCGCCTTTCCCGATAATCGTGAAGACCTTGTGTTCTATGGCCTCTTCAAAAGTCCACTTGTTGCGCCGGGCTTCCTCGAGGACTTTCACATTGCAGTCCTTGATGTGCACGAATCGCAGCTTGCTTTTGTATTTTTCCGCTTCCTTCACGGAGTCGCCATGACCGTACACGCAGTGGCCCGTATCGAGGCACAGTCCCACGTTGGTATGCGAAGTGGCGTCAAAAAAACGCTCGCACTCTTCGGGGGTCTCGACATAGGTGGCCACGTGGGGATGAAAGACGAGGTCCAGCCCAAACTCATTCGCGACTTTTTCAGCGTCGGCGACTATCTTTCCGACGTGCTTCCATTGTTCCGCATTCAAGGTGGGACACCCTTTGTCGTAAGTGCGCCCGGAAAATACATTGCGCTCGTTCGACTGATCATCCGCCATGACCAGGAAAGGTGCCTTCAAAGAGGCCAGCAGGTGACCCACTTTGCGGATTCGCTCCATGACAGCTTTGTTCGCGGCGGGATCGGTCATTTTCACGGGCACAAAAGAAGCGAGCAGCTTCAACTTCCGTTTTTCAAGTTGCGGCTGAAGAATTTTCGCGTCGGTCGGGAAAAAGCCGTAAGGCCCGAGCTCCGATCCCGTATACCCGGCTTCCACCATTTCATCGAGCATCTTCTCGTAGGATTGCTCCCAGGAAGGCCCCGGATAATCGAGCACTCCCCAGCTATCGGGCGCCGAAGCAAATTGAAATCGCTCTTTCGTTCCGCTCATCCTTTTCCTCTTTCCGGATAATCTTAAGCTACAAAAAAAGTTTAGCCCTTCAGCGCCATGGCTCGAGCACTACTTTCATGGATTCTGCTTCCATCGATTTTTGCATGGCGGCACTCACATCCCGCAAGCCAAAGCGGTGCGTAACAAATTCTCGCAAAGGATAGTGTTTCAAGTAGCGCGCCATCTGCCTCATGCTCGGCCCGTACGCAGCCGGCTCTTCGCCGCCCACCCCAAGGATGCGGACATTCTTTGCGCACAGGTGGCGGTGTGGACTCAGCGGCACCTCGCCCAAATCCGAAAAATTACCGGCCTCCACGAGCAATCCGCTTACTCGCAGCATTTCCAGCCCCTCGGGAACCGCTTGCGGCACTCCCGCACACTCGATGACCATGTCCGCGCCTCGGCCGTGCGTCAGGTCCTTCACCATTTGCAAACGCTCCGCCTTCGACGTCTTCCCTACATTGATGATGTGGTCCGCTCCCAACCGCTTCGCAAAGCTCAATCGGAAGTCCGATAGATCGGCAGCGATAATCGTCCCCGCGCCCAGCATGCGCGCTTTCATCAGGAAACACACGCCGAGCGGGCCGACGCCGAGCACCACGACGGTATCGTCGAAACGGAAGGACTCGTTGGGAAACGCCGACATCTGTTTCGCGCGGTCCAGCCCCACCGAAACGGCAAAGATTTCCGTCAATACCGCAACTTCGGAAGGCAAATCGTCCGGCACTTTCACCAGAAAACTTCCCGGAAGGATGTAGATGTATTGCGACCAACCGCCAAAAAGATGCGGAGAATTCCTCGCACTCAGGTTATTGCCATAATCCGTCGTGTTTTCGCAGCAGTAGTAGGGAAAATCGTGTCGGCAGTAGTAGCACTCGCCGCAAGAAACATTGGCCCCCACGACAACGCGATCCCCGACGCACAACGGAATGCCTTCAAAGTCCTTGTATTCCGCTTTTCCGCCGATTGCGGCGACAGTACCGACATTTTCGTGTCCCTGAATGAGGGGAAATTCCAGCTTTCGGCCCCCGTATTGCGTTGTGTAGCCCTGAAAGGTGTGCTTGTCCGTTCCGCAAATTCCGGACATTTCCATTTTGACGAGGACGCATCCTGGCGCAGGTTCCGGAAGCGGATATTTCCGTATTTCGTACTGCCCGGGTTTGACCAGTGTTGCCGCAAGTACGCCTTGGGCCGGCATAGTGGAATGCTCTTTGTGATTCCTGCGCTCCGGCGGATACGACCGGCACCGCTGCGGAAAAAACTCCCGGGGGACTCTGCGTCCCCCTTCGAGATGTTGGTTGCGCGCGCTGCTCCTATTCTTCGCTAGAAGTTCAACTTCAGGGAGAGCTGGCCGATGCGCGGTGGCGCGGCCTGGCTGACTGAGCCGAAATTGGTTGACATGACTCCGCTGGGGCCCAAGAACTGCGCGTGGTTCCAGATGTTAAATAGCTCAGCGCGGAATTGGAGGGCAAAGCGTTCATTGAGCTGAGTGCTCTTGAGCAGCGCGAAGTCCCAATTGTTTACTCCGGGGCCATGAAAGAACCGCCGGTTTGCATTCCCTTCCTGCCCTAGCGCGGACGACTGGAACGAACTGGGATCGAAAAACAGGCAAGCTCCGGGGCATGCTGAATTTCGCGGATCCAGAGTCCTGACCGGAGCGATGAGATTAGGAGTATCCACATTAAGAGGAATTGGTCCTCCGAAGTTGGTGCCTAGTAAAGATTGGTCATCGGTCTCCACCAGCGTGATGGGCAGGCCCGTGGCGAACCGCGTGATCCCGCTGATCGCCCAGCCGTTTGTCAGGCGCTTTGGCCCTCCCAACATGTCAAATGGCAATGAGTAGTTATAGCTGAACACAAAATTGTGGGTCGAATCGAACCCAGAAAGTCCGCGGCTGATTCTCGGGTTCACGGGATTGACTTGTTCGCCGAAGCCGGAAGCCAAGTCAATCGCCTTGCTGAACGTGTAGCCCAGAAGCGTCTGCAACCGGCCACTCGTATGCCGCCAGTTGATTTGCGCGGAATTGTACGCGGAGTTGCCGATGGTCTTGAAGTACGAGTCGTTCCCAAAGGCGACAGTTGGCCCGCTGGCCAGCATAACAACGCCGTTGGGACTGACGCCTTGGTTTAGCGGTGTGCGAAAGCCGCCCTGTAATCCCCCACCCGGCAACTGGTATATGGCGTTTTCAAGGTTGGGCCCACATGTCGCGGGTGGCGAACTGTTTAGAATGGTGGCATTCTCCGCTATCAGTTGGAGGCAAAGCGCGGGACTTCCCGGGTTCGCCGAAATGGCAAGAAGGAGATGATGTCCCTGCGTGCCCACGTAACTCAAGGTCAACAAGTCGGACGGGGTTATCTGGCGCTGCAGGGAAAGCTCGTAGTTCTCCGCATACGGCAGTTGGTTCTTGTTGCCGAACGCAGGCGAACTGCCGATCGTGCCGAAGGCAGTCAAGAAGTTGACCACCGTGTCATACGGGGCGCCGCTGGCCGGATTGCGAGCCGAGAAGTTTTGCGGCGGAATCTGAACCGGAAAGAAGTTTTGAATGGTTGCGCCATTAGTCCGGGTCGTGAAGGGGGCAGCAAAGTTGGGACCACGACCATCCTGACCAAACTGGCCCGTAAAGTCTCCAAACGGGGCGTCTCCGATTTCCACAAAATCCGTGGCGCCCTCGAGGGCCGTAAAGAAAATGCCATAGCCAACCCGGATGCTCGTGGAGCCCGGCTTCCCGAGAACTTTACCCAGAATGCCCTGGTGGTCGCCGAACGAATAGGCGAGTCCCAGGCGCGGACCAAAGTTGTTCCAACGGGTGGGGGCCAAGGAGCTTGGAACGCCGGGGTCGCCAGGGAAGAGCCATCCTTTGGGGGAGCCTGGAAATACGACGGATTGCTCGCCGGGTATGATCGTTTGTATCTGGTTATGCATTTCGTGGAAGGGAGCGCTCACGTCGTAGCGCAGTCCGTAGTTAAATGTGAGATTCGATTTTATCCGCCAACTGTCTTGCGCAAACAGTCCGAGATAAAAGTTCCGGCCGCGGGAAGGAAAGGACAGCCCCTGGATAAAGGAGCTGGGCGCCCCCAGAAGAAAATCGACGAAGTCGCTGCCTGTCTCGCTAGCCCCGCCGTTCACTGCCGTGCCGAAGAAAAAGAGGCCATTTGCGGCGTTGGAGAGATTCTCTTCGAGTTGATTGTAGTGGTATTGGCCTCCGAATTTCAGGGTGTGCGTGCCGACGACTTTGCTGAAGTTGTCGGCTACCTGGTAGCTGTTATTGGTGACGCGGATGGGTTTGCTTGGCACCCCAATCGAGAAGTTATTGAAGTCCATTTCGGGGACGCCTTCCACGGCCGGTGTGCCAACAAAAATACCCGGACCCCGATTTGCACCCGAAGCAAATCCCAACTGGGCCAGCTTCAATTGTGTTCCGCCGAGTGGCTGGTTAAAGGGCGTATCCAAGCGGAAGAACCCCAGCCGGAACTCGTTAACCATGGCCGAGCCGAAAGTCTTGGTATCCCCAAGACTGACATTGTGAGTCCACCCCTTGGACGCAATGCCAAATCCCGGATACAGAGGACGGGCAGATGCCCAATAGGGATCGATCCGGTCGAATTTGTCGAAGTAGTAGTATGCTGAGAGCAACCCAAATCTGGAGTTGGCGTCCACACGTCCGCTGAACTTGTTGTCAGTCAGATTGATCTTCCCTGAATTGGTTGAAAAGGCGGTCTGCGACGCATTGTTTGCAGGCAGAATGAACTGCAGAAGTTTTGCGGAGATTGGCGAATAGGCACTGGTGGGTAATTTCTCATTGGGAAATACACATTGGGTCGACAAGGTGCAGCCTGCGAAAAAGTAGGGCTCGCCCGCCGTAACGACCTGCCCGGTGCTGCTACTGAATTGCTGCGTCAATTGCGTTGCCCAAGCAGCGCCGTTCACTGAGGTTCCAGCAAGGCTTGGAATCACAGATGTCAGGTCACCGCCAATCAGAGCGGCGCTGGGGGCCCCGCTGATTACGTGCGGGAGGGCCTGTATCCAGCGATTTCCTTGATAGTCGGCAAAGAAAAAGAGCTTGTCCTTCTTGATTGGGCCGCCAAAGGTGCCGCCGAACTGGTTTTGGTGGTAGGAGCCCCGATGACCTGACTCAAAGAAATTGGCGGCATCCAGGTGGGTGTTGCGGAGGAACTCGAAAACATTGCCGTGAAACTGGTTCGTGCCGGACTTGGTAATCACGTTGATCTGGCCGCCGCTGTAATTCCCGTATTCCGCGTCGAAGTTGTTCGTCAAAATACGGAACTCGGCGATCGAATCGAGATTTGGCACCGCTCCGGCGCCCGAGAAACCCGTCTCCTGCACCGTCACCCCGTTCAAGATGTAGCCGTTCGCCGCTTCGCGCTGCCCGTTGACGGAAAGCGCGCCCGCACTCAAGTCCCCCGAGACTTGGGGTAGCACCCATGTGGCCGCGAGGAACGAACCGCCGAGAGAGGGGTTTGCTCCCGCTCCGTTCAGCCCCGAAGTCTGCGAAACCACCCCGGGCTGCAATGCCAGCAAATCGGTGTAGCTTCGCGACACGAGGGGCACGGCCGTTATCCGGCTCCCCTCGATCACTTCGCCCATCTGCGTATTAGCAGTTTCGACGTGCAGCGCTTCGCTCGATACTTCCACTTTCTCGCTGAGTTGCCCGACCTGGAGGGTAACGTCTATAACCAGCGCCGCGTTGACGTCGAGCACCACACCGGTTCGCCGGTAGAGCTTGAATCCCGTCTGCTGCACTTCAATGTCATAGCGTCCCAGTGCCAGGGACTGGAAAGAATAGTAGCCATCGCCGTTCGTGAACTGCGTGGACACAATCCCGGTCTCCGTGTTGGTCGCGGTGACCTTCGCTCCGACAACGAAGGCACCTGTCGCGTCTTTAACACTGCCCGATATGCTGGCTGTCACACCCGCAAATATCCGGCCACACAGGAGCAGAACAACCGCCAAGGCCAAAACACCCCGATAGTTCGCAAATCTCGTGATCTGCATACTCTCTCCCCCTTGTGGAACAATCGACTCAGACCCCATTCCGAGGTAATGCGCTTTTCCAGCCGGCGCCGCGTTTGCTCTGGCGCCGTCTAGGCGCCAAGAACTACCCAGTCTAACCGGTTATCACTATCGAAGGCTTATAGTGTAGCCTCCCGGCCTTTGTCAAGATGTTTTGCGTTTCGATCTGCTCGCAAACGGTCGCCACACAGACACGTGGACCACTTAACGGAGACACACGGTTTTTTGCGATCCTCAGGGGAAAACGAACCCGTGCTTCACTAATTCCACCCGCGATTTCGATTCTCATGAGAGCCGAAGTACTCAACTGGAACGATGCCATCTCGCGGTGCCGCAGGAATTGTCGCTGGCGCGAATACCGGGACGCAGGCACCCTGCACGTGTATAAAACGGGCTCTCGCAACGGCCGTGGGATAACCGTTTAGAAGGTAAAGGCTCTTCAGCCTCTCATTTTTGGTTCTCAGAGGGCTTCCCTAGCCGATAGGTAAAGGAGTCTGCTTTCAGCGCTTGCTGGCTCCTCAATGAAAAACGGCTGGCAGCGAGTGCCGTCAGCCGTTCTGTTTCGCTCGAGTTAATTCCGCCAATTACCGATGTCTACCACCACCGCGGAAGCCTCCGCGCTCATGACCCCCTCGGAAATCGCGGTCCGCGAATCCGCGCCCGAAGCCCTCGCGGCCAAAGTGTTCACGACCACCGCCTCTGTAGAACCCATACCTGCGGCCGTAGAATCCGGGGCGGTAATAACCATAACCGCGGTGTCCATAGAAGCCGTGATACCACGGGCCAGCGCCTATGAAAACCCCGCCCGTGAACCAATCCGGGCCGTAGTAGCCGTAGGGCGCGCATGCATAGGGGTAGTATCCATAGTAGCCGTAGGCGCAGACGGGAGCTGGGCCAACGACGTATGCGGGGCCGCCAATGCCAACGCCGACCACAACTCTTTGCGCGTGCGCATAGGATGCCGAAAAGAGGAAAATTCCCCCCAAAGCCAAGAACCGTAGATGTCGCATATTTGGACCCCTTCTGAGATCCGCAACAACTCACTCAACTAGTACAAAACTTCATACCTACAAGGCGCCTTGCGTTCGTCTTAGGCACCTGCTCCCTTAAACCCAGGAACCCGGCGAAAGTTTCTGGACTGTTCCGGATCAGCGATTTGCCAGGATGAGTTGCTTGCCTGCTTCGAATTTGACCCAATTGGAAGCGCTTTTCTCCTTCCCCTTACGGTCTTACGGTCGGCTTTCCGTTGACGGTTGAAGAGTGCAACCCGTATAATTATTGTTTGTCTTTAGCTCCTGGAGGGTAGATGTACGCTGTCATTAAGACCGGAGGAAAGCAGTATCGCGTCACGCCGGGCGACACCATCCGCATCGAGCGGGTTACCGGTGATGTGGGCGAAAAAGTGACTTTTGGCTCGGTTCTCGCCGTTCACATGGACGACAAGAAAATCGTCACTGGGGCAGACGCTTCCAAAGCCGTGGTCACTGGAAAGATTGTCGCGCACGACCGCGCGAAGAAGCTCACTGTGCTGAAGTTCAAGAAGACGAATCAATACAAGATTCAGCGCGGGCACCGGCAGAATTACACCGCTGTGCAGGTAAGCGACATAAAACTGTAGTTCAGGATTTAATTCAGGATTTAGCTCAGGGATTCGGCCCTGAGGCTTAGGTCTCACGAATTTTTGTTTTACATTGCGGCCCGGGCCATCCGCCCGGCGGCTTTTCTCGAAAGGTCTTGCACCATGGCACATAAAAAGGGCGGCGGTTCTTCGGTAAACGGCCGCGATTCACACGGTCAGCGGCTGGGCGTAAAACGCTTCGGCGGGCAGCTCGTCAATGCGGGGACAATCCTCATTCGCCAGCGCGGCACAAAACACAAGCCCGGCGACAACGTCGGCCAGGGCAAGGATGACACGCTGTTCGCTCTCGTCACCGGCTACGTGAAGTTCGAGGACAAGGGCCGCGGCGGCCGCTTCATCAGTGTTCAGCCCGCGGAACAAGCCAAGCCAGCCGCGAACTAACTGTCATTTGATGAGGCGCGTTTTGCTTCACGAAGTCTTCCAAGTGTAGCGTTCTTTTCAACCAGAGTTTTCTTCAAGCCAAATTCCTTTATCGGCTCGTGACGCAGCTTAACGGTCCCTCTGGAAAAAACTTCTTATAAGCGTTTCGCCCGTGCGCTGGGATAATTGCAAGGTTCGGTATTTTTTGGTGTAGTTCACTCAATCGAGCGACGATTTGGTTGGCGCGCGCCGCATTCGTGTCGCTGTCTTGCAGAATCAGGGATTTGCCGACGCGTTCCTGGAATCCTCGCTCGTCATCCACGGCGTCGCCCACGTAAAACAGGCGCCGCGCCGGGGCTAGATTCACGAAGATTCCCACGCTTCCCGGCGTATGCCCGCGCAGGGGAACAACGACCACGGATCCATCGCCATACAGGTCCGCGCTCTCGTCGAAGATTTCGTAAGGTTGCAGCAGGAAATGCAGTGTCGGCTTATCAGGAGGGGGGAATTTCTTGGCATGGGCGGCGATTACGTAGCCCTTGGCTTGAATACTGGGATCCACCGCGAATTGCAGCTCTTCCGCCGTCAGCAACACGGGCACGCGAGGCAAGTCCATCAATCCGCCAGCGTGGTCCAGGTGCACGTGCGACAGAATCGCCCATCTAATCTGCGCGGGGTCTTCCCCCGCCAGGCGAAGCAACTCTTGCAAGGAAATCTCCGGCGTCAGCTGTCCGGCGAGGAGTCGCAGTTTGAGCCAGATCATCAAGGGATAGCCGTGGATTTCTTCGTTGAAATGCGTGGAGCTCCCCGCATCGATCAACAAGTCACCCGCGGGGTGTTTGACCAGAACGCTTCCTGCCGTCGAGCTGAAAGAAAAGCGTTCGAATGTTTTCCCCGTCTCGATCCAACACGCTGCCAGCCCGGGAAGGGATGAGACGGAAGGTGTGACCCGCGCGTGGGGCGGGATCGCCGAGAGGGGACTGCGCCTGAAGTAAAGTACGTACAAAGCTGCACTCAATACTGCCTGCAGGGTGAGCAGTGCCACAGCGACGCGGATGGTCCATTGGCGAATGCCCAGCATAGGCAAACTGTCTCCTTCAGGGATATTCGGCCTACCCTGTGCGCCTATGTTATCGTTTTCTTGGAGATTTATTCGCCTTGTTCATTGACGAAGCAAAAATTCTCGTAAAGGCTGGCAACGGCGGCAACGGCTGCGTCGCCTTCCGGCGCGAAAAGTATGTTCCTCGTGGGGGACCCTCAGGCGGCGACGGCGGTCATGGCGGAAGCATCTATGTGGAGGCCAATCCCAATGACAACACGCTCCTGCGTTATCGCTACAACCGCGAGTTCAAAGCCGAACGAGGCCGCCACGGAGAAGGCTCGAATTGCACCGGCCATTCCGGTGAAGACATGATTTTGAAGGTGCCGGTCGGCACATTGGTGTTTGACGGCGATTCCGGCGAGACCCTCGCGGATCTTGCCGGACCTGGGCAGCGCGTTCTCGTTGCGCACGGTGGACACGGCGGGCGCGGCAACCAGCATTTTGCTAAGCCCTGGCACCAGGCGCCCCGCGAGCACGAAGATGGGCAACCCGGCGAAGAGCGCAATCTTCGCTTAGAACTCAAGCTCCTCGCTGATGTGGGCCTCGTGGGTTTCCCCAATTCCGGCAAGTCCACGCTTATCTCTGTCATCTCCGCCGCGCGCCCCAAGATCGCCAACTATCCCTTTACCACCCTCGAACCCAACCTGGGCGTGGTCAACGCCGACGGCGGCACTGGCGGTCATGGGACGGAACTCGGCCGCACCTTCGTGGTCGCTGATTTGCCCGGGCTAATTGAAGGTGCGCACGAAGGCGCTGGCCTGGGCATCCGCTTCCTGCGTCACGTCGAACGCACTCGCCTGCTCGTTCATTTGATCGACACCAGCGACGCAAACGAGGACGATCCCGTTCATTCGTTCGAAATTATTTCCGGGGAACTCCGCGCGTTCAGCGATTCCCTCGCAGAAAAGCCGCTGATTGCGGTTGCCACCAAGCTGGATGCCACCACCGACCGCGCGCGTCTCGAGGCGCTTCGCGATTCTTGCGAGCGGCGCGGCCTCGAATTCCATGCCATTTCCTCGGCGTCCGGCGAAGGTGTTCGCGAACTCGTCCGCGCCATCGCCGACGCTCTCGACAGGATTCCACGCGTCGCGCCTGAATCTCATCCTGACCTGCAGGCGGCCGGTTCCAGCCTCGAGGCCCACGAGCACGCACCTCTCTCTTCCCCAGGCCGACGTTCCCCGGGTGCTCATAACCTTGACCACACCAGCGTCACCGGTGAAAAAGATTCGTGAGAGAATTGATGCGAGTCGGTAAGACTCTGGCCCCATCGGGGTCGAGGGCATCCTCGCCGGAGGCGCATTGACGACCGCGCAGGCGCATCGTACCGCCGTAAAACATCATCCTCGCCGCATCGCCCTCTTCGGCGGCTCCTTCGATCCGATTCATAACGGCCATCTCGCCGTAGCGCGCGCGGCCGATCGCCACTTCAATTTTGATGAAATCCATTTCATTCCATCCAGCCGGCCGCCCCACAAACTGAAGCAGCATCTGGCGCCCTTTCCGCACCGTTTCGCGATGGTGGCCCTGGCATGCGCCGAACATCCGCACTTTGTCCCGTCTCTGGTCGAAGCTGGTGACGACTTCAGCGGAACCCAGCTTCATTATTCTGTGGACACCGTGCGGTACTTCCGCCACGCCTATCACGGTCATGGCGACCGCATCTACTTCATCATCGGCGCCGACGCTTTCCTCGACATACCGATGTGGAAGGAATACGAAGCGCTCCTCGGTCTGTGCGATTTCATAGTTGCCAACCGCCCGGGCATCCGCGCGGAAGCGCTGCGCCTGGTTATTCCCCCCGAGCTAATGGCTCGCCGCGGCGCCAAGAAAGAAGCGGAGGCCAATCACCCCTCCCCTGTCGTCGCGCACCTCCTGCGCACTACCGTCTATCTGCTGGAATCCGTTTCGAGCGATGTTTCTGCCACCGACATCCGCCGCCGCGCCAACCGCGCCCACGCTATTCACGGGCTTGTTTCCGCGCGCGTCGAGGAATACATTCTTAAGCAGGGCCTATACCGGTGAAATTGGAATCGTTCCCAGAGGGCGTTCGCCTTGCCGTCGCGGCGGCGCAAAACAAAAAAGCCGCGGGCATCACTGTTCTCGACCTTAGCGGACTGGCCGCCTTTACGGAATATTTTGTGATTTGCACGGGCTTCAGCACCCCGCAGGTCCAGGCCATTTGCACGGAAATTGAGGAGCAGCTCTACCGGGAGCTGCAGCGTTCGCCCGAGCATCGCGAGGGGCATCGTTCCGCGGAGTGGGCGTTGCTCGATTTCGGCGGTATCGTCGTCCACGTATTCAGCGAGCAGGCGCGCCGCTTCTATGATCTTGAGCGTCTGTGGCGTTCGGCGCCCAAGCTCGAGATTCCCGACGAGCCCGAAGTCGCTTCGCGGAATGGTCGCGTCAACGATGCGCGCGCCTCCGGTGAAGCGGTTTCGTAATGACCTCGGAACGATTGCCGTGGGTCGCCGAAGACCCCGTATCCATTCGCCTTTTCGAACTCGCGCAAAAAGTTGCTGCCGCACCCACCACGCTGCTGATCACGGGTGAAAGCGGCTCAGGAAAAGATTATCTCGCGCGCTTGATCCACGAATTGGGCCCCCGCCGGGACGCGCCTTTCTTGAAAATCGATTGCGCCAGCCTGCCACCTCAGTTGGTTGAAAGCGAACTGTTTGGCCACGAGCGCGGGGCTTTTACCGGAGCGGTCGAGCGCAAGCTTGGCCGTTTCGAACTCGGCGGCAGCGGCACCATCGTACTCGATGAAATCGCTGCGCTCTCGCCTGGCGCGCAAAGCAAAATGCTCCGCATCCTTCAGGAGCGCGCCTTCGAACGCCTCGGCGGCACGGAAGCTCTCCACATCGAAGCGCGTCTCATCGCGCTTACCAATGTCAATCTCACCGTCGCCGTTTCCACCGGCAACTTCCGCGAGGATCTCTACTTCCGTCTGAATGTTCTCTCGCTATCCGTTCCGCCCTTGCGCGAGCGTCGCGCCGACATCCTTTCACTCGCTGATCATTTGCTCGCCGTCGTGCGTCTGGTTCACAGCCGCCCCGGCGCAACTCTTAGCGATTCTGCGCGCCGCATGCTCGCGGGCTACGACTGGCCTGGCAACATACGCGAACTGCGAAACGCTCTCGAGCGTGCTGTTGTCTTCTCTCGCAACGACAAGCTCGAACCGGACAATTTTCCAGAAAATATTCGCGCTGCTGGCGGCGCGGTAGGCTCGACTGCCGGTCTCCGCTCGCTCGAAGACGTCGAGCGCGAAGTGATCGCCGCGACACTAGAAGCCACCCACTACCGCATCGGCTGCGCCGCGGAGATTCTCGGCATTAGCCGCAAGACCCTCCTCGAAAAGCGCAAGAAATACAGCCTCAAATGACCTTGGTTTTCCCTTACGATTGCGTGAATCGCCCCAAATGCGGCCCTTCTGGGCAGCTCGCATGAAGATCCGCCTTCTCATGCTCGGCAAAACGCGGCGCTCGGAATTGCGGGCGCTCCTCGACGATTACGTTAAGCGCATCTGCCGCCACGTCCCCATCGAGATCACGGAAATCCGCGATGAATTCGCTGCTCTCAAACGCCTCGACGCGGACCGCGCGGCAACCGTTGTTCTCCTCGACACCGCGGGAAAGAACCTTGATTCGAACGCTCTCGCTCAGTGGCTTGCCGAGCTTCGCGATCGCGGCACTCGCGAACTGATTTTCCTCTGCGGTGACGCCGAGGGCTTCCCTGATTCTCTTCGCCTGCGCGCGAACCAAAAACTTTCGCTCAGCGCTATGACCTTTTCCCACGAGCTTGCCCGCGTCATGCTCGCGGAACAGCTCTACCGCGCCTTTGCCATACTTGCCGGCAGCCCCTATCCGAAATAATTGCTTTGGTGTAAAACCTTACCCGCCATGTCCGTTCGCTTCTCTCCCGATGAAAGCCAACCTTCCGTCGCCATCGAGATTCCTCTCGAGCGACCCCTCCCCGATTACGACCTCGGCCGGCTCGAGCAGCCCACTCCCCGCGATGTGGACGCCATCCTTGTCTCCCAAGGGTTCCGCGATCTCGTCGACGACACCCGCGGAATTCTTACGGATTTATTAAGCAATTCCGGCTTCGAAATCGTGCAGCTGACTGGCGCCATCTGTCCCGGCGGCGACGACGTCTACCGCCCCGGCCTCTGGATCGTTCTCCGGGACACCCACGCCGCGCCCAAGCAATCTCTTCCTCGCGCAACGCAAGAGCGTGTCGCTTCCATTGCCGCCGAGCTCGTGACCCGCCTCCAGCTTGCGTGAACAGTCAACGCTCTGCGCAGAAAGCGTCAGCGAAGTTCCACCTCCTTCCAAGGTACGCCGCTACTAAATTACCTTCAGCCGATTTACGCGAACCTCGCCCGCTGTATAATGATCGGATGCCAGATAACCGCCAGAGCGCGCAGTTACACGGCACCACTGTCCTTTGCGTGCGTAAGGACAACAAAGTCGTGCTCATCGCCGATGGCCAGGTGACCATGGGCGATCACGTCATGAAGCACACGGCGCGCAAGACGCGCCGCCTCTTTAACGACAAAGTGGTCGCGGGTTTTGCCGGCTCGACTGCCGATGCGATCTCGCTGTTCGAACGTTTCGAGGGCAAACTCCAGGAATTTTCGGGCAATTTGCAGAAAGCCTCGGTCGAGCTGGCCAAAGAGTGGCGCAAAGATCGCGCCCTCCGTCATCTGGAGGCGCTGCTTATCGTCGCCGACGCCAAGAGCACTTTTGTTCTTTCCGGCAATGGCGATGTCATTGAACCCGACGACGGGCTGTGCGCCATAGGTTCCGGCGGGACATACGCGCTGGCCGCAGCGCGCGCGTTGTTCAAACATTCCAAGCTCAACGCCAAGGACCTGGCCATGGAAGCCATGCGCATCGCCAGCGAAATTTGCATCTACACCAACGAGAATTTTACAGTCGAAGAGATTTAGCTTTACTGGTCGCAGGGGGAACGCATCGCGACGCGTGAGCATCAAAGATATAGATTACGGGTCTCGCGGGGTACCATCTAAGCGTAAACTAGCAGCAGAACTCGAGCGTCGTGCAATCTGCGACAGAAGGCCATATGGCAAGCAAGTCTGACAAAGAGCTTATCTATCTCCCCGGAGGTAATGGGGCCGCGCCCGTCGAAGAGCCGGAACTTCTCCCCGCTCTTGACGACATGACCCCGCGCGAAATTGTCGCTGAGCTCGACAAGTACATTGTCGGCCAGGCGGCCGCCAAGCGCGCCGTCGCTGTCGCCCTTCGTAACCGCGTCCGGCGTCAGAAGCTTCCGCCTGAAATCGCCGAGGACGTGCTCCCCAAGAACATTCTGATGATTGGTCCCACCGGCGTGGGCAAGACAGAAATCGCCCGGCGCCTCGCTCGCCTGGCTGGCTGCCCATTCATCAAAGTCGAAGCCTCAAAATACACCGAAGTCGGCTACGTTGGACGCGACGTGGAATCCATGGTCCGCGATCTGGTCGAAACCTCCATCGATATGATCCGCGAGGAAAAACTCGACGAAGTCGCCGACCGCGCCGAACAGGCGGCGGAAGAGCGCGTCCTCGATCTGCTCCTCCCGCTTTCTCCCCCGCCCGCTCCCGGCACCAGCGAAGCCGAGGCCGCCGCGCAGCGGGAACAGGCGCAGCGCACCCGCGAGAAACTTCGCGCGCAGCTTCGCGAAGGCAAGCTCGATCAGCGCATGGTCGATCTTGAAGTCCGCGAGCGCATGATGCCGTCTTTCGAAATTATCTCCAATCAAGGCGTCGAGGAGATGGACGTCAACATCAAGGACATGCTCTCCGGCATGTTTGGGCAACAGAAAAAGAAGCGCAAGATGTCCGTCGCCGACGCGTTCGAATACCTCATCCAGGAAGAAGAGAACAAACTTCTGGACATGGACCAGATCACTCGCATCTCCGTCGAGCGCGCCGAGCAGATGGGCATCATCTTCATCGACGAAATCGACAAAGTTGCCGGGCGCGAATCCGGCCACGGCCCCGACGTCTCGCGCGAAGGTGTCCAGCGTGACATTCTGCCCATCATCGAAGGCACTACCGTCAACACCCGCTACGGCATGATTCGCACGGATCATATTCTTTTCATCGCCGCCGGCGCCTTCCACGTTTCGAAGCCTTCCGACCTCATCCCCGAATTGCAGGGCCGGCTCCCCATCCGCGTTGAGTTGCAATCGCTCAAGGAAGAGGACTTCATCCGCATCCTCACCGAGCCAAAGAACGCTCTCCTCAAGCAAGCCGTAGCCCTGCTCGAAACAGAAGGGGTCAAGCTCAGCTTTTCCGATGACGCGGTGGCCGCCATCGCGCGCTTTGCTACCAGCGTTAACGAACAGACGGAAAATATCGGTGCCCGCCGCCTTCACACTATTCTTGAAAAAGTGCTCGACGAGCTTTCCTTCGAGGCCCCCGATCTGAAAAAGAAAACCGTGAAGGTCGATTCCGCCTACGTGAACAAGCAGCTTGCCGATATCGTCAAGAATCAGGACCTGAGCCGCTATATCCTCTGAACTACCTTGAATCGCATGCCGCCTTCTCTTGCGCGCAATCCAACACTGCTGTCGGTTCGAATGGAACAGGGCACTTCTTGGCTCGCGAACCGCAAGAATCTCTCCCGGCCAGGTCCTGTGCCTCTGCCTGCATCTTTGCTGGTGCTTATGCTTTCGGCTCTCTCGGCGCTTGCGGGCTGCGGCGCTCCCGGCGAACCTGTTGCGCCTCTACCGCAAATCCCCACTCCGGTTACGGATCTAACCGCGTATCAGGCCGGCGACGGTGTGCAGCTCATCTTCACTTTGCCCGGCAAAACCATCACTGGAGACAAGCTCTCGGAAGCGCCCTCCGTCGAAATTTTCCGTGGAGCCTTGAAATCCGACGGCACACCGGATAACAAGTCTTTCCGGGTCGTCTATTCAATTCCCGGCACAATGCTGGAAAACTATCTCGCGGAAGGCCGTGTGCGCTTCACCGATCCGGTGCCTCCCGAAGATTTGCGCGCGCATCCCGGCGCCACCTTCGTCTATCGCGTGCGCACACGAGCGTCGCGCAAGCGCGCCTCTGCGGATTCGAACACGGTCACCTCGCGCGTTTTCCCCGTTCCCGAGCGCATCGATTCCTTGCACGCTCAAGTTACGGAATCGGCCATCGAACTGCGCTGGTCAGCTCCGGCACGAACCTCCGCCGGCGATCCGCTCCCGGAAATCTCGGGCTATCACGTCTATCGCGGCGAACTGGATCCCACCTCCGCCGATGCGGCGTCAAAAGATCCTGCCCAGGCGAAATGGATCTCTCCGCTCATCCTGCTCGCCCCGGCGCTCGAGAAGAGCTATCGCGACACTTCCTTTGCTTTTGGCAAGACCTATCTCTATACCGTTCGCAGCGTCATCATCGCGGAGAACAATTCTCTCGAATCCGGTGATTCAATCGCCGCAGTTGTTACTCCCCGCGACATTTTCCCGCCCGCCGCGCCGCAGGTCCTCGTCGCCGCTGTCTTCCCGGGCGCCTCTACGGGCTCGCTCCTAGTCGACCTCTCCTGGTCCATTAATCTTGAAACCGACCTTGCCGGTTATCGCGTCTATCGAAGTGAGGAGCAGGGCATTCGGGGTCAGCTGTTGACCGCCGATCTTTTGCCCACTCCTGCTTTTCGTGATACGTCTGTGGAGCCCGGCCACCGCTACTGGTATAGTGTGACCGCCGTCGACCGCGCCGGTAACGAAAGCTCGCCCAGTACGCCTGCGGATACTGGAGTCACGCAACCCCCGTCGTAGTCCCGGGTTATTTTTGGCAGTAGCTGGCATCGCGTCAATACGGGTGCCGGCCAAGAGGTTTTGGAGCCCAGCAGCCCATGCCCGTCAGCGCCCAGTTGCCGGGGTATCACTGGTTCCACGTTTTCAAGAACGTGGCCGTCCGCATGGGTGTTTACGTCGGCGTTTGTCTTTCTCTGGTAATGAGTGCATGGATTTTCGTCGCCAATCGCCTTCCATTCCTGGAACGTTTTGCCCTCGAGCGCAATCTTGCTGCCGCCGCGGTTCTGGGTTTTCTCTACATCCTCCCGGTGCTGCGCTTTCTTCGCTCGCCAGGAAATCTACTCGCCTCGGGCTTGGTCGCATGGGCGATTTTCAGCTTCACGTATCGTTTGCTTTGCATGTTCTTTGAACTGCTCGGCGACAAATACAGCGCGTTTCATGTGCTCATGCTCGGTCTTGTTGTATATATGATCCTCGCCACGTTCGCCTGGATCGTCACGATGATCTGGCGAGCGCGCGCGAGCAACGTCTCCCATTCTAAAAATCACCTGAGCTGACTCGGAATGAAATTTTGCAGATTTTCTCCACTCGATCCGTCTCTTCCCAAGACCCTTTCCAAGAATGGCTCCTCGCACTGGGGCCTCATCGAGGGCCAACAGATTCAGGAAATCACCGGCCCTCCTTGGAGCCAGTGGTCACGCGCTTCGCACGGCTGGCCGCTCACGAAGACTCGCCTGCTCGCGCCTGCCGAACCCAGCAAAATCGTCTGCGTGGGTCGCAACTACGCTGCGCACGCTGCCGAACTCGGCAACGAGGTGCCCAAGGAGCCTCTCATCTTTCTGAAGCCTCCTTCTTCCGTCATCGGCCCGGACGACCCCATCGTCCTCACGCCATATTCCCAGCGCGTCGAGCACGAAGGCGAACTCGCTCTCATCGTGGGCCGCCTCTGTTCTCAGCTCTCGGACTCCGAGGACCCCTTGTCCTATCTTCTCGGCTACACCTGTCTGAACGATGTCACCGCCCGCGACATCCAAAAAAATGAAGTCCAGTTCACTCGCGCCAAAGGATTCGACACGTTCTGTCCGGTCGGCCCCCATATCGAAACGCAACTCGCCCCGACGAGCGTTCTCGTTGAAACTCACGTCAATGGAGTACGCCGCCAGTCCAGCAGCACTTCGCTGATGATTTACCCTGTCCCGCTTCTGGTGCGTTTCATCTCCCGCATGATGACTCTTCTCCCCGGCGACCTCATCGCCACGGGCACGCCTGCGGGAGTTGGCCCATTGGTCCCCGGCGACGTCGCTGAGGTCAGCGTTGCCGGAGTTGGCGTGTTGCGCAATCCGGTGCACGCCCCGCACGCGTAGTTGTGCGCACCTTGCGATGTTTCGGTAGAATACGCAACAGCGGGGCCATGCCGGAATGAGCTGTCCAATCTTTTCAAAGACAGGCGCGCCAATTTTCATTCACGATTCGAACGGCGTCTCACCGGCTCCCCGGGGGTCTATCCGTTGATGGCGCTTCCTTCCGATTGGAAACTCACTGCTGCGCTCGTTGGCGGCGCTGCCGCCGCCCTGGCCATGATTGCCTATGCGTTCGTTCGTCCCGCCGAGGACCCTGAAGCAGCAGAGCGCCGGCGCCGTCTGCACTTGAATCAGATTGGCCGCATCGCGGAAGGCCAGGTCGTCGAACTTGCCGAGCACCCTCCGCTTCCCGCGAAGAAACGCCAAGGCCTTTTCGGTTCGCGCTCGCATTCCCTCGCGGACACTAGGCCTCGAAAGCTCGTTTCCTACAGTTATGCGATTTCCGGAGTCACTTATCACACGGCGCAGGACGTTACGGGTCTGGAAAGCCAGATCCGCTTCGAACGCATCGCTGCCGGCCAGCCCGCCAGTATCAAATACGATCCCTCCAATCCAAGCGATTCGATCCTCGCCGCCGACGATTGGTCAGGCTTGCGCTGAGCCAGCCGAACCGTTTGCTTTGAGCGACTCCGAAAAGCACAAACCGCCTTCCCTTTAAACCACTCCGTGACTAAATTCTGATTTTCTCCCCGGTTGCGCTATCCTTTCCTCGCAGCCCCAAACAGCCGTGAACGTGGTCCAATGAAAACCATTCTCGCTTATCTCCTGACCACCATCCTCATCGTGGTGATGACCCTCACGGCCATGTTCACGCTTGTGCGCGCGACCGTTTACGTCACCTCCATCGCGTCGCCTCTTTCCCGCGCTTTGGCCATCGCCGCGGAGCTGCTTCTTGGCGTCATCCTACTTCTGGGCACGGTTTGGCTGGCCACGCACCTCGCTGTGCGCATCTATGGCCGAAAGGATGAGCCGCTACCGGGAGGACCCATTGCCTGACAAATCATCTGCCGCCGCCCGATCTTCCGAGAAGCACGATCGACTCGAAGAGTTACACCGGCGTTCCGCCGAAGCCGAAGCCGGGGGTGGGCCCGAGCGCCGCGAACGTGAGCACAAAGCCGGCAAACTCACTGCGCGCGAACGCATCCATCTTCTTCTCGATGAGGGTACGTTCGAGGAGCTCGACAAATTTGTCCGCCATCACTGCGTCGATTTTGGCATGGAGGAGCAGCGCCCCGCGGGCGACGGTTTTGTCACCGGCTTTGGCCGCATCGACGGCCGCCTCGTCTACGTTTTCGCGCAGGACTTCACCGTCTTCGGCGGCTCGCTTTCGGAAACCAACGCGCTGAAAATCTGCAAAATCATGGACCTGGCCATGCGCGCCGGCGCTCCTGTCATCGGCCTCAATGACTCCGGCGGCGCGCGCATCCAGGAAGGCGTGATGTCTCTCGCCGGCTATGCCGATATTTTCCTGCGCAACACCCTCGCCAGCGGCGTGGTTCCTCAAATCAGCGCCATCATGGGTCCCTGCGCGGGCGGCGCCGTCTATTCTCCAGCCATCACCGACTTCATCTTCATGACCCGCGAAACCTCCTACATGTTCGTTACGGGACCCGACGTCATTAAGACTGTTACCCATGAGGAAGTCACCAAGCAGGAACTCGGTGGCGCCATGACCCACAACGCTACCAGCGGCGTCGCCCATTTCGTCTCCCGCGATGATGCGGAATGTCTGGCCATGATCCGCGAGTTGATGACCTTTATTCCTTCCAACAATGTCGACGACCCTCCGCGCGAAACTACCTCCGATCCTGCGAACCGCCGCGAGGAATCACTCAACACGCTGGTCCCCGAAGACCGGCAAAAACCCTACGACATCAAGGACGCCATCCACGCCATCGTGGATGACGGTTATCTCTTCGAGGTTCACGAACACTTCGCGAAAAACATTGTTGTGGGCTTCGCACGGCTCGACGGCCGCCCCGTCGGCATCGTCGCCAATCAGCCCGCGTTCCTCGCAGGTGTTCTGGACATCAACGCTTCGGTGAAAGGCGCGCGTTTCGTGCGCTTCTGTGACGCCTTCAACATTCCCCTCATCACCTTCGAGGACGTTCCCGGCTTCCTCCCCGGCACGCAACAGGAATTCGGCGGCATCATCAAGCACGGCGCCAAACTCTTGTTCGCATTTGCGGAAGCCACCGTCCCGAAAATCACGGTGATTACTCGCAAGGCCTATGGCGGCGCCTATTGCGTCATGTCCAGCAAGCACATCCGCACTGACGCCAATTTTGCGTGGCCCATGGCGGAGATCGCCGTGATGGGTCCCGAAGGCGCCGTCAATATCGTCTACAAACGGGAGCTCGACAAAGCCCCCGAATTCGAACGCGAAAAATTGCGCCAGGAAAAAATCGCCGAATTCCGCGACCGTTTCGCGAATCCCTTTGTGGCCGCCGAGCGCGGCTACATCGACGCCGTCATAGAGCCCGCCGATACTCGCGCCCGCATCATCACCGCCCTCCGCGCCCTCGAAAATAAACGCGATACCAACCCCAAGAAAAAACACGGCAATATTCCGTTGTAATGCCTTTAGGGACGGCCAATGTGAGCCGATAACAGTTTCCTTTTGAGGCCTCGCCGATGAAGCGGCGCGATTTTCTCCGTCACCTGGCCGCTCAAGGGCGCGTATTGCTTCGCGAGGGCAGCAGACACTCAATCTTTTGCAATCCCCGCACGGGTGCCACTTCGAGCGTTCCTCGTCATTCTGAAATCAATAACTTTCTCACACGCAAAATATGTCGTGACCCGGGTATACCCGTCCCTGAATAAAGTTGGACATCTCAGCGAAAGCCCAAACTAGGCCCACTCGCTGTCCATGCTAGAATTCCGCTGCATCACCCACGGCACATGTTCAAAAAAATCCTGATCGCTAATCGCGGTGAGATTGCCGTGCGCATCCAGCGCGCCTGCCGCGAACTCGGCATCCGCTCGGTCGCCGTTTTCAGTGAAGTTGACCGCACATCCATACACGTGCGCCTCGCCGATGAGGCGCATCCGATCGGCCCCGCTCCTTCGCGCGAAAGCTATCTACGCATCGACAAAATCATCGGTGTAGCCCGGCGAACCGGCTGCGACGCCGTTCATCCCGGCTATGGCTTCCTCGCGGAAAATCCTGCCCTCCCGCGCGCTTGTGCCGAAGCGGGTCTCACCTTCATCGGCCCGCCGCCCGAAGCGATGGAAGCCCTCGGCTCAAAGACCGCCGGCCGCCAGCTGGCGCGCCGCTCCGACGTGCCTTCGGTTCCCGGAACGAATGATCCCATCGAGAATCCGGAAGACGCCCAGGCGCTTGCGCAGAACATGGGCTATCCAGTTCTGCTAAAAGCAGTCGCCGGCGGCGGCGGCAAAGGCATGCGCATGGTCGCTCGCGACGCGGAATTTTCTTCCGCGTGGCGCGATGCATCCTCCGAAGCCGCCAACGCTTTCGGCGACCTGCGTCTTTATCTCGAAAAATATCTGGAGAACCCGCGCCACATTGAAATCCAGATTCTTGCCGACGCCCACGGCCGCGTCGTCTCTCTCGGCGAACGTGAATGTTCCGTGCAACGCCGCCACCAGAAAGTCATCGAGGAAGCGCCCTCGCCCGTCGTTACGCCCGATCTCCGCAAGAAAATGAGCGAGGCCGCGGTGCGCCTCGCACGCGCTGGAGGCTACATCAATGCCGGCACGGTGGAATTTCTCGTTGACGCGCAGAACAATTTTTATTTCCTCGAGGTCAACACGCGCCTGCAGGTCGAGCATCCTGTCACTGAGCAGGTCACCGGCCTTGACCTCGTCAAACTTCAGATCGCCATCGCCGCGGGCCATCGTCTCCCCTTTGCCTGGGAAACGATTACGCCGCGCGGCCACGCCATGGAAGTTCGCCTTTACGCCGAGGATCCCGAAAATAATTTCTTCCCTTCGCCCGGAAAAATTACTTCCCGCCGCGTGCCCAGCGGCCCCGGCATCCGTCTTGACGAAGGTGTGTACTCGGGCTGGACCGTTCCCATGGAGTACGATCCGCTTCTTGCCAAGCTCATCGCGTGGGGGAACAGCCGCGAAGAGACCATCGCTCGCCTGCGCCGCGCCCTCGAGGAGTACGCCGTCACCGGCATAAAAACCAATACCGCCCTTTTTCGCCGTATCCTTACCGAGCCCGATTTTCTCCGCGCCGATTTCCACACCAAGTGGCTCGATGAGCTTCTTCAGCGGCCGCGCGCCGCTGTGACCGATCTAGCGGCGCGATACGGCGCGGAAGAACAAAAAAACAGCGCTGCTGACGCCGCCGCAATCGCCGCTGCCCTCTGGCAAGCAACGCACTCCGGCGCGGCACCTTCTCCCGTTGGTGAGTCCTCAAGCTGGAAACGCGAGGGCCGCCGCGAGCGACTGGACCGCACTCCATGAAATTTGAAGTGTGCATCGGCAAACACACGCGCGTCGTTGAGCTCGAACGCAAAGACGACCGCTGGCGCATCGCCCTCGACGGCCAGTCCGTCGACGCCGACGCTGTCGAAATTGCGCCCAACACTTTCTCCATCCTGCTTCGCGGCCAGTCTCACGAAATTCGCGTCACGCCTTCTCCCAACGGAACGCTCACACTGCAAACCGGTATCGATGAGTTCACCGCCGAAGTCATCGATCCTCGCGCCTGGAGTGGCCGCCGCCACACCGCGGTCGAAACCGAGGGCCGCCAGCAAATCGTCGCGCCCATGCCCGGCAAAGTTGTTCGCATTCTCGTGAAAACCGGCGACACCGTCGAGGCTGGCCAGGGCCTCCTCGTGGTAGAAGCCATGAAAATGCAAAACGAAATTCGCTCGCCCAAATCTGGTGTTGTCGAAAGCTTGCTCGCCGAGGAGGGCCAGGCCGTCAACGCCGGCGAAGTGCTCGTCTGGGTGAACTAGCGGGAAGCTGCTGCGGCTCTGGAAAGATTAGAGAAGCAGGAGCCGACTAGCATTTCTTGAAGCCTTCGAAAAAAGCTTTGTGCAGCGCTAGAATTTCCTGCTTCTTCTCCAAATTAGGGTCGAGCGACCACACACTCATTTCGTGAGTGCCTCCTAAGAGAATTCCGTCGGTCCGAGGAAACATATAGAATTCGCCCGGGCGCGTGGCATATTGCACTTCCGGTTGGGGCAGCAGGATCGTGAGTTGTCCCTTCAGAGGCGTTAGCTCGTCGTCAGCAAAGAGCGCTTTCGCGCCCAGCCCCGTGCAATTGAAGACCAGCTTCTCGGGTAATTTCTGAATCTCGCTCCTGTCCCGAAGCTCCACTACTTTGAAGCTCGCCCCTGCAAGTCGGATTTCGTCCATCAATGCCGCCAAATAAATGGGCGGCTCGATGATCATCGTGTCGAACTGGCGTACGAATTGGTAGCCGGGGAACGGATGCTCGTGCGGAGAAAGATCGCGGAACTCCGGCAGCATCGAGCGCACAACGCTCTCCCGTCCGAAATAGGTTTGTTCATTCCATGGCTGATTGTCGAGGTAATAGTTACGCATCCAACGAACGCCGTAATGCGGCCCGACCATGATTTGGTAACGCCCGTACGCAAACTCCGCCGCGAATTGAAATTGCTGATTAAAGAGAGCTGTTCGTTTTTCAGGTTGCGAAACGAAAGCCGGAAACCATTGGCCGCCTGCAATATTCGACGTAGTGTTCGGCGGAAGACCTTTCGCGTAAATCGTGACCGTGGCCCCGGCCTCCTGCAGCAACCTGGCAGTTGCTAATCCCACGGCTCCGCAACCTAGCACTGCCACTGGCCCGGTATGACCAACAAGACCCAGGTCGACGGCGAGCTTCGCCGTCCCCCACGAAAGCGTAATTCCTCCTCCGCCGTGGCCGTAGTTGTGGACAACAAGTGTATCGTCCAGTTTTTCCGCGCGCACGACAAACCCCGATGGCCGGTAGGGGCGTAGACCAACAACGGTTCGTATTTCACGGTCGGCGGACACATGTACGGGAGGCAATCCACATGCTCCACCAACAAAAGAAATGTCGGGCGCCGCATAGACACGATTGGCAGCGGAGGCTACGCTACGCCTCGCGGAACATCCTGATAGCAAAGAAAGCGGAGCGGGTGCCGCAAGCGCTGCGCCCGCAAGGCTTGACTGTCGGAGGAATTGACGGCGATTCACGACGCTACGATAACAGCCCCGAAACTCTGGAGCCACTCGATTCTGTTACGGCTGGATGGGCTGCTGCTTCGGAGGGGGCAGAGTGGACTTCGCCGCTTCGGGCAATTTGCCCGCGGCTTCGATGACCTGCTGCGCAAGATAGTTGTTCACGCGCACTTCATCGCGCGCGATCGCCAGGTAAGCAGCGCGCAGCAACTGTTCTTTGCGGTTGCGCAGAGTGTCGCGAATCGTCTGCTGTACTTGCGGGTCGCTGATTCCACGAAGTCCCGGGGACTCGCGCGTAATCAGCTTGAGTATCCTGTAGCTGATCCCGTCTCTATCCCGCACCTGAATCGGCTCGCTCGCTTGTCCCGGCTTCAATCCCATTATCGTTTTCTTGAGAAGCGGATCGACTTGCGGCGGATTGAGGCCGGATTCGGGAATATAACCAAGGTCTCCGCCATTGGCGGCCGTATTTACGTCTTCCGAATAATCCATCGCCAGCAGGGCGAAATCGGCGCCGCTGTTCAGCCGGTCCACCAGCATCTTGATTTTGCGCTGCGCTTGCGCTTCATCGAGCGCGTCGTCGTTCTTGCGGTTGCGCAGCCCGGGATCCTTTCGCGGCGTAACCAGGATTTGCGCGATGCGATATTGCGGTTCAGCGACATTGAACTGGGGCTTGTTGGAGTTGTAAAAATCGGTTACGTCCTGATCGGTGATGGAGATTTTCGCCACGACTTCGCGGTTGAGCAGTTTCTGGATCGAAAGCTGGCGCCGCAAATCACGCTTCAAATCGCTGACGGAAACGCGGCGCTCATTCAGTTGACGTTGGAATTCATCTTCGGTGTAAGGGCTCTTCAGTTCGGTGAATTTGTCTTCCACTTCGCCGTCCGTGGCCTCGAGGTTCAGCTTTTTGGCGCGCTCGAGCAAGATTTCGTTGTTAATCAGCTCGTCGAGAACGTTCAATTTCAGCGAAAGAGCTTCTTCCTGCGAAGGCTCCTGCCCCTCGGGATTCACGCGGGTGCGGTAATACTTCTCGACTTCGTCGCGCTTGATCTCCGTGCCGTTTACCACCGCCCAGACGTCGGCGGCGTGCGGCGTGGGCTTGTTGCAGCCCGCGCCGCCAAACAGTGGAACCGCGGGCAACACAAGCAGCGGCAAACGCGCCACAGTGCGCGTCAATGCGCGAAAAGACGGGCCCTGAATGACCGGGCAAGAACGCAGGAGTTTCAAGAGTGGATCCTCAGGCAGCTTTCTTTACGCGGCCAGCGCGGATGCAGGCCGTGCAGACGCGCAGGTGCTTCTTAGCGCCATTCAAAACCGCGTGCACGCGCTTCAGGTTGGGATTCCACCGCCGCCGCCGGGTATTGTTGGCGTGGCTAATGACGTTGCCATAGTGAGGGGCCTTGCCACAAAGTTCGCACTTCAATGCCATATTATTCCTATTCAAAAATGAGAATGTCGAGAAACAAGCTTCTTATTCTATCAGACGCCCTCCCAGCAACAAAGAGAGAGAAACGGAAAGAGGAACCAGGACCCCCGACCAACATCGTCGGCGTAATCTCCATGCGCGCTGCGTGGATCGGAGCAAGAGTTTACAAGTGCACGAAAACGCGAGCAGATTTTGGAGAGTGTACCCACTCCCCGGTTTTCGGCGGGCACGAGGCTCCTGAAAATGATGCCGTTGGCGCCGGGGCGGAGCGAGAGAGACGATAAAACATTTCCGCAAAGAGTGAATCCCGGGTCCCCGCGGAGGGAAGATGATCCTTAAGGCCGGAACAATCGGGTTGCTGGGGAAACTCTTGTACAGCCTACCCATAAAATAGACTTAGACAGTTATTTATGCTGCGTTTATCTCCCGCTGGGGAGAATTGTCACCGGGAATGAGCGGCTGTGTCTTCGGCCCTCGTCCTGGACGCGAGAACTCGCGAGGCAGTGCGTCCAGAGAAAGAAACGAGCAAAATGGTGAATCGTTTCCACTTGACGGGGTTGGGTGCGAAGCTCCGCACCCTGGCATGTATTGCCCTATGCTCAAGGCTGGTGGTTAATTGAGGTTTCGGAACTGAAAGGAGGGACGGTGAACTACTCGGCTCTGTTTCGATCCGCCCTGGTGGCGCTGCTCAGAAACAAGATGCGAAGCGTTCTGACGGTCCTGGGGATCACCATCGGGATTGCGGCCGTGATTTGCGTGGTAGCTATCGGCAAAGCGGGGCAAGCTCGCGTCGAGCAACAGCTCAACAATCTGGGAGACAATTTCGTCTGGATTGAAGCGGGAGGCCGCGCGGTCAACGGCGTGCGCACAGGCACGCACGATACCAAGACGCTGGTTATGGCCGATGCCGTGGCCATCAAGAACCAGGTTTCGCTCATCAAGAGCGTTTCGCCGAATGTGGATGATCCGGTCCAGGTCATCTATGGCAACCAAAATTGGCACACATCTTACCGCGGTGTTTCACCGGAATACTTTGAGATAAAGCGCTGGTACGTGGACCAGGGCGCCATATTCTCGCAGGACGATGTGGACCGGGCGGCAGACGTCTGCACGATTGGCCGGACGGTTCGCGATCAGCTTTTTGGCGTTGAAGATCCCATCGGGAAAGTGATACGGGTAAATAATCTGCCGTGCAAAGTAGTGGCCACGCTTCATCCCAAGGGATTGTCCCTGGACGGGCGGGACCAGGACGACACCATAATTATCCCCTACACCATGGCGCAAAAGAAGCTGAAAGGGATTACCTGGCTTGACGATATTTTGTGTTCCGCGGTTTCGCAAGACGCAGTGAAGATGGCAGGGCAGGAAGCAACAGCAGTGCTTCGAGATCGGCATCATCTGCGCCCTGAAGAGGACGACGATTTCAATATTCGCAACCCCGAAGACATCATTCAGGCGCAGCTCGAAGCGAGCAAGACCTTGGCGATTCTCCTGATTGCGATTGCCTCCGTTTCACTGATCGTGGGAGGCATCGGCATCATGAACGTCATGCTTGTTTCGGTGACGGAGCGCACGCGGGAAATCGGCGTGCGTGTGGCGGTTGGAGCGACTGAGGAAGCCATCCAACTTCAGTTCCTTGGTGAATCGATCATGCTCAGCCTCGTCGGAGGCGCCGCGGGGGTGCTCTTCGGGATCTTTGGGTCGTATCTGGTTGGACAGACGCTCCGCTGGCCTATTGAGATGTCTCTCGAAGCTATCGTGGTTGCGGCGATGTTCTCCGTAGCAGTGGGCGTTTTTTTCGGATACTACCCCGCGCGGAAGGCGTCCTTGCTCGATCCCATTGAAGCGCTGCGGTACGAGTGAACCATCTTCGGGTATTGACCCCGGGGAACATAGATGAACACAAGAAGTAGGTGGCTCCTGATTGCGGGCGTGGTGGCCGTGGGAGGACTGTTCGCCGTCTTCGGGCTAAACCGGGGCGCGCGAGCGCAACACTTTACGGCGAAGGTTGAACGAGGCGAGATCAACGATGTCGTGGAAGCCACCGGAACAATCAATGCGGTGATAACGGTGCAGGTGGGATCGCAGGTTTCAGGAACCATCGCGAAACTGAACGCCGATTTCAACTCCCGGGTTCATAAGGGGGACGTGGTCGCGCTCATCGATCCGGCGTTGTTCAAAGGCGCGCTGCTGCAGGCCACGGCTGATTTGGAAAATGCCAAAGCCAATCTCGTGGCGGCACGGGCCAACCTCGAAAAAGCCAGGGCTTCGCTGGTGCAGACCAAGGCGGATTTTGACCGTACGGGTGGACTATTCAAGAGCGGAATTCTGAGCCAACAGCAATTGGACCTCGCCAAAGCGAACTATGACTCGGCGAACGCGGCGGTGAATGGAGCGGCGGCTAATGTGACGCAGGCTGAGGCACAGGTCAGCCAGAAAGATGCCGCGGTGGCGGTGGCGCAAACCAATCTTGACTACACGGTGATTCGCTCCCCGATTGATGGCACGGTCGTGGCGAGAAATGTGGATGTGGGCCAGACCGTGGCGGCGTCGCTGCAAGCGCCGACGATTTTTACGATTGCGCAGGACCTCACCAAGATGTGGGTTTATGCCAAGACAGACGAGTCGGACGTCGGCAACATCAAATTGGGAAAGCCAGTGACCTTCAAGGTAGATGCGTTTCCGAAAGACACGTTTCACGGAGTGGTCAGCCAAGTGCGGATGAACGCAACCACGGTGCAAAGCGTGGTGACCTACGACACGATCATTGAATTCGCAAACCCTGAGTTGAAGCTTTTCCCGGGAATGACGGCATACGTGACCATCCCCGTCAACACCGTGCAGAATGCGTTGAAGCTGCCGAACACTGCGCTGCGCTACAAACCGCCGATGACCAGCGAAGAGATTTTAGCGATTTACAATCAGTACGGCATCGAGGGAAGCGAGCGAAAACAAGCCGCGGATGACCCGGTTGCAGCCGGCAGCGGGGCGCAGGCAGGTTCCGCAGCACATAATCCATCTCGCGCACCAAAGACAGATACGGCGGTTGTGTGGAAACTACATTCCGACAACGCGCTGGAGCCAATCAAGGTTTCTCTAGGAATCACAGATCATGCGTATACGGAAGTAAGGGCGCTTCTCAAAGGGGAACTGAAGGAAGGGGACGACGTAATTATTAGGTCCGTGACCTCCAAAGCTCAGACTCCCGGCGCAATACGGCGCTAAGGATAAGCAGCCCGAAACGACTCCATGGAAGCGATGCCGACTGTGAACCAAATCCAAGCGACGCCAAGCGGCTCGGCAGCGAGCGCGGTCATACGCGCCGAAGAGCTGCACAAATACTACGAATTGGGCGAGACCCGCGTGCACGCACTCCGGGGTGTAAGCCTTGAAATTCAGCGCGGCGATTTCGTCGCGATCATGGGAGCCAGCGGCAGTGGTAAGTCAACCTTTATGAACATCCTTGGGTGTCTGGACCGCCCGAGCTCGGGGCGATACTTGCTCGAAGGAATCGATGTCTCCGAGCACGATAAAAAAGCGCTGGCGCTGATTCGGAACCAGAAGATTGGATTTGTTTTTCAAGGTTTCAATTTACTGGCGCGGACCACCGCTCTCGAAAATACGGAATTACCGACGCTGTACACGAAAATCGACAGGGCCGAGCGGGGAAAACGTGCCGCGGAGGCACTCGCAATGGTTGGACTCGCAGACCGCGCCCTGCACTTTCCGTCGCAGATGTCCGGCGGACAACAGCAACGAGTCGCAGTGGCACGAGCATTGGTAAACCGTCCATCGATCCTGCTGGCCGACGAGCCCACGGGGAATCTCGACAGCCGCACTTCGGTAGAAATTATGGAGATCTTGCAGAACTTGAATGACAACGGATTAACCATTGTCCTGGTCACACACGAGCACGACATCGCATATTTCGCCAAACGTGTGCTGGTTTTCCGCGATGGAAAAATCCGCAAGGATGACCCTGTTCTCAATCGCCCTGCCGCCACCGAAGTGCTCAAGACGTTGCCAACGCTGGAAGACTAAACTCATTTGATGTCGCATCAACGGGGGTTCGGAGCGGCGGTGGAGGAAGAAACCGAAAAGTGCACCACGCTGGAGTTCGACGTGGGGGGCCCCGCGACACTTGCGACAACGATCACAACGTCATCCCCGACGCCCGCCGCTGTGCCGGGGGGCACAGTCAAATCTACCCGGACAATTCCAGATTCCCCCGCGCCAAGTATCAACTGTTTTGGCTCCAGCGCGCTCACGAATTTATTGGCGTCGGTGATCGTAATGTTGAAGGTACGGGGAGCGCCGATGTTTCGCACCGTGAATGCGGCGTGTGCAGTATTTCCCGCGGACAGCTCGTCAAAGTCAAGTTTCGGAGAGACTTCCACACTTTCCGAGTGAAATAAACTCGAGAAAAACCTTTGGTATTGCCTGCCATTCGTGTCACGCCCCACCACCGCAACGCGGAAAGGCACATTCGGGAGATCCACGCTTCCGACGAGTTCGAGGAATTCCCGGTCAGCATTCTCCGCGTGCAGTTGCAGCTTCTGGATCGTCTGGCCGCCTTCGGTAACCAGATAGAATTCGGTGGTCTTTGTTGCCCCGGCAGAGAGAGATGTCTGTAGCGTTGCGGGAGTCCCCGCTACCGGCTGGCCCTGTATTCTAAAGAGTCCCTCGTGACCGGGACGCCCGCCTACCTTCACAAACTCGACAGTAATGAAATAAATGTCGCTCTGTGCCTGGGCCTCGATCCAATACCTGCCTGTGCCGGTAATCTCGGCACGCCACTCTCCTGCTTCGGGTGAAGGGATGGTCAAAATCCGGCCGCAATTCAATTCCGTAACTTCGGTGCCCGCCAAGCCTTCCGTAATCGCTCCGCCGGAAGGCTGCGTCAGCTTGAGCTGACTGCCTTTGGTATCCACGGAGAACGTGAACGTAATTCTCTTGGTCACCGAATCCACTGGAATATTGATGGTTTGCGGTTTGCCGTCGAGTGTTCCAGTGGCCCAGAAAACCGTTGCTACGTTGCTCCTTGTTGATTCACGCACAAGATGAAAGGCCTTGCCGGCCTCGGAGCGCTGCAGAAACATGGGGATTCCGCCCGTTTCGTTGGCGGTGTGGATGTAAGCCGAATCGGCCGGACCGCACGCGTCCGGACCAAAGGCCCTCGAGCGATTTGTGGAAGGCGGGGGCTGCGCGAATACCCAAGAGGCAGTCATGCAAAGGAGGCTTGAACTTATCAATGCTCTCGCCCACCCGGGTAAGCCAGGCCGTCCTGAAATTGTGGAACCCATTCCTGAGAGTGTAGCGCCGTATTTTCGCTGAGGCACCTTTTCTCTTTCTCGAAAAGCGGGAATTCGTTTTCGCGGTGTGCTGTGGTAAGGACTCGCAAGTCCCGACATTACGAATCACCGATAAGAGCAAGACCTCCGGTTTGAAAACCGGCCATTACAAATTCGCCGATAAGAGTGTAAGGCGGCGGCAGCCAGGTCCGCTATGGTCGCCGACAGATCGAGGAAGGCGGAAGATTAGTTGGGGGCGGGATGGATGACTTTGTCGGTCCAGCGATGGCGGATTGCGGCCAGGAATTGGTCCTTGTCAGTTTGCATCTGGCGGACGAGCGCCTGATTTTCGGTTTTTTCGTGCCGGGCTGCCCAGAGGACCATTTCGGTGAGGACGGGAGCAAGGTCGATTCCTTTTGCGGTGAGCAGGTAAATCAGTTTTCGCCCGTCCGATGGGTTTGGCTTCGCCGCAATGATTCCATGCGCTTCCAGCTTTCGCAGGCGATCAGCCAATATGTTGGTCGCAATTCCTTCGTAGGATCCCAGGAATTCCTTATAGGTGCGGAAGTTGCGCAGCATCATGTCGCGGATAATCAGCAAGGACCAGCGATCGCCAAGTATCTCGACGGAAGCATTCAGCGGACACCCGGAACGCCGCTTTGGATTCGGCTTCTTTTTTGGCACGCATATACGATAGCACATTTCACTTGCATTTCACAAGCGAGTTAAGGCAGACTTACTTGCGTTACGCAAGTGACAGTTGCTTCGTGGAGGTTTGCCTCCAGCGTCTCGCCGTAGTGCCGCCACGTCTCCCCGTCCACGCCCGGCGCCGCTTCCTTCTTCAATCGGAAGTAGGCCATGCGCAGCGTTTCCAGGTTATAGAT
>JACXTT010000502.1_pt1 | contig 66335 bp, 51 predicted proteins | sample 9270951 | NCBI WGS metagenome assembly JACXTT01 (sample SAMN15532306, study PRJNA645909) | rock metagenome | isolation source: weathered quartz diorite | place: Puerto Rico | collected 2017-06-21 | reverse complement strand
GCGTTTCGATCCCCTGCCGGCGACGCGAAGCTAGTCCCCGTGGGACGCTCGAGTCACTTTTCTTTTGCTGGCCCAAAAGAAAAGTAACCCAAAGAAAATGGCCTTAAGAGCGGAGGCTTTTATAGCGGTATGGGGATAGAAGCGTCGGCAGACCGAGGCAAGCCGAATGAGGGGCGTGCTACCTCGAGCGGCGCGGCTACACCGCAACGCGCCGAGGCGATGAGGGCTTAAAGCGTGTGCTGGGCCCTTTTGAATTGCCCTCGCAAGATTGGCCCCTCACCCCAGCCCTCTCCCCGGAGGGGAGAGGGAGCGGAGCGCGCGCTGCTTTAAGTCCTCAGCGCCGCGGCGCGTGGCGGGGTAGCCGCGTGCTGTAGGCGGAGGCTGTCGCAATCCGGGCTCCGGAACCTCCAAGGCTCTTCCCTTCGTTCCGCTGCCAGCTCTGGCTCTTCAGGTCGTTTTCTTTGGGTTACTTTTCTTTTGGACCAGCAAAAGAAAAGTGACTCGAGCTCCGGCAGGAGATTGAAACGCCCGCTGCGTAAGCGGCAAGCTGGCGGAAGCGCAGCAACCGAAGGCCGACGCTCTACACACGCTGCTTACGTAGCGGACAGAGGCAAGACCCGCACTCTCTCCCCAACCCTCCCCCACAGGGACGACCTTCGAGTCGCCGGAGGGAGAGGGAGCTACAGCTGGCACCGCCATAGCCACAGCCTTAGCCGGAAAGCCATCGCGCACTGGGTGCGCTCCTACACGGGCTCAGGCCAAAAAAAGGGGCGGTGTCGCCACCGCCCTCTTCTCGCGAAGCAGCGATACAGCCAGCTACCCGTGCTTCCTGAAATACAACCAGGCGATCGCCGCCAGGATCAGCGCAGGCAGCAGGTTCGCCATCAGCGGCGGCACGCCATAGACCGTGCCGAAACTCACCATCGCCTTCTGCAGGAAGTACCAGCCGATCGCCAGCAGCATGCCGATGAACATTCGCTTGCCCAGGCCACCCGAACGCAACGTGCCGAACGAGAACGGCATCGCGCACAACACCAGCACCAGCACGTTGAGCGGATACAGCGCGCGGCCCCAGAAGGCGTTGGCATACGCGCCGGGGTTCTGTCCGTTCTGCTCCAGGTACTTGATGTTGCGCCGCAGATCACGCATCGGCTGGTACTGCGGCTGGATCACCGACAGCTCCAACACCTGCGGGTTGAGCTTCGAATCCCAGCGCTCGCTGGCGACCGTGGTGCTGTGGGTTCCCTTGTCGTCCAGCGTGGTGCTTCGCACCTGGTTCATCAGCCACTGGTGACCGTCGTGCTCGGCCGTCTGCGCCCAATCGAAACGGGCCACCTGGCCATCCGACGTCAGCGTGAACACGCGCACGTCGTGCAACTGCACGACGTTGTGCGTCTCGGTGCGCTTGACCGTCACGCCCTTGGCGTTGATGACGCGCGCGCCATCGCGCGCCCACAGGCCGGAGGCGCCGCCCATGCCCACGCTGCTCGAACGCATGCGCAACTGCATGGCCTGGGCCTTCTGGTCGCCCCACGGCGCCGCCGTCTCGCCCAGGATCACCACGCCGAAGATCAGGATCGCCACCACGCCCACCGCCGAGACGGCGATGCGCAGCTTGGACAGGCCGCAGGCGCGCAAGGCAGTCAGCTCGTTGGTCGCCGCAAGGCCGCCCAGGCCGAGCAGGCCGCCGATCAGCGCCGCGTTGCCGAACATCTCGTACAGGCGGCGCGGGAACGTCACCAGCACGTAGACCACCGCGCTGGTCACCGTGTAGCCGTTCTTGCCCACGTTGCCGAGCTGGCGCATGAGCTGGACCACGGCATCGAGGCCGGTGATCACCAGCCATACCATCAGGATCGATGCCAGTACCGCCGTGCCGACCAGCCAATCGACACGCTTGATGCGCAGCGCAGCCATCAGGCACCCGCCCTTCGCGGCTTGCGCTCGACGTACTGGCTACGGAACATCCAGGCGGCGATGCCGAACACGATCAGCGACACGAACCACATCGGCGCCGAGTGGTGCCAATGTCCCTTGATGATCTGGCCGCGGCACAGCGCCATCAGCAGGTAATAGAAGTAGAACGCGAGCACGGCCAGCAGCAGTCGACCGAATCGCGGCTCGCGCGGACTCTGGCGGGACAGCGGCAGTGCCAGCGTCAGCAGTACCAGGGTCATCGCCGGCGCGATGGTGCGCCAGGCGAATTCCGCGCGCGCGTCCGGGTTGTCGACGCGCAGCAGCGCCAGCGTGGTCAGCGAATGCGCCGGATCTTCCTCTTCGCTCTCCGACTGCACGTTGGACAGCGAGGCATCGTTGCGCTCGTACTGCATCTTGCGCCAGTTGTCCGCGCCGAGCGGGATGTCGTACTGGAAACCGTTCCACAGGGCCAGGAAGCGGCCGCTGCCGTCGGTTTCCTGGTAGAGCTGTCCATGCTTGCCGGTGACCAGCTTGATGTGCGGCACGTTGTCCTTGCCGGCGCGCTCGGTGGCGATGAACGTGTTGCCCAGCGTGCTGCCATCGCGGCTGAGCTGGTCGACGAAGATGATGCCGCCCTTGCCCGGCAGCTCGGTGAAGCGGCCGGCATCGAGGCCCGCGGCGATCACCGAGCGGTTCGCCGCCGCGACCAGCTGGTCGGAGGTGCGCGCCGCCCACGGACCCAGCCACAGCGACACGAGGCCGACCAGCAGGGCCACGCTCGCGGCGAGTATCGACATCGGGCGCAGCAGGCCCGGGGCGCCCATGCCCGAGGATGCCAGCACGTGCATCTCGCTCTCGCGCCACATGCGACCCAGGGCCAGCAGCACGCCCAGGAAGGCCGACAGCGGCAGCAGCGTGGTGAGGCCGTCCAGCATGTTCAGGCCCAGCACCTGGAACATCACGCTGGCCGGGAAGCTGCCGTTGGCGACCTGCTGCAGCACGTGCGCGAACGAGATGCCGGACATGATGGCCAGCAGCACGATGGCGGTGGCGGCCACGGTCTGAGCCAGCTCACGCAGGAAATAACGATCGAGGATGCTTAGCACCGGCCCTCACGCACGCATTGGCCCGCGCCGCAAGGTTGCGCGCGGGAGGACAAATAACGGTGAAGTGTAAGCGCTCTCGCCCCGCTCATGGGGACAGGTCCTCGACATGGGATAAGATGAAGGGCTTGGCGCCGCCCCTTCCGGGGCCCGGCAATCCCCAAGTCTAGCCTGTCCGGGCCTTTCCGGACCTTTCTGCAGGACACGATATGACTCTCCAGTTCAGCCTCGGCTCCGCCGCTCCCGAAACCGTCGAAACCCCCTGCGTGGTGGTCGGCGTGTATGAGAACGGCCTGCTCACCAGCGCCGCGGCCCGCGTGGACACCGCCGCGCACGGCGCGATCAAGCGCCAGGTCGAGAGCGGCGACATCACCGGCAAGGCCGGCAGCACGGTCGTGCTGTATGCGCCCGAGGGCGTGTCGGCCAAGCGCGTGCTGGTGGTGGGGCTGGGAACGCAGAAGACGTTCGACGGTGCACGCTTCCAGAAGGTGGCCATCGAGGCGGTGCGTGCGCTGGGCCGCCTGCCGATCGACCGCGCCGTGTCCTACCTGGCCGAAGTGGACGTGCCGGGCCACGACGCCGCCTGGCGCGTGCGCACCGCCGTGCTGGCGGCCGACTACGCCGCCTATCGCTACACCGCCACCTTCAAGCCGCGCGAGAAGAGCGCGCAGCCGGAGCTGGCCGCCATCACGTTCGCCGCCGCTGACGAGGCGCGGGCCGGCCTCGCCCAGGCCGTGTCCATCGCCGAAGGCGTGCGCTTCGCGCGCGAGCTGGCCAACCTGCCGCCGAACATCTGCAATCCCGCCTACATCGCCGCCCAGTCCGAGCAGTTCGCCGCCGCGCACGACAAGGTGAGCTGCACCGTGCTGGACGAGGAGAAGATGGGCGAACTGGGCTTCGGCTCGCTGCTGGCCGTGGGCCGTGGTTCGTCCAACAAGCCCAAGCTCGTGATCCTCGAATACAAGGGTGGCGTGGAAGGCGACAAGCCCTACGCCTTCGTCGGCAAGGGCATCACCTTCGACACCGGCGGCATCAGCCTCAAGCCCGGTCCGGGCATGGAGGAGATGAAGTTCGACATGGGCGGCGCCGCAGGCGTGCTCGGCAGCTTCGTCGCCACGGTGAAGCTCGGCCTGCCGGTGAACCTGGTGTGCGTGGTGCCGGCGGTGGAAAACATGCCCGACGGCGACGCCTATCGTCCCAGCGACGTGCTCACCAGCCTCTCCGGCCTCACCATCGAAGTGCTCAACACCGATGCGGAAGGCCGCCTGATCCTGTGCGATGCGCTAACCTACACCGCGCAGGCGTTCCAGCCGAAGGTGCTGATCGACGCCGCCACGCTCACCGGCGCCTGCGTGATCGCGCTGGGCAAGCACGCCAGCGGCCTGATGAGCAAGCACGACGACCTCGCCGCCGAGCTGATCGCCGCTGGCGAGAACACGCTCGACCGCGCGTGGCGCCTGCCGCTGTGGGACGACTACCAGGTGCAGCTGGAATCGGGCTTCGCCGACGTGGCGAACATCGGTGGCAAGAATGCCGGTGCCATCACCGCGGGCTGCTTCCTGTCGCGCTTCACCGAAGGCCAGCGCTGGGCGCACCTGGACATCGCCGGCACCGCATGGGACGAGGGCCGCAAGGGCCTCGCGACCGGTCGCCCGGTGCCGCTGCTGGTGCAGTGGCTGATCGACCAGGCCAGCAAATAAGATCTGGCAGCGGAAAGTGGGAGGACGCGGCACCCGCGCCTCCCGCTTCACGCTCCCCTCCACTCATTCCTGGCACCTATGCCTCGCGCCGACTTCTACCTGATCGACAAGCCGCGCTTCCGCGAGCAGCCGTTGCTGCTGGTGTGCGAGCTGGCCAAGCGCGCCTTTGCCGCGCAGCAGCCCACCCTGATCCTGGCGCGCGACTTCGCCCAGGCCGAGGCGATCGACGAGCTGCTGTGGGAATTCGACCAGGACGGCTTCATCACCCACCAGCTCGCGGGCGATGACGACGACGAGTTCACCGCCGTGCTGATCGTGCCGCCGGGCGTGGAAACGGCGGACCGGCCGATGCAGATCAACCTGCGCGAGGAATGCGCGCCCGGTCGCTACGACCGCGTGCTGGAAGTGGTGGCCGCCGATCCGGCCGAGCGCGACGGCTCGCGCACGCGCTGGGCCGAGTACAAGCGCCGCGGCTTCGAGGTCAACAAGTTCGACATGTAACGGGTGCCGTTCGGTACCGGTCCCTCCCGTGCGCGAAGAGCCTGTCCCCCAAGGGGATGTCGCAGGGTGGTGACGCCGTGAGTCCGCGGTCGCGCACCGGGTGCGCTCCTACATGGGAACGTCCATCACGAGGTTGCTTCGTCGGTGCGGGCCGCGAGCTGCTCGTTGATCGCGTCCTGCAGCTGTTCGCCGGTCAACGGCTTGCGCAGGAAACCGTCCATGCCGGCGGCATGGGCACGCGCTTCCTCGTCGCCGCCCGAGCGCGCGGTGATCGCCACGATGGGCACGTGCTGGCCGGGCTCTTCGCGCTGGCGGATCAGCCGTGCGATCTGGAAACCATCGATGCCCGGCAGGTCCAGGTCCAGCAGGATGATGTCGCACGGCGCCTGCGCGAGTTCGGCCAGGGCCGCCAGGCCGTTGGCGACGTAGTGCACCTGGTGCCCCGCGCGTTCCAGCAGGCCGCGGATCACCGCCGCCACGATGACGTCGTCCTCCACCAGCAGCACCTGCAGGCCGCGCCCCGCGGGCGCCTCGCCCGGCGCGGTCGCGGGCGGGGCCGGCTCGTGGGTCACGGGCAACGGCAGGCGCACATGGAAGGTGCTGCCAAAGGCGACCTTGGACTCCAGCTCGATGCTGCCGCCCATCATCGCCACCAGTTCGCGGCAGATCGCCAGGCCCAGGCCGCTGCCGGCGCGGCGTTGTGGCCCGGTCACCTGCTCGAAGCGCTGGAACAGGCGAGCCTGGCTGGCCTCGGGAATGCCGGGGCCGGTGTCGATGATGCTGAAGCGCAGGCCATCGTCGGTGCGCCGCACGCGCAGCGTGACGCCGCCGCGTTCGGTGAACTTCATCGCGTTGTTGGCAAGGTTCAGCAGCACCTGCTTGATGCGCACGGCGTCGCCGACCATGCGATGCGGCAGGTCCGGGGGCATGTCGATCTCGAAGCGCAGGCCCTTCGACCGCGCCTGTCCCAGCTCCAGCTGCGCGACGTCCTCGACCAGGGTGCGCGGATCGAACGGCGCGTTCTCCAGCTCCAGCCTGCCCGCTTCGATGCGCGCCAGGTCCAGCGCGTCGTTGAGCAGCTTGAGCAGCATGCCGCCGGAGCGCTGCATGGCCTCGGCATACTCGCGTTGCGTGGTGCTGAGCGGCGTGCTGAGCAGCAGCTCGGCCATGCCCATCACGCCCGTCATCGGCGTGCGAATCTCGTGGCTGAGCGTGGCCAGGAACTGCGTCTTCGCCGCGCTCGCCTGCTCGGCCAGGCGGCTGCGCTGCTCGGCCAGCTGGATCTGGTGGCGCTGGGCCAGTCGACGGCGCCACGCTTTCAGCGCGATCCATACCAGCAACACGACCAGCAGCACGTAGCTGCACCACGCCCACCAGCGCAGCCAGGGCGGCGCCTGCACGTGGATCTTCAAGGGCTGCGAGAGATGCGACCACACGCCGTCGGCGCCCGCGGCCGCCACTTCGAGCGTGTAGTCGCCATGGCCCAGGCCGGCGAAATCGCGCTCGCCGCGACTGGCCATGTCCACCCAGCCGGCATCCAGCCCACTGAGCCGGAAGCGGTAGCGGTTGGCCGCGGGATCCACGTACGAGAACACGCGCGCCTCGATCACGAGCCCGCTGTCCCGCCAGCCGAGCGACAGTTCACCGGATGCCGGCAGCGAGAGGTCCTGCACCACCCCATGGCGACGCACGCTGATGTGCGTGATCGACACCGTCGGTGGCGACACGTGCTCGTCGACGCGATTGGGATTGAAGGCCATCACGCCACCCAGCGTCGGCGCATAGATGATGCCGTCGGCCATGCGACCGTAGCCGCGCAGGAATTCGCCGTTGCTCAGGCCATCCTGCAAGCCCAGCTCGCGGAAGCGCCCGCTGACCGGATCGAAACGCCAAAGGCCGTCGCGACCGAAGATCCAGACCCGGCGATGCTTGTCCACGGCAAGGTCCACCACGTTGATCGACGGCCAGCCGTGCGCCGCGTCCACCTTGCGGTCGAGCACGAGCCCGTCCGCGGTGTAGTGGTAAAGCTCCAGGCCACCGGGACGCGCCATCCACAGCCCGTCGTCGGTGAAATCGAACGCATCCACCGCCTGGCTGTTGTCCACGCCGGGCACCGGCTCGAAATGATCGTGGTTGCGGTCCAGGCGCATCATGCCGCCGTCGCTGGCGTACCAGAACACGGCGTTCTTCAACGTGATCTGGCTGCCCCAGCGGGCCTTTTCCTGCGCGGGAAGCACCGCCACCGGCGTCACTTCCAGCGTGTCCTGGTCAATGCGGAACAGGCCTTCGCCGAACGTGCGCGCATACAGCTTGCCGTCCGGGCCCAGCTCCACCTCCAGCGGATGCTTCATGCCGCGGCCGCTGGTCGGTACCTGGTCGAGCTTGCCGTCGAGGTAACGGAACAAGGCGCCCTGCACCGTCAGCCACAGTCGCCCCGGGCGATCCTCGGTCATGCCCAGCACGTCGCCGCGCAGGCCGGACAACACGTGCTCGACCTTGCCGGTGGCCGGCATCAGCCGGTCGACGCGACCACTGCGTTCGCCGACCCAGATCGAGCCGTCGCTGCCGCGCGCGACCGAATAGGCGACCGAATCGCGCAGGCTGTTGTCGTCATCGGGAATATGGGTGAAGCGGCTGACGCTGTTCCAGCCGGGCGCGAGGTAACCCACGCCGCCGTCGAACAGCGCGATCCACAGTCCACCCTCGATGTCGGGATGGATCTGCCACACCCAGGTGCCCGGCAGGTTGCCGTGCAGCACCGGCTGGTCGGTAACAGCCTGGATCGGCGCACCCTTGCGGTTCTGCAGGTACAGGCCGCGCTGGGTACCGATCCACAATCGCCCGTTGCCGTCGCGCGTGCTGCTGAGGATATTGGTCTCGGGCAGCTCGCCGCGCCCGACCTGCCGCGCCACGTCGTCGGCGCCCACCACGAACAGCCCGTAGGAGGAAGCGATGCGTACTTCCTCGCCCTCGCCCTCGATGCGCCATGCGTCCAGCGGCTGCCCCGGCGTCGCCGGGTGGATCAGGTGGAAGTCGCCGGCGTCATCGCGCCGGAAGATGCCGTTGTCGCTGCCTACCCAGAGCTGGCCGCGCGCGTCGACGAACAGCGCCCCCACGATGCCCAGTTCTTCCGGCCGCGTGCCGGTGACCACGATGTGGTCGAAGCCGCGGCCGTCCTGGCGCATGCGGTCCAGGCCCGAAGCCGTGCCTACCCAGAGCGAGCCGTCGTCGGTCTGCGCCAGGCTCCATGCCTTGTCGCTGGCGAGGCTGGCCGGGTCGCCGGCATCGTGCCCCCAGTGGCGAAAGGTGCCGGAGCGCTCGTCGTAGCGGTTGAGCCCGGCCTCCAGGCCCGCCGCCCACAGGCGGCCGCCGCGATCGAACATCAGCGAGGAGATGCCGTTGTTGAACAACGACTGCGGGTCGCCCACCACGTGACGGAATACCTTGAAGCTGACGCCGTCGTAGCTCGCGATGCCGCTCTTGGTGCCGAACCACATCACGCCATCGGGCGCCTGTACCACGGTATACACGCTGCTGCTCGGCAGGCCCTCGGCCGTGCCGTAGCGGCGGAACTGCGGCGTCGGCAGGGCCATGCCCGCCTGCGCCGACGTCGTGACGGGCGTCGTGGTGGGCGTGGCGACGAGTGGGCCCGCGAACAGGAACGCGCTGAACAGCAAGGACGGCAGCATGATCTCCCCCGAGAGGGTCCGATCATGCCAGAGCAACGGTGTCAGAACGAGCTTGGAATGGCTCCGAAAGCGCTGACGCAAGCGTCATAAAGATCCCGTGAAGGCACCACTCCGGAAACAATCCGTTCCGTGACGGCCGCTGGCGCCTCCCCGTCGGATCATCCAGACTTCCGCCCCATGCGCTACTACCGCCTGACCAGACGGCTCGTGTTCGCCCTCGCGTTGGCCTGGCTGCCGCTCGCAACCTTGCAGGCGGCGCCGGTGACCTACCGCTATGACACCACGCATAGCCAGATCCTTTTCAGCATCGACCACAACGGCTTTTCGCGCCCCTTCGGCCGGTTGCACATCGCCCGAGGCTGGCTGCGGTTCGACCCGGACGACTGGAGCCAGTCCGCGACTGAACTGGACATCGATCTGGACAGCCTGGACATGGGCGACGCGGCGTGGAACGAGGCCGTGAAGAAGCCCGCCTTCCTCGACGTGAAGAGCAGCCGCTACGCCCACTTCGCAAGCACCTCGGTGGAGCGCAAGGACGACACGCACGGCGTGTTGCACGGCAACCTCACCCTGCGTGGCACGACCCGGCCGGTGGAACTGGCGTTCACCGCCAACCGTCGTGGCAGCACGATCTACGGCATGCGCAACACGGCGGGCTTTTCCGCCACCACCATGCTCACGCGGGAGGATTTCGGCATCACTTCCAATGCCAATTCGATTGGCCACGGCATCAGCGTGTGGCTGGAACTGGAAGCGATCCAGGACGACAAGGCCCCATCCAACAAGGAATCTCCATGAACCTGCGCAGCAACGACCGCCAATGGGGTTCGGTCGCGAAGTTTTTCCATTGGGCCACGGCCCTGATCATCATCGGCAACGGCATCTTCGGACTGATGATGGACCTGGCCGGTTCGCCGATGCAGAAGATCAACTGGCTGGCCCTGCACAAGTCGATCGGACTGACCGTGCTTGCGTTGCTGTTGCTGCGCCTGGTGTGGCGCCTGGGGGACCGCCGTCCCGCCGAGGATCCCGCGCCGCGCTGGCAGCAGCTCGCCGCGCATGCCGTGCACCTGTTGTTGTACGTGCTGATCGCCGCGATCCCGCTGAGCGGCTGGTGGTTCAACTCGGTCACCGGCAAGCCGCTGCAGTTCTTCAAGCTGTTCAACCTGCCCGCCCTCGGCAGCGCCAACCCCGACCTGCGCCACCTCTCGCACAGCATCCACGAGAACCTGTTCTGGATCCTGGTGGCATTGCTGGTGCTGCACGTGGGCGGCGCGCTGAAGCACCACCTGGTCGATCGCGACAATACCCTGCTGCGCATGCTCCCCTTCCGCCGCCTGCGCAGTGACTCCCCTTCCCATGGAGAACCTTGATGACCCCCTTGAAGCTCGCCGCCCCGCTCCTGCTTGCGCTTGCCCTGCCGGGCCTCGCCGGCGCCGCCGACTATGCCGTGCAGCCGGCCGCCAGCAAGCTCGGCTTCACCAGTACCTTCCAGGGCCAGTCCTTCGACGGCACGTTCGGCAAGTGGACGGCGAACATCAGCTACGACCCCGCCAAGGTCGCCACCTCGAAGTTCGACGTGGAAGTGGACCTGGCCAGCGTGAAGACCGGTGACAACGACCGCGACGGCGCCCTGCCCGGTGCGGACTTCTTCAACGTGGCGAAATTTCCCAAGGCCCACTTCGTGACCACCGGCTTCCGCCAGAACGGCGCGACGGTGGTGGCCGACGGCAACCTCACCCTGCGCGGCGTGACCAAGCCGGTAAGCCTCAACGTGACGTTCAAGTCGCAGGGTACCGGCGCCACGCTCGACGTGAGCGGCACGGTCAAGCGCCTGGACTACGGCGTGGGCGGCGGCGATTACGCCGACACTTCGGTAATCGGCGCGGACGTGAAGGTCAACGCGCACCTGGTCCTCACCGCCAAATGATCCCGTGGCCCCGCCGGGGCCACCCTTTGCCCGTGTAGGAGCGCACCCAGTGCGCGACCGCGGCGTTGCGGCATCTGCGCTTCGTCGGCTTTTCGCGCACTGGGTGTGCTCCTACAAGGGCGTGGCGTCCGCCAGGAAGCACTGTACGGCCGTTGCATCGAACGGCCAGTCGAGCTCGCGCCCATCCTGCTGGTCACGCAGCACCGGCACGCGCACGCCGTAGCGGACCTCCAGCGCATCGTCGTCATCGACCCACACGCTGTCGAAATCGGGCGCGCGCGCCTCGGCCATCACGGCCAGCGCCTGGTCGCACAGATGGCAGTAGTCCCGCTGGTAGAGCACGTAGCGCATTGACATAAGCGGCGGACGATAACCCAGCCTCCCCGCCGCCTGCGAGCCCCGCCCGACCTGTCCTTCGCGGGTGCCAGCCGCATGCCATCTCGCCGGCACGGGAGACTGGTATCATCAAATGATACTCATTATCATTTATAGGACTGGGCCCAGCCATCGCCAATGCCCCCGGCGCGTCCGCGCCGAATTCCCCAGACCAATAAAAAGGGCTACCCGATGTCTTTCCACGCCTCGCTCACGCGACGCCATCCCCTGCACGGCCGTCTGGCGGTCGCACTGGCTCTCGCGCTGGCCGCCCCCTTGTCCCATGCCGGCGATGCCCCCGACGCGGCGGACGCCACCAAGGTGAAGAACCTCGAAGGCGTGCAGGCCACCGCCACCGTCACCGGCGATGGCGACGCGTACACCACCCGCGCGGCGGACAGCGCCACACGGCTGTCGTTGTCGCTGCGTGAGACGCCGCAGTCCATGAGCGTGGTGACGCGCCAGCAGATGAACGACTTCGGCCTCAACAACATCAACGCCGTGCTGGACAACACCACGGGCGTGAACGTCGAGCGCGTGGAGACCGACCGTACCTACTACAGCGCCCGCGGTTTCGACATCACCAACTTCCTGATCGACGGCGTGGGCCTGCCGTTTGCCGATGGCAACCAGCAGGGAGACATCGATACCGCGGTATACGAACGCGTCGAAGTGTTGCGTGGCGCCAACGGCCTGCTCTCCTTCACCGGCAACCCGTCGGCCACCGTCAACTTCGTGCGCAAGCGTCCCACCGCCGATTTCCAGGGCGACGTCGGCGTGACCGTGGGCAGCTGGGACAATCGACGCCTGGACGTCGACCTGTCCGGGCCGCTGACCGATTCGCGCAGCGTGCGCGGCCGTCTGATCGCCGCGGGCCAGGACACCGACAGCTACCTGGACCGCTACAACCTGCGCAAGCAGGTGATATCGGGCATCGTCGACGCGGACCTCGGCAGCAGCACCCTGCTCACCGCCGGCGTCACCTACCAGAAGAACAGGACCCATGGCGGCATGTGGGGCGCACTGCCGCTGTACAACACCGATGGTACGGCGACCGACTATGACCGCTCCACCAGCACCTCCGCGGACTGGTCGCATTGGAACATCGCCGATACGCGCAGCTTCCTCGAACTCACCCGGGAGTTGGGCGGCGATTGGCGCCTGAAGGCCGCCCTCGACTATCGACGTGTCACCGAGGACAGCAACCTGTTCTATGTCTACGGCACGCCGGATGCGCAGACCGGGCTGGGGCTGTTCTCCTACCCGTCCGCCTACGACAGCACCGAGAAGCAGTACGTAGCCGACCTGTACGCCACCGGCCCGTTCGACCTCGCCGGCCGCCGGCACGAACTCGTGCTCGGCGCCAACTGGGCGAAGGACGACGTGCACCAGCTGTCGGGCTACGGCGTCGGCATCGGCACGCCGCTGCCCCCGCTGGACGCGTGGACCGGCGACTACGCGATGCCGCCCTTCGACGCCTACTACGGCAACGGCGACTTCCACATCAAGCGCAAGAGCCTCTACGCCACCGCACGCTGGAGCCTGGCCGATCCGCTGACCCTGGTCACCGGCGCCAGCCTCGTGCATGTCGAGGAGACCGGCGTGAACTACGGCACGCCCAGCGACTACCGCAAGACGGCAACCACGCCCTTCGTCGGCGCGGTGTACGACCTGTCGAAGCACTACTCGCTGTACCTGAGCTACGCCAGGCTGTTCAACCCACAGACGCAGACCGACGCCAACAACAAGGTGCTCGACCCGGTGACCGGCACCAACCTCGAGGCCGGCATCAAGGGCGAGTGGTACGACGGCCGCCTCAACGCGACGTTCGCCCTGTTCCGCACCCGCCAGGACGGCCTCGCCGAATACGCCGGCCACAACCTGGCCACCAACCAGGACTACTACTCGGGCATCGACGCCACCGCCAAGGGCTTCGAGTTCGACGTGGGTGGCCAGCTCACCGACCACTGGCAGCTGAGCGGTGGCTACACCCAGCTGGGCCTGCACGATCCGCAAGGTGCCAATGTGCGCACCTACGTGCCCCGCCGAACCTTCCGGCTATCCACCGTCTATCGCGTACCGGCGCTGGACGGCCTGCGCTTCGGCGGCACCCTGCGCTGGCAGGATCGCATCTATCGCGACCAGCAGGACGTGGCGCTGGATGGCAGCGAGATCTACACGACCCAGGCTTCCTATGCCGTGCTGGGGTTGATGGCGGGCTACGACTTCAACCCACACTGGAGCGCGACGTTCAACGTCGACAACGTCACCCATCGCAAAGTCATCACCAGCCTGTACTGGTCGCAGGGTTTCTACTCGGCACCCCGCAATTACATGTTGAACGTGCGCTACGCGTTCTGAGGCCGTGGCGTGCGGAGCGGGCGACCCCGACGCCCGCTCCCTGGTGACTCAGCGGGTGGACTTCGACGGCGTGCGGCCGCTCTTGCGGGGGGCCGTTGCGCCCGGCGCACCCTTCTTCCCCACGTCGGTATTGTCCCGCTCCAGGTAGCCGGCGAAGTGCTGGCGAAGGCGGTTGATCTCGCTGATCCGATCCATCACGTCGCCCTGCTCCTGCACCATCGCCGTCGTCAGCAGGCTGAACAGGCTGGTATAGGCACTGAAGCTGTGCCAGGCGCGATCGGCCTGGATCATCAGCACGTTCGGGGTGAGTTCGCGGGCCCAGTAGCACTCCGTGTCGGTGATCAGCACCAGCGGGATGCCCCGCGCCACCACTTCCTCGGCCAGCGTGCGGAACTGCCTGAAGTACCGACGCATGTCGATCAGCACCACGCAGCTGTTGCGCGTCGAATCGAGCAGCATGTCGGCGTACGCGCCGTCCATGCCCGAATTGAACGAGACGTGCTGGCGCACCTGCTGCAACATGGCCGCGAAGCCCAGCCCCAGGAAGGTGCCGTGATGGAAGCTCGATACCGTCACGCGATCGGCGGTGGTCAGCAGCTTCACCACCGACTTCCATTCCCTGGTGCCTGCCAGCGCGTGCGTGGTGGTCAGCGCGCGTATCTCCGCGTGCAGGTGACCGGCCAGCGGATCGGCGTCGCGGGATTTCTCCACGTCCTTGTACAGGTGGCGCCAGGATACGTCGCCGCGCAGCTCCTCCTTGAGGTCGCCGACGCCCTCGTATCCGAGGTTGCGCAGGAAGCGCCCCACGGTCATCTGGCTGACGCCGACCTTCTTGCTCAGCGAGGCCGCCGTCTCGAACGGCACCTCGCGGATGTTCTGCAGCAGGTAGCTGGCGATCTTCTGCTCGGATGCCGTGAAGGTCTCCCAGTGGTCCTTCAGTTTTTGTTGCAGGTCCTTGGTCATCGTCGCCCGCTTATCGTGAGAGCACCATGGCTGCGCCCGCTTCGTCGCGTGTTTCCACCTGGCCCAGCCGCAAACCTAGGATATACAAAAGCGCTGCCGCGAGCCCTGCGATCGCGCCGATGAGCGCGAAGAACCAGCCATGCGACAGGCCGCTCCACAGCGTCCCCAGCGCGCCCGCGAGCAGGTTGCCGAAGAAGCCCGCGAAGAACCACGTCGCGATGCTGGTGGCGCGGAAGCCTTCCGGCGCCATGCGCCCGAACAGGCCAAGGCCGATCGGCAGGATGTACAGCTCGCCCAGCGTCATCACCACGAACCAGCCCACCAGCCATGCCCAGCTGGCGCGCGTGCCGTGCACGTCCGACCACGCGGCCACGCCCGCCAGGATCAGGTAGGACGCGCCGACCACCGCGGCGCCGAACGCCATCTTCTTCAGCCATGGCGTTTCGATGCCGCGCCTGGCCAGGCGCGCCCAGCGGATCACCAGCAGCGGCGTCGCGGTGAACACCACCAGCGAGTCCAGCGACTGGAACCATGTCATCGGGATGCTCCAGCCTGGCGTCACCTGGCGGTCCACGCCCTCGCTGGCCCACAGGGCGATGGTGTTGCCCACCTGCTCGTAGGCGCCGCGGAACACCACCACGATGGCCGCGACGGTGACCAGGAACCCGAAGCGCTGGAGCACGGCGCGATCCACCGGGTGCCGGGTCGACTTCGCCGCTTCGGTCCGCGCGGGCTCCGGCGGCAGATAACGGCTGCCACCGAGGTAGATCACCAGCGACAGGAGCATGCCGAGGCCGGCCGCCGTGAATCCCCAATGCCAGCCAAGGGCCTCGCCCAGCGTGCCGCACACCAGCGGCGCCAGGAAGGCACCCAGGTTGATGCCGATGTAATAGATGTTGTAGGCGTTGCCGGCGCGAGGATCGTCGTGCCGATAGAGGCCTTCGATCTGGCTGGCGAGGCTGGGCAGGAACAGCCCGTTGCCCAGCGCGATGGTGGCCAGGGCCGGATAGAACAGCGGCTCGGAGGCCATCATGAAATGGCCGAGGGCCATCGTCGCCCCACCGATCACCACCGAGTTGCGCTTGCCCAGCCAGCGGTCCGCGACGATGCCGCCGAAGACCGGCGTGAAATACACGAATGCCGCGTACACGCCATAGATCAGCGACGCATGCTCCTGCCCGATCTTCAGGTGCATGGTCATGTAATAGACCAGCAGCGCGCGCATGCCGAAGAAGGAGAACATCTCCCACATCTCGGTGAGAAACAGGATGCTCAGGCCGGCCGGATGGCCGAACCAATTGCTTTCCCGTGCCGGAACTCCTGCTTCGGACATGCGCGACATCACTCCCCCGACTGCTTACGCATCGACGGCCATGGGGCTGCCCCAGACCTCTTCCGCACACCAGATGCGCCCGTCCTGGTAGCGGGCGGCCGGGGTGCGATCCGACACCAGGAACAGCGGACCGTCGAGGTCGACCACCATGCAGAGCGCACCGACCACGAAGCCCGGCGCCATCGACCAGGAGGTGCCACCCATGTTGCCCACCATCAGCTTGAAGCCCAGTTCGCGCGCGCGCGTGGCCAGGATCAGCGCCTCGGTCAGGCCGCCGCACTTGTCGAGCTTGATGTTGATCACGTTCACGCGGCCGACGAGTTTGTCGAGATCGCGGTGGTCCTGCACGCTTTCGTCGGCCGCCAGCGGGATCGGGCACACCAGCCCGTCCAGCCATGCCTCCTTGCCGACGGGAAACGGCTGCTCGACCACCGCTACGCGGCTCTCGACCAGCGCCGGCAGCAGGGCCGCGAACGTGTCGGGCGTGAAGCCCTGGTTCGCGTCCACCATCAGCCACGCATCCGGACAGGCCGCACGCACGGCGCGGACCCGCTCGGCATTGCGATCGTCATCGGTCAGCTTCAGCTTGAGCGCGCGCGCCTGCGTGTAATTGCGCGCACGCGTCGCCATCACCTCGGGTTCTTCCGCGCCCACGGTGAAAGTCGTCAGCAGGGGCTCGGGTGGATTGAGCCCCGCGAGCTGCCATACCGGCTTGCCCTGCTGTTTCGCTTCGAGATCCCACAGGGCGCAGTCGACCGCGTTGCGCGCGCCCCCCGGCGGCAACAGCGTCAGCAGCTGCTGGCGCGTGACCCCGCCCTCGATGATGGCGCGCAAGGCCTCCACCTGCCTGAGCATGGTGGGCGGCGTGTCCTGGTGGTAGTACACGCCGAGCGCCTCGCCGTGTCCCACGTGGCCTTCGCTCTCCAGCCGCACCACCAGCATCTCGTTGTGCGTGAAGGTGTATCCGGTGATCCGGAACGGCGCGGTCATTTCGACCCGCTCGATCGACGCCGTCAGCTTCACCCGCTTGTTTCCGTGCGTTGTCATCGACGACCTCCCGCCTTAGAAGCGCACGTTGAAGCTGACCATCCCGAAGGCCAGGATGAACCACGCCAGGTACAGGGCGGCGAACGCGAGCAGCGTTTCGCCCACCTTCACCCACAGGCCACGCTGCGCGAGCTGCCAGTTGCGCACCGTGTGGAACACCACGGCGAGCGCGCCCACCAGGGACACCGCGCCGAGCGCGTACAGCAGGTAGAACCACGGCGTCGCCGAGCCGCGCAGCAGCAGGTTCTCGTCCGCCGAGATCGCGACGATCATCAGCACCCAGCCCAGCACGTCGCCGAACAGCAGCAGTGCACCGACGCGCGACCACAGGCGACTGCGGCGCAGCGCCGGGGTGATCTCGAACGGGCGGTGGTAGTGCCGCCGCATCCACGCGCCCAGCCACCAGAACAGCAGCGCCCCCAGCACCACCGCCAGCGAGAGGCTGGCCCACAGGCTGACCGAACCCATGCTCTTGGCGGCCGGCACGCGGTTGAACACGAACACCGGCGAGATGTGGTCGGTCGCCCAGTATTTGATGTTGCCGTTCGCGTCGGCGATGAAGTCCAGCTTGCGCTGGCCGTTTTCCTCGACGTAATGCAGCGGGCTGACCTCGCGCCAGTGCAGCGGCTTGCCGGCGTAATCGCCCAGTGCGGCGATGGTGAGCGTGCCATCCGGCATCGCGCTGACCTGCATCTGGCCCAGCAGGTTGAACGGGCGCAGCGCGCTGAGGTTGATGCGGCTGGACTCATACCAGCCCGCGACGCGTGCGGCATCGGCCTTGGCCGAGGCGATCGCCGGCTGCTCCTGCAGGGGATGCGGGAAGTAGCGATCCAGGAAGGCGAAGAAGATCGCGCCGCGTATCGTATGCGCGCCACCCACCGCGCTGCCGAGGCTGTTGAACGACATGAAGACGCCGACGTTCTTGTCGAGCAGCAGGTGCAAGTCGCTGTGGAACACCTCGGTGTCGCCACCGTGGCCAATGATGCGCAGGCCGTTGCGGTCCTCCTGGTAGAAGCCCAGGTCAAAGCCCACCATGCCCTTCGACGCGGTGTACTGCTGCGAATGCATCAGCCTGGCAGTGTCCTCCTTCAGGATGCGCGTGTCGCCATAGCGACCGTCCTGCAGCTGCGCGATCATGAACTGCGCCATGTCGGTGCCGGATGAGCTGAGCGCGCCGGCCGGTGCCGGGTCCACCCATTCGAACGACTGCGCCTCGCCATCGGACGCGGTCTTGTAGCCCTTCGACATCAGCGGTGCGAGCGCGTCGGGCAGCGGCTGGTCGAACGACGAGTGCGCCATGTTGAGCGGCTGGAGGATGTGCTTGTGCACGTAGTCCTCGAAGCGCTCGCCGGAGACGCGCTGCACGATGTAGCCGGCCAGGCCGCAGCCGTAGTTGGAGTACGCGACCGTCTCGCCCGGCGGGAAGATGCGCGCCGGCAGGTGGCTCTTCAGGTAGCGCTCGAGGTTCACTTCCGCCGCGGTGGCCGGCAGCAGGTCGCGCGCCACTTCCTCGAAGCCCGCGGTATGCGTCATCAGGTTGCGCAGGGTGACCGGCTTGCCTTCATACGGCGGGATCTTGAAGTCGAGGTATTCGTTGACGTCGTGGTCCAGGTCGACCTTGCCCTGTTCGACCATCTGCATCACGGCCGTCCAGGTGAACAGCTTGGAGGTGGAGCCCGGGCGGAACAGCGTCGTGTCGGGCGACACCGGCTGGCGCGTCTTGAGGTCGGCGTAACCGTAGCCGCGCGAGAACAGCACGTTGCCGTCCTTCACCACGACGATCACGCCACCCGCGATATCGCCGCGCTGGATCGCGAACGGCACCAGGCCGTCGAAGAAGCTGGAAAGGTCCTCATGGGTCAGCGCGTGCGAGGAGGAGTCCTGCTGGCTGGCAGGCGCGGCCTCCACGGGCTGTGCAGGGGGCACGGACGGCACCTGGGCAAAGCCCAGTGTCGCCGTTGCGCAGGCTGCCAGCGCAACCAGCCGTTTGACTAGGTGCTTCATGAAACGCTCCAAGTTGGATGCAAGAGGTGGCTCAAAGCTCGACGCTCGCCGACACGCCGATGGTGCGTGGCGTCTGGTAGGTGGCCTGGAACGGGCTCGCGATGGGGTTCAGCGTCTCGCCGCTCATGGCGGTGATGCCGCGCTTGTTGCCGAGGTTCTTGGCGTACAGCGAGAGCGTCCACTTGTCGACGTTGGCGCCGAGGTGGAGATCCACGCTGGTGAAGCTGGGCAGGCTGAACTGCGGCGCCGGCACGGTGTTGAAGTCGGACTTGCGCGAACCGACGTAGCTGACGTTGCCGCCCACGAAACCGGACCAGCCGGAGCCCATCGGGAAGTTGTAGTCGGCGCCGAGGTTCGCGTTCCACTTGGGCACGTACGGCAACCGGTCGCCGTCGTAGCCGTACAGGCCGCCGGGCGGCGTGTCCGCGGCGAGTTCGGCCTGGGTGTAGGTGGCGTTCGCCCACACCGTGAACCCGGCCACCGGGGTGAAGCGCCAGTTGGCCTCCACGCCCTTGCTGTTCGCCTTGCCGCCATTGCCCAGGAAGCTGAAGCCACCCGCGGTCTCGGCCAGCTGGATCTTGCTCCAGTCGATGTAGAACGCATCGACGTCGATGCTCATGCGCCTGTCCAGCATCAGCGTCTTCAGGCCGAGCTCGTAGCTCACCAGCTTGTCCGCGTCGAAGGTCTGCGGCGCACCGAGTCCCGGCGGCACGCCGACGTTCGGGCCACCCGGGCGGAAACCCGAGGCGACGCGCAGGTAGACCATCAGGTCGTCGCTGAACTTGTAGCTCGGGTTGAACAGGTAGGTGACCGGATGGTCGGTGCCGTTCGTGGAAAAATTGCTGTCGCCGGTCAGCAGGCCCGTGCCGGTCTGGGTATAGGTCGTCTTGTCGAAGCTGTAGCGGGCGCCGACCAGCACGCTCAGGTTGGACGTGGCATGCCAGGTGACGTCACCGTACCCCGCCCACTCGGTAAACACCGCCGGCCCGATGGCCAGGTCGGCCAGCGTCGGCAACGCGATCGGCGCACCCGTGTTGGCATCGAAACTCAGCACGCTCTGGCTGTCGGTGCTGCGCTCGTGGGTGTAGAACAGGCCGACGCGCCACTCCAGCAGCTGCTGCTCGGGCGACTGCAGGCGCAGTTCCTGGGTGACCTTGTTCATCGACACCGGCTGGTGGATGGAGTAACCGCCGGTGTCCAGGCCAAAGATGGGATTGAGGATGGGCCCGTAGGCGTTCGTGACGTCGGTGTTCTCGTTGAGCCGCACCGTGCCATAGCTGGTGGTGGACACCAGCTTGGCCCAGTCGAAATCCGCGTTCACGGTCAGGTCGTAGAGCCGGTACTTGAGCTTGAGTTCGCCGGTGCCCGCCGCCCTCGCCTGCTTGTCGTCGCCATAGATCGGCTTGAGCGTGTCCGGATCTATGTCCACGCCGCCGTTGGCCAGGCCATCGCTGCTCAGGTTCTGCGCCAGGGCCGCGAAGCGCACCGAAACCTTGTCGCTCGGCGTCCACAGCACCTGTGCGCGCGCACCGGACACCTTGGCCTCGTTGACCTCGGTCTTGCCGGTGGTGACGTTGTCGATGTAGCCCGGATCGGTGCGGTCATACGCGTTGACGCGCAGCGCCAGCGTGTTGGACAGCGGAATGTTCACGGTCGCATGTGCGCCGAAACCGGTGCCGCCGTTGTCGACGCTGCTGGTATCCACGCCGATGCGGCCGCTGGCCTGCGTGGTATCCGGTGGCGTGGTGACGAATTTCACCAGGCCGCCCAGCGTGTTCGAGCCGTACAGCGTGCCCTGCGGGCCACGCAGCACTTCGATGCGCTGCAGGTCGTAGGGATCGATGTCGGGCGTGAGCAGGCTGCCCAGCGCATACACGGTGCTCGACCCGTACGGCGCGTCGTCGACATAGGTGCCGACGGCCGCATTGGGCTGCCCGCTGCCGGAGGTCACGCCACGCAGCACGAGCTGGGTCTGGCCCTGGCCCGTCGAGATCGTGTTGAGGCCCGGGATCTGGGTGGCGTAGTCGGCGAAGCTGGTGGCGTTCTGGCGCTCCAGCTGCGGCCCGGCCATCACGGATACGCCCATCGGCACGTCCTGCAGGCGCTCGCTGCGCTTGTTGGCCGTGACGATCACGGTACCCAGCTGGGTGGCCGACGCCTCGTCCGCTGCATTCGAAGAAGATTGCGCTGGACCCTGGCTGGCCTGCACCGCGACATCGCCGCTCGCCGGCTCGGCCGTGGCGGCGGCAACCGGCGTGCCGGCATCGGGCTGCTGCGCCATGGCGCAGAGCGGGCCCATCAAGACGGCCGCGATGGCCGAACAGATACAGCGACGGCTGAACTGGGTAAGACGAAGTTCCATCAGGTTCTCCCCCCGGAGAGTCAGGTACTCGCCTCCACAGTGTTATCAACATACCATTTTCGTGTCAATGGTATTTTTATACCCTTTCGGGCGACCCCGGCGGACGGGCGATGCCGCGCGGTATGGACGTCCGAACCGGCGGCCTTCGCGCGCACCGCGCCTGCGGCGCACGGACGACGCGTCGCATCGACGGCACTCGCGTGGCGCATTTCGCCAGCGTTCGCGCCACGCACCATACGCGCGCGCACCGAAAGCATCGCTGCGGCGCGGCAAACATCGTGCGGCGGGCCGCGTAGAATGTACGGTTCCCCCCGCCCACTCCGCGTGTTTCCATGGCTGTCAGCGTATTCGACCTGTTCAAGATCGGCATTGGCCCCTCCTCCTCGCACACCGTCGGCCCGATGCGTGCCGCGGCGCGCTTTGCGGAGCGCTGGCTGGAGGAAAAAGGCGTGCTCGACCGGGTCACGCGGGTGCGCGCGGAGCTGTACGGCTCGCTGGCCATGACCGGCCGCGGCCACGGCACCGACAAGGCCGTGCTGCTGGGCTTCGAGGGCGCGCATCCCGATACGGTCGATCCCGACCTCATCCCCGACACCCTGTCGCGCATCCGCACCACGCACCGCCTGCGCGTGCTGGGCAAGCACGAGATCGAGTTCGAGGAGAAGCGCGACCTGGTCTTCAACAAGCGCCAGAAGCTGCCGTTCCACACCAATGGCATGCGCTTCTCCGCCTATGACGCCGATGGCCACGAGCTGGCCACGCGCGACTACTACTCCGTCGGTGGCGGCTTCGTGGTCAATCACGACGAGGCGGCCGAAGACCGCATCGTGGCCGACACCACCGACCTGCCCTACCCGTTCTCCACCGGCGACCAGATGCTGGAGCTGTGCCAGAAGCACAACCTCTCCATCGCGCAGCTGATGATGGAGAACGAAAAGGTGTGGCGCAGCGAGGCCGAGGTGCGCTCCGGCCTGCTCACCATCTGGAAGGCCATGCAGGATTGCGTGAACCGGGGCCTGCGTTCGCCGGGCGTGCTGCCGGGCGGCCTCAAGGTGACGCGTCGCGCACCGGCGATGGCGGCGGACCTGCGCGACCAGCCGGAAGCTTCACTGAAGGATCCGCTGACCATCCTCGACTGGGTGAACCTCTACGCGCTCGCCGTGAACGAGGAGAACGCCGCGGGCGGCCGCGTGGTCACGGCGCCGACCAATGGCGCGGCGGGCATCGTGCCGGCGGTACTGCACTACTACCACCGCTTCTGCCCGAAGTCGGATGAGAGCGGCATCGTCGATTTCCTGCTCACCGCGGGCGCGATCGGCATCCTCTACAAGGAGAACGCCTCGATCTCCGGCGCCGAAGTGGGCTGCCAGGGCGAGGTGGGCGTGGCCTGCTCGATGGCCGCCGGCGGCCTCACCGCTGCGCTGGGCGGCAACGTGCTGCAGGTGGAGAACGCCGCCGAGATCGGCATGGAGCACAACCTGGGCCTCACCTGCGATCCGATCGGCGGCCTGGTGCAGATCCCCTGCATCGAGCGCAATGCGATGGGCTCGGTGAAGGCGATCAATGCCAGCCGCATGGCGCTCAAGAGCGATGGCAAGCACCGCGTCTCGCTGGACAAGGTGATCGCCACCATGCGCGACACCGGCCGCGACATGAAGGACAAGTACAAGGAAACCTCGCGCGGCGGCCTGGCGGTGAACGTCATCGAGTGCTGATCCTTTTGCTCCCTCTCCCCTGCGGGCGACCCGAAGGTAGTCCCCGTGGGAGAGAGGGCTGGGGCGAGGGACCAATCTTGCCGCGCTGCCAGATCGAGCTTGGCTTCTTTGCCACTCTCTCGCGAGCACCCGCCCCTCATCCCGACCTTCTCCCCGCAGGGGAGAAGGAGCAGGCCGACCCCGCTTTCCACAACTAATTCAAATACCTACCCGCAGCACCGCGGCATTGGCCGTGACTCCTGACGGGCTGACAGAGCCCAGACCGGTCTGTCATGATCCGACCCTTATGTCGCCCAGGAGGCGGCCCGTTCCACTGACCTGGGGACCCGCATGTCTCATTCTTCGATCCGACGCGACGTCGGTCCGTTCGCCCTCATGCTTACCGGCCTGGGGTCGATCATCGGCTCAGGCTGGCTGTTCGGCGCGTGGCGCGCCGCCGGTCTCGCCGGCCCCGGCGCGGTCTGGGCCTGGGTGCTCGGCGCCGCGATCATCATGACCATCGCGCTCACCTACGCCGAGCTCGGCGCCATGTTCCCCGAGTCGGGCGGCATGGTGCGCTACAGCCACTACTCGCACGGCTCGCTGGTGGGCTTCATCGGCGCATGGGCCAACTGGATCGCCATCGTCTCGGTGATCCCGGTGGAAGCGGAAGCCTCGGTGCAGTACATGGCCTCCTGGCCATGGCAGTGGGCGCAGGACCTGTACGTGCACATGCCCGACGGCCATGGCGAGCTGACCATGCCGGGCCTCAGCATCGCGGCCGTGCTGGTGATCATCTACTTCCTGCTGAACTTCTGGAGCGTGAAGCTGTTCGCCCGCTCCAATACCGCCATCACCGTGTTCAAGCTGGTGGTGCCGGCCGCTACCGGCCTGGCGCTGATCGCCAGCGGTTTCCACAGCGAGAACTTCTCGGTCGGCGTGCATGGCGACGCGCATGCGATCGACTTCGCCGCCGTGCTCACCGCCGTGGCGACCGCGGGCATCGTGTTCAGCTTCAACGGCTTCCAGAGCCCGGTCAACCTCGCCGGCGAAGCGCACAATCCGGGCAAGAGCATTCCGTTCGCAGTGATCGGCTCGATCCTGCTCGCCACCGTCGTCTACGTGATCCTGCAGGTGGCCTACCTCGGCGCCGTGCCGCCGGAGATGCTGGCCAAGGCCGGCTGGCATGGCATCGACTTCCGCTCGCCGTTCGCCGAGCTCGCCATCATCGTCAACCTGCACTGGCTGGCGATGCTGCTGTACGTCGACGCCTTCATCAGCCCCAGCGGCACCGGCATGACCTACACCGCCACCACGGCGCGCATGATCTACGGCATGGAGCGCAACGGCACGATGCCGAAGCTCCTCGGCCAGGTGCACCCGAAGTGGGGCGTGCCGCGCCCGGCAATGTGGTTCAACCTCGCCGTGTCGTTCCTGTTCCTGTTCTTCTTCCGGGGCTGGGGCACGCTGGCGGCGGTGATCTCGGTCGCCACCATCATCTCCTACCTCACCGGCCCGGTGAGTGCGATGACGCTGCGCCGCACCGCGCCGAACCTGCATCGCCCGCTGCGCATCACCGGCCTGCCGGTGCTCGCCGGCGTCGCCTTCATCATGGCGACGGAACTGCTGTACTGGGCCACCTGGCCGCTGACCGGCGAGATCATCCTGCTGATGGTCGTCGCACTGCCGGTCTACCTCTATTACCAGGCCAAGGCCGGCTGGCGTGACTTCGGTCGCCAGCTGAAGGGCGCGTGGTGGCTGATCTGCTACCTGCCGACGCTGGCCGTGGTGTCGTGGGTGGGCAGCAAGAGTTTCGGCGGCCACGACTACGTGCCCTATGGCTGGGACCTCGCCCTCGTGGCGGTGGTCGGCCTGATGTTCTACGTGTGGGGCGTGAAGTCCGGCTGGCGCACGCCGTCGGTGGAGGAAGCGGAAGCCAATCCGCACGTGCACGACTGACCGGCACGCCCACGATGGACATGAAAAACGCGCGGTGTGAGCCGCGCGTTTTTTTTGGGTGACGCTGCAGTCGCGCACAGGGTGCGCTCCCACAAAAGGATCTACCCACCGTTGTGGGAGCGCACCCTGTGCGCGACAAACCCCGCGATGCGCTCACGCCAACGCCAGCACATCCCCCAACAACGCCTGCGCCGTCACTTCCGGCCCCGCGCCCGGTCCCTGGATCACCAGCGGCTGCGTGTTGTAGCGCGTGGTGCTCAGGGCAAACTGGTTGTCGGTACCGTAGAGGCGCGTGGCCGGATGGTTGGCCGGCACCTCCACCAGGCCCACGCGGGCCCTGCCGCGCTGGTTGAGGCGCGCGAGGAAGCGCAACGAACCGCCGCGTGCCGCCGCTTCGGCATGGCGCGCCGCCAGCGGCTCGTCCAGTTCCTCGAGGCGCGACAGGAAGGTCTCGACATCCACGCCGCGCAGGCCTGCCGGCACCAGGCTTTCCACTTCCACCTCGTCGGGACGCAACGCGAAGCCCGCGCAGCGCGCGAGAATCAGCAGCTTGCGCGCCACATCCTCGCCGGAAAGATCACAGCGCGGATCGGGCTCGGTGTAACCGAGCTCACGCGCACGCCGCAGCAAGGCGGAGAACGGCTGGCTGCCGTCGTACTGGTTGAACAGGTAGGAAAGCGAGCCGGAGAACACGCCTTCCAGCGTGAGCAGCGCATCGCCGCAATGGCGCAGGCGACGCAGCGTGGAAATCACCGGCAGCCCTGCGCCCACCGTCGCCGAATCGCCGTAGCGCCCGCCCTGCGCCAGCGCCGCCTGCAATGCACGCCAACCCGGCAGCTCGCCGCCGGCCAGTGACTTGTTCGCCGTCACCACGTGATAACCGCGCGCCAGCCACTCCGAGTGACGCGAAGCCAGCGTGCCGCAGGCAGTGGCATCGATGATGACCTTCACCGAGGCGTCGTTCGCATCCAGCGCGGACAACAGCGCGGCATCGTCGCGCACGTCGCCGTGGCTCTTGAGCTTCTCGCGCAGCCCGCGATCAGCCAACTGCTCGGCATGCGTCTGCTGGCGACGGGAGTTGGCCGCGCCGACCAGGCGAATGGAAGACGCCGCCGGCGTATTGAGCAGCTTGAGGAAAGCGCCGCCGACCACGCCGGTGCCAAGCAGCACCGCGGCGATGGACGAGGACGCCTGTTGCTTCGATGCGGATACGGCCTCCGCCGCCAGCACCGCGCTCACGCGCTCACCCGGCGTTTGCCTTCACCCACGGCCAGGACGCGCGACAGGGCGGCATCGAGATCGCGCAGCAGGTCGTCGCCATCCTCGATGCCCACCGACAGGCGCAGCAGGCTGTCCGCGATCCCCGCGGCGCGACGCGCCTCCGGCGCCATCGAGGCGTGGGTCATCGTGGCCGGATGGGCCACCAGGCTCTCCACGCCGCCCAGCGATTCGGCCAGCGAGAAGTAGCGCAGGCCATCGACGAAGGCTTCGATGTGGGGCACATCACCTTCCACCTCGAAGCTCAGCATCGCGCCGAAACCCAGCTGCTGGCGTGCGGCCAGCGCATGACCGGCGTGGCTTTCCAGGCCCGGGTAGTAAATCTTGCGCACGGCCGCATGGCCGTCCAGACGCTCGGCGATGCGCACTGCGTTTTCCTGGTGCTGGCGCAGGCGCACGCTGAGCGTGCGCAGGCCGCGCAGGGTGAGGAAGCTGTCGAACGGCGCACCGGTGAGGCCGTTGCAGTTGCCCCACCACTTCAGCTGGTCGGCCACCGCCTGGTCGCGCGCCACCACGGCGCCACCCACCACGTCGCTGTGGCCGTTGATGTACTTGGTGGTGGAATGCACCACCACGTCGGCGCCCAGCGTCAGCGGCTGCTGCAGCGCGGGCGAGAGGAAGGTGTTGTCCACCACCAGCAGCGCGCCCGCGGCATGCGCAGCCTGCGCCACGTGGCGGATATCGGTGATGCGCAGCAGCGGGTTGGACGGGGTTTCCACCCATACCAGCGACGGCTTCAGCGCCAGGCCTTCGGCCAGCGCGTGGCTGTTGGTGAGGTCGACGAAGCGCACCTGGAAGCGGCCCTTCTTCGCCCAGGCGTCGAGCAGGCGCCAGGTGCCGCCGTAGCAGTCGTGCGCCGCCAGCACCAGCGAACCGGCCGGCACCAGCTCCAGCGCGAGCGCCACCGCCGCCATGCCGCTGGCCGTCACCACCGCGCCCGCGCCCTGCTCCAGCTCGGCCAGTGCCTCGCCCAGCAGGTCGCGCGTCGGGTTGCCGCTGCGCGAGTAGTCATAGGCGCGCTTGTTGCCGAAGCCGTCGAACGCGTAGTTGGTAGACAGGTGCAGCGGCGGCACCACGGCGCCGTGCTGGGTGTCCGATTCGATGCCGGCGCGCACGGCGCGGGTACAGGGGGAAGGGGTGTCGCTCATGGTGGATCTCCGTGCGTGATGCTTGTCGGTATCGGGTCAACAGCCGGCCAGCGCTTCGCGCAACAGCGGCGCGAGGCGGTCGGTTTCCTTGAGGAAGGCGTCGTGGCCGTAGGGCGACTCGACCACTTCCAGCGTGGCCGGGCCATGCAGGCGGCGCTGCAGCTCGCACAGGTCGGCCAGCGGCACCAGGCGATCGGACGGGAAGCCGATCAGCGTGGCCGGCGCAGCGATCTGCTCGGGCTGCACGTCGTGCAGGTCGATGGATTCGGACAGCGCCAGGAAACGCTCCACGTCGAAACGCTCGACGAAGCGGCGGCCGGCGTGCTCCAGGTAGTCCTCGACCGGGAAATGGAAGCGGCCCTCGCGGAACTCCGGCGCAGCGGCGAAGCGCTTGGCGAATTCCTCGCTGCCGCGATAGGTGGTCATCGCCAGCTGGCGGGCCAGCGCCAGCGCCTGCTCGGGCTGGCCGCAATCCAGGCCCAGGCGGACGATGCCGCGCTGCACGGAGCGCTGCGCCGTGGCCAGCGGATGCGGGCGGTGGGCGCCGGCCAGCAGCACCAGGCGGCCCAGCGCGTAGGGATGGCGGGCGGCGAAGGCCAGCGCGGCCATGGCGCCATAGGAGGAACCGATGAAGGCATGCACGCGGCCGATGCCCAGGGCATCGACCAGGGCGGCCAGCGCATCGGCCTGGTCCTCGCTGGACACGGCCTGCACGTCGCCGAGGTCGGCCGGGGTGATCCAGTCGATGGACAGCACGCGATAGCGATCCAGGTCCAGCGGGCGGCCCGCGCCCACCTGGTCCTGCCACCAGCCGGCGGGGCTCTCGCTGTCCAGCGCCACCACGTCGCGGCTGGCCGAGATGCCGCCCTGCACGATCACCGTCGGCGCATCCGGCGCACCGCACCACAGGTAGCGCACGTCCACTTCGCGGGGCGCGCTGCCGTACTTGGGGGTGAGCGTGACGCGGCGGGTGCTGCGCTGGGTGGTGAGGTCCGGCCGCATGGCGCCGGCGGCCGCGACAGAGGCGGACACAGCGGGCGGGACGGGTTGCGGCTGGCTGGACATCTCGATCTTCTCCGGTCGGGCATCGACCTGCGGACCGGAGAAGAGAGCCGACGCACGGCCTGCGGATGCGCGGGCGGTGCGGTTCTGCCCTCATCTCGCGGCTGGCGCCCGTAGCGCCGCCGCAGGAATTGGCACCGTTGCGGAAAGATTCCGCAGGTTGCCCCGGCTTCAAAGGGCCTGTCCCTCAGCCGGTCTCGATGAGTGATGGAGAATCTAATGGCATGCGTTGCCGCGTGTCAATAGACGTCTAAACGTCTATGCACCTAGCCATCGCCATTTCCGTGACGAAAACCGTCGGTTTCGCGTGAAACCTTGCCGTGCCGGGGCCTCGCGCGGCCCCGGCACGGCATCGGCTCATTGCTTGACGGCCTCGAAGGTCATCGTGCGATCGCGCAGCTTGTCGTCGAACAACACGTGCATGGTCTTGCCATCCGCCGATACGGTGGAAGTGAGCACGGCAATCACCTTGCCGTCCCGCTTGTCGGTCTCGACCATGGAATTCTTGCCGGCCTTCTTCACGGTGACGGCATTGATGCCCGGATCGCCCTTGTAGGGCGCCTCGGTGCCGTCCATCTTCACCTGGTACGACTGCCCGGTCGGCGAGCTCATGCTCAACATGCCGCCCTCTTCCTTGAAGGTGATCTCGGTGGCGTTGTCGGACATCTGGCCCATGCTCGCCGTGACCCACGAGCCGGAGAGTGCGTGCGAACCGGCGGGACCCGCGGCCACCTGCTTCAGCTCGCCGCTGCCGGTCACCGGCGCGCCGCTGGAGTTGCTGCTGTCGCTGAACTCCACATGCGCCGTCTTGCCATCGGGAGCCACGGTGGTGGTGGACGTCGCCACCACCTTGCCGCCCTTCTTGTCGGTCTCCTTGACCGTGTGCGCATCCACGACCTGCACGGCCATCGCGTCGAAGTAGGGATGATCGGCAACAGGGTGATCCTGGCCGTCGGCCTTGATGCTGACCGGCGGCACGCAGGTCTTGCACTCGTACATGCCGTCCTTGAGCACGACCACGTCGGGCTTCTTGGGCATCTGCACCTTGCTCATGTCGACCTTCCAGGTACCGTCGAACGGCCCGCCCGCCATGGCGCCGACCGGGCACAGCAACAGCAGGCACAGCCCCGCAGACAGTGACTTCTTCATGATGGTGACTCCCGCAATTGGATTGGCCAGGCGATGCCCCACACCCCAGGCGCGACGTCACTGTCCTTTGGGCGCCACTCCCTTCGGACCCAGCGCCACGAAGCTACGCCCGGGCACCGGGACCAGCCACTGGCCGGAAGTGTTAGCGCCCGGGTTTGCCGTGCCTGCCGCGGGCTGCAACACTGCGCGCCTCGCCAGCCACCCTCCATGCCGATGTCCCTGATCGCCAACCTTGTCGTCGCCCTGGTCGCCCTGCTCCACGTGTGGTTCCTGGTGCTGGAGATGTTCCTGTGGACCCGTCCGTCGGGCCGCCGCGCCTTTGGCCTCAGCGAAGAGTTCGCGAAGCAGTCGAAGGTGCTCGCCGCCAACCAGGGGCTGTACAACGGCTTCCTGGCCGCCGGCCTGGCCTGGGGACTCTGGCTGGGCGCCAGCGGGCGCCCGGTGACCCTGTTCTTCCTGGGCTGCATCCTGGTCGCCGGCGTGTTCGGCGGGCTGACCGCCACGCGCAAGGTGCTGTGGATCCAGGCACTGCCCGCCCTGCTCGGCATCGTGCTGGTGCTGCTGGCCTGAGCAAGGCCATGACGGCCGGCAGCTGTGGCGCGAGCCGCCCTGTGCCAAGCTTGCCGTCCCCCATCGACGTTTCGCGGAGCCCATGAGTCCCATCCCGCAGGAAGCGGTCGGCGACCGCTTCGACCCCCGCCTGATGCAGCACGCCCGCGAACGTAGCTGGGCCGCGCTGCAGGGCATTCGCGCCCGCATGCGCCCGGGCATCGGCGAGGACGAGGCCAGGGCCATGGCGCTCGAGGTGTTCCGCGAACTGGGCATGGAGCGCCTGTGGCACCCGGTCATCATCCGGATCGGGCCGAACACCACCCGGACCTACCGCGAGCGTTCCCAGCCCGAGGTACGGCTGGGCGAGAACGACATCTACTTCATCGACCTCGGGCTGGTCTTCGATGGCCACGAGGGCGACGTGGGCGACACTTTCGTGACCGGCCACGCCCCGCAGATGCAGGCCTGCGCCGATGCGGCACGCCAGCTGTTCCACCGGGTGGCCGACGCCTGGCGCAGCCGCGGCCTCAGCGGCGAAGCGCTGTATGCCTTCGCCGGGGAGCAGGCCGAGGCAATGGGCTGGCGGCTCAACCATGAGATCAAGGGCCATCGCGTCAGCGATTTCCCGCATTCGGTGCACAAGGCCGGCGACCTGGGCGAGCTCGGGGAGCGGCCGTCGGGCGGCCTGTGGATCCTGGAGATCCAGATCGTCCATCCCACCGAACCGTTCGGCGCGTTCTACGAGGATCTGTTGACCGTCGATTAGGAGGGCACGACATGATGACCGGCGACCCCATCATGGAAGGCGGCTGCGACTGCGGTCGGATCCGCTACCGGATGATGGGACCGCCCCTCATCGTGCACTGCTGCCACTGCCGCTGGTGCCAGCGCGAAACCGGCGCCTCGTTCGCGCTGAACGCCATGCTGGAGACCGAGCGCCTGAGCCTGCTCGAGGGCATGCCCGAGGTGATCGTGACGCCCACGGAAAGCGGTCGCGGCCAGAAGATCCTGCGCTGCCCGGACTGCCGGCTGGCGGTGTGGAGCCACTACCCCGGCGGCGGTGACGACGTGGCCTTCGTGCGCGTGGGCACCCTGGACGAGCCCGACCGGATCAGCCCCGACATCCATATCCATGTCAGCTCCAAGCAGCCCTGGGTGGTGATCCCCGAAGGTGCCCGCACCTCGCCGGCGTTCTACGACATCGACGAGGTGTGGTCGCCGGAAAGCCTGCAGCGACGCCAACTCATCCGCGAAAGACGCGCCCGACGGTGACCTCGGGGGCTCCGTTGCGGGAGCCCACCCGGTGGGCGACCGCAAGGCCACGCTCCCCTTTGATGGGCCGGTCATCGCCCCGCTGCCGGCCCCGTCGCGCACAAGGTGCGCCCACACAGGCGGCTTCCGCCTCGAAAACACCCCTCTCCCCCACCCTTGGTACAATGGTGGGTTCGCGAGCCTAGAAACCGCCATGTCCACGCATCTGACCGAAACCCGCCGCCGCCGCACCTTCGCCATCGTCAGCCACCCTGACGCGGGCAAGACCACCCTGACCGAAAAGCTGCTGCTGTTCGGCGGCGCGATCCAGATGGCCGGCTCGGTGAAGGGCCGCAAGGCCGCCCGCCACGCCACCTCCGACTGGATGGCGCTGGAAAAGGAGCGCGGCATCTCGGTGACCTCGTCGGTGATGCAGTTCCCCTATGAGGGCCGCATCGTCAACCTGCTGGACACCCCGGGCCACGCGGACTTCTCCGAGGACACCTACCGCGTGCTCACCGCGGTGGACTCGGCGCTGATGGTGATCGACTGCGCCAAGGGCGTGGAGGAACGCACCATCAAGCTGATGGAGGTGTGCCGCCTGCGCGACACCCCGATCATGACCTTCATCAACAAGCTCGATCGCGAGGGCCGCTCGCCGATCGAACTGCTGGACGAGGTGGAATCGGTGCTGGGCATCGCCTGCGCGCCGCTGACCTGGCCGATTGGCATGGGCAAGCGCCTGAAGGGCGTGTACCACCTGCTGCTCGACGAAGTGCACGTGTTCGAACAGGGCAAGAACTTCACGCGCCAGGATTCGACCATCTTCAAGGGTCTCGACGCGCCGGGCCTCGAGGCCGCGATCGGCGCCGAGGCACTGGCCGAGCTGCGCGACGAACTCGAGCTCGTGCAGGGCGCCTCCCATCCGTTCGACGTGGAACAGTACCTCGCGGGCAAGCTGACGCCGGTGTTCTTCGGCTCGGCGGTGAACAACTTCGGCGTGCAGCTGCTGCTGGACTTCTTCGTCGAGCACGCGCCCGCACCGCGTTCGCGCGCCACGCTGTCGCGCGAAGTGAAGCCGGAGGAAGGCGCCCTCACCGGCTTCGTGTTCAAGATCCAGGCGAACATGGACCCGGCCCACCGCGACCGCATCGCCTTCATGCGCGTCTGCTCGGGCACCTACAGCGCCGGCATGAAGATGATGCAGACGCGCACCGGCAAGGAAGTGCGCATCGCCAACGCGCTCACCTTCATGGCCAGCGACCGCGAAATCGTCGAGAACGCCTATCCCGGCGACGTGATCGGCCTGCACAACCACGGCACCATCGGCATCGGCGACACCTTCACCGAAGGCGAGGCAGTGAGCTTCACCGGCATCCCGAACTTCGCGCCCGAACTGTTCCGCCGCGCGCGCCTGCGCGATCCGCTGAAGATGAAGGCACTGCAGAAGGGCCTGGCCCAGCTGTCCGAGGAAGGCGCCACGCAGTTCTTCCGTCCGCTGATGAGCAACGACCTCATCCTTGGCGCGGTGGGCGTGCTGCAGTTCGACGTGGTGGCCTACCGCCTCAAGGACGAGTACGGCGTGGACGCCAGCTTCGAGCCGGTCACCGTGGCCACCGCGCGCTGGATCCACTGCGACGACGCCAAGAAGCTCGAGGAATTCCGCGAGAAGAACGCCAACAACCTCGCCATCGACGCCGCGGGCGAGCTGGTCTATCTCGCGCCGTCGCGCGTGAACCTGCAGCTGGCGCAGGAACGCTCGCCGGCGGTGCGCTTCTCGGCCACGCGCGAGCACGCGACGTCGGTCGATCTCTGAGTCGCCCATCCGTGCCCGGGCGCCAGCCCGGGCACACCGCCACGCCGCGTCCCATCGGCGCGACGCCCCGCATGGGCAACGGGCGTGCGGGCCGCGCGTGACCACAGGCGCGTGCCCAACGCCACCCGCACTGCTAACCTCCCCGCATCCATCAGGGGAGTGTCATTCGTGCCTGCCAGCCAGATCGCTTTTTCCACGCCCGCCACTGCCACGGCCTGGCAACGCCGGATGGTGTTCTCCCCCGTGGCGCGCATCGTCTTTTTCGCCGCCCTCTTCTTCATCCTGTTCAAGCTGACCTCGACCGTGGTGGCCGCGCTTGGCTTCTTCGGACCCGGCACCACGCCGCTGAGGCACGCCTGCGGCAACCTCATCGTGCAGATCGTCTGCACCCTGGGCAGCTATGAGGTGCTGGTGAAAGCCATTGAACGCCGGCCCATGCACGAGCTCTCGCTGCGCGACCTGCCCACGCTGGGATCGATCGGCGTGTTGCTGGGCGCCGCGCTGTTCAGCACGGTCGTGCTGGTGTTGTGGCTGGCCGGCAGTTACCACGTCACCGGCAGCAACCCCGATGCGGACTGGCTGCCAGCGGTGCTGAGCGTCGGCATCTCCGCCGGCGTGGGCGAGGAGATCATCACCCGCGGCGTGCTCTTCCGCATCGTCGAGGAGGGCCTGGGCACCTGGTGGGCGCTGGCCATCTCCGCGCTGTTCTTTGGTGCGGCGCACATCTTCAATCCCGGCGCCACGCTGTGGAGTTCGCTCGCCATCGCCATCGAGGCCGGCGTGCTGCTTGCCCTGCTCTATCACGTCACCCGTTCGTTGTGGGCGTGCATCGGCCTGCATGCGGCGTGGAACATCATGCAGGGCACCGTGTTCGGCATCCCGGTGTCGGGCACGGGCGCCCGTGGCTGGCTGGTGTCGGAACGCACGGGTCCGGACTGGCTCAGTGGCGGCGTGTTCGGCGCCGAAGCCTCGGTCGTTGCACTGATCCTGTGCTCGTGCTGCTCGGCCCTGCTGCTGATCATCGCGCTGCGCCGCGGCACGATCGTGCCGCCGGCCTGGCGCCGCCATGCGCCGGCTGCCGCCTGACAGCTGCTATCGCCTTCACAAACGGGTGGCTAACCTCACCGCCACCGCCCGGTCAGCCCAACGTCAAAGTCACCATGAACGACAGACCCGCTGCCCCGTCCCGCAGCAAGTATTCCTGGCTTGCGCACCAGCCGATGCAATACAAGATCCTGCTGGCGATCGGCACCCTGCTGCTGCTCTTCGTCATTTCCGGCGTGGTGACCCTGCAATCGGTCAATCGCCAGAGCAACAGCCGGCACTGGGTCAGGCACACCTACGAAGTCCAGCTCAAGCTCGACGACCTGATCCAGTCGTTGCTGCAGAGCCAGGTCGCGGCACGCACCTACGTGCTGACCCGCGACCAGGCACAGCTGGATGCCTTCGGCAAGTACAACCGTGCCGTCAACGGGAACATCGGCGATCTGCGCCAACTCACCACCGACAACGCCCTGCAGCAGACGCGTATCGATCGGCTGCAGACGCTCGTAGCGAGGTGGCAGCAGGAAATCACCACCAAGGGCATCGATGCGATCCGTGGCGTGAACAACGCCGACCCGATCGCCGCCGCCGTGCAGCGCGAGCGCATCCAGCGCACGTATCTGAATGAGCTCGCGGTGACCATGGACGACCTGCTCGGGGTGGTCCAGCAGATGGACGCCACCGAACAGTCCCTGCTCGACCAGCGCGAGGAAACCCAGCGTCGCGACGTGACCATCGTAGAGGCCGTCACCAGCATCGCGACGCTGCTGGCCCTGCTGCTGGGTGGCTCGGTCATCCGCATGACGTTCCGGCTCATCACCCGGCCGATCCGGCGCATGACCGACCTGATGACTCGCCTGGCCAATCACGACCACACGGTGGAGATACGCCAGATCGAGCGCCGCGACGAGATCGGCGAGATCGCCCGTGCCCTGCAGGTGTTCAAGCAGATGGCCATCGAAACCCGCGAGCAGACCTGGGTGAAGACCCATGTCTCCCAGATCGCCGGCGAGCTGCAGACCGTGAGGGACCAGCGCGAGTTCGGCGAACGCCTCACCGGCACGCTGGTGCCGCTGCTGCAGGGCGGCGTGGGCGTGTTCTACCTCTACGACGAGGAACAGGATCGCCTGCGCCTGCTGGGCAGCTATGGCTACCAGGAGCGCCGCCACCTCAGCCCCGACTACGCGATTGGCGAAGGCCTGGTGGGCCAGTGCGCCGTCGAGCACAAGCCGATCACCCTGCAGGACGTGCCCGAGGATTACGTGCGCATCCATTCCGGCACGGGCGAAGCGGCACCGCGGTCGATCACCGTCATGCCCCTGCTGTTGCGCGACAAGCTGCTTGGCGTGCTCGAGCTCGGCAGCTTCCATCATTTCACTGAATCCCAGCAGCGCCTGCTGGAGGAATTGCTACCCATCGCTTCGCTCTCGCTGGAAAACCTCGGGCGCGCCCTGCGCACCCAGGACCTGCTCCATCGCACCAGCGAACAGGCGGACGAATTGCGTGCCTCCGAGGAAGTCCTGCGCCGCCAGCAGGAGGACCTGCAGGTCACCAACGAGGAGCTCAACGCCAAGACCCGCGAACTGCAGGAGCAGTCCCAGCGCCTGCTCGCCTCCGAGGAAGAGCTGCGCGTGCAGACCGAGGAACTGCAGGCCTCCAACGAGGAGCTGCGCCAGAAGACCGAGACGCTCAACAGCCAGAAGCAGATCCTCGAGGCCTTGCAGCGCGAGACGCAGGAGAAGGCCGAGGAACTGGCCCGCGCCAGCCAGTACAAGTCCGAGTTCCTCGCCAACATGTCGCACGAGCTGCGCACGCCGCTCAACAGCCTGCTGATCCTTTCGCGCAGCCTGGCCGACAACCGCGAAGGCAACCTCGATGCCGAGCAGATCGAGTCGGCGCGCATCATCCACGACTCGGGCAGCAACCTGCTGCGGCTCATCAACGACATCCTCGACCTGTCCAAGGTGGAGGCCGGCAAGATGGAGATCGTGCTCGACGATTTCCCGCTGGCCGACCTCGAGCGCTCGCTCAAGCGCACGTTCAACCATGTGGCGCAGGAGAAGCAGCTCGGCTTCCACGTCGACATCGACGCCTCGCTGCCGTCCGTCATCTGCACCGACGCACCCAAGCTGGAGCAGGTCGCCAACAACCTCATCGGCAATGCGTTCAAGTTCACCCACCAGGGGTCGGTCAACGTGCACATCGGCCGCCCCACGGCCGCCATCGCGCTCCCGCCGGCCCTGCAGGGCAAGGACATGCTGGCCATCGCCGTCAGCGACACCGGCATCGGCATCCCGCCGGACAAGGTGCAGAGGATCTTCCACGCTTTCGAGCAGGTCGATGCCAGCACCAGCCGCCAGTACGGCGGCACCGGCCTGGGCCTGACCATCTCCAAGCGCATCGCCGAGCTACTGGGCGGCGACATCGTGCTGCAGAGCGACATCGGCCACGGCAGCACCTTCACCATCCTGCTGCCGCTGCAGGGGCCGTCCGGGACGGGCGCCACCCCGACGACCACGACGGCGGCACCGGCCACGGCGCGTCCCGCCACGACCTCGGCCCTGCTGCCGGAAGTCGTCGAGGATGACCGGGGCAACATCCGCTCCGGCGACACGGTCATCCTGGTCATCGAAGACGACCCGGTGTTCGCCCGCATCCTCGCCGACATGGTGCGCCGCAAGGGTTATCGCGTGCTCGTTGCCGCGGACGGCGAGTCCGGGTTGCAGCTGGCGCACCACCACACGCCCACCGGCATCCTGCTCGACGTGATGCTGCCCGGGATGGACGGCTGGACGGTGATCGAACGCCTCAAGGAGAACCCGGCCACCCGCCACGTGCCGGTGCACTTCATTTCGGCCGTGGACGAGGCCAGCCGCGGCCGCGACCTCGGCGCCGTGGGCTTCCTCACCAAGCCGGTGAGCCGCGAGGCGATCGGCGCGGCCTTCGAACGCCTGCTGCACTTCGCCGAAGGCCACATGCGCCACCTGCTCATCGTCGACGACGATGCCGATTCGCGCGCCGCGTTGCGCACCCTGCTTCGCCGGGAGGACGTCACCATCGACGAGGCGGGCAGCGCGGAGCAGGCGCTGGAGCAGGTCAACGACACCCACTACGACTGCATCGTGCTGGACCTCGGCCTGCCGGGCATGTCGGGCATCGAATTCCTGGAACAGTTGTCCGCCAGCGGCAAGGTGCCGCCGGTGGTCATCTACTCCGGCCGCGAGCTCAGCCGCGAGGAAAGCCTGAAGCTGCGCCAGTACACCGACAGCATCGTGATCAAGGGCGCCCGCTCGCCGGAACGCCTGATGGACGAGGTCAGCCTGTTCCTGCACAGCTTCCAGGGCGGCCAGCAGCGGCGCGCCACCGTCGCGCCCGCCACGCAGGCGGCACCGGACAGCGGCCAGCTGCGCGAGCGCAAGGTGCTGCTGGTGGACGACGACATGCGCAACCTGTTCGCGCTGTCCAAGGTGCTGCGCGGCTGGGGCATGCACGTGACCATGGCGCAGGACGGGCAGAAGGCGCTCAAGGTGCTGGACGAGCACGACGACACCGAGCTGGTGCTGATGGACGTGATGATGCCGGTGATGGACGGCTACGACACCATCCGCGAGATCCGCGGGCAGCCGAGGTTCCTGCGGCTTCCGATCATCGCCCTCACCGCCAAGGCCATGCGTGGCGATCGCGAGAAATGCCTGGAGGCAGGCGCCAACGATTACCTGTCCAAGCCGATCGACATCGACAAGCTGTCCTCGATGATGCACGTATGGTTGCACCGATGAGCAAGCCGGCCGGCCAGGCGCCCGCCGCGGACATCGCTCTCGAGGACATCGAGATCGAATTGTTCGTGCGTGCGCTCAAGCTCCGGCACGGCTATGACTTCAGCCAGTACGCGCCGGCCTCGCTCAAGCGGCGCGTGCTGCAGCTGGTGCAGTCCCAGCAATCCGGTACGGTGAGCACGCTCACCACGCGCCTGCTGCACGAGCCGGGCTTCCTCGCGACGGTGCTGGAAGGCTTGTCGGTGCCGGTGTCCGAGATGTTCCGCGACCCGGAGGTGTTCCTCGCGTTGCGCGAGCAGGTGTTTCCCGTGCTGGCCTCCTATCCGCAGATCAACATCTGGCAGGCTGGCTGCGCGCATGGGCAGGAGGTCTACTCGCTGGCCATCCTGCTGGAGGAGGCCGGCCTCTACGAACGCACGCAGATCTACGCCACCGACTTCAACGACAGCGCCCTGCGCCACGCCCAGGAAGGCATCTATCCGGCGAAGGAAGCGCAACTGTGGTCGCGCAACTACCTGGCCGCCGGCGGCAGCCATTCGCTGGCCGACTACTACAGCGCGCGCTACGAGCTGATCAAGCTCGATCAACGGCTGCGGCGCCACGTGATCTTCGCCAACCACAACCTGGTCACGGACGAGGTGTTCTGCGAGGCCCACCTGGTGCTGTGCCGGAACGTGCTGATCTACTTCTCCGACCCGCTGCAGGACCGCACGCTCGCCCTGTTCCGCGACAGTCTCGTGCGTGGCGGCTTCCTCTGCCTGGGCACGCGCGAGAGCCTGGACTTCTCGCCGGCGGCCGCCGATTTCACCCCCGTCAACGCACCCCTGCGCATCTACCGCCTGGGCTCACGCGGCACGGGCGTGGACTGACATGGCGACGCCAGAGGCCATCGTGATCGGTTGCTCGGCGGGTGGCCTGACCGCGCTGGAAACCCTGTTCTCCGGGCTGCTCCCCGTCCTGCCGCAACCCATCGCGGTGTGCTGCCATACCGGCTCCTCCACGGTGGACCTGATGTGCGAGCTGCTGGCGCGCCACGCGTCGATGCCGGTGGTGGAAGCCCGCGAACGCGCGCCGCTGGACGGCGGCGTGATCCACGTGGCGCCCAGCGGCTACCACCTGCTGGTCGAGGCGAACCGGCGCTTCGCGCTGTCGGTGGACGAACGCGTGAGCTATGCGCGCCCGTCCATCGACGTGTTGTTCGAGTCGGCCGCCGAAGCCTATCGAGACGGCCTGATCGGCATCCTGCTCACCGGCGCCAACCGGGATGGAGCCGAAGGCCTGGCGCGCATCCGCCATCGCGGCGGGCTTGCCATCGTGCAGGATCCGGCCGACGCCGAGTCGTCCGCCATGCCCCTGGCCGCGCTCGACATCGCCGGTGCCGACCATTGCGTTCCCCTGGCGGCGATCGCGCCGCTACTCAATCGCCTTTGCCTGCCATGACCATTCCAGCCCCCAAGATCCTCGTCGTCGACGACACGCCCGCCAACCTCGTGGCGATGCGCCACCTGCTGTCCGACAGCGGCGCGCAGGTGTTCGAGGCCAGCAACGGCAACGATGCCCTGGCCCTGTGCCTGGACCACGAGTTCGCGCTGATCCTGCTCGACGTGAACATGCCCGAGATGGACGGCTTCGAGGTCGCCTTCCTGATCGGCGAGGATGAAAGGCTGCGCGATACGCCCATCATCTTCGTCACGGCCGCCTATGCCGATGACATCAACCGCGTGCGCGGTTATCACTTCGGCGCGGTGGACTACATCTCCAAGCCGATCAACGACATGATCCTGCAGTCCAAGGTGCGCGTGTTCCTCGAGCTGTACCGGGCCCGCGCGGAACTGAAGTCGACCCTGGCCGCACTCGAAGAGCGCAATGCGCAGCTCAATGCGGAGATCGGCGAGCGCCTGCGCATCGAGGAGCGCATCCGCCACCAGGCCACGCACGACATGCTCACCGGCCTGCCCAACCGCACGCTGTTCCATGACCGCCTGGGCACCGCGATGCACAGGGCGCCGCGCCACCAGGCCGATTTCGCGCTGGCCCTGCTGGACATCGACGGCTTCAAGGGCGTCAACGACAACCATGGCCATCCCGCCGGCGATGCCCTGCTCCAGGCCATCGGGGACCGCCTCAGCGGCGAGGTGCGCGCCAATGACACCGTCGCCCGCCTCGGCGGCGACGAGTTCGCCCTGATCCTGGAGGACGTCACCGATGTCCCCTCGCTGGTCAGGCGCTGCGAACAGATCTGCGCCCTGCTCGCCGAGCCGTATCCGCTGGAAGGTCGGCACGGCGCGTTCACCGCGCGCGTGAGCGCCAGCCTGGGCGTCGCCGTCTGGCAGGGTGTCGCACAGGGCGACGAGGAACTGATCCAGTGCGCCGACCGCGCGCTCTACCAGGCGAAGGACGCCGGCAAGAACCGTTGCGTGCTCGCCTCGTAGGATTCAGCCTGTCTTGCGGGGCGACACCCACATGTCGATGCGCGCGCGGAACACTTCCTCGCCGGCAGCGTTGCGCACGGTAACGTTCACCGGCCACCCATAACCGCTGGTCGCCTCCACCGCGGCTGCCTCGGGCGTCGCCTCGGCATGCAGGGTGCCCTTCGCCTTGGCCAGGTACTGCACCGTCATGCCCCGCGGGATCCAGCGCATGCTGGAAGGAATGGAGACGTCCGTCATCATGCCGGCGGTGAGCTCGGCCGCATTGCACAGCGCAATCGCATGCACCGTGCCGATGTGGTTGTGCACGCGGCGCCGGTCGCGGATATCCACCGCGCAGCGGCCGGGTTCCAGCGCCACGAAACGTGGCGCGATGGTGGCGAAATATGGCGCCTTGAAGCAGATCAGGCGGCCATACAGCCAACGGCCACCGGGCAGGGAAACCAGCTTGCGATACAGGGACAGCGCCTGGCTCATGGCAAATCTCCTGCTTGGGCGGCGCGTTCGCGCCGCCGGTCCATGACATCGTCGGGAGTGCCGCTTCCGGCAACGTCGTCCCGGGGGAAGCCGGGACGACGCGCCGGCATCAGGCCGCGTCCGCCAGCTTCTTGCCGCGGTCCGCGCGGGTGACTGCCGCGCGCAACTCGGACGGATCGAAGTCGTCCACCGAGATGAACTCGAACACGCCCTCGCGCACGCGCTTGAGCAGGTCGGCCTCGGAGGTGGTGATCACGCCGGCCTGCACGGCCTCGGCCAGCTGGCCGTTGTAGTCGTGCGACTTGAACTGGCCGGTCTTCTGCGCCTTGCCGAACTTGCGCTCCACCGGCTCCGCGGCGATCACGTCGGGCAGCAGTGCATTCATGCGGCCGATGGTGTTGTTCGCGGTCGGGGTGAGGTACGCCCACTCGGTCAGACGGTCGCGCGCTTCGCCCGGCGCCGTGATGATCGCGGCCACGCGGCGACCCAGGCGATCCGACGGCGGCACTTCGCGCCTGCCGAACGGGAACACCAGCGCGCGCAGCAGCCACGCCACCGGCTTCACCGGGAAGTTGCGGATCGCGCCGTCCAGCGCCATCTGCGTGCGCCACATGCACTCGTGGAACGCCCAGGCCAGCAGCGGGCGATCCGCCTCCGGGCGCCCGGTGTCCTCGTAGCGCTTCAGCATCGCGCTGGCGATGTAGAGGTAGCTCAGCACGTCGCCGAGGCGCGCGGACAGCTTCTCCTTGAACTTCAGCTTGCCGCCCAGCACGCCCATGAAGGTGTCGGCGCACAGCGCCAGCGCCGCCGAATAGCGGTTGAGCTTGCGGTAATAGCGGCGCGTGTACGCGTCGCCCGCGGTGTCGCCGATGCGCGAACCGGTGAGGCCCAGCGTGAATGCACGCACGGCATTGGAGATGCCGAAGCCGATGTGGCCGAACAGCGCTTGGTCGAACGTGCGCAGCCGCTCGCCGTAGTCTGCGATCGACAGCGCCTGCATTTCCTTCAGCACGTAGGGATGGCAGCGGATGGCGCCCTGGCCGAAGATCATCAGGCTGCGCGTCATGATGTTCGCGCCCTCCACGGTGATCGCGATCGGCACGCCCTGCCAGGCGCGACCCGCGTAGTTCTTCGGGCCCAGCTGCACGCCCTTGCCGCCGTGCACGTCCAGCGCGTCACCGGCGATCGTGCGACCCCATTCGGTGGCGTGGTACTTGGCGATCGCCGACGGCACCGCCGGCTTCTCGCCACGATCCACCGCTGCCGCCGTGGCGCGCGACAACGCGGCGGTCGCGTAGGTAAGGCCGCCGATGCGGGCCAGCGCTTCCTCCACGCCCTCGAAGCGGGCGATGGAGAGGCCGAACTGCTTGCGCATGCGCGCATACGCCCCGGTCGCGGCGACCGCGGCGCGCACGCCACCGGTCGCGTTGGACGGCAGCGAAATCGCGCGACCCACCGAAAGGCATTCCACCAGCATGCGCCAGCCATGGCCGGCCATGTGCGGACCGCCGATCAGCACCGACAGCGGCACGAACACGTCCTTGCCGTGCAGCGGACCGTTCTGGAACGGGATGTTGAGCGGGAAGTGGCGGCGGCCGATCTCCAGGCCCGGCGTCGAGCGCGGAAGCAACGCCAGCGTGATGCCCAGGTCTTCCTTGTCGCCCAGCAGCTTCTCGGGGTCGTACAGGCGGAAGGCCAGGCCCACCACCGTGGCGATCGGCGCCAGCGTGATGTAGCGCTTGTCGAAGGTGAGCTTCATGCCCAGCGTCTCGACGCCATCCACCACCTGCTTGCACACGATGCCGAAATCGGTGATCGAGGTGGCATCGGAACCGGCATAGGGCCCGGTGAGCGCGAAGCAGGGGATTTCCTCGCCCACGGCCAGGCGTGGCAGGTAATGGTTCTTCTGCTCGTCGCTGCCGTAGTGCAGCAGCAGTTCCGCCGGGCCCAGCGAGTTCGGCACCGCCACGGTGGAGGCCACGGTCGCCGACATCGTCGCCAGCTTCTGCAGCACCGCCGAGTGCGCCAGCGCCGAGAAGCCCAGGCCGCCGTACTGCTTGGGGATGATCATGCCGAAGAACTTGTGCTTCTTGATGAAGGCCCAGACCTCCGGCGGCAGGTCGGCCAGTTCGTGCGTGATCTGCCAGTCGTCGATCATGCCGCACAGCTCTTCGACGGGGCCGTCCATGAAGGCCTGCTCTTCCACGCTCAGCTCGGGCCGGGGTTGCTTGAGCAGCTCATGCCAGTCGGGCTTGCCGGAGAACAGCTCGCCTTCGAAGCCGACGGTGCCCGCCTCCAGCGCGGTCTGCTCGGTCTCCGACAGCTTCGGCGTCACCTTGGCGAACATCTTCAGCAGCGGTGCGCTGATCTGCCGGCGGCGGAAATGCTTCATCAGCAGCGGCACCGCGATCGCCAGTTCGACCACCAGCAGGATGAAGGTGGTCCACGGCGCACCCGTCAGCACGCCGACCACGACGGTGGTGATCACCGTGGCGATCGCCCACGTGCGCAGGCTGCTGCGGTGATAGGCACAGGCGCCGGTGGCAATGAGCGCCGCCAGCAGGGTCAGGATCACGGACATCACAACACCTCGTTACGGATGACGACTGGGTTGATCAAAAGGTTCATACGGCCACCGCATCGCCGCGGTCGGCACTGGAAAGCTTGCCCACGAACCGTGCTATCTCGCGGGTGAAGACATCGTTGGCATCGCCCGCCACCATGTGCGTGGCGCGGGGCAATTCGACATGCTCGGCATGCGGCACGAGCTGCAGGAATTCCTCGACCGTTTCGCGCGACACGACGTCGCTGCGGCCGCCCGAGAGCAGCAGCACCGGCACGCGCACCTTCGCCGCGGCAGCCATCAGGCGCGGCTGGTAGCGTTCGCTTTCCTGGATCAACTGGCCGCCCAGCAGGGCGGGATCCCAGTGCCAGCGCAGCCGGCCGTCGCTGCCTTCGCGCAGCAGCGGGCGAAGCTGGTCTTCGGATTTGCGCCCGGCACGGTGCGGCAGGTAGCGGGCGATTTCCTCGGCGGCTTCGGCGTAACTGGCGAAGCCGTCCGGATGGGCCTGCATGAAGGCCAGGATGCGTTCGACGCCGGCGGTCTCCCAACGTGGCGTGATATCCACCAGCACCAGCGCGCGGAACGCGTTCGGATCGATCTCGCCGGCCAGCATCAGGCCCAGCAGGCCGCCCATCGAAGCACCCACCAGGATCGGCTTGCGCAGCTCGGCGTGGGCCAGCAGGCGCAGGTCACCGACGAACTGCTCCATGTGGTAGTCGCCACCGGCGACCCGGTCGCTCTCGCCATGACCACGGGCATCGAAGCTGACGCATCGATAGCCCTGCCCCGCCAGCGCCGCGGAGGCGCCGCGCCAGGCGCCGCGGGTCTGGCCGAAGCCGTGGGCGAACAGCAGGGTCGGACTGCCCGACGGGTGGCGCACCTCGACGGCCAGCGCCAGGCCGTCGACCGAGGCCACCTGCGTCACGGTTTTTTCGATGGGGGATGTCGTTACCATACGCTTGAGTATGGATTGCGGCAAACCGCCACGTCAATATGTGCCGCCCGGGTCGCCCGCCGTTTCGCCATCTTGAAAAGCCCGGCCGATGCAAGTGCCCTGACTGGGTTAACATACGCACATGAATGCAAGCGCCAAACCCGAACGCACCCGTCTTTCCGCCGAGGATTGGGAAGACGCCGCCCTCAGGCTGATCGCCGACCAGGGCGTCAACGCCCTCGCCGTCGAGGCGCTGGCCCGCCAGCTCGGCGTCACCAAGGGCAGCTTCTACTGGCATTTCCGTACACGCGAAGCCCTGCTCCAGGCAGCCCTGGAGCGCTGGGAGCAATACGGCGAGCGAGAAGTCATCTCGCAGATCGAGTCCATGCCCGATCCGCGTGCCCGCCTGCCGGAACTGTTCCGCCGCGTGGCGCACGAGCTTGCGCCCCACCGCGTCTACGCCGCCCTGCTGAAGGCGCTGGACCACCCGCAGGTGGTGCCGGTGATGGCCCGCGTATCCCAGCGCCGCATGGAGTTCCTCACCAGCATCTACCGCGAAGCCGGGCTGGTGCCGGAGGAGGCGCTGAACCGCGCCCGCCTTACCTACGCCGCCTACGTGGGCTTCCTGCAGCTCAATTTCACCCTGGGCCTGCCGCGCATCAGCCACGACGAGTTCGACGCCTACGTCGAGCACATGATCCGGACGCTGACCCCGAACTGAGTCGCGCCAGGCATCCACCTACAGAAAACGCCGCCCTCGGGCGGCGTTTTTTTCTGTCCGGGGCCCACTGGTAGCAAAGTCGTCAAAGTGGTCTGCAACCCTATCCCTAACTGCCGGCCCGGGCAGTGTTTTATGGTGCGCCCAGTTGCCTTTTGCTGCGTCCAACCTTGCGATGCCAGTGATCGTAAGTTAGCGTTTCTACTCTTTTTTGGCTTAAGACCAGAGTGAGGAACATGATGTCGAGCAAGCTGGAATCGCTGCAACGCTGGGTTGACGAAGTGGCGGCCCTGACCCGCCCCGCGAAGATCCATTGGTGCGACGGCTCGGACGCTGAATACCGCCAGCTGGTGCAGCAGATGCTGCAGACCGGCGACCTGATCGAGCTCAACCAGGAAACGCATCCGGGCTGTTACCTGCATCGCTCCAGCCCCTCCGACGTGGCCCGCGTCGAACACCTCACTTTCGTGTGCACCCGGGACGAGCAGGACGCCGGCCCGAACAACCACTGGATGGCCCCGACGGACGCGCACGCCAAGATGGACGCGCTATTCGACGGCTGCATGGAAGGGCGCACCATGTACGTCATCCCGTACTGCATGGGCCCCATCGACTCGCCGCTGGCCCGCTGCGGCGTGGAGATCACCGACAGCCCGTACGTGGTGGCCAACATGCGCACCATGACCCGCATGGGCGCCGCCGCGCAGGCGCGCATCGAGCGCGAGGGCCACTTCGTGAAGGGCCTGCATTCCACCGGCGAACTCGATCCCGAGCGCCGCTTCATCATGCATTTCCCGGAGGAGCTGACCATCAAGTCCTACGGCTCCGGCTACGGCGGCAACGCGCTGCTGGGCAAGAAGTGCCACGCCCTGCGCATCGCCAGCTACCAGGCGAAGTCCGAGGGGTGGCTGGCCGAGCACATGCTGATCGTCGGCATCGAGAACCCCAAGGGCGAGACGCACTACGTCGCCGCGGCGTTCCCGTCGGCCTGCGGCAAGACCAACCTCGCCATGCTCATTCCGCCGGAGGGCTATCGCAAGGACGGCTGGAAGGTGTGGACCGTGGGCGACGACATCTGCTGGATGCGCCCCGGCGCGGACGGACGTCTATACGCGATCAACCCGGAAGCCGGCTACTTCGGCGTCGCCCCGGGCACCAGTGATGCCACCAATCCGAATGCGCTGACGACCATCGCCCGCGACACCATCTTCACCAACGTCGCCGTCACCGCCGACAACCAGCCGTGGTGGGAAGGACTGCCGGGCCAGCCCGTCACCGACTGGCAGGGGCGTCCGTACGATCCGGCCAATGGCCCTGCCGCGCATCCGAACTCCCGCTTCACGGTGAGCGCGAAGCAGTGCCCCACCTGGTCGCCGCGCGCGGAGGATTCGCAGGGCGTGCCGATCAGCGCCATCGTGTTCGGCGGCCGCCGGCCGTCGCTGGTGCCGCTGGTGTTCGAGGCGCGCGACTGGGCGCACGGCGTGCTGGTGGGTGCGGCCATGGGCTCGGAAACCACCGCCGCCGCCACCGGCGCGGTGGGCGTGCTGCGCCGCGACTCGATGGCGATGAAGCCGTTTGCCGGCTACCACTACGGCGACTACTTCCGCCATTGGCTGTCGTTCGACAAGCCGGGCGCGAAGCTGCCGAAGATCTTCCACGTGAACTGGTTCCGCAAGGGCGAGGACGGCCGCTTCCTGTGGCCGGGTTACGGCGACAACCTGCGCGTGCTCGAGTGGATGATCGACCGCGTCGAGGGTCGCGCCAAGGGCCGCCAGACGCCGATCGGCACCGTGCCCTCGGATGGCGAGCTGAAGCTCGAAGGACTCGCGCTGGACCGCCGCACCGTGGACGCCCTGCTGCATGTCGACCAGGCCGGCTGGAGCGACGAGCTGTCGGCCATCGGCGACTACCTGCACAGCTTCGGCGAACGCCTGCCGGACGAACTGCACCTGGAGCAGCAGCGCATCGCCAAGGCACTGAATACCGCCGAGGCCGCCTGACCCAACGGCCGGCCACAACCGTGGCCGGCCTACCCTTCCGGTAGGAGCGCACCCAGTGCGCGACCGCAGAGTCGCCGAGTCACGACTCCGCAGGCCTTTCGCGCACCGGGTGCGCTCCTACGGATGCCGGAAGCGGCTTCACCAGCCCATTTCCTCTAAACCCTTCCGATCTTCGGCGCATCCAAGCTGGCAAGATGATCGCAGCCTGCCCAGCCACCGGAACCATGATGCCGCCGCCAGCGCCAGCCGCGGAGCCTGCTGACTCGGACGACGTCCGCGCAGCCGCCGCCGGCGACAAGCAAGCCTTCCATCGGCTGTACCGGTTGCACGTGGACCGCGTGTACGGCGCCGTCTATCGCCTGGCCGGCTACGACCACGCCCGGGCGGAAGACCTGACGCAGGACGCGTTCGTGCGCGCCTGGCAGAAGCTGGCCGGGTTTCGCCACGAGAGCTCGTTCGGTACGTGGCTGTACCGGCTGGCGGTGAACGTCGCGCTGATGGACATCAGGGCGCGCGGCGCCGATCCGGTGAGCATGATGGACGAGGACAGCATCCCGGACCACGGCGTCACGCCGTTCTGCGCGGCCGAACGCGAGGAACTGGAACGTGCCATCGGCAAACTGCCGCCGCGGGCACGTGCGGTACTGGTATTGCATGACATCGAAGGCTGGCGCCACGAGGAAATCGGCGTCGAGCTGGGCATGGCAGTGGGATCGTCGAAAGCGCAGCTGCATCGCGCGCGCGGCCTGCTGCGGAAAGTATTGGGAGAACACGCATGAACGAATTCGAATGGCTCCGCCAGACCCGCGCCCTGCGCGAACCGGTATCGCCCCGCCGCGACCTGTGGAACGCGATCGATGCCGCGCTGGATGACGCCACCACGGAGGCGCCGGCGCCCCGCCGCAGCGCGGCGCAGCGTGCGCAAGGCTGGCTGCTTGCCGCCAGCTTCGCGGGCATGTCGCTGCTTGCCGGCAGCCTGGCCGTGCACCTGCGTGACCGCCCCCTCGCCACGGCATCCGCGTCGGTGAGCCCGGAGGTCGAGCGCTGGCGCCCGTCCGATCCACGCCTCGCAGGTGCGGCCGTGGAATTCGATGCCGCCAGCATGGAGCTGCGCCAGGCCATGGAACAGGCCCCCAATTCACCCGCGTTGCAACGCCTGCTATATCGCATGCAGAAACAACAGTCGCAGCTGCGACAGATGGAACACCAGGCTGGTTGAGTCCAGCGGAGCCTTCACCATGAAAACCGCACGCATCATCCCACTCCTGCTCAGCCTGTCGATCGGCCAGGCCCTGGCCGATACGCCCATCAACCTCAGCCACGATGCGGCGCCGAACGCGCGCATCAGCGTCAGCAACGTCAAGGGCTCGGTCACCATCACGGCCTGGGACCGCAACCAGGTGCAGGTGGGCGGACGCCTCGGTGATGGCGCGAAGCCGCTCGCCATCGAGGGCAGCAACAGCGACATGTCGATCAAGGTGGAGTCGCAGGGCAAGTCCGGCTGGTTCAACTGGAACAACGAAAATTCGATGGGATCCACCACGCTGGACATCCGCGTGCCCAAGGGCGTCTCGCTGGACGTCGACGTGGTGAGTGCCCCGCTCAGCATCGACGGCATCGAGGGCGGCAAGATCAAGGCCAACACCGTCAGCGGCAAGGCCCGTGTGAATGCCCGTTCGCCCGGCATCGAGGTGGACAGCGTGAGCGGCAGCATCGAGCTGGCCGGCAGTGCGGAGCGCGTGTCCCTGCAGACCGTGAGCGGCGACATCCTTGCCCCCAACGTGGGCAGCGACGCGGAGCTGCAGACCGTTTCCGGCCGCATCCGCGTCAGCGGCGGGCCATGGCGCAAGCTCAACCTCAGCACGGTCTCCGGCGACGTGCAGCTTGCCGGCGGCCTCGCCCCCAACGGCAGTTTCGACGTCGACAGCATGAGCGGCGACGTGCAGGTGCAGGTCCCTGCCAACCTGTCGGCGGTGATCCATGCCAACACCTTCAGCGGCGACCTGCGCAGCGACTTCGGCACGGTGAAGAAGGTGGAGCACGGACCCGGCAGCGAACTGCAGGCCACCGCGGGCTCCGGCGGCGCCAAGATGAAGATCGAGACCTTCAGCGGCGACCTGCGCATCCGACGGCAGGATTGAGTTCCACGCCTGCAACGAAAAACGCCGGGCGTGGCCCGGCGTTTTGCTGTCTGGAACCCCGAGGGGCTGTACCGGTCAGAGGTCCTGGTGGTACTGCACGTACGGCGTGCGGGACTGGTCCGGTTCCGGTCCGACCGGCGTGTTCACGCTGTTGCCGGACGACCACAGGTTCTGCGCGCCGATGCTGAGCTGGCCCTGCCACGGCAGGCGCCAGGTCACGCCCAGGTCGATGCTGCTCCAGCGGCGGTCGGGGTTGTAGCCCGCGCCCGGCAAACCGGCCTGCGGCTGCATGGTGCGGCCGACGATGCTGCCGCTCAGCGGACCGCTGTCCACGCCGAAGCTCAGGGCCTTCTGGTCGAGCGCGTTGACGCCCAGCAGGTTGCCCGGGAGCAGGTGCACCCGACCCACGCTGGCGCCCACGTCGATGCCGCTCTTGCCGTCCAGCGCGAGGCGGCCATGCGCATTGAGCTGGGTGCTGCTGTCGAAACCGGCCAGGCCGTTCACGCCGGGCGTGGCGCCGGGCAGCAGGCGCGGCAGGTTCGCATTGCCCGGCACGGTATCCGTGCCCAGGCTCAGGCCGACGCTGTAGCGGCCCGAACTGTAGGTGGCGCCCACTTCGCTGCCGATGACGCGCGGCGACTGGTTGTTCGCCCAGTCATGCTCGCTGACGCCCACGTGGGCCTGCACGTTCGGGCCCAGGCCGTACTGGACGTCCGAGGACTGCACGGTGGCCGCGTCGAGCGCGCGGAACTGGAGGGGGGCATCGGCGCGCTGCGCGGCCGCCAGCGTCTCGCTGCGGCTCTGCACGGCCATCCACTGACCGTTGGCGCCGCGCCAGAGCGGCACGGAGCTCGTATTGGCCGCGTCCGGGCCCTGCGCAATCAAGCGGTTACCCACGGTGTCGCGCCAGTCATTGGCCGCAGTCTGCCCTGCCGCGACAAGCGGCACGAACAGCAATGGCAATGACAAGATCAAACGACGCATGTACGCGATAACTCCCGCGGCACCAGGGTTTTGGGCTGGTAGTCGCCCCCTCCCAGAGACGATCACGCCCTAACGATACCACGTTTTACTTTTTACTAACACCCAAATATCGGCTTTGTGATCGGGGCCACTTATCGGTCGGATCACGTTTTTTTGACATCTTGGGGCATCATTGGTTCCTTTCCACCTGGGGGCCGGCGACAAAGCTGAATGGAGGCGCTATATAGTCGCTTCTGTCGACTACGCGCGGACCTGCCTGCGACTGATGACTTCGGCCCCGACCAGCAAAACGCCCATGCCATGGCCGGCAGAAAACGGTGTCGCCGCCATGCACGCCGCCGTGGAACGCCTGTTCCGCGCGGCGGATGCTGCCAGCGTGCTGGAGATCTGCGAGGCCATGCTCGGCGAACTGGGCGTGCAGGGGCGCCTGCACTGGCGCCTGCTGGGTGACCCGGTCCAGCTCGACAAGGACGTGATCCAGCTGGATCTTGCGGAGGACCCCCAGGCCCTGCGTTCGCTGGTACTGGAGCTGCCGTCCAGCGCCTCCTACGAAGCCCAGCGCGACCACATGGCATGGATCGGGCGCCTGGCGGCGACGCGCCTGCGCCAGCTGGCCGAAACTTCCCGCCTGTACGAGGCCATCTCGCGCCTGGCGCTGGCCGAACGGCTGCAGCGCGCGCTTTACGCCATCGCCGACCAGGCGGGCGCCGAGCACAACATGACCGAGATGATGCACTCGCTGCACGCCATCCTCGGCAGCCTGATGTACGCGGAGAATTTCTACATCGCGTTGTACGACCCCGCCACCGACACGGTGCGCTTCCCGTACTACGTGGACACCATGGACAAGGAGCCGCCCTCGCCGGACGAGACGGTGCCGTTGCAGGAGATGCGCCACAGCCTGACCTGGAACCTGCTGCAGTGCGGCCAGGCGGTGATGGGCTCGTTCTCCGAACTGGCCGAACAGTTCAAGGGACGCTTCATCCAGGTCGGCCCCGTCTGCGAACACTGGCTGGGCGTGCCCTTGCTGCGCGACGGCCGCGTGGTGGGCGGCATCGTGATGCAGAGCTATCGCGAGGACACCCACTACACCCAGCACGATCGCGAACTGCTCAGCTACGTGGCCAAGCACGTGCAGACCGCGCTGGAGCGCCGCGAAGCACACGAGGAACTGGAGCGCCGCGTCTCCAGCCGCACCGCCGCGCTGCGCGAGGCGAACCGCGTGCTGCGCCAGCAGGTGCTGCAGCGCCAGCGCGGGGAACGGCTGCAGGCGGCGCTGTTCCGCATTGCCGAACTGGCGAACGCCTCCGAAAGCCTGGACAACTTCTACGCCGCCGTCCACCGCGTGATCGGCGGCCTGCTGTATGCGCGCAACTTCTACATCGCGCTGCTGGACGAAGAGCAGAAGACGCTCAGCTTCCCCTACTCCGTGGACGAGTTCGACACCGTGCGCCTCCCGCGCGCCCACGGCCGCGGCGTCACCGAGTACGTGCTGCGCCATGGCAAGCCGCTGCTGGCCAATCCCGAGGAATTCGAACGGCTGGAGCACGAAGGCGAGGTCACCCACCGCGGTTCGCGTTCGGTGTGCTGGCTGGGCGTGCCGCTGATCTGGGGCGACCGCGCCATGGGCGTGCTCGCCGTGCAGAGCTACTCGCCGGAACACACCTACGACGTGCGCGACCAGGAGCTGCTCACCTTCGTGGGCTACCACGTCGCCAACGCGCTGCAGCGCAAGCACACCACCGAATCGCTGAAGCAGGCCTACGCCAGCCTGGAGCGCCGCGTCACCGAACGCACGCGCGCGCTGGCGCTGGCCAACCGCGACCTGCGCGAGCAGATCGCCGAGCGCGAGCGTGTCGAGCGCCGCCTCAAGTACGAAACCCTGCACGACTCGCTGACCGGCCTGCCCAACCGCACGCTGCTGCTGCAACGCCTGGAACAGGCGCTGCAGCGCTATCACGGCGACGCGCAGGAACTGTTCGCCGTGCTCTTCATCGACCTCGACCGCTTCAAGGTGATCAACGATTCGGTGGGCCACCTGGTCGGCGATGACCTGCTGTTCCAGGTGGGCGGGCGCATCCGCGCCTGCCTGAAGACCCGCGACGTGGTGGCGCGCCTGGGCGGCGACGAATTCGCCGTGCTGGCCGAGGGCATCACCGACCCGAAGATGGCGCTACTGATCGCCGAACGCATCATCGACGAACTGCAGGCGCCGTTCCGGCTGGGCGCGAAGGAAATCTTCACCTCGGCCTCGATCGGCATCGCCCTGCCCAGCCCGCATTACCAACGCCCGGAAGAACTGCTGCGCGACGCGGACGCCGCGATGTACCGCGCCAAGGACGAAGGTCGCCACCGTGCCGCGGTGTTCGACGATCGCCTGCGCCGCGAGGCGCTGTCGCTGCTGGAAATGGAAGGCGACCTGCGCCGCGCGCTCAGCCGCAACGAGTTCGTGCCGTTCTACCAGCCCATCGTGGCGCTGCAGAGCGGGCGCACCGTGGGCTACGAGGCGCTGCTGCGCTGGCGCCACCCCGATCGCGGCCTGCTCACCCCGGCCGACTTCCTCGCCGTGGCGGAGGAAAGCGGTTGCGCCGAGAGCATCGACTGGCAGATCTTCGACCAGGTCTGCGCGCAGGCCGAGGCCCTGGCGGGGCCGGACGGCTTCGTCAGCATCAACGTGTCCGGCCGCCACTTCCGCTCCACCGACCTGGATCGCCAGCTGCTGGACATGATCCAGGCGCACGGCCTGCCGCCGCGTTGCCTGCGCATCGAGGTCACCGAACGCGCGCTGCTCGAGAACGCGATGCAGGTGAAGCGCATGCTGGACAACCTGCGCTCGCACGGTGTCAGCATCGCGCTGGACGACTTCGGCACCGGCTACTCGTCGTTGAGCTACCTGCACCAGTACCCGATCGAGACGCTGAAGATCGACCGCTCCTTCATCGTGGAGCTGCCGCGCGAAGGCGGCCATGGCACCGCCGTGGTGCGCGCGATCCAGGCCCTGGCCAACTCGCTGCAGATGCAGGTCATCGCCGAGGGCATCGAGGACGAGGAGCAGCGCCAGGCCCTGTTGCGCATCGGCTGCCGCTATGGACAGGGTTTCCTGTTCGCCACGCCGAAGATGGCCGAGGTGTGGCTGCAGCGCGAGCATCACTTCGCCCTGCCCTAGCACGCACCTTCGGGCAGGTGAAGAAAAACGGGCCCGCTGAGGGCCCGTTTTGCGTTGCGCGATGGCACGTTCACTGCGCCGTCGTGGGCGCGTTCGCCTGGGGACTCGTGCTCAGCAGATGCTCGGCATCGATCCGGTCGAAGGTGTAGCGCTGCGCGCAGAACTCGCAGATCACCTCGATCTCGCCTTCGCGCGCCTCCAGGGCCGCCTCCACTTCGTCGCGACCCAGCGAGCGCAGCACGGCTTCCACGCGCTCGCGCGTGCAGCTGCAGCCGAAGGCGAGCGGGCGCGGCTCGAACAGCCTCACCGATTCCTCGTGATACAGGCGGTACAGCAGTTGCTCGGGCGCCGTGGACAGCAGCTCCTCCTCGCCCAGGGTGGCGGTGAGGTGCTGGATGCGCGTCCACGCATCTTCGTCCTGCACGGCATCGATGCCGCCCTCGTCGGGCAGCTTCTGCAGCATCAGGCCGACCGCGGTGTCGCCATTGGCCGCCAGCACGATGCGCGCGGGCAGCTGCTCGGACTGGCTGAAGTAGTTCTCCAGCGCCGAGGCCAGTTCCGGATGCTGCAGGTCCACCAGGCCCTGGTAGCGCTGGCCCCGCTCGGCATGGCCAATGGTGATCGCCATGATCGCCTTGGGCAGCTCCGCCAGGTTCAGCGACTCGGGCAGCGGGTCGGACCAGCGCGCCAGGCCGCGCAGGCGCCCCTGGTCGGTGCACTCGGCAAACAGCAGGCGCAGCGGGCCGGCGCTCTTCAGCTCCACCGAGAGCGCGCCCTCCAGCTTGATGTTGCCGGTCAGCAGCGCACTGGCGGCGAGCGTCTGGCCCAGCATGGAGCGCAGCGCGGCGGGATAGGCGGAACGACCGGCAACTTCGCGCCAGGCCGCGCCGAGACGCACCAGCACGCCACGCACGCCGGCGCGCTCGAGCATGAATCGATGCAACACATCTTCGACTAGCACGGTTTCCACAACGCGGGACCTCTCAAGGGCAATCACCCTACATGGGGGTGTTTTCCGCCGGGCTCAACACACCGGGGCGGCAAGGGGGAATGGGCCCTTATACTGCCGCCAACCTTGTCCACGCGCCGCCATGACCCCACGACGCCCGCTGTTCGCCCGCCTGCTCCGCCTGCTTGCCCTGCTCGTGCTGTCCTGGCTGGCCCTGAGCTGGCTGATGGTGCTGGTGCTGCGTTTCGTGCCGCCGTGGACGTCCGCCGTGATGATGGAGCGCCGGCTCGACGCCGCACTGCAGGGCGACAGGGACTTCCAGCTGCGGCAGCGCTGGGTGCCATGGAACCAGGTATCGCCCTATGTCCCCCTGGCCATGGTGGCCGGCGAGGACCAGAAGTTTCCGTTCCACCACGGTTTCGACTTCGACTCCATCCAGGACGCGATGGACGCCGCCGACGAGGGACGGCGCCTGCGCGGCGCCAGCACGATCAGCCAGCAGACGGCGAAGAACCTGTTCCTGTGGAACGGGCGCAGCTTCGTGCGCAAGGGCCTGGAAGCCTATTTCACCGTGCTGATCGAGCTGACCTGGCCCAAGCAGCGCATCCTCGAGGTGTACATGAACATCGCCGAGCTCGGCGACGGCATCTACGGCGTAGGCGCCGCCAGCGACGCCTTCTTCCGCATGCCGCCCGCGCGGCTGGGCCCGGCGCAGGCCGCGCGCCTCGCCGCCGTGCTGCCCAGTCCGCGGCGTTTTCATGCCGACCGACCCAGCGCCTACGTGCAGGCTCGCGCCAACTGGATCCAGCAGCAGATGGCGCAGCTGGGCGGCCCCGCTTACCTGCAGTCGCGACAGCCCGCGCGCGAGACCCGGCGACGCTGATGCTCGCCGCGGGGCGGGCGGTGCACTAGCATGCGGCGACTTCCCGGGGAATCGCCGCAGCGACCATGTCACGCCTCACCATCGTCGTGCCCGCCTACAACGAAGCCGCCGTGCTGGAAGCCTTCCACGCACGCTTGAGCCGCGTGCTCAACGGACTGCCCATGGAATGCAGCGTGCTGTACGTCGATGACGGCAGCCGCGACGACACCTGGTCCCTGATCGAGGACCTGACCGCGCGCGACGAGCGCACCGGCGCCCTCAAGCTCTCGCGCAACTTCGGCAAGGAGGCCGCCCTGACCGCCGGCCTGGACCACGTCGACGCCGACGCCGCCGTGGTGATCGACGCCGACCTGCAGGATCCGCCCGAGCTGATCCCCTCGCTGGTGGAGCGCTGGCACGAGGGCTACGACGTGGTCTACGCCACGCGCACCGCGCGCGAGGGCGAGACCGCGTTCAAGCGCCTCACGGCCTCGCTCTTCTACCGCAGCATGGAGCGACTGTCCGACACCAGCGTGCCGCGCGACACCGGCGACTTCCGCCTGCTCTCGCGCCGCGCGCTCGACGCGCTGCGCCAGCTGCGCGAGCGGCAGCGCTTCATGAAAGGCCTGTTCACCTGGATCGGCTACCGCCAGACCGCGGTGTACTACCTGCGCGAACCGCGCCAGGCCGGCCGCACCAAATGGAACTACTGGCGCCTGACCCAGCTGGCCATCGAAGGCATCACTTCGTTCTCCACCGCGCCGCTGCGCCTGGCGACCTGGATCGGCATGCTCTCGTCGATGCTGGCCTTCCTGTATGGCGTGTGGGTGTTCGGCAAGGCCATGGTGTATGGCGATCCGGTAAAGGGCTACCCGTCGCTGATGGTGGCCATCCTGTTCCTGGGCGGCCTGCAGCTGCTGGCCCTGGGCGTGATCGGCGAGTACCTCGGCCGCAACTATGCGGAGAGCAAGCAGCGCCCGCTGTACTTCATCGAGGAGCGGCGCGCGCCCCGGGCGAAGGCCCACGGCCCCCTCTAGCGCCACGCTTCACATCCCCCCAACACCACGCCGGCGAGGCGGCGCTAGACTCCTCCCAAGCGGCCTGTCCGCGGCCGCCTGGGAGGTTCAAGCATGCGCCAGGTCAAGCATTTGCTGGAAGGCAAGGGCACCGACATCTTCAGCATCGCACCGGACGCGCCCGTACTCGAAGCGATCAAGCACATGGCCGAGCGCCGCGTCGGCGCCCTGCTGGTGATGCACGGCGAACGACTGGTAGGCATCGTTTCCGAGCGCGACTATGCGCGCAAGGTGATCCTTCAGGGCCGCTCCTCCGCCCAGACCGCAGTCTCCGAGATCATGAGCAGCCCGGCCTTGACGGTCGGGCCGGATACCGACGTGTTCGACTGCATGCGCCTGTGCACCGACAGCCGCATCCGCCACCTGCCGGTGGTCGCGGACGGTCGCGTGGTCGGCGTCATCTCGATCGGCGACCTGGTGAAGGAAGTGATCGACGCGCAGGCCGAACAGATCGAGCAGTTGCAGCGCTACATCACCAGCTGACGCTTCGGCACGCGCCGGAGCTCAGGCTTCGGCGGCGTCGGCCCTGCCGGCGCGAGCCGGTTCGACCGGCTGCTCGGGCAGCAGGTCGGGCGAACGCCCCGCACGCGCGGCCACCCAGGTGGCCAGCGCGGAAATGCCGGCGCCGATGCCGGCCATCCCCGTGACCGCCATGCCCAGCGAGCCCAGCAGGCTGACGCCGCTGGTGACGATCACGTCCCCGAAACGCCAGATCGTCGTCTCCACGAAGTTCTTGCCCTTATAGCGGGTCTCGCGGGGAACGCGGGTATACAGCGCGTCGGACGCCGGCTTGGTCATGCCATAGGCGAAACCCCGCGTGCCCACCATCATCACGGCGAGCATGGGCAGGGCCAGGCCGAACACGCTGACGTTGCCGATGCCCAGCACGACCACCAGCAGCAGCAGCGCGAGGTTGACCAGGGCGGGCACCACGAGGCCCCAGCCGGCCCCCTTGCGCACCAGCAGCCAGCGCGTGAAGGTGAGTTGCAGTACCGCGCCCAGGATGTTGGTGGCCCAGTCGAGGTTGTAATAGAAGTTGGTCCTGGCGATCCGGTCCGGGTAATGGGCGTTGGTGTAGTCCGCCATCAATGCGTAGGCCAGCGTTCCGATGCCGTCGCCCAGCACCATCAACACGGCCATGTAGCGCAGGAACGGCCGCGTCCACAGCTCCTTGATGCCCGCCCACAGGGAGCCGCCGACCGCTTCGTCATGCGCGCCCGGCGAGCACTGGTCGTGGCGCGTGGACAAGGTGAGCAGCACGACCAGCGCGGCGAGCAGGGCCACGGCCGACACCACCAGCAAGGCCGGCACGCCGATCATGCCGACCAGCACCTTGCCCAGCCCGGGGCCGCAGACGGCGCCGGCCATGCCGCCCAGCGCGATGGTGGGAAAGACCCGCCTGGCCTGCACGCTCTGGAAGATGTCTGCCATCAGGCTCCAGAACAGCGAGACCACGAACAGGTTGAACACGCTCACCCAGACAAAGAACACCGAGCCCAGCTGGCGCGCGCCGATGCGGTCCTGCAGGACGAAGGCCGGCACGAACGCGACAAGGCAGACGATGAAGAAACTGTAGCTCCACCCGAGCAGGCGCTTGCGCGGAAAGCGCGCCACCATGGCACCGAAGACGGGGGTGAGCAGCAGCATCACCACGAACGTGATGCTGTAGAACAACGGCAGCTCCTTGGAGCCGACGGCACCACTGAGCTGTTCGCGTACGGGCCGGACGATGTAGTACGCCATCATCACGAAGAAAAAGGCCACGGTCGAAAGCATCGACGCAAGGCCTTCGTTCGCTGCGGCAGGTCGGGTGGTATTCACCGGCGTTTCCAGCGGGGGGCCGTATCAGACTAGCATGCGGTCGTGACAGTCATGGACAGGGGCCAAGGTGACGTACGACTACATCATCGTGGGTGCGGGTTCGGCGGGCTGCGTGCTGGCCCATCGCCTGAGCGCGCACCACGGCAAGCGCGTATTGCTGCTCGAGGCCGGTCCCAGCGATTGGCATCCGCTGATCCACATGCCCGCAGGCATCGCCCGGCTGGCCAGCAATCGCCACTTCAACTGGAACTATCGCACCGAGCCCGAAGCCGAGCTGCAGGACCGCAGGCTGTGGTGGCCGCGCGGCAAGACACTCGGCGGATCCAGCGCCATCAACGCGATGATCTACATGCGCGGCGTGCCGGGCGACTACGAGCGCTGGGCGCAGGCCACCGGCGATGCCCGCTGGTCGTGGGAACAGGTGCTGCCCTGGTTCATCCGCAGCGAGGACAACATGCGTGGCGCCAGCGCGCTGCATGGTGCCGGTGGTCCGCTCGGGGTGAGCGACCTGCGCCATCACAACGAACTGTCGGATGCCTTCGTCGATGCCGGCGTCACCGCCGGCTATCCGCGCAACCCCGATTTCAACGGTTCGCGCCAGGAAGGATTCGGCCTCTATCAGGTCACCCAGCGCGACGGCCGGCGCTGCTCGACCGCCGTGGCCTACCTGCAGCCCGCGCGGCAGCGATCCAATCTCGAGGTGCGTACGAAGGCTGCGGTCGCCCGCGTGGTGATCCGCAACGGTCGTGCGGTGGGTGTGCAGCTGCAGGGGGACGGGACCGTGCTGGAAGCCGGCGAGATCCTGCTCGCCGGGGGCGCCATCAACACGCCGCAGCTGCTGATGCTGTCCGGCATCGGCCCGGCGGATCACCTGCGCGAGCACGGCATTGCAGTGCAGGCCGACCTGCCCGAGGTGGGAGGCAACCTGCAGGATCACCTCGACATCTGCACGCTCGACGGCAGCACGCGGAAAGTCTCCTACGATCATCTCAACGAACTGGCCGCCGGCTGGCGGTTCCTGCGCCACCGGGACGGCCCCGGCAGTTCCAACGTGGCGGAGGCCGGCGGCTTCGTGCGCAGCCGGCTGGCCACCGACGAGCGCTGCGACCTGCAGTTCCATTTCGTGCCGGCACAACTGGACGATCACGGTCGCCATCGCCTGCCCGGCTACGGCTATACGGTGCATGCCTGCTACCTGCACCCGCGCAGCCGCGGGCGACTCAGGCTGCGCTCGACCGATCCGGCCCAGCCGATCGCGATCCACGCCAACTACCTGGGCGATGCCGAGGGGCACGACCTGCAGCGCATGGTCGAAGCCGCGCGCCTCTCGCGCGAGATCCTCGCGCAGCCCTCTTTCGACGCCTACCGCGGCGCCCCGGTCTTCCCCGAGCGCGCCCTGCATACCGACGCCGAGTACATCGACTTCATCCGCCGCAAGGCGGAAACCATCTACCACCCGGCCGGCACCTGCCGCATGGGCAGCGACCCGGGCGCACCGGTCGACAGCGAGCTGCGCGTGCGCGGCATCGAGGGCCTGCGCGTGGTCGATGCCTCGGCGATGCCCAGCCTGCCCAGCGGCAACACCAACGCCCCCGTGATCATGATGGCCGAGCGGGCCAGCGCGCTCGTGCTGGACGCAGCCCCGGCCGGGATCACGCCGTCTTAATGTCAGGCCGCCCGACCCCCGCGACAGGGACTTTTCAGGGTTTCGTGCGGTACTCTCGGCCAGCGTCATGGAAGGATCCGGCTCGCAATCCGCAGGCCCGGCATCACCCGGTGCCGACTCCGTTCCATCGGTGCCCGACGGGCACCGCCAACGTTCAGGCAACATGACGTTTCGAACGATTTCACTCGTCGTCGTCGCGGCACTGGGACTCTCCGTCATCCCGCCGCACGCGCGCGCCGCCACGCCGCCCGCGGACTCCACTGCTACCAGCGCGCAGGCACTGCCTCCGGATCGCCTCAAGGACACGCTGGGCGCCTACCAGCAATGGCTGGATCGGCTGGACCAGCGCAACGAAGTGGCCGGGCTCGCCACCGCCGTCGTGGTGGACAACAAGGTGGTGTTCGAAGACACCATCGGCTACGCCAATGCGAGCACGCGCGAACCGATCACGCCGGAGACCGTGTTCCGCCTGGCGTCCCTGTCCAAGGCCTTTGCCACCGCGCTGACCGGCGTGCTGGTGGACGACGGCAAGCTGAGCTGGGACACCAAGCTCACGGCCGTGCTGCCGTTCTTCCACCTCAAGAGGGACGGCGCCGCCGAGCAGGCCACCGTCCGCGACATCCTCGGCCAGCGGCTGGGCCTGCCGAAGAACACCTACGACAACATGCTCGAGGAGAACATCCCGTACGAGGAACTGGCGCGCAAGCTCGACGAGGTCACGCTGACCTGCGACGTGGGCCAGTGCTACGGCTACCAGAACATCGCCTTCAGCCTGATCGGCGACATCGTCTATGCCCAGACCGGGGACTTCTTCAGCCGGCAGGTCGACAAGCGCATCTTCTTCCCGCTGGGCATGAAGACGGCCAGCTATGGTCGCGAAGGCCTGGAGGACAGCAAGAGCTGGGCGCGGCCGCACCGGCAGACCAGCAATGGCTGGATCCCGTTCGAACCCAAGGAAGCCTATTACCGCGTCGCGCCGGCGGCGGGCGTCAACGCCAGCCTGCGCGACATGGAGCAGTGGCTCATCGCGCAGATGGGGGGCCGCCCCGACGTGCTGCCGGCCAGGCTGCTGGCCACGCTGCACACGCCGGAGGTGGCGACGCCGGTGGAGCTGCGCTCCTCGCCATGGCGACGCGCACGGCTTTCCGATGCGTCCTACGCCCTGGGCTGGCGCGTGTTCGACTACGAGGGCGAGACGCTGGTGTTCCATGCCGGCGCGGTCGAAGGCTACCGCACCATGATCGGCTTCTTCCCCAAGTACCGGGTCGGCGTGGTGATGATGTGGAACTCGTCCGGCCCGACGCCCGCCGGGCTGATGCCGATGGTGTTCGACAACCTGCTCGGCCTGCCGCACATCGACTGGGCAGGCATCGAGGGCGACGCGCCGAAGGGTGCAGCCAGCGCGAAGGGCAAGACGCGCAGCAAGGGCCGCACCGCCACCGGCGACCACGCCGCCAAGCGCGACCTCTCCGGAAACTGAAAAGGCGCCGCGTGTTTCCACGCGACGCCTCCTGGTTCCGGCCCTGGCCACGCCATGGCGTGGCCGGGTGAGCGTCAGTTGAGCTTGAACACGATGCGGCGCCTGTCCTGGGCCGCGACCGGCGTACCGTTCTGCGTGGCCGGCTGGTACTTCCAGCGGCTCACCGCTTCGACGGCGGCGCGGTCGAACACGTGGCGCGGCTCGGCATCCAGGACCTTCACGTCGTCCACGTTGCCTTCCGGCGTGATGGTGAAGCTCACCTCCACCCAGCCTTCCTGGTTGGCGCGCACCGCCGTGGTCGGGTAGCGCGGGTTGACGTTGCGCAACAGGACCGGACCATGCGTGCCGCCGGCCGCGCCATCGCTGGCCGCCGCGGCCGTGGTGCTCGCCGACTGCTGCTGGCGCGACGAATCGGCCTGCTGCTGCTGCGCCAGGCGGGCCTGCGCCGCGCGCTGCTGCTGTTCGGCCACCGACCGCTGCTGAGCCTCGGCCGCCTGGCGATCCGCATCGGCCTTGTCCGTCGCCGCCTTCTGCGCCGCCAGCTGGGCTGCCTTTTCCTTGTCCGACGCCTGCTGCTGTTCGCGATCCTGCAGCTTGCGCTGGGCGTCGAGCTTGGAGCGGAGGATGGTCAGGGTGTAGTTCGCCGGGTCGGCCTTCGCCAACAGGTCGATCTGGCGCTGCGCGTCGTTGAAGTCACGCTGGTTGATCGACTGCTCGGCCACGCTCGCGCCGACCGGGAAGGTCTCGCGGAGCGCGTCGGCGGCCACCTGGTTGCCCGGCTGCTTCTCCAGCACCTTGAGATAGAACTCGAAGGCGTTGTTGCCGGCGGGTGCCAGCAGGCGCTGTTCGTTCACCGCCTTGCGGGCTTCGGACAACAGCTGGTTGATGCTCATCGCCGCCACGTTGGCCGGCGGCGGCGGCGTGGCAGCCGCACCCTGCTGGACCGGCGTCGACGGATGGGAACCGGCTTCGGAGTCGACCAGGTCCTGGTGCGGCTTGATGATGAGGAACCACGACGCTGCCGCAAGCACGGCGACGACAGCAACAATGGCAATGGCAGCGGGCCGAATGGCCCCGCGCGCACGGTGGCGCGCTTGACGTGTGAATCGGGTATCCATGATCTCTCACCGAGTGGCATCAGATACCCGCGCTTTTTCCCCCTGTGAATCCAGGAGCGGCGAACCTCCCCAGCTCGCCGCGGCGCGGATGTACGAAAGGTAACCGCAATGCAGCACTACGGCAAATCGCGCGTAGCTTCGCGGCCGATACGCACACTTTCAGCAGTCGTCGCCTGCTCGCATGCCGGCCGTGGAACCGACCCCGGGGCGCGCTAGGAATTTTTCGTACCCCGGAAACGAAGCGTCCCGGCATGGGCCGGGACGAATCGCTCTTTCGAAGGACTCCCCCCGCGCTGGGCACCGCGGGGAGAAAAGTCGGTGTTGCCTATTATTGGTGAAGCTTACTTCTTAGCAGCCTTCGGGGCCTTGGCGGCCTTGGCGGCCTTGGGGGCCTTGGCAGCCTTGGTGGCCTTGACCACCTTGGCAGCAGCGGCCTTCTTCACGGTGCGCTTGGCGGCCTTCTTCACGGCCTTCTTCGCAACCTTCTTGGTCGCGACCTTCTTCACGGCAGCCTTCTTGGCGGCAGCCGGGCGCTTCTTAGCAACAGCCTTCTTGGCGACCTTCTTGGCAGCCTTCTTGGCGGCCGGCTTGCGGGCGACCGGCTTCTTGGCGGCAGCCTTCTTCACAGCGGTCTTCTTGCTCGCCTTCTTGGCGGCGGGTTTCTTTGCGGCTTTCTTGGCAGTGGCCATAGTTCGTCTCAGCTCCTCATCAGTTGGCAGTGGTTGCCCAGTAAAAGCATGCAGGAACGCCTCCACAAGCAAATCGCTATTGGTGGCGTGCCGAAGATTGTTTACCTGACGCCGGGTGCGTTCGTCAGATAGGGGCCTCAACACGTGCAATGGAATCGACACCGTGATCTTGCGTACTGCGCCGGCTTTTTCTCCATGCTCGATATAAGGTTTGATGAATTTCGATGTTGCCATGGCACCCGTTCTCCGTGTTCCGATGCGAAAGCTATTCCTGAAGATTTCAGCTGTCAATTGATTTTAAACACGAAATCAATCCGTTTCACCCACCCCCAGGAGGGTCCAAACCCCCGCCGGGCAAGGCCTGAGGGGGGTCTTGATGCATTTTTGATCAGACGTCCATACCGCTAAACCAAAACATGCATCGATTATCTCAAAATGCATAAAACCGCTTAAAACAAGGCATATAAGCGAATTAGGGCTAATGGCCCGCAATCGCCTGTCTCATTCATCCCTGCGCTGCTGTCTCAGCCGGGACGCGCCTCTCCGGCACCCGTTCTGGATGAACGAAACTCGACTGAAAATAATCTTCGGCCGGAGGGGACGAAATGCCGCCCCGACCCCGCCGACCGATGCCCGGGGTCGCCGAACGGCCGGTACCAAGGTTCACCCGTCCCCCGATCGTCCGCCCTCGCCTTGGACATCTATCGGCATGGACGGCGAGATGCGCCGCGCCGGTTTTTCGATATCGCCGGCCGTTGAAAGAGCGCCTCGTCGAACGCGATGCGCGGCAACCCGATCCCCAAAAAGACGCCGGCCGCTTGAGGCGGCCGGCGTCGGGCGAAGCATCGAACGCTGGGATCAGTGATCTTCGTTTTCGATCAGTTCCGCGTAGGCGTCGGCATCGAGCAGCTCACCCAGTTCGCCGCGGTCGCTGGCGCGGACGAGGAAGATCCAGCCATCGCCGAAGGCGTCTTCGTTGATGGTTTCCGGCTTGTCGTTGAGGCCTTCGTTGACCGCCACGATCTCGCCGGACACCGGGCTGTAGATGTCCGAGGCGGCCTTGACCGACTCGACCACGGCCACGCCCTGGCCGGCCTTCACGGCAGCACCGATCTCGGGCAGCTCCACGTACACCAGGTCGCCCAGCTGGCCCTGCGCATGGTCGGAAATGCCCACGCGGACCAGGCCGTCGTCTTCGACGCGAGCCCATTCGTGGGACTTGAGGAACTTCAGATCGCCGGGAATCTCGCTCATGATCGGATCCAGTCGTTGATATCGGGTGGTGGGTGAAGCGGCAATTCTAGCCGCTTCGCCTGCTGGGCAACATGGGATGCATGCCGCCGTGGAGTTTGTGCGGGGTCAGACGCCCTCGCAGGGCTTGCCGTCGCGGACGAAGGGGTACTTCACCACGCGCACCGGCACTTCGCGGCCGCGGATGTCCACGCGCACCTCGCCCGGCTCGCCGGCCGGAATGCGCGCGAAGGCGACGGCCTTGTTGAGCGTGGGCGCGAAGCTGCCGGAGAGGATTTCACCGTTGCCGTTGGCGGTGAGCACGGTCTGGCCGTGGCGCAGCACGCCCTTCTCGTCCAGCACCAGGCCGACCATCACGCGCTTCACGCCGGCCGCCTTCTGCGCCTCCAGCGCCTTGCGGCCGATGAAGTCGCGGCCTTCGTCCAGCGCGATGGTCCAGCCGAGGTTGGCCTCCCACGGCGACACGTCGTCGTCCATGTCCTGACCGTAGAGGTTCATGCCGGCCTCCAGGCGCAGCGTGTCGCGTGCGCCCAGTCCGGCCGGCGCGACGCCGGCGGCGACCAGCGCCTGCCACAGGGCCACGGCGTGTTCCTGCGGCACGACGATCTCGAAGCCGTCCTCGCCGGTGTAGCCGGTGCGCGCCACGAACAGCGGCATGCCGTGCGGCCCCTGCGCGGCGGCCGCGGCGAACTTGCCGAGCTTGCCGATGCGCTCATGGTCGACTTCCGCCAGCAGGCCGATCACCTTGGCGCGGGCGTTGGGGCCCTGCACGGCGATCATGGCGAAGTCGGGACGCTCCTTGACCTGCACGTCGAAGGCCTTGGCGTGCTGCTCGATCCACGCCAGGTCCTTCGCGCGGGTGGCCGCGTTCACGACCAGGCGGAAGAACTCCTCGCCCAGGAAATAGACGATCAGGTCGTCCACCACGCCGCCCTGCTCGTTGAGCATGCAGGTATAGAGGGCCTTGCCCTGCACCTTGAGCTTGTCGACGCTGTTGGCCACCAGGTGGCGCAGGAACTCGCGCGTGCGCGGGCCATGCAGGTCGACCACCGTCATGTGGGACACGTCGAACATGCCGGCGTCGCGCCGCACGACGTGATGTTCCTCGATCTGCGAGCCGTAGTTGATCGGCATGTCCCAACCGCCGAAATCGACCATGCGCGCACCCAGCGCGCGGTGGGTGTCATTGAGTACGGTCTTCTCGGTCATCGCAGTCGTGCTCTGGGGAAAGCGACATTATCGCCGGGCACGCGGATACATTCCAAGCCGCGCGCGACGCGATGCGCCGTGCGCCGGCGTATCGCCGGCGTCGTGCGGCGCAACATGCAGTGCACGCCCGCGGCTGCTCCGCCTCGCCAGGTCGTCATCCTGGCGAAAGCCGGAAGGTCATCGTCGACGTGCCGGTTCGCGCGGCGCATTCACCCGGGCGATGACATGCCCTGCCCACCCAGCAACTGCTCCACCACCTGCTCCGCCAGCTGCTCCGGTCGCAGGCCCGCGGTGCGCAGGTGCAACTCGGCCTGCTCCGGCGCCTCGTAGGGCGAATCGATGCCGGTGAAGTTGATGATCTCGCCGGCACGAGCCTTGCGGTACAGCCCCTTGGGATCGCGCCGTTCGCATTCTTCCAGGGTGGTGTCGACGAACACCTCGATGAACTCCCCCTCGTCGAAGCGACCGCGGGCGAAGCGACGCTCGCTCTGGAATGGCGAGATCACGCAGACCAGCACGATCAGGCCGGCGTCGACCATCAGGTGCGCCACCTCGGCGACGCGGCGCACGTTCTCCACGCGCGCCTCGGCCGTGAAGCCAAGGTCCTTGTTCAGGCCGTGGCGCAGGTTGTCGCCGTCCAGCATGTACGTGTGGTAGCCCAGCGCATGCAGGCGGCGCTCGACCAGGTTGGCGATGGTGGACTTGCCCGCGCCGGACAGGCCGGTGAACCACAGGCAGCGAGCCTGCTGGCCCTTGCTGAGGCTGCGCGCATGCTTGTCCAGGTCGGT
>JACXTT010000501.1_pt1 | contig 66383 bp, 73 predicted proteins | sample 9270951 | NCBI WGS metagenome assembly JACXTT01 (sample SAMN15532306, study PRJNA645909) | rock metagenome | isolation source: weathered quartz diorite | place: Puerto Rico | collected 2017-06-21 | reverse complement strand
GATACCAGCTCCCGTTTGAGTCGACGGATAATCGATTCGTTTTTTTCTCTTTCATCGCTTCTCCTTACCTCCAACGCCACTTTTCTGCTATATGCCCCTTAACTTCATGCCATTGCCCTAAAAGGGCGAGGGAATCCCCTCTCCTCTCTGAGGAGAGGGCCAGGGTGAGGAGTTTTAGATGAAATTCTACTCCCTTGCCAACAATAAATCCGGCCGCACCACACTATTGCCAAACGCCAGCGCGTTGATCGTCGCTTTTGACACCATCACCGCGTTGGGATTCTTGTTTGCCAGGCTCTCGGCTAGAGCGCGGACCGTAGGCAGTAACTCTTCTTTCTTTACCACTTGGTTGACCATCCCTAACGGCAACAGTTCAGCAGCCTTATAGCGACGGCAGCCGATAATAATTTCCTTCGCTACCATCGGACCAACATGTGCAACCACGAGCGCGGTAGAAGCTGGGCTAAGCGGCACTCCAAGATCGACTTCCGGAAACCAAAATTCCGCCTCTTCCACGGCGATGCGCAAGTCGCAGCCCAGTGCGAGCGTCCATCCACCGCCGGCTGCGTAACCATTCACCGCCGCAATCGTTACCTGCTCAAGATTGACCAACACATCAATCACGCGTCCGATCAGACGAGCTCGCCGTTTCCCTAGGGGTGCAAAAATACGCTGGCGTTCTTCTTTATCCGTTATGCCTTTGACCTGTGACAAGTCGGCCCCAGCGGAGAAGGTGTTTCCTGTTCCTGTGAAAACCAGGACTCGCACATCTTTATCGTCACGCACTTGATGGAGCAGGTCTTCGAGTTCTAAGACAATTTCTTCATTGAGGGGATTGCGTTTTTCCGGGCGATTAAATGTGAGCGTTGCGATCCGCCCTTCTTTTTCGAGGATAAAATGGTTTGGCATAAAGGCCTCCTCTCCCACTCGGCGCGCCTAGTCTATCGGGAGAAGCTTCACTCTGGCAAGGCGTGCCAGCTTATGGCTCGTTCGCTCCGCTCGTTCTATGGCGTATGGCTCGTTCGTTATGCTCACTTCACGGCAAGACGCTTTTTGTCATCTGCTATATGCTATAGAGCGACCGCAGGGAGCGGGCTATAAAGCGAAGCGAGCTATATGCTTATGGAGGAACTATGGATCTAGGCCTTAAAGGAAAGATAGCAATGGTCACCGGCGCAAGCCGTGGGATTGGTCGCGCCATTGCACTGGGACTCGTCGCGGAAGGCTGCCAGGTCAGCGTGTGTGCGCGTGGACAAGAAGGGGTGGACGCATTGGCCAAAGACATTCAGGAACGTGGAGGCAACGCGTTGGCGCTTGCTGTCGATGTCATCCGGGAAAACGATGCTCGTCGTTGGGTTGAAGAGACACAAAAGCGGTTTGGCCGCGTAGACATCCTCATTAACAATGTGGGTGGTTCGCGCCCAGGCGGTAATCTGACAGCGTCAGCCGAAGACTGGAAAGCTGGATTTGCTCTCAACTTTTTTTCCACACTCGATCTATGCCGCCTCGTTGTGCCATTGATGAGCGCACAAAAGAGCGGTTGCGTCATCAACATTGCCTCGATTTACGGTCGCGAATGGGGCGGACCCATGACCTACAACGCCGCCAAGGCCGCCATGATTAGCCTTTCCAAAGAGATGGCGCGCGAATTGGCGCCACAAGGTATTCGTGTCAACAGTGTCGCTCCGGGCTCCATTCTCTTTCCCGGCGGTTCGTGGGAGAAACGACGGATAGAGAACCCAGACATGATCGCCGCCTTTGTAAAAGCCGAGTTGCCATTTGGACGCTTCGGCAAGCCAGAAGAAGTCGCTGACGTCGTCGTCTTTCTCGCGTCTGGTCGCGCGCAATGGGTATCAGGCGCATGCATCAATGTGGATGGGTGTCAGTCGCGATCGTTGATCTAATTTTAGGCTGGGGTAGGGTGCGCTTGCGCACCGAAGAGGCGAAAGGGGAAAACATGCACTGCCCCAACTGCGGACAGGATAATCCCGAGGGCATGAAATTTTGCGGCGAATGCGGCGCGCCGTTTAAACGCCGCTGTCCACAATGCAGCTTCGAGAACCCACCTCAGTTTAAGTTTTGCGGCGAGTGCGGTTCCCCTCTTACCATCAGCGGCCAGCCGCCGGTTCAAAGTTCAAGGTTCAACGTTCAAAGCGACCAATCCCCAGTCAACTATACCCCCAAGCATCTCGCCGAGCGCATTCTCGCCGAACGGGAAGCGATGGAAGCTCGCGGTGTTCCTGACGGCGAACGTAAAACCATCACCGCTTTGTTTGCCGACATCAAAGGCTCAACCTCCCTTATCGAAGACCTCGATCCTGAAGAGGCTCGAAATATCATCGATCCTGCTCTCAAGCTCATGATGGACGCCGTGCACCGTTATGAAGGCTACGTCGCTCAATCCATGGGAGACGGCATCTTTGCGCTGTTCGGGGCTCCGATTGCGCATGAGGACCACGCGCAACGCGCCTTGTACGCCGCACTCCTCATGCAGGAGGAGAGTCGCAAGCAAGCCGAGCAGTTGCGGTTGGAGAAAGGCGTCAATCTGCAAGTCCGCGTGGGTGTTAACACCGGGGAGGTCGTGGTTCGCTCGATCCGCAAGGATGATCTACACACGGACTACGTGCCCATTGGTCACTCGACCAACGTTGCGGCGCGCATGGAAAATTTAGCCACGCCGGGAGCGATCCTGGTTAGTGAACACACTCACAAACTGATAGACGGCTATTTTGAGTGCAAATCTCTGGGCGCGGCGCAGGTCAAAGGCGTTAGTGAACCCATCAAAATTTACGAAGTGTTGGGCGTTGGACCGCTACGCACCAAGTTACAGGTAGCGGCGCGACGCGGGCTGGCGCGGTTTGTCGGACGCCAGCGCGAGCTTGATTCTTTGCAGAAAGCCTTTGCACAGGCGCAAGAGGGACATGGACAAATCGCTAGTGTGATGGGTGAACCTGGGGTCGGCAAGTCGCGCTTGTTTCATGAGTTCAAGCTGTTGGTCCAGTCTAGCTGTCTGCTCCTGGAAACGTTTTCGGTGTCGCACGGCAAAGCCTATCCATACTTGCCGCTTATTGACCTGCTCAGGAACTATTTTCAACTTCATACCCAAGATGACGAACGCAAACGACGCGAGAAAATCACTGGCAAAGTGCTCACGCTCGATCGTAGCCTGGAAGATATTCTGCCGTATCTATTTTTCCTGTTGGGCATTGCCGAGCCAACCTCTTCACTCCAACAGATGGACTCGCAGATTCGCCGCAAACGCACGTTGGAAGCGATCAAGCGGTTGCTGATCCGTGAGAGCCTCAACCAACCGCTCGTGCTCATTTTCGAGGACTTGCATTGGCTGGACGCCGAAACACAAGCATTTCTGACCTTACTAAGTGAAAGTATCGCTAACGCTCGTATGTTGCTATTAGTGAATTATCGACCCGAGTACCAACACCAGTGGGGCAGCAAAACCTACTACACGCAATTGCGCCTTGATCCGCTGGGGCGAGCCGAAGCCGAAGAAATGTTAACCGCATTATTGGATGAAAAATTTCTCCCTCGCCCCTTGGGGGAGAGGGCCGGGGTGAGGGGTTTGGACGATCGCCAGCCCTTGAAAAAATTCATCCAATTCATTTTGGAAAAAACCGAAGGCAACCCGTTCTTCATGGAAGAGATTGTGCAAGAGTTAGTGGAACAAGGGGCGTTTAATAGTGACCTCGGAGGGGCACGGCATGTCGTGCCCCTACCGACGGACATCCATATTCCCTCCACTGTTCAAGCCGTCCTCGCCTCACGCATTGACCGTCTACCACCACAAGAAAAGGACCTGCTACAAACACTAGCAGTGATCGGCAAGGAATTCTCGCTCGGTCTACTCAAGCAGGTTGTGGATCAATCTGAAGACACACTACAGCAGCGCCTCTCCCGTCTACGTGCCGCTGAATTCATCTACGAACAGCCCGCGTTTCCCGAACCTGACTACGTTTTTAAGCATGCGCTCACACAAGAAGTGGCCTACAACTCCATGCTGGTCGAGCGACGCAAAGTGCTGCACGAGCGAGCGGCGCAGGCGATTGAAGTCCTGTTTCACAATCGTTTAGACGACCAGTATAGCGAACTCGCTTCGCACTACAGTCGCAGCGGCAACACCCAGAAGGCAGTGGACTATCTTCAGCTTGCCGGACAGCAGGCGGTTCACAGGTCGGCGCACACGGAAGCGATCAGTCATCTTACTGCCGCGCTGGAGTTGCTCATGACGCTGCCCGAAACCCCTAAGCTCGTCCAACAAGAACTCACAATGCAGGTCACCCTAGCTCCGCTATTGGCGGTCGTGAAAGGCTTTGCGGCCCCAGAAGTGGGAGCAGCCTACACTCGCGCTCGCGCGCTCTGCCAACAGGTCGGCGAGACCCCTCAGCTCTTTTTGGCGCTCTGGGATATGCGGAGTTTTTATATGATGCGAGCCGAATTGCAGAGCGCGCGAGAATTGGCTGAGCGACTTCTCTCCCTCGCACTGCGAGCGCAAGACTTGTCTCTCCTAGAGGCGCACTTTGGGCTGGGGTCAGTCCTGTATAATTCCGGAGAGTTGATCTCAGCGCGTGCCCACTTTGAGCAGGTCCTTGTCCTTTACGACCCCGGACAGCATCGCTCTGTAATTACTCGTACTGGAGGGAATATCAGTGTGACCAATCTCTCTGCTCTGGCTAATATCTTGTGGTTGCTCGGTTATCCAGACCAGGGGCTGCAGAGAAGCCATGAGGCACTGGTTCTTGCCCAGAAGCTATCGCATCCTTTTAGTTTGGCTTTTACTTTACTCTGGACGGCAGGGTTACATCAGTTCCGCTGGGAGGTGCGGACAGTCCAAGAGCAGGCCGAGGCAGTCTTGACTCTCTCGACCGAACACGGGTTTCCCTTCTTGTTAGCGTTGGGAACTCTTTATCGGGGCTGGGCGCTGGCCGCACAGGGGCAGGGAGAAGAAGGAAGCGCGCAGATGCGGCAGGGTTTGGTCGCCTACCGGGAGACGGGGGCAGAGCTGTGGCGGCCATATTTTCTTGCTCTGCTGGCCGAGGCATATGAGAAAGTGGGGCAGGCAGAGGAAGGGCTGACTGTGCTGGCTGAAGCGGTGGCTTTAGTGAGCCAAAATGGGGAGTATCTCTACGAAGCCGAGCTCCATCGTCTCAAAGGCGAACTAACGCTTCAGCATGAAAATCAAAAAGCAAAAGGCAAAGGGCAAAAGGCAAAAATAAAAACCGAGCCCCGATCCCTGACGCCTGATGCCTCAGATGAAGCCGAAGCGCGTTTCCACAAAGCATTGGAGATTTCTCGAAAGCAGCAAGCCAAATCATTGGAACTGCGCGCCACGATGAGTTTGGCCCGTCTATGGCGACGACAGGGCAAGCAAACCGAAGCGCGGAACATGTTGGCCGAGATTTACAATTGGTTCACCGAAGGATTTGACACCAAAGACCTGCAAGAGGCAAAGGCGCTGTTGGGGGAATTGGAACAGCCAAAAAGACAAAGCAGGAGATGGAAAAAAGACTGATTCAACTTTATTACTGAGCGGACTTATGGCAAGATGCCGCTATGATAACCCCTCCTGAAGCCACGGCCTTTGAGCGAGGAGTTCGCCCCCTTTTGCAGCTAGTTCTGCGAGACAAAGCTGAGGTTGTATTGAACTTTCACCCTGATCCCGCGCTGCAGAGCCGCATTGAGGAATTGGCCATAAAGTCAACAGAAGGAGAACTCTCGAAAGACGAACGGGCGGAATATGAAGGCTATGTCCGTGCGAATAAATTCATCGCCATCTTGCAGCGGCAAGCCCGCCAGCTACTCGGGACGACGGCGTAGGTTCGGAAAAAATTGGAAGTGGGCTATGAGCGAACAACTCATGATAGAGGTCGAGACGAATCTCAAGAAAGCGCTCCTGCACTACTGTAAAACAACTAGCAAGAGTCTCGACTCTGTGGTAAGTCGCGCTTTACAAGAGTTTATAGCAAGGGCTCAGGACAAACGAGAGGAGACGTGGTTCGGGCTGCCGTCCGAAGATTATTTCTCTCTGCCGGAAGAAGAACGAGAAGCCTTATGGAATCGGGCGTCAGAAGAAGAGCTTGACAAACTACAGCTCACTGAAAGAGAGATCCGCTCTAATACGGTTGCTGCTCGACAAAGGTGAAAAATATCTTTGCACGAGTCAAGCGAGACCCACATGAGATAAGATCACATGCCATCTCGCCTGACCATCATTCGTACAGCGATAACTCGGGGACGATATATAACTACCGACCATGCCGACGCGGGAATGGAAACCGATGACTTGACTATTCTCGATGTAGAGTGTGCTGTTGCCCACGGTAAGATCAGAAAGAAAGAAACTGACGACCCGCGCGGCGCTCGTTGGGAAATTATTGGTTCAGCAGAAGATGGTCGTGATCTCAGCGTGGTTGTGCGTATGATGCAGCCGGATAGTGTCCTGGTCATTACCGTTTACGAAAGGCGATAAACAACATGTCTTCACTGCTTATACCGGATCGTTGCGAATATTGTGGCGGGAGCGACTTCGTTGAGAAAACCGTGGAGAAAATGCATAAACACAAAGGCCGCTATTATTTATTCCGTAATGTCCCGGTCGTCGTCTGTCGTTCGTGCGGTGAACGTTACTGGCCAGGTCCAGTGCTACGACAGATTACTTATCAGATTCAAGAAAGCCATAAAACAGAGGAAAATCTGACGGTCCCGGTTCTTCAATTGGCAGCCAGATAATTTCCGACTGTGGATTCCACGAGCAAAGATGCAGGAGACCCCATGAACCAATCTTACGACACTCTCGACTTGCGCCGCGACGGCGGGCTGTTATGGCTTATTCTTAATCGCCCTCAGGCGCTCAATGCACTGAGTCAACAACTTGTGAGTGAATTGCACGACGTGCTCAATATGCTCCACGACGATCAGAGCATTCGCGTCGTCATTCTGCGTGGCGCGGGGCGCGCCTTCTGCGCCGGGCTCGACTTAAAAGAGACGAGCGCTGGCTCAAGCGCTGCGAGTGGACGAGAGTCTGTTGCCCAGGGGCTCCGAGACCAACGTCGCATCGCGGAGCTTGCCATCAAGATTCATCGCGCGCCACAACCGTTCATCGCCGCAGTGAACGGCGCGGCGGCGGGCGGCGGATTCGCTCTTGCCTTGGCAAGCGATGTGCGTATCGCGAGCGAAACCGCGCGGATGAACGCCGCTTTCATCCGGATTGGTCTGTCAGCCTGTGACGTCGGCGTGAGCTACTTTCTCCCACGAATTGTGGGTTCCTCTGTCGCCTCAGAATTATTATTGACCGGCGATTTCATCGATGCGCCGCGCGCGCTGGCGACCGGGCTCGTCTCTCGCGTGGTTCCGGAGGCCGAACTCGATCATGCCGCGGAAGAGATGGCCCGGAAAATCTTGCGGAACTCTCCTCTCGGCGTGCGCCTCACCAAAGAATGCTTGCGCTACTCCGTAGATGCGCCCACTCTGGAAGCCGCGATTGCTATGGAAGATCGCAATCAAATCCTCACGACCCGCACCAAAGACGTGCAAGAAGGTATTGCGGCATTCCTGGAGAAGCGCGAGCCGAAGTATGAAGACGCGTAAAAGAAGAAGGCGATTGCTCCACAAAAACAAATCTGTCATACAGAGCGCGTGAGTCTTTGGAACAAATTACGACAGGAGTTCATCCACGCTTTCGCATTAGCGCCGCTGCACGAACCGCTTTCGGCAGCAGAGTTCTCTTTGCTTGAGAAGATTACGGCGTCGATCCGCAGGCGCGGCCTATCGACGCCAGCCGTATTGTTTCTCGAATCACTCGGTCCGCTCAGTTTTCTTGGTAGTCAGGCGCTCTACGGGCTGAAACCGTTTCTCGATGTGGTGTGTGATCCAACTGAGCTTGATCGCCTTGCGGTTCTCCTCGAACGTCGAGACGTTATAGACTGGCTCATCTCCCTTCTGCAAGAACAGGCGCGCCCCCTCGTATGAGCCCTCAACACCTCCGCGTCATTCTTGCCACGGACTGTGGCAGTACTACGACCAAAGCGATTCTGATCCAGCAACTGGGGGACGAGTATCGCCAGACCCATCGGGGCGAAGCTCCGACGACCGTGGAAGCGCCGTTTGAAGACGTGACGCGCGGCGTGTTGAATGCGATTCAAGAAGTTGAAGAGTTATCTGGCAGAAAGATTCTCGACGGCGAACGCATCATTACCCCGGCGCAAGGCAACATTGGCGTGGATATTTACATTTCGACAAGCAGCGCAGGCGGCGGGCTCCAAATCATGGTCGCGGGCGTGGTGAAGTCCATGAGCGCCGAAAGTGCGCAGCGGTGCGCGCTAGGCGCTGGGGCGATTGTCATGGACACGCTCGCGTCCAACGATGGTCGTCCCAGCTATGAGAAGATTGAACGCATCCGTCACTTGAGACCGGATATGATCCTCCTGGCTGGCGGCACAGACGGCGGCACGATTCCGCATGTGGTGGAGATCGCAGAATACATCGCGGCAGCGGATCCGCGCCCGCGCCTCGGCAGCGGTTATCAATTACCTATCGTCTACGCTGGCAACAAAGACGCTCGTCCACAAGTGCAAACAATTCTCGGCGAGCAAACCGCCTTGGTCATGACCGATAATATTCGTCCGGTTCTGGAACAAGAAAACCTCATGCCCGCCCGTCACAAAATTCACGACTTGTTCCTCGAACATGTCATGGCCCAGGCCCCAGGCTACAAGAAACTGATCTCGTGGGCTGGAGCGCCCATTATTCCGACGCCAGCCGCAGTCGGCATGATTATCGAGACGGTCGCACGACGTGAGAATATCAATGTCATCGGTGTGGACATCGGCGGCGCCACGACTGATGTATTCTCCGTGTTTCAGGGAATTTTTAATCGCACCGTCAGCGCGAATTTAGGCATGAGCTACAGTGTGTCGAACGTCGTCGCCGAAGCCGGACTTGATAATATTCGCCGCTGGCTCCCGTTCGCGTTTGACGAGCAAGCGCTGCGCAATCAGATCAAAAACAAAATGGTCCGTCCCACCACGATCCCGCAGACGGTGAATGATCTCCAGGTTGAGCAAGCAATCGCCCGTGAGGCGTTGCGGCTCGCGCTCGATCAACATAAGCAACTTGCTGTCGGACTCAAAGGCGTCCAGCAAGAGCGTTCGGTGTCGGACGCTTTTACCCAAACCGCGTCGGGTCAGAGTCTGATCGACATGTTCGCACTCGATTTAATTATCGGCAGCGGCGGCATTCTCTCGCACGCGCCGCGCCGCGCCCAGTCGATGCTGATGATGATTGACGCTTATGCGCCACTGGGCGCCACGCAGCTCGCTGTAGATAGCATTTTCATGATGCCGCACCTGGGCGTACTCTCCACCGTGCACGAGCAGGCCGCCACGGAAGTGTTTATCAAAGATTGTCTGGTGCCCTTGGGAGCCTGTGTAGCGCCGCAAGGTGCGGGCAAACCAGACGCTCCGTGTTTCTCCTACCGCATGGTATTTCCAGACGAGCGCGTATTAGAAGGCGCGCTTGCCTGCGGAGATCTCCTGCTCATTCCTCTCGCAACGAACCAAGAAGCAGGGATTGAATTAACTCCCGCTAAGGGGTTTGACTTTGGCGCTGGGAATGGAAAGAAAGTCACCGCCAAAATCAAAGGCGGAGTGGTCGGCGTTGTGCTTGACGCTCGCGGACGACCGATTACTATCGCGCTAGACGAAGGCGTACGAGTGCAACAATTTCAACAATGGATAAGAGCAATGCAGTTGTATCCAGAATCGGATTTCACAATTCCGCACTCCACATTCCACACTCCACACTGAACCTATGGCTCACTCATATACGCCTGGTTTACGCATCACGCCGGACACCATTATCCGCAAACGACGGGTGCTGCCTATTCCTGGTGAAGTCACTATCAGTGTAGGCGCGCACGTGACCGCCGCGACGGAAGTGGCGCGGACGGCGCTGCCAGGAAAAGTATATCCGGTGAATGTAGCCAATAAGCTCAGCATCACACCAAGTGAAACCGCCTCCTACCTCCTCAAACACGAAGGCGACACCGTCACCAAAGGCGAACCGCTCGCCGAGAACCGACCATTCATCAGATGGTTCAAGACCCAGGTGCAAGCCCCAATCAGCGGACGCATCGAGAGTGTCTCTCATCTCACCGGTCAGGTCTTTCTCCGCGAACCACCGGAAACGATTCGACTGACGGCTTACCTTGAGGGCGATATCGTCGAAGTGGCGCCTCATCAAGGTGTGACAGTTGAATCCCGCTGTGCGTTTATCCAAGGGATCTTCGGGGTAGGAGGAGAAACGCACGGCGCGATAGCGCTAGCGGTGCAGAGTCCGAGTGAACCTCTCACAGCTGACCACCTTCGCCCCGAACATCAGGGTCAGATTGTCGTCGGCGGCGCACTTGCCCATCGCGAGGCTTTTGCCCGTGCTCGCGCCCTTGGGGTGCGCGCTTTGGTTGTGGGCGGGGTACACGATCACGATCTCAAAGAACTATTAGGCTATGATCTCGGCGTAGCCATTACCGGCGCAGAAAAGATTGGGTTTACGCTTCTTACCACTGAAGGATTCGGGACCATTCCTATGGCCAAGCGCACGTTCGATCTTCTTGCTGCGAAAATCGGGCAGCAAGCGTCTTGTAGCGGCGCCACCCAGATCCGAGCGGGAGTGATTCGCCCAGAAATTATCATTCCCTTGGAGCAGAATACACAGTTGCAAGTTTCGAGTTCCAAGTTCCAAGTCGCCGAAAAAGGCATCCAAGTTGGCGACACGATCCGCATCATTCGTGAGCCCTATTTTGGCGTGCTTGCGCAAGTGAAGATGTTGCCGGCGGAATTACAGCAAATACCGACTGAGAGTCAGGTGCGCGTTTTGGTTGCCGCGTTGCCAGATGGACGCGAGGTGACGATTCCACGCGCGAATGTAGAAATGATTGAGGAGTGACCGTGAGGAAGGAGCTACAACTTGAAAGACGAAGACTAGTAGTTTGCTGCACTAATGAGGGAGGGCTAGGGTTCGTCATGCCCGCGCAGGCGGGCATCCAGGGAGATTCAGCACTTGCTTTCAGTTATACTTCCTGGATTCCCGCTTTCGCGGGAATGACGCGCTCACCGGTCGCCCATCATTTTCACTGCGGTGCTCTATTTGTAATAATTGCCCTTTGCTTAGTCGCTTTGTTTGGCCCCGCAGCCTTCGCTCTCGAAGCGCCGTCTTCGCTGGAAGCGTTCGATATGCCGAGCGATAGCGGCGGAAGTGTGGGATTACGTTGGGCTGCGTCGCCATTTGATGAAGCGAACGCGGGATATCGTATTACGTTTAGTGATCGCCCAGACGGAACCTTCACTCAGCTTGCTGAATTCCCGGCCAACACCCACTATGAAACCGAAGTGACAAGCCCCTGGTGGGCGTGGGGCGAGAAACGCCAGGATCGGCATTTTTTTCAAGTCAAATCCGCCGGTGATGGCCAACTCGCCAACGATAGAGTCTATTTCTTCAAAGTTGCGCTTGTGCGTGGTCAGGAAAGCACAGAGAGTCCCGTCGTTGCTGCGGCGCCGCGCGCAAATTTTTTCAACTGGACAAAATTGAACAATCTGCTGCTAATGCTCATCTTCGGCGTCACGGTCATCGTGTCCATCCACCGGGCGCGCACCAATCCCAACATTTTTCTGCGACGCATTCCTGGGCTCGACGCCGTTGATGAGGCGGTGGGACGCGCAACCGAGATGGGTCGCCCCGTTCTCTATCTCACAGGCAGCGGCGAATTAGGCGGCGGCGGAGATCCGTCAAGTCTCGCCACTATTGCGGCAACGGTGATTTTAGGTGAAGTCGCCAAACGCGTCGCTTCGTATGGAGCGGACATTAAAATTCCCCATCGCGCTCCTATTGTCATGGCGATCTGTCAAGAAATGGTAAGAGAGTCGTATCTCGCGGCGGGGCGTCCGGACGCCTATAAAGAGGACGCCAACTTTTTTATCACCCGCGACCAATTTGCGTATACCGCTGCAGTCGATGGGATGATGTTGCGCGAGAAGCCCGCCGCCAATTTCTTCATGGGCTACTATTATGCGGAATCGCTGCTGCTGGCGGAGACTGGCGCTGCTACCGGCGCTATCCAAATTGCCGGCACCGACGCGGAACATCAGTTGCCGTTTTTTGTCACGACCTGTGACTACACCTTAATTGGAGAAGAGCTGTATGCGGCGAGCGCCTATCTATCGCGCGAACCAGCTTTGGTCGGCACGCTGCGCGCACAAGATATTGGTAAAGCGGTGCTGTTGACGGTGATGGTCCTTGGCGCTGTGCTGCTCACCATAGGAGAAATCGTCGGCGCCCCAATGTTTCGCCCGTTGTTTCAACTGTTCAGCGACTTCAAATAGGAATACCTCGTGATTTTTTGGAAACGCTCACTTCCTATTGCTATCACCTTTATCACCGGGGTGCTCTTCGCCGCTCAATATTACGTGCCGCATCCGGCCTCAGAAACTCTGCTGAGCGAAGCATCGGTGTGGATCCAGATTATCTCCGGGTTCGCCATTATCCTCGGCGTGGGAAGCCTCTTATACACGCATTATCTCAAGATCAAACGGAAAGAGGCGGGCTGGGGTTACAGCATCGTTCTGTTCCTTTCGATGTTTGTCATGCTCGGCGCCGGCCTGTGGTCGGGTGGAAAGACCGAAGGTTCTGTGTTTGGCTGGCTCTACAATAACGTCATGGTGGCGCTGCAAGGCACGATGTTTTCTCTCCTGGCGTTCTTCGTCGCTTCGGCAGCCTATCGCGCCTTTCGTGCGCGCACGCCTGAAGCGACCGTTCTGCTGCTTTCCGCCATTCTGGTGATGAGCGGACGCGTTCCCCTTGGCGAATACCTTATTTCATGGATTGGACAGGTTTCAGACTGGATCATGAACGTCCCGAATACCGCGGCTCAACGAGGCATTCTTATCGGCGTCAGCCTTGGCGGCATCGCCACTTCAATCAAGATCATTTGCGGCATCGAACGGGCGCATTTAGGAGAGGGGAAAGATTCGTGAAATCAGAAATCAAAAGTCAAAAGTCAAAAGTCAAAAGTCAAAAATGGAGAAGTTCGTTTTTGTGGCTCTTTGTGGTCGTCTCCGACGGCAGACTGTGGACCGCGAACTGTGGACTGATCCATGTCTGACTTTGCCCATCGCCTCCTTCGCCTTGACCGCCGGATCATCTTTTTGTTGGTCGGCCTCGCCACTTTACTGCCGCTGCTCTACCCCGTTGGTCTACCTATTCGCGTCTCACCAGAAGTGAGAAAAATCTATGATCATCTCGAACAGCTGCCGGAGGATTCAGTGTTTTTGCTTTCCCTTGACTTTGAGCCGGGCGGAAAACCGGAACTGTATCCGATGGCGATAGCATTGTTGCGACATGCTTTCCGCAAAAATCTCAGAGTGTTGGGTATGACCCTCTGGCCGGCGGGAACGGGACTCGCTGAAACTGCTTTTTCTCAAATCGCTCAGGAAAGCGGCAAAGAAAAAGGCAAAGACTACGCTTTTCTCGGCTACGCCCCGGGCGACGCTAGCGCGGTGATCAGCATGGGACAAGATTTCCACGCCGCGTTCCCCACGGATTATTACGGCGTCAAAACTGAGGAGTTGCCGATCTTGAACAATATTCATTCGCTGCGCGATGTCCACTACGTCATCAGTTTAAGCGTCGGTTTCCCGGGACTCGACACCTGGTACGTGTACGGCAAAGAAAAATACGGCTTTGAGTTGGGCGGGGGCTGCACGGCGGTCAGCGCGCCACGCTTCTACCCTCTTCTGAACACGGGGCAAATCAATGGCCTTCTCGGCGGCCTGCGCGGCGCGGCAGAGTATGAAATTCTACTTGGTAAAGAAGGAAAAGCCCTGGCCGGAATGGATGCGCAGTCCGCCACGCACTTTCTCATTATCCTGCTCATCGTCGTATGCAATGGCGTCTATTTTCTCACCGGACAGGGAGGTCGGCGGCGACAATGAGTACAGAGACGATGCTCGGCGCGTGGGTTGCTGTAGGTTTCAGCCTGTGTATTTACAGTTTTCTTTACAAAGACAATCCATTTTTCAAGCTGGGGGAGCACATTTTTGTCGGGGTCTCGATGGGCTATCTGCTCACCATCACGCATTATGAAGTGATGGTGAACAAACTCTACTCCCCGATGATGGCTCAAGGCAAATGGTGGCTGGTCATCCCGGCGCTGCTGGGCCTGCTGATGCTCTCGCGTTTTATTCCGCCGATTTCCTGGCTCAGTCGCATTTCATTCGCTTTTATTCTCGGGATCAGCTCAGGCGTCGCGATCCCGCGGCAACTCTCCTCATTTATTCTCCAACAGGTGCAAGGCACCTTGAAACCCTTGGTCATCGCTACGAACGGCGACACGGCAAGCCTAAGCTTCTCTAGTCTCAATACCTTGCTCATTCTTGTCGGCGTCACCAGCGTGCTGTTCTATTTTTTCTTTTCGCTCGAACATACAGGCGCAGCGCGGCGGGTGGCGCGGGTAGGAATCTACTTCTTGATGATCTCGTTTGGAGCAGCCTTCGGCTATACGGTTATGGCGCGCATGTCTTTGCTGATCGGTCGCTTCGACGAACTGATCCTCTATGCCTCAGCGGACTATAACTATGCAACGCTGGTGTTGCTGGTGTTGATGATTGTCGGTCTGGCCTGGTGGGAAAAAAGACGAAACAGAATTGGAAGAGATCTACATTCGTAGAGAGAACAGAGCTCTCTCTACGAAACCTTAGCGCTGGGATACTACTGCGCAGCCTGTTCTTCCTGGACAGCAGCAACTTCGGGAGAAGGCGCAACGTCTTCAGCAGCAACTGCCGCAGCGGCATTTCTTGCAGAAGTGATCTGCATACGTTCGCCTTTGATGCGCGCGGCTTTTCCGGACAGTTCACGGAGATAATACAGCTTAGCACGACGCACCCGACCGCGTGTGACGACTTCGATCTTATCAATCCGTGGAGAATGCAGTGGGAAAATTCGTTCCACGCCGACGCCATAGGAAACTTTGCGTACAGTAAACGTTGCGCGATTCACGCCGTTGGCGCGGCTAATCACAGCGCCTTCAAATACTTGGATACGTTCTTTATCGCCTTCGATAATTTTTGCGTGCACCCGTACAGTATCGCCAACCTTAAAATCCGGGATATCAGACCGTAACTGACTCGCTTCAATGGCATTAACAATTTTGCTCATGGCTATTTCCCTCCATCCGCCGTCAGCCTTCGACACACAGCCCTTAGCAAAATACCAAGCTTTGCAGACACGAAAAAAAGGGCAGTTACTAATCCCTCTTTCGTTGCTTGTTGGGGCGGGGTTTTTGACTTTGGCTGAACGCTCGCGACTAAAAGCTGGACCCTTGTGTTTATCGCGCCTGTCGGAGGCGGTCAAGCATGATTGCTGCAGCCGCTCTAACAGACAAATGATTATATTCCCCGACTCCTTGGATCGGTTCGAGTACAATATTGGCTCTGTCCAATACCTCTTCGGTCAGTCCCCAACCGGTGCCAAGCACCAGCAACAGTGGAACACCGGGAGCATCAAGTAGCATTTTGACCTCAGCAAAAGAAGACCGTCTCGGTCCCGACCGAGCAGAAGTCACAACCACACAGGGAGTTTCTCCGGTCTCTTGGACGATTTCCTTGATTACTCCATTGAGGTCGTCCGTCAACGCAACCAGAGAAAGCGCCTCCTTCCGTGTTTCATTATACACACTGCCATAGCCGTGCTCCCAATGGTCAAGGATTTTTTCAGAGAGGGCGCGCAGCGTCCGCACTGGAGTTGCGACGAAGTACCGCTTCACACCATATGTTCGAGCCGAACGAGCGATATCGTGGATATCCATATTGGTGATCGAGGTCGTGACCACCTTACGGTCCTTGTCGTAGACAGGATAATGTAAGAGAGCGATATACAAGTCAGCCATAGAGACAGTTTCGAGTAACGAGTACTGAGGACTGCGCCAAAATGATTACATCATTAGAGCTATTGAGCGATTGAATCATTAGTAAAGATGAAGGGAAGGAATCGATGAGCCAATGACCCAATGAATCAATGCTGCAATTTATTCAACACTCATCGCTCATTTCTCGTCACTTTTTTGCGCAAGCCAGCCTCGTTCTTCTTCATTCAGGTTTGCCTGGGCGAGTAGATCAGGCCGACGTTTCTGAGTACGTAGTAATGATTGGCGGCGACGCCAACGGGTAATTTCTGCATGGTGGCCGGAGAGTAAAACTTCGGGCACCCGCATGCCACGAAATTCTTCTGGTCGTGTGTACTGCGGATATTCCAACAGCCCATCGCTGAAGGATTCCTCCTCGGTTGACTCCTTTCGTCCGACAAAACCTGGGACGAGGCGAGACACGGCGTCAATAACCACTAATCCCGCCGCTTCACCGCCGTTCAGCACGTAATCGCCGATCGAGATCTCTTCATCGACAAAAGCACGTACGCGTTCGTCTACTCCTTCATACCGGCCGCACACCAGAATGAGCGTTTCTTTCGTCGCCAAGGTGCGAACTTTTTCTTGCGAAAGTGGAACGCCTTGCGGAGACAACAAAATCCGCCACGGGTCCACAAGAGGCGCACAGATCTGTTCTAGCGCGTTCACGATCGGCTCTGGTTTCATGACCATCCCCTGGCTGCCGCCGTAGGGGGAGTCATCGGTAGACCTATGAGCACCAGCCGCATAGTCGCGCAAATCATGCACGGTACAAGAGACAATTCCCTTGTCCTGCGCCTTTTTTATGAGACTCACCATCAGTGGCGAAACAAAAAATTCGGGAAAAATGGTGAGAAGGTGAAAATGCATGGAGGACAACCACAAGTCGTAAGGACTAGGAGGAACACTACTCAAGGAGTCCAGGCAATGGCTCAATAACCGCCCGCCCGCCAGCGATATCAACGGAACGAACAATTTCGTCAATCACCGGAATCATATGTTCTTTTTTTCCTTGTTTGACAACCCAGACATCATGTCCACCGGAAAAAAAGATGTGCACGATTGAACCAATGGACTCGCCGGCGATCGTGACTACGTTCAGGCCAATGACCTGGTAATAATAAAATTCTCCATCTTGTAAAGGAGGAAGAATATGCTCTTCCACAGAAACGATGGAGTCCCGCAGTTCGTTTGCTTGCTCAAGAGAAGTGATTCCCTGCAAACGCACGAGAAGAAAAGGAGCATGCGGCCGCACGCTTTCCACAGTGAAAAGACGCATCATCTCGTCTTTCCCAGTGAGGAAAATAGTTAAGCCTTCTTTTAAAGTTAGGCAGGGAAACGCGTAGGGAAGAAATCGTAACTCCCCACGCACTCCATGTGTGTTGACCAAGCGACCCAAGGGCACGGCTTGGGCTTGGCTTGGCGTTTCATTTCTCTTCGACGATTTCAAGGACGATTTTGCGATTCGTTCGTGAAGCGACTGCATTGAGTAATGTCCGGATGGATTTTGCCGTTCGTCCTTGCTTTCCAATAATACGTCCGAGATCTTCCTTGGCCACCCGTAGCTCGAGAATCGCGGCGGTCTCGCCTTGAATTTCCTTCACCTCGACTTCATCAGGGTGATTTACCAAAGCCTTGGCCAAGTATAAGACGAGATCCTTCATAGCGTTTCTCCCCTCCCCGCAGACTTCAGACTGTCGCTACTTTTCCGGCTTTTTTGATCAGTTGGGCTACAGTTTCACTCGGTTGCGCCCCATGTTGTAACCAGCGATCGAGCTTGTCTTTTTTCAGCTCCACAACCGCCGGATTCTTGGTCGGATCATAATACCCGACCTGATCAATGTATCGTCCATCTCGCGGGGCATGCGAGTCGGCTACAACAATACGATAGAATGGATTTTTTTTCGCTCCATGACGAGCAAGTCTGATTTTTACCATAATGTCCTTCTACTATACCTTTATCCGTTGCCCAAGAAAGAAGGAAGGCTCCGTCCCACCTTGCCCATTCCTAGCTGGGTGATTTTTCTCATCATCTTTTTTGCTTCAAGATATTGCTTGAGAAAACGATTCACTTCCGATACGGACGTACCGCTCCCGACCGCAATCCGACGACGGCGGCTGCCGTTAAGGATCTCAGGCTTCCGTCGTTCCTCTTTAGTCATCGAACAGATGATGGCTTCAATATGTTTAAACTCTTTTTCAGCGGCTGTCATGTCCGCACCATGCATCAGCTTTTTGCCGCCAGGCAGCATAGCGATCAGGTCAGTCATCGACCCCATCTTTTTGAGCATCCGCATCTGTTCGTAAAAGTCCTCAAGCGTAAACTGGTTTTTTCGCAGCTTCTTTTCGAGGATTTCCGCCTGTTTCTGATCGTAAACCTTTTCCGCTTTCTCAATCAATGACAGCACATCGCCCATGCCAAGTATGCGAGATGCTGCACGATCTGGGTAAAAGGGCTCGAATGCATCGAGCTTTTCGCCGACGCCGATGAAAAGAATGGGCTTGCCAGTCACGGCTCGCAAAGAGAGCGCGGCCCCGCCTCTCGCATCGCCTTCTACTTTCGTCAGGATTACGCCATCAAGACTCAAGCGGTTATGAAATCCACTCGCAACGTTCACCGCTTCCTGACCGGTCATCGCATCAGCCACAAACAAAATCTGATGAGGCTGCGTGACGGCTTTCATGCGTTCTAGTTCCGCCATCAGCTCTTCGTCGATCTGTAAACGACCAGCAGTGTCAATAATAGCGGTGTCGTAGCCTTGACGAAGCGCCGCTTCGATCCCCTCTTTCGCTACGGCTACGGGATCAGTAGCAGACCCATCAGTTGGGGTGGGATGTACGGCTACGCCAATATCCGTGGCAATGATACGGAGCTGATCAATAGCCGCAGGTCGTTGAATATCTGCAGGAATCAAATATGGAGAACGCTTGAGTTCGAGCTTAAGATAGCGGGCGAGTTTCCCTGCGCTCGTGGTTTTTCCAGATCCGTTGAGTCCGACGAGCATAAGGACCGCCGGCGGAGGAGCCGCCAAGTCCAGCTGTGAGCTTTGTCCACCTAATAGCTCTACTAATTCGTTATGAACGATCTTAATGACTTGTTGGCCAGGGGATAAACTGGCTAACACTTCTTGTCCGAGCGCTTGGCCTTTGATGCGTTCAATAAAATCTTTGACTACACGAAAATTCACGTCAGCTTCGAGCAAGGCTAAACGGACTTCGCGTAGAGCTTCGTCGATATTTTTTTCCGTCAACGTGCCATGGCCGCGAAGGCGACGGAAAACTGCGTCAAGTTTTTCACCAAGAGATTCGAACATACTTACTAACTACTACAGCATAAAAATACACAAAGTCATTAGGCTCCCATGAAATATAGAAACCCCTGCGGAAAGTCAATGAATTCGCAGAGGACCTTCCTTGCACGGACGGTGGAAATGGGGTAGCTCTACAAAAGGTGATTCATGGCAAAACGTCGATTTTTTCTAGGAATTCTCTTTGTTATAGGAGCAGTTGCGTACCTTATTTATACCGGCATCCAAGAAACGAGCAACTACTATCTCACGATTGAAGAGTTCTTACCCCAAAAAGAAGCCTTTGCCAATGAAGGCGTGCGCCTCGCCGGTCGCGTCCAGGCGGGCTCTATCCAGTGGGACCCGAAAGCTTTGCGGCTGAGCTTTGTCCTCGGACCCTTTAAAGACCAAGCAGGGGCTGCGGCCCAGACCGTCGGTATTCCTGTCCACTATCAAGGAGTTCTCCCGGATATGTTCGCCGAGGGACGGGATGTCATTGTCGAAGGACAATATTATGCTGAGCAGGCGCTGACAGCAAAAACATTGATGACGAGTTGCCCATCAAAATATGAACCGGAAAAAACCAAGCCGCCAGCCGCGACCGCAAGTCAGACTCGTTCATAACTGCTGTACGCTTATTGCCTCAGCAAAGTTCTCTCTGGACATCAACGTATGACACATCTGGGCTCTCTCGCGTTGTATCTCGCTTTTCTTCTTGCTGTGTACGCAATTGCGACAAGCATTGCAGGAACAGTACTGCGCCGCTCGCACTGGATTGCGAGTGGCGTCCATGCCGCCTACTCAGTCTTCGGTTGTGTGGTCATGGCTGTCATTGCGCTCTTGCACGCCCTACTCACCCGCGATTTCAACCTTGAATATGTCTCTTCGTATTCGAGTTCTACCCTGCCGCTGCAATACACTATCGCCGCGTTGTGGGGCGGCCAAAAAGGGTCGTTGTTGTTTTGGACGTTTATCTTGAATTTGTTTTCTACTATCGTCCATGTCCAAAACCGCACTAGACATCGCGAACTCATGCCCTATGTCACAGCTACCCTGATGACGATCTCCCTCTTCTTCCTAGGGTTACTGTGTTTTGTCACACCACCATTTGAACGGCTCACGTTTACTCCGCAAGAAGGATCGGATCTGAATCCGTTGTTGCAAAACTACTGGATGACTATTCATCCACCCTCCTTATATCTTGGGTACGTCAGCGCCTCTGTCCCCTTCGCTTTTGCTATGGCTGCGCTCGTTACTGGAAAATTAGGAGACGAGTGGATTCGCACGACGCGCCGGTGGGCGCTGACCTCGTGGTTTTTCTTATCGGTCGGCAATATGCTCGGCGGGCGCTGGGCGTACGAAGTGCTGGGTTGGGGCGGGTATTGGGCGTGGGACCCAGTAGAGAACGCAGCGATCATGCCCTGGTTCACTGCTACGGCGTACCTGCACTCAATCATGATCCAAGAAAAGAAAAACATGTTGAAGGTGTGGAATCTGGCGCTGGTCATTCTGACCTTCTCGCTGACCATCTTCGGCACGTTTCTCACGCGGAGCGGCGTGATTTCCTCAGTCCATTCTTTCACCCAATCAGGGTTAGGTCCCTATTTTATGGCCTTCCTCATTTTGGAGCTGTGCGCTTCCTTGGGACTACTTTTCTACCGCCTCCCCGAACTCAAAAGCGAAAATGAACTCGATTCCATGCTTTCTCGCGAAGCAGCCTTCCTGCTCAACAACTGGGTGCTCGTGGGCTTAGCCTTCGCCACCTTCTGGGGCACGGTTTTCCCCGTGCTTTCCGAATGGGTGCGCGGCGTCAAGATTACCGTGGGCCCGCCGTTTTTTAACAAAGTCAACGGACCGTTGGGAATTCTCCTGCTCTTTCTCACCGGCGTAGGACCAATCATCGCATGGCGGCGCGCCAGCGTTAAAAGTTTGCGACGGAATTTCACTATACCGCTTACGACAGGCGTCATTGCAGGAGCAGTATTCTTCGCGCTTGGGTATCGCAACTATTACGCGATTACCATTCTTTCGCTGGCAGGATTCGTGCTCGGGACAATTTTCTCGGAATACATCCGCGGCGCTCGGACACGGCAGGCCATCCTCCATGAGAGTGCGCCGCAAGCGTTGGGGCGACTCATCAGCAAAAACCCCCGCCGCTACGGCGGCTACATTGTTCATATTGGCGTCGTGTTGATCTTCGTCGGTGTTGCTGGCTCGTCATTCTTTAAGATCGAGCGACAGATTTCTCTCCATCCTGGAGAGACAGTCGAAGCTGGGCGGTATCAGCTCAAGTACACAGGCATTCAGGACAGCGACACTCCGCATACGTTTTCCCAGATTGCAGACGTAGCAGTCTCTCTCGATGGTCAGCCGATCGCTGCGATGCACCCAGAAAAACGATTCTACAAAAGACAACAACAACCGACTACCGAAGTAGCGATTCGCCCGACCTTACGAGATGATCTGTACGTTGTCCTCGGCGGGTACGACGAGGCCTCAGGTCTTGCCACTTTTCAGATTTTTGTGAACCCACTCCAGTCATGGCTTTGGATCGGCGGCATCCTGCTCGTTTTGGGGGCGTGTGTGACAATGATGCCGAATCCAGCAGAACGCCATGCCTTAGCCCTGGCGCGGTCTCAAGCTGAGTTGGCTAGAGACACAGCGACGAACTAAGACGTGAAAACATGAGATCTTTTCACTTACCGGTTCCTGGTTTTTGGTTTCGAGTTTCTGGTTTCTGGTTTCTGATTTCTTGTCTGTTGCCTGTTAGTTTCCACACGAACGCCTTTGCCGCCACCAACCAAGAAGTGGAAGAAGCGCTGACCTGCCAATGCGGTTGCGGCTTAACTGTTCATAGTTGTAACCATCTCCAATGTGGGTTCGCCGTGCCCGCCAAGAAAACGATCGCCGAATTGATTGGACAAGGACAAGGGAAAGAAGCCATCACTGCTTCTTTTGTGTCCCGCTATGGAGAGAAAGTGCTCTCGGCGCCAACGACCACGGGCTTTAACTTAGCTGCGTGGATTACGCCATTTGCAGCGCTCTTGGCTGGCGGCGTCCTTATCGGGTTCATCAGTCTACGCTGGGCGCGACGGAAACAACCCGAAAGCGCCGAGCACCAACCAACCTCATCTATCACTGATCCCTATCGAGAACGTCTCAAGAAAGAATTGGAGTCCTTTGAAGGATAATCTCCTTGTTGACGCAGAGCTGAGCTGACTATGACATTTCTCCTGTACTTAACCGGTCTACTTTTCATCGGTGCGATCGCTTCTTTTGTCGCGTCCCCTCTATTTACGCCAGAAGAAACACAAGCGCCTGCACGAGAAACAGACCCTATGGTCACTCACTGGGAGAAACAAAAGACTGAGGCGTATACCGCTATCAAAGAAGCGGATTTCGACCTGCAGATGGGCAAGCTCACGCAGGAGGACTATAAGTCGCTTCGTGAAAAATATGAAGCCCGCGCTTTAGAAGCCTTAGCGCAATTGGACACACTACACGGCGCGCCCCAGCAACGCGCCGCAGGACATCGCCCGGCAGACGCTGCTACCGAGTCTTGAGGTTGAACGCCTGTGGCCCTTTCTCTCCCGGCTTTACTAGAAACTCCACCTCATCGCCTTCACGGAGATCTTCAAAATACATTTTCGGCGCCAATTTCGAGCGATGAAAAAATACCTCGTCTTTGCCTTCGTCTGGAGTGATGAACCCAAATCCTTTGTCTTTGACAATCTTTTTAATTGTTCCGGTCATATCCGCCTCCTGTAGCGCCATGAAAGAAGACCTGCTGCTGTTTGTCAAGCGAATGCTGCTCCAGTCTTCTTTTTTTACTTATTGTGTTCTCATTTCCACGACATTATGACAGACTTGGTCATCGAAGCCGAAAACGTACGCAAAACCTTTGCATGGGCGCCAGTGCTCCAGAGTATCTCGTGTCGTATTCGCGCCGGAGAGGTCGTCAGTATCTTTGGCCCCAATGGCGCTGGCAAAACCACATTGCTCCGAGTATTGGCTACGCTGCTGCGGCCCTCAGCCGGAAGCTTACGGTTGTTTGACCATGCCCCGACGGATGTCATTGTCCGTCAACGACTGGGCTTTCTCGGGCATGAGAGTTTTCTCTATCCAGATCTCACCCCAGTAGAGAACTTGAGCTTCTATGGCCGAGCGTACCGATTGACAAAAGCAACAGAGCGAATCGAAACGGTCCTAGAACAAGTAGGATTGCAACAATGGCGCGACACACCCGTACGCGTCTTTTCCCGCGGCATGGAACAGCGACTCTCACTTGCTCGAACTCTGTTGCATGAGCCGGACCTGTTATTACTTGATGAACCATACACAGGTCTTGACGCCCGGGGGATAGATACTCTCCAAGCGCTGTTGACGACCATCAGAGACGCAGGGAAAACAGTAGTGCTCACCACACACGATTTCAGCTTGGGGATTGCCGCCGCCAGTCGGGCGCTCATCCTTCATCGCGGTCGCATCGCGTGGGAATCCACCGGACGCTTACCGCCAGCACACGAGTTCTCCACAATTTATCAACATCATACCCAACACCTCACACCCAACACCTGACACCCAATCTCATGTGGGCGCTTCTCTGGAAAGATGTGCTGCTTGAAGTACGGACGAAAGAACGGCTCTCGTCGCTCTTCGTGCTAGCCTTTTTGATCATTCTCGTTTTTGTCTTCGCACTCAGTCCGGAACAAGCCCAACGTCCAGAAATTAGCGCTGCGGTCTTATGGGTCGCACTTCTGTTCGCCGGCATGTTGAGTCTCCAACGTGGATTTCTTATTGAACAAGAACGCGGCTGCCTCTCCGGCTTACTCCTGACACCCATCGACCCTGGCACCCTTTTCCTGGCGAAGTTTCTCGGGAATGTCTTGTTCCTCACCATCGTTGAAATTATCGTCACGCCGATTACGCTCGTACTGTTCGGGGCTGCTCGGTCGTCAGGGCTGGTCATGCTGCCCGTAGTCGAACTGCTTGGGATCATTGGCTTCTCTGCGTTAGGAACATTGTTGTCAGCAATCGCTGTACGTACACGCGCTCGCGAAGTGTTATTGCCAGTGATGTTGCTGCCGTTGCTCATTCCCCTTCTGATTGCGACGGTGAAAGTCACCAGCTCCCTCTTAGGCGGCGAACCGTGGTCGGAAGTATGGTTGCGCGTCCTACTCGCGTTCGATGTCATTTTTGTGGTAACAGGATGGCTTATATTCGGACAAGTCGTACGAGAGTAACCATGAAAAATGTCGCGCCGTTCGCGGACTATATCCTACCCTGGCTTACTTGCACGGTCATGATTGCCGCTCTTGCTATGATCTTTCTCTACGTTCCGAATGAACAGATGCAAGGAGTTGCGCAACGGATCTTTTATTTCCATCTGCCGATCGCCCTGAACACTTACCTGGGATTTTTCATCGTGGCGGGGGCCAGCGCATCTTGCTTGTGGCAGGGAGATCGCTTTTCTGACCTGTTGGCGCAAGCTTCCGCCGAACTCGGCATGGTCTTCTGTACATTGGTCATCATTACCGGTTCACTCTGGGCGCGACCGATTTGGGGCGTGTGGTGGACGTGGGACCCCCGGCTCACCATGGTCGTCATTCTTTGGACCATTTACGCGGCCTACTTACTGCTCCGCATGTTCGCCGGAGACACAGAACAAACTGCGCGCTACGCTGCGGTCCTTGGTGTTGTCGGCGTGCTCGACATTCCCATCCTTCACGTGGCGACGCGCCTATGGCGGGGTATTCACCCCAAAGTCGAAAAGATGGCCCCGGATATGATGTGGACGCTGCTCGTCTCCATCCTCGCTTTCTTTCTCCTTTTTTGCTGGCTGCTTTGGCTAAGGATGAGGAGTCTGCATCAACGAGACGAAATCAACACGTTACGCCAAGAAGCGTTAGCTCTCTCTTAGTGAGAACATTTTCATGACGTATCTCTTTGCCGCCTTTAGCGTCACCTGGATCGTGATTTTCTTCTACCTCCTTTCTCTTTCCCGTCAACAACGCAACCTCTCACGCGAGATCGATCTGCTGAAACGTACACAGCAAAACGACAAATCGTCTGAAGTGATAGAAAAAAGAAAGTGAGGGGAATGGACAGGATGGACAGGACGGACAGGATGGACAGGATGGACAGGATGGACAGGATGGAGAAGGAAAATCTATCACGCCAAGAACCACGACAGCCTCACGGCGCGGCGCTAACTTCCGTGCGTATGGTCAGGCAAGAGGGGATTCATTGCCCGATTTGCTTATTGCCGACAGGCCGTCGTATGCGCGGCAAAATTTACTGCGGCAACTGCGGCTTCATCGAGTCGTGACACGACTGTCGTTAAATCTTCTGCTCGATAATCTCGATTTCTCTCTGTACCCAGGTACACAGTCGACGTGCTTTGCGCGACGCTTCCTCCTGCAGATCTTCAAGGAGACCGCATAGCGAGCGTACCTGCTCTAAGCATGAGTGGCGCTCACCCACAATGCCGAGATTGATATGAGCGAGATCCTCCCGCGCGCCAAGAGCCATTTGGTTAAAAACATCCCAGAGCGCCTCCGTTACTGTCTTGGTATGCATATTCAGTGTGGAAAGATCCTCCACCTCACGATTGCCTTCATTCTCAGACGTCCAGCCATTTGAAGTGCATGCAAAGTATTCCGGCTCTTCCACTTCGCCATCCGGCCTGATCGGTAAGGGCGCGCTGCAAGTCACACAAGAGATACGTTTTCGATGCTCAAGCACTGGCTGAGCAGGGTTTATATTGGAAAAAGTTTCAATTGAAGCTGTCATTTCCCCCAACCCCTTAGAACACGTTCGCAGTACTACAGCGCCAATCAGTACGTGCATGGCTGATCCGCGCCATATGAGCCGCGGTTCCCCAAGACCATGGCTCATTGCTCTTGCCTAGCTTTCTTCCTTCCTTTCGCAGGATTGATGAAGCAAAAATATATCCTTTTATTATTGTTTGTCAATACAAATATTCATGTATTTATAAAAATTTTCACTATAGCAAAAGTATTGCTATTTGCTTTTGCCTTGCTATAAAGGTGACATGGAGCAAAAAGTAAAAAAGTCACGGGGCGTGCCAAAGGGAGCGCCCCGCCCGTGGGTTGCCGGTAAGCCGAAATTCCAAAATGGTGATCTGGTGAAAGTACTGGTCTTGTTGTCCGACAAGCAACTCGATTTCCTCAAAGACCGGGGGAATGTGTCCGCTACCCTCCGTACGCTTGTCGATCGGGAGATGGGCCGCCTCCAGAAGCGCACGAAAGCAAAGAGCTAACCTAGTTTAGGCCTACGGGTGGATCCACCCTCGCCACAACGAGCGAGCGGCGCCGTTGCGTTGCGCCGTGACTTCGTAAACATTGCTGCCAAGCGAAAGGTAGTAGCTGGATTCTTTCGAGAGGGGGAAGAGATGCGCGTCTTCATCAGCTGGGCAAAGGAACCAAGCCGTACGATAGCTCTAGCGCTTCGAGACTGGCTCCCTGACGTGATTCAAAGTCTCGAGCCGTGGGTATCTTCATCTGATGTTGGAGCTGGGGCGCGGTGGAGCACCGAAATCGCGCAAGCGCTCTCAGAGGCCAGGATTGGCATTATCTGTGTCACCCCAGAGAATCAGAAAGAACCTTGGCTCCTGTTCGAAGCTGGGGCCCTCGCCAAGACTTTGACAGACACCTTTGTGTGCCCATACCTGATTCGCATGCATCCGTCAGACCTTGCTCAGGGGCCCCTGACACAGTTCCAAGCAAAGACCGCAGACAGGGAAGGCACGCTCGAACTACTCTCGACTGTTAACCGTGCTCTCGGTGCTGACGCTTTGCCGATTGACCGGCTTCAACGTCTTTTTGAGAGAAGCTGGCCCGATCTTGAAAAGAAGCTGACAGCACCTCCTACCCTACCAGTAGCAACGACGGTCCAGCGAGATGTACCAGAAATGTTATCTGAAGTGTTAGAGACTGTACGTTCGCTTGCCCGTCGGATTCCCGAGCCTCAACCGGAATCCATATCTAAGCAACGAGAGCGTATCTTGCATTTGCAGCGAATCGGCCGGGAAGACGAGATCATTAAGCACCTTGAAACTTTCGGCTTCAATAAAGAGTCTTTGTTGACGATTCTTGAACGGCTTCGACTGCTCACGAATACGCAAATCCGCGATATCTTCTTGCTCATGAACGGATCGAATCGAGTTGATATTTCAGTCGAATTTCTTAAGACACTTTGGGCTGCGATTGGCTTAGATCCAACGGCCATACGCGTCGCTACACCGTCGGTTTCGAGCCAAAGCACGCAGTCTGATAGTGATCCATCAACGAAGTCGTCCAGCTAACAAGAAATAGAATCGCTACTGGCGATACAGGCCTCTCTCGGCGGAACTGACGAGAGGCGCCGTTGTTTCCTCCCGCGCCTCTCTCTATACTTGGAAAAATATTACTTACTTCCTGAGGTATCGTATGGACGAGCGAACCCCAACCCGCCGAGACGTACTCAAGACTGCGCTCTATGTTGCCCCGGTGATCCTCACGCTGGCAGCTGCCCCGTCCTTCGCCCAAGCCGGCTCAGGAGACCCGGGGAAAAAAGCGAAGCATTGGCCGCCGCCGGATGCGGATGATCCCCCCGGCAGCACGTGGGACTCAGACGATTAAGAAGCGCGGGAGACGGGGATAGCGCCCTGCCTTACTGCATTGGCAAGCTCTGGCGTGCCCTTCTCTTTAACGATCTTGGCGCTTTCAATGGAGCGAGCCGAAACGCCTACGGATCGGGCGCGTCTTCACTGGCCTTTCTGCTGTCGCGCAAATTTGCGCTAGAGCTGTCGTCTCCGTGGCGCGCGTAGCCTCCAGCTTTTTGCGCTTCCGCAAGGCGCACCCTGGCTTCTGATTCGAAGTGTGGCAACGCATCTGCCCCGACCATAGATTGTTGACTTGGGTTGAGGTGTCGTCTGTGTAAATTCAGGGAGATGACAAAGGCCACTAGCGACCCTGCCTCATCCCAGGTTCGATACAGCGGCTCAACGCCCGCTTCCATGCAGGCCCGGTATCGGTTGCGCCCGTCAATGATCTTGTCCTCATGGAGCCAGATCGGTTCGCGTAGCCCGTGCTACGGAAGGCGATACTCGAGCATCGGCGGGTCTGGCGATGCAGGCCTCTATCGGCGCACATAGCGAGCGGCGCCGTAGATCCGCCCTCGCACTATTAGGAACGATGCCCCAAGAGCAAGTCTCCCTTGAGCTTGGGGTGCCACAACAAACTTTAAGTCGATGGCTTGAGGGCGATACAAGCAATAGTAAACTTTCTAAAGCTAGTGCACCCTCCAACAGTGACGAGAGAGGGCTAGCTTGGCATCAGCCTTGCCCTATCTCCACCATCGTCCGTCTGCGTCATTGATCCATATCCTATGACAGAGTCGTGCCCTGCAATTTTTGTCGCCATTTTGGAGAGCTTTCCTCCCTTTTTTGCAGGCCTTCCTTGCTCAGACATGCATGGACATGCAGGGAGGAGGGTGAAGACCTGCAGCAGCTTACGTCCCTGGTAAGCACGGCGGGGTCACCAGGAGCAGCAATGCTTTCAAGTCATGAGAAACCATATGGTAAGAAAAACGATGAACTCATCCCAGCCGTCCCTGCCTGCGAACCGGGCCTTCATCATCCAACTGCATAAGGATGCCAATCCTACGCAGGGAGACTTCAGAGGCCGTGTGGAACATCTCGTTTCCTATGAAACTGCCCACTTTGCATCTCTCGAAGAGCTCTACGCGTTCATACAACGCGTGCTCACCGCTCCAGAAGCGGTAGAAGAGCCTTGAGCAAGAACAGAAAGGGCGCTCCAGGACGGGTATCCACGAGAGTGCTCGGCCGCAATGACGGGGGCGCCAGCTTCGGCCGCTATCGCCGATCAGCGCGAGAGGGTACCGCAGTACTGCCTCGCTGGAAACACCGATACCGCCGGCATGCTCGTCAGAAATAGCGATGAGGACCTCACTGCCAGTGCGAGCGATAACGGCTCCGTCACGCTGATTCATGGCGATGGGAGGTGATTGACTGACCGTCCTTTTCTTAAACAATGTTTATATGCAATTGCGACGTCAATGGAAGCACGGCGAGCAAGGTGCGGAGGCTCCTTTCCCTCCTGAGAGGCGAAAGGAGGAGCGAACCGGAGCATTGAACAACCAGCTCTCTACAGCCGAGTTAATCTCCCACGCCCAGCTCGTCATGGAGGAATCAAGGCGGCTCAGAGAGGAAACTCAGATAATTCGCGCCACCTACCGTCATACGGCTGCAACAGCGAAACATGTAACGGGGAAAGAGTATTAAAAACAACAAACTCTTGTGTACCAAACTGAACCATGCCTTATGGCGGCAAGCTCATCAGCACTAGCAGATCAAGCTTGGCAGAAAACGGAGCCCGCCCTCACAGGGAGAGCTTGCCGGGGGCGAATTCCCCCGGCTGCCGGCAAGGCAGCTTCATGGGACTACCCTGCCCCCAACGGAGCGCCACCCATAGGGCGCAGCATGAAGGCCCCACGGGCAGCGAGCGACGGTCAGGCCGCCACTAGCGGAGAGGAAAGATCCGCCCTCACACTGAGTCATCGATGGAGCCTCCATTGCCACAAGACTTCTCCGAGGAAGACTTTCTCTCGCTTCAGAAAGAGACGCGTCGATTGTTGGTAAACAACAGCGGTTTTATCGCTTTGCAAAACTTGCAGGTGAGCATTTCGGGGTTTCCGATCCAGAGCTTGACCCCTACTTTTCGTTCGCTCTATCTCTGGGGTAGTGTACGTGATCTTTTTTTGTTGACGGTTGCATTCCTGATGACGCGGCCTGAGACCTATGCGAAGATTCGCCGATGTCCTGCACCACAAGCACGAAAGCCCGGTCAGCCCTGCGGCCGGTGGTTTGTTCGTGAACGAAAGCAAATGTTTTGCTCGAAAACCTGTGCGAACCGTGCTTCGGATAGGAAAGAGCGAGACACTCCCTAGCCTCCCTGTCGTGAAAATTCGCGGGACTCGGCAGGGAAACTGAGAGGAAACCAGAGCGCTAGTGCAACAGGGAAAATGCCGCGCTCGTCCAGTACTGACGCATGATTCATAGTAATTACGCGGAAGTAGGGAATCGTTGGGAACTCTTCCGGAGGAAGACAAGAATACAACCGAAAAGATTCTTTGCAGAAGCGCCTGAGCCTTTCTGTGTCTACAGAGCCGAGCACTCTCGTGTTCCTTGCACGCAAATGCTGGTCGGCGTATGTTCGCAACAATAATTTCGCCAAGTTAAAGAGAGGGTAAGGAGGAGTTATGTCTACTGAACAAACGAAGGAACAAAATAAAGCCGTTGTGCGGAAGGCGATCGCTGCCTTAAGCCGAGGAGACATGGAAGGATTCTTGGCTGATGCAGCCGATGATTTCACGCTCTCGGTGATGGGATCGGCCATCCCTCCCATGCAGGGCAAACAGAAAGTGCTCAAGGGGCTGCAGAACGCGCTCGTCGCACGGCTGGAAAATGGCGGCGCCATCGCCATGACGATCGAGAATCTTATCGCTGAGGGTGACTTCGTCGCTGAACAAGCGCGAGGCGTAGCACGGACGAAAGACGGCAAGGATTATAACAATACCTATTGCCGCGTGTGGCGCATTACTAACGGCAAAATCCAGGCGATGCAAGAATATTTGGATACAGAATTAGTGCGTTCGCACCTGCTCGGGTAGAAGAGCGAACGCTACTCCAGAATCGATCTTTTTACGGGAGGGATCAATGTTATTGGATCGTCGGGGAGAGCAACATCTCCGTGTCGCGGTATATGTGCGCCTGCTGGCGCTGATGAGTTTTGTGTTGGGTCTTGGGTTGTACAGACCGTCCACGCTCCAAGCCGAAGAAGAAACGTCTTCAGAAATCTTCAACCGTATCTGTTCAAATTGCCACAATAACAACCCCCCGCCGCGCGCTATGCGGGATGAGCAATTACGTGCGCTTCCCCCAGAGAAGATTTTTTTCGCGCTCGATAAAGGGTTGATGGCGATGTACGTCTTGAGCTTCAGCCAAGAGCGGAAGAAAGCACTCGCAGAGTTTATTACTGGCAAGACGTTGGGCTCCACTAGTGAAGTACCTGAGGAGTTGCAGCGTTGCGCGAAGAGCGATCCGCTCCCTGCCGACGCCCTCTCCAAGCCCCACTGGTCGGGCTGGGGCATTGATCTCGCCAACACTCGCTTCCAACCAGGGTCGCAGGCAAAACTGGACCGTGCAGCTTTGAGCAAGCTGGAATTGCGTTGGGCCTTCGGCTTTCACAACGCTGCGACTGTGGGTACGCAGCCTGCGGTCGTTGGTGGGCGCCTCTTTATCGGCAGTGTGTCCAACACAATCTATTCCCTTGATGCCCAAACCGGGTGTGCGCATTGGAAATTCGATACTCATGGAGCAGTCCGCGCAACCATGTCCGTCGTGCCTGCCCCCGGAAGCAACCCGCCGCGTTACCTCGTGTATGCTGCGGACCGTAAAGGATGGGCGTATGCGCTCGACGCTAATACCGGCGAGAAGGTGTGGGAGTACCGGGCTGATGAGCATCGCGACACCGCCATTAGTGCGGCCCCAGTCGTCTATAAGGATCGGGTGTACATCGCTGCAGCTTCTTATGAGGAAGTGAGCGGGTCTTTTCCTGAATATGAGTGCTGCACGTTCCGCGGGAGTGTTGCTGCACTGGACGCGCTGACTGGTAAGCCATTCTGGAAAACGTACACGATCCCGGACCCAGCACAACCGACCAAGAAGAACAGCAAAGGCGTTCAACTGTATGGACCAGCCGGCGCCGGAGTCTGGTCAGCGCCGACGATTGATGAGAAGCGGGGACTGATCTATGTCACCACTGGTGATGGCTATTCTCCTCCGGCTGCTGTAACTTCGGATTCAGTGATGGCGTTAGATCTAGAAACTGGCGCAATCCGGTGGGCGAAACAAACCACGCCGGGGGACGCATTTACCCTTGCTTGCATGACGCCCAGCGCTGATCCAGTCTCCCGTGAAAAATGTGGACCTGATATCGACTACGGATCCTCAGCTATTCTCCGTCAAGGAAAAGATGGGCGCTCATTGGTCCTCGCCGGACAGAAGTCGGGCGTTATGTACGCGCTTGATCCGGACAAGAACGGCGAGCTCGTATGGGAAAAACGGCTTTCGCCGGGCGGCCTGCTTGGCGGCATCGAATGGGGCTTTGCGGCAGACGATCAAATTGCCTATGTCCCCATCTCCGACGTGTTTGAAAACTCCGGCGCGCCGCAAAAAGCCGGCGGGGTCCGTGCAGTCAAGATCACCAGCGGTGAAATCCTCTGGAAAGCGATGTCCCCCGCGCTCGACTGCCTCGATAAGGTGGGATGCAGCGCCGGGCAGCCGCAAGCCGCCACCCTCATTCCTGGCATCCTCTTTTCCGGCTCCATGGATGGGTACCTGCGCGCTTATGATCCCAAAACCGGCAAAATCATCTGGAAGTATGACACCAAGCGGAAGTATGACACGGTCAACAAAGTGCCCGGCAATGGCGGCTCGCTGAACGGCGCAGGGGTGACCGTTGTGGATGGTTGGCTGTATTTCACCTCCGGCTACGGTTTCAACGGAATGCCGGGAAATGTGCTGCTGGCCTTCGGCCCACCGCAAGGAAAGAAGTAGGGTTCACAGAGGCGTAGATGCACTCCTGTAAGCTCAACCAGCCTGCGAGACAATCATGCTCTTTTAATGTCACTTCTCAGTGTTTTCATTCTGAGCGGAGCGAAGAATCTATATTTGAGACCTTTCGCTTCACTCAGGGTAACACCCGAGTATGGCAAAACAGCTCGTCGCGCTGGAGGAGCTGAAAAAGTCGCTGCGGCGTCGAGCATTCACGGACCAGTTTTGAGCAGCTTGACTGACAACTTGACTGACAACTTGACTTATGCTTGACTCATTCCTGTGGGCTACGAGCCACTTTTCAGCATTACCCTCCGCTTACTGACGCAGGTCGAAGCAATAGCCGCTTTGCGAGAGCGGATTCAGGCCGCCGCCGTAGAGCTTTCATGGATCCCTGTCCTGCAAAAAGACACTCGCACCCGCAACGTCCACGCATCCACGGCGATCGAGGGCAATCCGTTAACGTTGGAACAGGTGCGGGCCTTGGAGGAAGGCCGCGAACTTGCGGCGTCAGATCAGCGCTCGCAACGGGAAGTGTTGAACTATTTCGCCGGGCTGCGTTATGTGGAAAAAAATGCGGACAAGAAAATCGTCCGCCACGAGGATGTGTTCAAGCTCCATCGTCTTCTTGCCGCGGGCGTGATGGATCAAGGCGAGGCGGGCCGTTATCGCACCGTTGCTGTGCGGGTTGGTCGCTATGCGCCGCCTGCGCCAGGAGATGTCTCCGGACTGATGTTTGAGTTGCTGGAATGGTGGAATACAAAAACCAGTGAACTTTCGCCGGTGATAAGTTCCGCCATCCTGCATTATCGTGTCGAGGCTATTCATCCCTTCGCCGATGGCAATGGCCGCACCGGTCGCACCTTTGCACTGTGGGAGCTGTATCGACGCGGTTTCGACACGCATCATATTTTTTCCGTGGATGAATACTATTGGGAGAATCGTCCACGTTACTACGCCGCGCTGGAGGCCGTGCGTCACGAGGGCGAAGACCTCACCAGTTGGCTGGAGGATTGCGCTGAAGGGTTGCGGCAGACGCTGGGGCGCGTGTGGCTACGCGTGCAAGCCTTCAACGTCCAATCGAAGGAGAAGCTATTCCTGCGGCCCAAGCAGGAACGGTTGCTGCAACTGCTTCGCGATTATGGCGGCATGTCCCCAACGGATATTTGGGCTACACTCAATGTGTCTAAACAGGGCGCGATGGATTTGCTCCGTCCGTTGCTCGAAGCTGGACTAGTAGAGAAAATCGGCGGTAAAAAAACCGGTCGCTACTTTCTGAAGCGACCATGAACGAAGCCGAAACCAGAGCTGAGCATCTTAATACTAAAAAGTAAGCTACTGGGCGCAACGAAACCCGATGTCGGCGAGGCTGCGGCCCGGCTCGTTCCAGCTGCGGACGGAGGCGAGGGCGAGCTGCAGCCGACTGTACCACGAACCCCCACGCACCGAACGGTACTTCTGCTCCTTGTCATACCAATCCGCCGTCCATTCCCACACGTTTCCTACCATATCAAGGACGCCATACGGAGAAGCTCCAGTTGGAAAAGAACCAACAGGCACAGTTTTGAATGGCGTTGTCGATGCTATTCGTCCAGTTCTCTCCTGCCGGAATGTCCCAACGGTCAAGCCAAACCGGCACGCCTCTGTCTTTCAGCTGTTGCGCGAAGGTGAGAACAAATTGGGCATCCTCGCGTGCATAACAAATGAAAACATGATTCCCCATGGCTTTCTTACCCATCACTCACGGACAACTCTGGGGTGGGCAAAGATAAAAGCACAACCCCGAGCAAAGGCCAGGTGAGAATCTTATAAAATTCCTCTAATTGCTTCACAATCTTCCCCCGAGAATCACGGCTACTTCTATCACTGTCAGTCAGACGTTAGCAAGGAAGACATGTCAAGCGAGCAGAGAGACGAAGTAGAAAAGAAAAAAGCCCAAAACCAAAAGGTTCTGACCTCTCTCAGGTTGCGGAGCTAGGATTTGAACCTAAGACTTCGAAGTTATGAGCTTATCTCACAGTTTGTTTTTTCTTTCATGTTGATTCGTCTTGATGAGGAAAACTGGAAAGTTAGCCGCTTCCCGGTTTCTCTTCTTACAGCTTCGTTTCTGGTGTTTTGGCTCATTACTGTCTCAGGCAGCTGATACAGCTTGCTCTCCTTCTTGACACCCGCGGACAGAGGGTTATTACAAGAGTGAAGGACATTATACTTTCCATATTCTTATCCAAGGAAGGATTTGCAATGAATCGAGACGCTAGTCAACAGTTCGCACCCATTCTCCCGACCTTCATCATTTTTAGTCTTGTGGGCGCTTTGCGCGTGTTTCTCAATTAACCTGAAAAGGGTTCACGCCTGAACCTTTTGCAACCTTGCACAACCCTTCCCGCCTGCAGGAGGAACAGCCGATGACGCTCATCAAACGATTAACACACGAAGAATATGGACACGCAGTGACGGAGTATACGCTCATACTTGGGCTCGTCGTGTTAGGATTCTGGATGGCGCGGAAGAGTAGAAACATCCGTTTCGCCCTCAGCGAGCTCTTCAGGAACATCAAGGATCTAGTGGATAATTGCTGTTAGCACCTGGGTTTCGATGTGTTCGCCCTGGGGTGTTGCACTCCTCGCTACAGATCAGTAGAAGACAGGATGTCATGGGTACCTGTGGTCGCTCTCCCATTCTGCTTCGTCTTGGCGCCATTCTCGCCTTTCTGGCGTATCTGTTGGCTGGAGCCAGTCTTGCCCTTCCCGGAGAGTTCCGGTGTGCCCGCTGTGCTAAGCATTGGAGGACAGGCGCCGTTACACCTGGAGCCTCATGTCCACTCTTACACCATGGGCATCATTGCCATGACAACCAACAGAACACTCCAGGGCATATCACCCTCTGCCCCGACGGTTGTCTGCGGCATGACGGACAAGGCGGCGAGATTCCCGCCCTGAGCAAATTTCTCTCTGCTCCGGGTGTCAGCAAGCCCCAATGGATTGTCCTTGGATCCCTTCTCGACGCGGACGCACGCTTTGCATTACCTCCCTTTCTTGCTCCCCCCGATCCTCCTCCCTCACGCTCCTAGTGGTTCCTTCCTGGTGTTGGTCTCACGCTGAAGTCCTGCGGTTTTCCTTACGGTTGGCAGAAAGCAAGGGCGGAAGAAGGCGCTTTCTTCTTCTGTCTTTTCTCCTTGCGCCTTCTCCTGCCAGCGTGAGGAGGAGCGCACGACTTCATCCATTTCAACAACGTTTTCACGGAGTGCTAGAGGTTTCTTTAGAGAACCTTTAGCTAACATCCGTTGGCATGTCACAGAAAGTGCTGGAGGAGTACACGCAGCGTCAACGCCTCCGGCGCCAATTCTGGACAGGAATGTGCGGCGTAGATCTCCACGCTACGCACAAAAGGAGCACTCAAATGAACAGACGTGAGTTTCATAAGACCCTGGGAGCGCTCATGGCCGCAGCCCTCCTCCCAGACACGCGTGCAGCCGCAGCAGAGTCGCAGGCCCCATCTCACACCGATCATACTCATCGCTCAGTACCCACGGGTCCGGCCCAACACATCGCCATGCTCGTTTACCCAGCCTTTACTGCCCTGGATCTCGTCGGCCCCCACCAGTGCCTCGCCGCGCTCGGGAATGTCCAGGTCCACCTTGTATGGAAGACCAAAGACCTCGTAGTGAGCGACAGTGGTATTCCCATCCAGCCTACGACAACCTTTACCGAGTGTCCGCAGACCGTCGATATCTTGTTTGTCCCTGGCGGTCTCCAGGGCGCGATTGCACTTATGAATGACCCTGAGGTTCTCGACTTTCTCTCCGACCGCGGTCAGCGGGCTCGGTATGTGACAAGCGTATGTACGGGCTCTCTCATCCTGGGAGCCGCGGGACTGCTGTGCGGCTACCGCGCCACGTCGCATTGGACCATGCGTGAGGTGCTGCCGCTGCTCGGAGCCGAACCGGTCGCCCAGCGGGTAGTCGAGGATCGCAATCGCCTCACCGGGGGCGGCGTCACCGCAGGTATCGACTTCGGCCTGCGCCTTGCGGCGCGGATGCGTGACGACACCTACGCCAAAATGCTGCAGTTGATCCTGGAGTATGATCCGCAGCCGCCATTTCAGGCAGGCACGCCAGAGAGCGCCGGGACGGAGCTCACCACTCACGTGCGGGACTGCTTCGCATCTGCAGTCGAAGCCGCCCGCCAGGCGGCGCTTGCGGCCCAGAAACGACTACCAGGGTAAAGACGCAGCCTGCGCAGGAGCGCGACTGTACAGGCACGGAGAGCAGGGGAGAGGCAAGGAGTATGAGCCCTCCCTTGCTTCCCTCTATGAGCGATCGTAGGGGTAAGGTGCTCTTCTCCCCGCCTCTACGGGTTCCGCATCAATTTCTTCTCGCCCTACAGAAAAAAGGATGACGTTATGCAATGGTTCAGATATGCATATCTCTGGTCTGTCGTGTTCGTCTTTTTTCCTCGCCTCGCGGTCGGACAAGACGCACACGAGCCAACGCCGCTGCCGCCTATAGTCGTCGAAGGCAGCGCCGAAGCGCCGGACCGCACAGCCAGTGAACAACAAGCCCGCAAAGACCTGCAGCGCACCCCCGGCGGAGTGGCGCTGATCGGGCAGCACGAGATCCAGGACACCCGCGCCACCGCCTTGCAAGACGTGCTGGACTTCGTGCCCGGGGTGATGGTGATGATCCGTCCCCGCTTCGGCAATGTGGCGGATGAGAGTGAACTACCTCGCAGCAAGCTGCGAGGCATCAACTCTGCAGAATTATTGCAACGAAGCAAGCTTCGGGGCATCAGACCCGTAGCGAGTCAACTCTCCATCCGGGGTTCGGGACTGCGCAATAATTTCCACCTTCGCGGCCTCACGCTGCTGCTGGATGGATTTCCCCTCAATAACGCAGACGGGTTTGGCGATTTTGAGGCGCTCGAACTTCTCGCCACCAAACGTATCGAAGTCTATAAAGGCGCGAATGCGCTCCGTTTCGGCATCAATAGTTTGGGCGGCGCCATTAACGTCGTGACCCGTACAGGAACCGATACCAGTCCCTTCGAGCTCCGCAGCGAAGGGGGATCGTTCGGCTTCATGAAGCACCAACTCGCAACGGGGCAGACGTACGGCCCGTTCGACCTTTATATCGGCCTGAGCAACACGGACCAGGACGGCTATCGCGCCCATAGCGAACTGACGCGCCGACGGGCGTACTCCAGCTTGGGCTACTCGCTCGCCGACGGCACGCTCCTGCGGCTCGACCTCAACTATGTGCGCAGTGATCAAAATTTGCCGGGCGCGCTAACGCGGGAGGAATTTAAGCGCAATCCCAGGCAGCGCAACTCGGCCGCCGTCGCGGCCAACGAAGCCCGAAATTTCGACTACTACCGCGGAGCCTTCACCGTCTCCATGCCGGGCGCGGAACACGGGGTGCTCGAATGGTACACGCAACTGAATTACCAGTATCTCGATCATCCTCTCAGTTTCGCGGTGATTAACCAGAACACGTACAACTGGGGGGCCGAACTCCGCTACCTCCTCACTTCCCCGCTGTGGGGCTTCACTAACCGTCTGACCGTAGTGCAGTACGGGCAAACGCGCCAATTGGAGCAATTCTTTACGAACGTCCACAGCAATCATGGGGTCAAGCCCCACGACCAATTGAACAAAGCGACGACCATCAGCCTGTATGGAGAGGAGCAGTTCCATGCTACCGAGACGTTGGTGTTGGTCGTAGGGAATCGCTTGCAATATAGTCGCCGTGCGTTGGACGACGCCTTTCTCCGCGACGGAGACGCCTCGGGTGCCATCGACTACCTGGATGTCTCTCCAAAGGTCGGCTTTGTGTGGACCGTCCACTCGATCATCCAAGTGTATGGCAACACCAGCCGTGCGTATGAACCGCCGCTTCTGTTAGAAATTACCGCTCCAGGACAACTCAGCACCGACCTCCACCTGCTGAATCCACAAAAAGCCTGGCAGTTTGAACTCAGCGCCCGCAGCACCTGGGGCCGGCAGCTCTGGTGGGACGTTGCCGTGTATGACATCGAGCTATGGGACGAGATCCACAATGTAAATATCCAACCTTTCCCCGGTGCGCCGTTTACCATTCCCCGGTATCAGAACATTGCCCGGTCGCGGCACACAGGGGTGGAGGTTGCAACTGACCTGCTCCTCGTGGACGATCTCGCGGTGTGGCTTGGTAGGGGGTCCCTCGGCGACACGCTGCGGTTCCGCCCGGCGTACACCTGGTCTGACTTTGTTTTTGTGAACGACCGCATCTTTGGCAATAACGATCTGCCGGGGGCTCCCGAGCATTTTATTCGCAGTGAGGTGCGTTATGACCACCCCATGGGTCTTTGGTTCGCGCCGAACGTAGAAGTGACTCCAGTCGGCTATTTTGTCAATAGTGAGAATACACCGCGCAGCGACCCCTATACGCTGGTGAACATCCGTATGGGTTATAATTTCACACCCTGGAACCTGGACTTCTTTTTTGAGGCGCGGAACCTGACCGACAAGGACTACCTGTCCAGCATCATCGTTGATGATGCGAACGGACGGTTTATCGAACCCGGCGACGGCCGCGCTTTCTACGCGGGGATCAACTATCGATGGAGGTAAAGTATGACACGCATCATCTTCCTTATAGTACTTTTCGTTCCGCTTTCGGTTCACGCGGCAGGATTGACGCTTGGTCCACAGTCAGAAATCACACAACCGGGGCAAGGCCACGAGCTACAAATCTCGGGTGCGGCGCTCGCCGTAACCAGGGAGAGTGAAGTCTTCGTGACATGGGCCCGGCAAGACGCCCAGGTCAATAATCTGTACTTGGCTCATATCGATACAGAGGGAACACGCACAGTGCGCGTCAACCCGGAGGGCTTGGCCGTTGACTCTCTGCATCAGTCGCCAGGTATTGCGGTGGGACCACGTGGCGAGGTCTACCTCTCCTGGTCCTCGGCCAAACCGAAGCCAGAAGGCGCGCTCTTCGCCTCGGATCTCCGTTTGTCGTGCTCGCTGGACGGCGGGCGTAGTTTTGACTTTCCTTTGCAAGTGAATGAGGATCGGCCAATCTCGCACTCGTTCGAGGGGCTGGCAGTGGCAGGGGATGGGACAGTCCTGGTCTCCTGGATTGATAGTCGCGAAGGGTGGGACAAGGCGAGCACCTATCTTGCCCGCATCGGCGAACGCGGCGCTGAGGTGAAGACGGTGGTGACGCTTGACGGCAATACATGCGTCTGCTGTCGGTCCGCTCTGGCCACAGGCCCCAAGAGCATAGTTGCCGCGCTCTGGCGGAAGGTGTTGCCTGGAGACATCCGCGACATGGCGTTTAGCCTGTCCCGGGACGGCGGCCAGTCCTTTACCCCGGCCACCGTCGTCCATGCCGACCATTGGCAGTTCAACGCTTGTCCCCACCGCGGCGGCGGTGTCGCCCTGGACGCCCACGGCCAGCTGTACGTCATCTGGTATACGGAAGGAGAACAGGGAAGACCCAAGGTGCTTTTCGCCCGTTCCTCTGATGCCCAGCGCTTCGCTCCCCCGCAACGCCTCGACATCTCTACAGGTTCAATTCCTGACTACGCCCGTATAGCCGTAGATGCAAGCGAACGGATCGGCATTGTGTGGGAAGAGGCAACAGCCGTCCGCCGCAGCGTGGTGCTCCGGTACTCTACGGACGGCGGGAAGACATTCAGCCCCGCGCAGACCCTCTCCCACGTGCTGAAGGCCTACGCGTCAGATATTGCAGCTTCTCCAGCTGGCGGCTTCATGGTCGTATGGCACGAGGAGCAGTTTCCTCAGCTCAAGACGATCATCCAAACCATACGTATAGGGAATAGCCTTTAAGGAAAGACGAAGGCATGGCAAAGGCCATCGCAAAAGTCAGGCGCTGACGGTAGACCATAGCGGGCATGATTCATAACGAAAAGAGCTCAGAAGTTATTAAATCTCCTGAGCTCTTACAGGTTGCGGGGCTAGGATTTGAACCTAGGACCTCGAGGTTATGAGCCTCGCGAGCTACCGGGCTGCTCCACCCCGCGTCAAGAAAAGAAAACGACACAGCGGGCTGTGTCGTTGTAGGCGTCTATCTATAGCTACTGCCTTACCGCAAGTCAAGCATGCAATTTTGTCGGCGATGGCGGGTGTTCCCCCGTCTGCGTCATCCGCTTGAGGGCGCGGAGTTCAGGCGCAGTCAGCGAGCGATAGGCCCCAGGTTGCAAATCTCTCGTCAGCACGAGTGGACCGAAACGCACCCGGATGAGCTTGTCTACCGGATGACCAACGGCTTCGCACATCCTCCGAACTTCTCGATTGCGTCCTTCATGCAGCGTAATTTCTAACCAGGCTTTACGGTACGTAATGCGTAAGACCTGCACAGTTGCTGGCGCAGTTACCGTTCCATCCTCCAGCGTCACCCCGTTCCGTAACATCTGGAGTGCTTCAGGCGACGGCGTTTCTTTGACCTTGGCGTGATAGGTGCGCGGAATTTGATAACGTGGGTGCAGTAAGCGTTCGGTAAATTCACCATCGTTGGTCAGCAGTAATAATCCGGATGAGTCATAGTCGAGACGACCAACCGGAAACACGCGGGCGCGCACATGCTTGAGTAGGTCCCGCACCGTAGGGCGTCCTTCTGGATCTTTCAGCGTGCACACGACGCCGACCGGCTTATGCAGAATGAGATAAATAGGAGTGGGCGCGAGAGAGAGGGGACGACCATCCACAAGGATCCGATCATTCTGCGGATCCGCCGTCGTCCCCAGGCGCGTAATGGTCTCCCCATTCACTTTCACTCGTCCCGCCAGAATCATCTGCTCCGCTGTCCGGCGCGAGGAGATCCCCGCTCGGCTCAGAATCTTCTGTAACCGTTCCATTCGGGTCAAATTCGACTTCGCTATAAGGGTTGACTGTAGGCTCATGAATCTCCGGTAAAGGCGGCAGACTGCTGAGGTCGTTCAGACCAAAGAGTTCCAAAAATTGCGGTGTCGTACCATAGACCCACGGACGTCCAGGCACATCCTTGCGTCCCATGACACGAATCAGTTTCTTCGTCATTAAGGAGTTGAGTACGCCGTCAACATCAACTCCACGAACCGTTTCAACCTCGGCCTTGGTGATCGGCTGACGGTAGGCAATAATCGCCAGCGTCTCAAGCGCCGCTCGACTCAAACGGTTTGGTTTCTCACGGATCAGCGTCTTCACATATTCAGCAGACTCTGCAATGGTCCGCAATTGGTAGCCGCCCGCTACTTCGGCAAGCATGATACCGCGCCCTGGCGCCGCGTATTCTTCTTGTAATAACGCCAGTGCAGATTTGACCTCGGATTGAGCGACCCCAATGACTTCGGTCAAACGGCGGAGAGCCACAGGGGAGCCAGCGGCAAAGAGGAGACTTTCAACAATAGGCTTGATTTCTTGAGGTGTCATAGCTGCTCTAAGAAGTCAGGCAGAGGCGTATCAGCGCTCACCGCCAATGCCAAAGTAATTGGACCAAACTGTGCTTCCTGACGGACACGGACGATGCGTGTGCGAACAAGTTCGAGCAAACCCAGAAACGTCGTCAAAATTTGCAGCCGCGTGGAATCCTCGGGGAAGAGTTCAGTAAAGAGCACCTCTGATCGTTCGCGTAGGGTATCAAGAATGAAACAAATACGCTCGCGCAGCGATATTTGTTCCAGGACCACTTCATGCACGACTTCCGGCGCGGCGCGCTTAAGCACGTCTTGCAAAGCATCCAGCAAATCACCAAGTGCAACATCATAAACGAGATCTTGATCCGTCTCCTGTTCGTCGCGAGCCGGATCGCGCACAAACACGTCGCGCGCTAGCTGGTCTCGGCGATGCAACATGTCCGCCGCCTCTTTGAACCGCTGATATTCGAGCAATTGACGAACGAGTTCAGCGCGGGGATCTTCTCCTTCGTCTTCCTCCGGAGTGTCGTCGCCCGGCAATAACAGACGAGACTTCAAGTGCAGCAGTGTCGCCGCCATCACCAAGTATTCGCCAGCAATGTCTAAGTCGAGCTGCTGGAACAGCTCCAGATAGCCCATGTATTGGTCAGTAATCTTGGCGATCGGAATGTTCGAGAGATCTACCTCTTCTTTCTTGACAAGGTGGAGAAGCAGATCCAGCGGTCCCTCAAAAACATCGAGTTTGACTCGGTAGAAAACAGGATTTGTGACCTGAGGTTTGAGATTTGAGGTCTCGGTCGAAAGCTCCACCCTGTGCTCCATGCCGCTTCCTCCTCACACGCCAACGACTTCGCGCACGGACTCCATCGTCTCTTGAGCAACTACCTTGGCTTGACGGCCGCCTTCGCGCAACACGTCTTGTACATCACTGCGGTGGTTTTCCCAATACGCACGCTTTTCGCGAAAGATCGCTAAATCCTCAAGCACGTGCTTGATCATCACCTTTTTACAATCGAGACAGCCGATCTCCGCCGTCCGACAGCCATGGCTGACAAATTCGATCTCCTCAGGAGTGCAGTAGAGCCGGTGAAGATTAAACGCTGGGCAGTCAGCCGGTTCTCCAGGATCACGGCGCCGCACCCGCCGCGGATCAGTCATCATCTTCGAGAGCTTGGCGTCCACTTCTTCCGGCGGATCGGACAGCACGACCGCATTGCCATAGCTCTTGCTCATTTTACGACCATCAACGCCGGGAATCTTGGGAATCTCAGTCAACAGCGGCTGCGGTTCAGGAAAAATGTCTTGATAAAGTGAATTGAAGCGACGTGCGATTTCCCGAGTAATTTCAATATGCGCTACTTGGTCCGCCCCAACAGGCACGCGATGCGCTTTATAAATGAGAATATCTGCTGCTTGGAGCACCGGATAGCCGAGCAAGCCGTAGTTGATTTTGGCGACTTCTGTCTCATCGTCCGATTGAATGAATCCAAGCTCGCGCGCTTGTTCTTTCACGCTCGGGTTACGCATTAACCATGGCGTCGGGGTAATCATCGAGAAAATCAGATGCAACTCGGCGTGTTCTTTCATGTCGGACTGGCGAAAGATCACCGAACGGTTTGGATCGAGACCGACGCTGAGCCAGTCAATAACCATCTCTTCTGTACTCTCACGAATTGTGCCGGCGCTAACGTTGCCGGTCGTTAACGCATGCCAATCCGCCACAAAGAAAAAACAGCGATAACTGTCCTGAAGACGGACCCAATTCTTAAGTGCGCCATGTAAATGGCCAAGATGCAGTTTCCCGGTGGGACGCATTCCACTGACTATAGTTTCGGGCATGACTCGATCCTTACAACAATGTCTGCAGGAGAAAATTTGTCATGGGGTACAAAACGCGGTTGAGAACTCCTGAGGCAAGCAACAACATAATGATCAGCATGCCATAGGGTTCCAGACGCGCAAGCGCAAGAGCTGGAGAGCGGGGCAGCAAACCAGTCGCAGCCCGGCCGCCGTCAAGCGGCGGCAGTGGTAGGAGATTAAACACTGCCAAGCCCACATTCATGAGGACGCCATAAATTGCCATTCTTCTGAAAAACAGTAAGTTTGTCGCCAGCAAATTGCCATCAGGAATCTCCGTTTCAGGAATCAAATGGTACACAAATGCAAAAAGCCCTGCGAGCAACAGATTCATCGCTGGCCCAGCCAGCGCTACGAGCACCATATCTCGCCGTGGATTGCGCAAGTTCCGGAAGTTTACGGGCACCGGTTTCGCGTAACCAAAAAGAAATGGCGCACCGCCAAACAATAACAGCAGCGGCAAAATCACCGTGCCAAACCAGTCCACGTGCGAGAAGGGATTGAGGGTCAGCCTACCCGCCTGCGCCGCAGTAGGGTCTCCTAAGCGAAACGCTACATAACCATGCGCAATTTCGTGTAGGATGACCGCCACTAAAATAGGGACGGCCCACAGACAGACTTTCTGCACAGCAGGAGCAAAAGATTCAAAAGATTCCATTGGCAGCAGTGTATAGGCTCCTGTCCCAGGTGACAAGGCAGCGTGAGGATTCTGTTGGCTTGACTAAGTTTAGACCGCTTTCGCCAATTGCCGATTTGGTCGGATGGCTTTCACTAAAGGATGATCAACAAATTGTTGGACTTGCTTGCTAGTGGCTTTTACGGCAACCGCTCCTGCTGCCTTCAGTACGACAGGAGGAACGTCTAGCAGCGACGCGAGAAAAGCATGAAACTCTGCCAGAATTGCAGCACGTTGATCCGGAGCGGAAGATTTCACACCAACGGGAAACTTCCGTCCATCAGAACGCTTCTCCACGGCGACCGTGCGCTCAGGAAGCCGGACTTCCACTATCAGTTCTCGCGCGTCGCTACCGTTCGCCATGAGCCACGCGGCTAACTCCGGATCTTTCACCGACGCCCAGTGGTTTGCTGCTTTTGCTGACATATTCATCCACTCGTCTTCAATCCGTAGTCCCGATCCCGAGCAAAGTCGATAGCACAACGGACGCTATTCAACAGGTTAGTCTTCCGAATTGGAACGAATCCTCAATGAGACTTTGCTAAACATAAACAACGCGTTCACATTGCGACTTAGGTATAGACTGCTAAAGTAGATTTTATTATCCAGAAAAGAACATTAGGAAAAGAGGATTCAATAATGTCAATAGGTTGGTCTCCTATCTTAAACGACCTGATTGGCCTTCTCGCCAGCCTTTATCCTGATCGAGATAGGGCCCGTTTCACGGTAAGAATAACCGGCCTAGACCCGGATGAAATCGATTTCACAGGGATACCGAAGATCTTTTGGATGAGAATTGTTGAAGAAGTCAATCGGCGCGATATGGTCCAAGCCCTCATCAGAGTTGCTAAGGCCGATTTTCCAAATGTTAACTTCGATGCATTGGCGCAGCAGTTGAGACAGCCAACATCGCCAACCATGCCAAGACTTGGCGACGACGCATGGAAGGGACCAGCCACGGGAGGAGGCAATCTGGAGAAAATCATTGGCACGCAACCGACATTCCTGCCGATCAGTTTTCTTGAAACCGGTTTGCTTCGGGCAAGGACAGTCGTCCGGGTAGAGAGTCCCTTGGGGCTCGGTACGGGCTTCTTAACTCAGAATAACCTCTTGATCACTAATAATCACGTCATCTCAAACCCAGAAGATGCCCAAAAGACAAAAATCTGGTTCAATTACCAAAAAACTACAGTAGGTACTGATGCCCAAGTAGCAGAGTTCACACTGGACCCAGAGAGTGCCTTTGCAACATCGCCGATTAGCGGAGGGGATGACTGGACAGCTGTTCATGTCAAGGGGAACCCGAATGCGCACTGGGGCGCGCTTAATCTAATTGACACGACAGTTAAGATCAATGATTTTGTCAACATCATCCAGCACCCGAGCGGCCTACCAAAGCAGATCGCCCTTTACCACAATGTAGTTGCTTTTGCCGATGACAGCCGTGTTCAGTATCTTACAGATACGATGCCGGGATCGTCGGGCTCCCCGGTTTTTGACAATGAGTGGCGTGTCGTTGCATTGCATCACAGCGGAGGTTGGTTGCCGGAACCAGGCACAAGCAAAGTCTTCTTCCGCAACGAAGGGATACACATTCGAGTTTTGATTAATGGACTCAAGGAGCACGAATTTTTTAACTCTTGAGTCTGCTGTCTCTTTTGTCCTATAACGTGGGGACGATCTGGTGAGGGAAATACTGTCAGCGAATCAAATCCAAACCGAATCTGCATCGGTGTTTGCTAATTAAGGAAGAGCCAGCTTTGACACATGAGCCGAGTTTGGGAGCAACTGATCTGTGAGCGATCTTGCTGATATCTTAGCCAAGCTATACCCCGGGCATGATAAGGTCCGATATTTCCTTCGCGACCGCGAGGTCGATATGGACCCCGAGCGAGTTAACCTTGATGGTGATTCAATCCTTCGCTGGGAAAAAATTTTAGATGAGGCCTGGAAGCATCAGAAAGTCGAGAAGATCGTCCAGGCTGCATCCGATGAGTATCCGGTTCGTAGAGCAGATCTGTACGAAGCGATGCGGCAGGACTTCAACAGTCGGGATGTACCACTTACTGTAGGCCTAACCACACAGATACGCTTACCGGTCTCACGCCCTGGCCTTTTCCGAGCCTGTTTTGACCGATGGTTTCCTCGCTTGCATGGATTCCTCACCCGGGTAGGAACGTTGCCGGAGCCGCCGGAGTTAACGGCTATCAGAGCCTATCTTCTCACTTTGCATGCCCAAATTGAAAATAACTTGCGAGAGAAAACCTATCTTCCTCTTACCGGCAAATTAGTTCCTTCGAATCCAACTGCTCTGGCTACGAGTCGAGATCCATTTGTCTCTCCGATTAACCAGGTCATTCTTCACCTTGCAGGTCGGGCGCAGGGTGGCGATTCAGCAAGTGCCCAAATCGCTGCAGTGAACCGACAAAGTCGGGTGGTGAGAAACATTCTTAGAAAGGTCGACCAGACAGAGGAGCCGTTGATTCTTCTCGGTGAACCGGGAAGCGGAAAGACGATGACGTTGCAAAATGCGGTAATGGTACTTACCAAAGGAGAAAGTCGTCGAGTCTTTCCTCGTGTTCCGGTCTACGTTCGTCTTGGAGAGTTCCATGTTGAGGGAAAAGTAGACTGGGAGGACGTATGGGTGTATGTCAAACAAGCGATCCCACCATTAATTCAGGATCGACTTGATGCGCTAGCAGATGATTTCCGTCTCGTCATTTTCTTTGACGGCATGGACGAGATGAGTCGCGAACGCTACAGCGAGCATACCGAAGCGTTAAGCGTATTTGCTGGTAGAATTTGGGCAAAGACTCTCTTCTCTTGTCGAATCACTGACTTTAGCCCCAAGTTTGTTCATCAACGGCTCGTATTGCTGCCGTTCGATCGAAGTCAGATAGCAGAATATCTAAACGAATACATTTCATCCTTTCCCCTTATCATCAGTGGACGCTTCTGGACCTGCGATAAGCTTGCAAAACGCATCGCGCAAGGGGACTTGCCGGTTGAAGCCAACAATCCATTTGTTCTCTGGTTGCTCTGTTTATACTTACAGGAGAGGCAGGATTGGCCCCACTCACGAGTCGAATTGCTTGGTTTCTACAATGAACAGAACTATCAGCGGAAAGATGAGGAAAGATCTAAGGATGAATCGCCCTTTCCTGATAGGAAAGCTGCATTTCTGGAGTGGGGACGCTTCGCCTATCTCATTACGGAACGTAACCGTGGAGCCGTGATTCCAGTCCCCGCACTCGAGAGAGAACAAGACAGCACTATAGTTCACGAGATGATACGAGTTGGCAAGCGGTGCGGAGTTCTTGCCGAATCGAAAGACAAGCACGAACATCTTATCCGCTTCGAGCATCACCGCTTCCAAGAGTATTTTACTTCGTATTTCATCTATGAGGTTGGATTGTATATCGACTGGCTGGACAAGCTCGACGCGCCGCGTTGGCAAGAGACGATGCTTAATCTGACTTTAATGGGTGAAGCGAACGATGCCATTCATACCTTTACAGACAGCATCATCAAACTGACGGACATTTGCCGAGTGGAGGTCTCACGCATTCAGGAAGAAAACGAACGACGGAAAAAGCAACATGAGGAAAACTCTAAAAAGAAACAAAACACTGAAGATCAAAGTGACCAGAGCAAAGGCGAAAAGGAGCCTGAATTATTGGAAGTGAAGCTGCCCGACGAGTACGAAACGGTGCTCGCGGATCGTGTAGAGCACTCCTCACGTATCATGCGGCAAATCGGCTCCGGTACCTCCAGGGTGCGTGAGGTTCTCATGCCACCCTTCCGGGAAGCGGTTAGTCTCCTAGCTGAGCATGGAAGTCCCATCACTCAGGTGAAAATGATGCGGGCCTGTCAGAATGTTCCCGATCTCGACGTGATCGAGACGTTACGGAATCCGCTCAATTCACCGATTAAATGGGTCCGTGATCAAGCTTTGACTTTGATCGCGGGTAGTCAGGCAGGCGCACGAGTTGTTGGTTCGGATCTCGCTACAGAGATGGGCTACGATCTAGCGAATGGCCTCTCTCTAACACGGCTGCGTGCTTACGGGAAAGCGGTCTATGCGGCAAGGAATCTCGGATACTGGTGGTCTCTATTGGTGGGTACTCTCTGTTCCTTGACAAATATTATTCTCCTTCTTGTAGCAGCAGCAGCTATTTATTGGGGAGGATGGTCATTGAGAACAGTCTACATTGAGCCTCATCAAAATGAGCTTCCCCAAGTTGAAGACCAATCTGAATCTCGATTTAAGTTAGAAGATTGGATATATTTCCGCCCGGACGAGTGGAAACCCAAAAAGGAATGGAAAGAATGGTTTTCTTCAGTGCTGTCCTTACCTCCATCGCTGATGGAGCCGCAACCTTCTACATCTGGCGTCATTGATCTCCGAAACCTTTCCGTTCTTAGCCACCCCATTTGCATTGTGATTGCTAGCCTTGTGATCTTGACCGCTATAGGAACTGCGCTTAAGTACCGGCCGTCTCTGCTCTGGGCAGCGATTCTTGGAAGCGCTGCCGGGAGTGTAACGCTCATATCGTTGCTTGTTGCCCTTTGGATAGGATCTGGGATGGGGGTCATTAGTGTTTTTTACTCTTCACTTTTGGGCTGGATAGTTGCTCCTGCTGTCGGCGGTTTGATTGCAGCCCCAATCCACTTTGGCGTGTTAGCCATCTATTTATGCGCTACCGCAAGAATACGACGACCCGGTCATTCTTTAACAACCTTCCTTGGTGCAGCATGGCGCAGTTGCCTCTTCGATGCGGTGTTTACGTGGTTTAAAGGATTGCTTCTGTGGGCAGTCGGAGCGGCAGGCTGCCTTCTTATCCTCTCCATAGGTCTTTCTGTCTGCCAACTGCTCAACGACATTTCTCATTTACCGTTTCATCCGTTGATCAACACAACCATCATCGCATCGGTCGCAACACTGGTTGTTCTTTGTATTCATGTTGGCTGGAAAAGGAATATTGAGCCAGTCCTCGGGTTCGGAATCGTTCTGGCTGCGTTAGGTGCTGCGTTAGGTGGTATGGTGTTATTCTATGGTCTTCTGTTTAAAGTCATCTTTCTGCTCATACCTCTGTGGAACTGGTTAGCAAGTCTCCCTTTTTGGTTCTTTCTTCTGCGTGTGCTTATCGTCATCATCTGGCTAGGCGCGTTGGTGATCTTCTTTACCATTTCTTTACCTCTCTTACGCACGTTGATGCGACTCCTATATCCGGGCATACAGAAATTTCTTCCCGGATCATTTAAGCCAGAGGATTGGAAAAAGCGTGTTCAGGAAGGGAACGCCAATGAACAAGAAGTTCTTCTCTTAAGAACCGATCATCAGACCCTATCGCTCTCTGCCACCGAATTCCTTGATGTTTTGAAAGAGATCCGCCCGCTGGTTAAAGAAGAGCCAGCTCTGAGCACCTATTGGGATCAGCGCTATCAACTTGAGGAGGCGCTGAAGCAAGAGCGCCATGGATAATCATCGGGAAGTCTTGTCACTCAGAGGGCAAGACCAGATGAGATAAGGGAGTAGACAAGGGATAATGACACATCTCAATCTGAGGCAAATAAGACATTATTGAACTTCCGTCAGACAAAAGAAATCTTATTCGTTGACTTGCTCAATCTTCTTCTCCATTCCTGGAGACCGTCCGGTTGGCAGCCTTCCATCGTCCCGCTAGGATTTCTTTGCTTCCCTTGGACAACAACAGTAAGAAAGGCCTTTCTATGGACACCAACAAAACCAGTCGTTTCGTCGAGCACGTTTGGGCGGACAGTATCATCCCATCTCTCAAAGAATATTTGACAATTCCTAACCAATCGCCGGCGTATGATCCCCAATGGGCCACGAACGGTTATATGGATCAAGCGACCGAACTGATTGCCGAGTGGGTTCGCGCCCAGCAGATCCCAGGACTAACTCTCGATATCATCCGTTTAGAAGGACGAACGCCTCTGATCTTCATAGAGATTCCCGGCGATTCGTCCGAGACCGTCGTGCTCTATGGCCATCTCGATAAACAGCCGCCCATGGAAGGCTGGAATGAGGGGCTGGGACCGTGGAAGCCAGTCATCAAAGAGGGTAGGCTCTATGGTCGTGGCGGCGCGGATGACGGCTACTCAGCGTTTGCGTCACTGACTGCGATCAAGGCGCTCAAACTCCTGGGCGTTCCCCATGCGCGTTGCGTCATCATTATCGAAGCAGATGAAGAAAGCGGCAGCGGCGACCTCCCCCACTATATCGACGCCTTGCAAACTCGCATCGGTTCTCCCAGCCTGGTGATTTGTCTTGATTCTGGCTGCGGCAATTACGAGCAACTGTGGGTGACGACATCGTTGCGAGGACTCGCGAACGGGACCCTGACAGTGTCAACCCTCACTGAAGGCGTGCATTCCGGCGCAGCCAGCGGCATCGTGCCCTCTACGTTCCGCATTCTGCGACAGCTTCTCAGCCGTCTTGAAAACGAACAGACTGGAGAGATCCTGCCGGGTGACCTCTATGTGGAGGTCCCAGAAGAACGCCTTCGTCAAGTCACAGCCACAGCCCACACGCTTGGCGCAACCGTGCACAGCGAATTTCCATTTCAACCAGGAACGGCTCCGGTTACGCGTGATGTACGCGAAGCATTACTCAACCGCACCTGGCGTCCACAACTCGCCGTCACCGGCGCCGGTGGTCTCCCTTCGCTTGACCGGTCTGGCAACGTGCTGCGTCCAGTCACGGCCGTAAAGATTTCTTTGCGCCTGCCGCCAACCGCGGATGCAAACGCCGCAACGACTACGTTGAAGCAGCTCTTTGAAAAAAATCCTCCCTACGGCGCGAAGGTCACATTTGAAGCCGAACAGTGCGCGTTTGGTTGGAATGCGCCGCCGCTGGAACCGTGGCTGGAAAACTCCTTGAAAAACGCCTCTCAAGAATTTTTCGGCAAAGAAACCTGCTACATGGGCGAAGGGGGAACTATTCCATTTATGGCGATGCTGGGCGAAAAATTTCCCCGGGCGCAATTTATGATTACCGGAGTTCTAGGCCCTCGCTCCAACGCTCATGGGCCGAACGAGTTTCTCGATATTCGGACCGGTATGCGTGTCACATGTAGTGTGGCGCACGTTCTCGCCGATCATTTCCAGGCAAAATGTGTCTAGGCAAGTATAACATCAGGTTTAAGAAGAAAAGGAGGATAGACAGTATGAACAGGTATCAAATGTTGCTCGGTTCGGAAGCACGCGAACCCCAAGCCGCTGCGGGATGGCGCCTCACCCGATTGTTGCCGCCTAGCGGTCTTTTTGGCGCTAATGGGATGATCTTTGGCCCTGATGGTCGCTTGTATGTGACTCAAGCCTTTGGGAGCCAAATTACGGCCGTCAATACTACGACCGGCGGTCTCGAAGTGATTTCCCCTCTCGGCGGACCCATTGTTGCGCCGGATGATGTCGGCTTCGATTCGCGCGGTACGATGTATGTCACCGAAGTCATGAGCGCTCGGGTGTGCGCGCGTACGCCGGACGGGAAAGTACGCATTGTCGCTGATAACCTGCCCAACGCCAACGGTTTAACTGTCCATCAGGACCGTCTGTTCATCGATGAGTTTCGGGGCGGGGGACGGGTCTTTGAGCTTTACCCTTATGATGGTCGCGCACCACGCCTCATCGCCGATGGCTTACGTGGCCCCAATGCATTGATGGTTGGTCCGGATGGGAAGCTCTATTTTCCGCTGGTGCCAAATGGCGAAGTATGGAGAGTCGATATTGACACTGGGGCAAAAGAGAAAGTAGTTGACGGCCTCAAATCTCCACCAGCGGTCAAATTCAATGGCAAAGGTGAACTCATTGTTCCACAGGCCGGCAACGGTGAGATTGTACGCATTGATATCCAAAACGGTAGTAAAACGGTTATCGCCAAAGTGCGCCCCGGCATTGATAACTTGGCGTTCAGCTCCGATAACCGGTTGTTCATTTCCCATTTTGTCGATGGCGGTGTGGACGAGGTCGCGACGGACGGTAGCAATGCCGAGCGTGTTGTGGTTCCTCGTGGACTCGTGGGACCGTGGGGCCTCGTCTGCGGAGACGCCGGACGGCTCTACATTCATGATGGCCTCAGCCTGGCTGTTCTGTCTGCAAGCAAAGAGGTGGGCCGTCTTGGCGGATTACTCGATAACAGCTTCCCAGGCTTTGCACGCAGTCTTGCCGGAGGTGCGCCCGGCGAATTATTACTTTCAACTTTTGCGGGTGATGTGGTTCAGTATTTTCCTGATGGACGTCCCTTCAATATGCTCGTCCGTAAACTGAAGGAGCCATATGGATTAACACGCTTGGTGGATGGCGGCGTTGCGGTCGCCGAAGCGGGAACCGGCAGACTCTTGCGGGTGGACGCGGACGGTCAGACCTCGACGTTAGCCGAGGGTCTCGCAAAACCGTGCGAAGTCAGAGCAGCGAACGATGGCTCTCTGTTCTTCAGCGAGCTGGGTCAGGGGCGCGTTGGTAAAGTCGCGGCCAATGGAGCCGTCTCAACTGTTCTTGACGGTTTAGACAAGCCTAAGGGTCTGGCGTTACGGCAGGATGCGTTGCTGATTCTCGACCGTGGATTGAAAGAGCTCTACGCCGTCAACCTCACTACTGGACAGCAAAACACCCTTGCTTCGAGTTTACCGGTGGGCGATCCGCCAGGCTGCTCGCGCGGGCCGATGGATTTTTCCGGCGGGCTAGCCGTCGGTCCGGATGGGACAATTTATATTGCCGCCGACGGAGAAGGCAGCATCCTGAGCCTCACCGATGCGTAAGAGGGGCAACTTTATGGCAGACACAACTTTTCATCATCATACCACTTTCATTAATGATGTTCGTTTGCACTATGTCACTGCCGGTCAAGGCGATCCAGTTGTCTTGCTGCACGGCTGGCCGGAGACCTGGTATCAATGGCGTAAAATAATTCCGCCTCTGGCGGAAAAATACACGGTCATTGCGCCGGACATGCGCGGCCTGGGTGATTCGTCCAAACCCGCCACAGGGTACGATAAGCGAACTATTGCTGACGACATTTACAAATTAGTCAAGAAACTTGGCTTCGAGCGCATTTTTCTCGTTGGCCACGACTGGGGGGGTCCAGTCGCCTATGCCTATGCCGCAGCCCATCGCGCTGAGGTGCGCCGTCTTGTCATTCTCGACGTGCCGATTCCCGCCGCCGGTCTCGAACAGATTCCCCAAGCAACACCGCGAGGAGGTCTGTGGCATGTCTCTTTTCACGGCGTGCGTGACCTTCCTGAGATTCTCGTCCAAGGCAAAGAGCGTGAATATCTCTCGTGGTTCTATCGCACCGCCTATAACCCGACCGCAATTGCGGAAGAAGACATCGACGAATACGTGCGCTGTTATGCGGCCCCGGGAGGCATGCGGGCTGGGTTTGAGTATTATCGAGCGATTTGGACGGATGTCGAACATAATACAGAGAACGCCAGAATTAAACTGTCGATGCCCGTGCTAGCGCTCGGCGGGAAATACAGTTTTGGCAAGCGGACGTTGACCTCTTTGCAAACGCTTGCAGAGAATGTACGCGGCGGCGAGGTCGACCAATGCGGACACTGGGTATCTGAAGAGCAGCCGGAGTATTTGCTTGAGCAGTTGTTCAGCTTCTTTGGCGAAGAGGGATAGATAGATCAGACTGCCAGGAACAATTTGTTTCCTGGCAGTAGACAGTATGGAATGCATGAGAAAAAATGTGCTACCGTCTTATACAAGCAAGCGTACGATGGCAGTAGAAGCAGTGAGGGGACAGCATGAGTGGCAAGGCAGCTCGATCGTTGCAAGGAACAGTGAAACCGGCAGGACAAAAGACCTCAGAACGCGATCTGTTGCAATCCCAACTTGCCGCTATCATCGAAGCAACACCGGATGGTGTTGCATTAATCGACCCTCAGGGAACTTTTCGATATGCGAATCCGGCCTGTCGAGCGCTGCTCGGGATTGGCCTCGATGAGCCATTGTCCTCGTTAGCGCTACTTGATTTTTTTTCTGGCGACATACGACTACGCATACAACAAGAGGCATTGCCAACTGCCGCAAGAGAAGGTCAATGGAGCGCCGAAGCGGAATTGAACAATGGCGCCGAGAGCCAGATTCCTGTTCTTGTGACCCTCTTTAGCCATAAAGAACCGCAGGGGCCGGTCTCGCTTCTTTCGGTGATTCTTCGCGATATCAGCGAACAAAAACGCCGAGAAACCGAGTTAGAATATTTGGCTGACCACGACGCCCTCACTGGCCTCTTCAACCGACGGAGGTTTCAAGAAGAGTTGGAGAACCGCCTCGCGCAGGTGCGACGCTACCATATCCAAGGCGCGTTGTTGTTCATTGACGTTGACGGCTTGAAAGTCATCAACGACACCTTGGGACACCAAGCCGGGGACGCCTTTCTTCGCAGTCTCGCGACCCTCCTGCATGAACGCTTACGAGAGGTCGATGTCACGGCTCGTCTCGGTGGTGATGAATTCGCGGTCCTCATCCCTACCCTCGACGCACAGCAGGCGCCGTCCGTCGCTGAGAGAATCCTGCGAGCAGTTCGCACCCATACGACCATAGTTGCGGACTTGCCATTCCAATGTACTGTCAGCATTGGCATCGCACTGTTCCCGCAAAACGGAGTGACGGCTGAAGATGTCATCGCCCACGCGGACCTCGCCCTGTATCGCGCAAAAATGGAGGGAAAAAATCAATATCGCATGTTCTCCCCAGCGATGAAGCAATAAGACGTTAACTTTCGCCCTTTTCCATTATTATGCCAACAGTAAAAATTTTTCCTTCGGTTCTCTCTGCTGACTTTCGCACTCTTGGACAACAAGTCCAAGAAGTAGAACGTGCTGGAGCGGATGGCATTCATCTCGACGTCATGGATGGCCGCTTTGTCCCTAATATCACGATCGGGCCGTTCATCGTTGAAGCCGTGCGCAAGGCCACTACGTTGCCGCTCGACGCTCATCTTATGATTGTCGAACCCGAGCGCTATATTGACGACTTTGCTAAGGCTGGAGCAGACTCTATCTCTGTCCATCAAGAAGCCTGTCCGCACCTCCATCGCACGATTCACCAAATCAAAGACTGCGGCAAGAAAGCCGGGGTTGTCCTTAACCCTAGTACTCCGATCGTTACTCTGGAAGAGATTATTAACGAAGTTGACCTTATTCTTGTCATGAGCGTTAACCCCGGGTTCGGCGGACAAAGTTTCATCGAAGCAAGCGTAGACAAAATGCGGCGTCTTCGTCGTCTTTGCGCCGCGCGCTCGGCTCATGCTGAGCTCGAAATCGATGGCGGTATTGATCCGCAAACAGCGCCGCGCGTCGTGAGCGCTGGCGCAACCATGCTGGTGGCGGGCTCAGCGGTGTTCCATGCTCAAGGCGGCCCCGGCGAAGGCGTGCGCAAATTGCGCGAGAGCCTTACAAAAACTTGACCATGACAACTTTAACCACTCAACGCTTCGTTCTTAGACCACTGCAGATAGATGACATTGATGTGCTCCACCAGCTTTGGACGACGCCGGAGGTGCGTGAGTTTCTCTGGAATGGCGAGGTCGTCTCGCGAGAACGTACGACCTCGGTTGTGACCGAAAGCGTGCGCCTTTTCACAGAAAGAAAATTCGGACTGTGGGGAGGCTTTCGACCTGGTGAGGACGCGCTCATCGGCTTTGCCGGCTTCTGGCATTTCCATGACCCGCCTGAGCTGGAACTTTTATACGGTGTAGCAAACAAGCTTTGGCGGCAGGGCGTCGCGACTGAGATCGCGCAAGCAGTTGTCTCGTACGGCTTCTCAATATTGCAGTTGGCGGAGATTCGGGCGAGCACGGATTTTCCGAATCGCGCCTCACAACGAGTGCTTGAGAAGCTCGGGTTCCAGCTTGAACGTCGCGCCGTTGTGGACGGGCTGGACACGGTATTTTATCGTCTCCTGCGCCCCGTTGCGTAATCCACTTCTTTTATTTGGCGAAAGCGTTCAGTTCTCCTGTTCCGCCACGACGACGGCTTCAGCAAGCGCAGCCGTATGTGTTAAAGCGAGGTGGAAGCGCGCAATGCCGAGCGACTCTGCATATTCCTTCGCTTTCCCATGCAGTACGATCTGCGGCCGGGAGCCGCGCGGTCTAACGACTTCGACATCGAGCCAGCCGACATACCTGCCCCAGCCGCGCCCGAGCGCTTTCATCGTTGCTTCCTTCGCGGCAAAACGCGCAGCGTAACTTTGATATTTGGCGACTCGTCGCCGTTCGCAGTATTCTTGCTCACCAAGAGTGAACACGCGATTGCGAAAGCGCGAACCTGTGAGAGGGGCTTCGATCGCAGCGCGAATTCTGTCTACTTCAGCGAGGTCATTACCAATAGCGAAGATCATCAGTCGGTTCTCAGGCAAAAATCGTTAACACGCCTTGCAGTTGTGGCACGTGGTCACATCACACGGCGGCGTTTGTCGCTCCAGGTGCGCCTTACGCCACTCAGCTAAGAGGTAGTTTTTGTTGACGGAGTGATCAATAAAGTCCCACGGTAAGATCTCGTTTGCGTCGTAGCGGCGATGCACGAAGAAATCAGGGTGCAGGCGTGGAGGGTCTGTAGTCTGAGGCCTGGTTGTACGCCGCAAGCGCTGAATGACGCTCCACCAGTCGCCGCCATTTTGATGGGTCTCCAAAAGGATTTGACTGGTCCGGCGGTCGCCACGCGACAATAGTGTTTGATAATATGCTTCGCGCGGCGATTCGGTGTCCACTGTGACACGCGGCAGACGTGAAAGCCGTTTTTTTAAGCCCGCGAGCTTGGTGCGAAGGCTGGCCATCTCTTCCATCGGCTCCCACTGTAAAGGCGTCCATGGCTTGGGAGAAAAGGCATTGACTGAAAGTGTGAGACTGCCTACTTTCGCATTCTTGACGCAAAACTTGTCGTAAATTTTGACGGTTAGATCGGCGATCGCATCCACGTCGGCCTGCGTCTCGGTCGGCAACCCTAACATGAAGTAGAGTTTGAGCGCTTGGACGCCGCCGCTCACCAGCCACTCGGCTGCGCGCAAAATTTCAGGCTCGGTGAGATTTTTATTGATGAAACGCCGCATCCGTTCGGAACCGGCCTCAGGCGCCACAGTCACTGACCGATTGTGTTGCGCGCCGAGCGCTTGCGCGAGGTCTTTGGTAATCACATCCGCTTTGAGGGATGAGGGAGAGGCGCGCCCTCCTGCCTGACCAATAAATTCGCAAATCGAAGCGATCCCCGGTTGACTGGCCATTTCGGCGCCGATGAGCCCAATCGTCGAACGATGCTGGAGTCCCTCCGCAACACTTTCCTTAAGTGAGGCGGTGCTACGATATCGCACCGGACGGTACATAAACCCCGCTGCGCAGAAGCGACAACCCCATTCACAACCGCGACTGGCCTCGATCAAGTACATGTCGCCGAAGACGGTCTCCGAGGTGAGCAGTTGCGAAGATGTGGGGTACGCATCAAGATTGCGGATTAGACGACGGTTCACCCGCGGCTCCCCAGAGCCATGATAATCCATTCGAGTAATTTTTCCCTCGGTGTCGTAACAGGGAGTGAACAAAGTCGGGAGATAAGCGCCCTCGATATCGCTGAGGCGACGTAGTTTTTCTGTGCGGCTGAGGCGCGCTTTTCGAACCTCGGCGTAGCATTCGAGAAACTCGGGGATCATCTCTTCCCCCTCGCCAATCAGAAACAAGTCAATAAATTCCGCCACTGGTTCAGGGTTGAGAAAAGTGGCTGGGCCGCCGGCAATGACCAGTGGGTGATAGTCTTCACGCTCGCGCGCCAACAACGGCACGTGCGCCGCCGCGAGAACATTGAGAATATGGAGATAGTCGGTCTCAAACGAAAGAGAAAAAGCGAGCAGCTCGAAATCGGTCAACGGACGTTGGCTCTCTAGAGAGGTGAGCGGCGTGCGAGTGCGCTGAAGCGCGACCGCTTCAGCGGAGTCCGGCAAGAAGGCGCGCTCACAGCGACACCGCGCGTCTTGCGCTAAAATTTTGTACGCCGCCTGAAACCCGAGATTCGACATCCCCACGGGATATCGATTGGGATAAATCAAGCAGACCGGGATTTCCCCTTCTCCATTGGCAACGAAAAGCCTCGTCTCATTAGCGAGACGCCGCTGGGCTCGTTCGATACTCAAGCGCATGGCGAGGAGGGTACCTGCCCGGCTCAGCCTGCGCAAGACAGGAAGAGCATGATGAATAATGCTCTTCCCGGGATTAAGTACTAGTTCGCTTGTTTCCGCAAAAAAGCGGGGATGTCGTAACGATCTTCACTCTCCAGATTACCCGGCGTTGGTGCAGACGACGCAGTACTCTCGGTCTGGCGCTTCCGTTGCCATGCTGGAGTATCGAGATCATCCGCCGCAATTGATCCCATACTGACGCGCCGCCGATCAGTCGGCATCGCTGGACGTGCGGGTTGGCGGAGCGGCGTCACGTTCGGTTTCGCCGCCTGTGGCTGCGTCTGAAGAATCTCAGCTTCACCAAAGCCGGTGGCAATCACGGTAATGCGTAGTTCGTCGTCGAGATTCTCGTCGATGACGGCCCCAAAGATGATATTGGCGTCTTCATCCGCTTCTTCTTGGATCAACGTGGCGGCTTCATTGACTTCATGCAGCGTCATATTCTGACTGCCGGTGATATTGATGAGTACGCCGCGAGCGCCACGAATGGAAATGTCTTCGAGCAATGGACTAGCGATCGCATGGCGCGCGGCCTCTTCAGCACGGCCTTCTCCTCTGGCATTGGCCGTACCCATGATCGCCATACCCATGTCCGCCATAATTGTCCGCACGTCAGCGAAGTCCAAGTTAATGAGCCCGTGCACGGTGATCAGGTCAGAGATGCCGCGAACTGCTTGCAGCAGTACTTCATCGGCCTTATGAAACGCTTCGAGCAGAGGCTGGCTGCGGCTGGCAGCGGCGAGAAGGCGTTGATTAGGAATGCAAATCAGGGTGTCCACATGTTCCCGGAGTTGGCGAAGACCTTCTTCGGCCTGACGCATGCGTTTCTTGCCTTCAAACAAGAATGGTTTGGTGACAACGCCAACCGTCAAGGCGCCCAATTCCCGTGCGATACGCGCGACTACCGGGGCCCCGCCCGTTCCGGTGCCGCCCCCCATGCCGGCGGTGACAAACACCATATCAGAACCGTCAAGGTATTCGCGGAGTTCGTTTTCCGATTCGATCGTCGCGCGCTTTCCTACTTCCGGTTCAGCTCCGGCGCCGAGCCCTTTAGTGAGGGAGCCGCCGAGCTGCAACTTGGTCGGCGCTAAGTTCACACGCAACGCTTGGGCATCTGTATTGGCGGAGATGAAATCCACCCCCGTCAAACCGGCAGAAATCATAGTATTAACCGCGTTGCTTCCCGCTCCTCCGATACCGACAATACGGATCAACGCCCTGTTGTCTCCTGCCTCTTCAAACTCGAACATCTCACACCTCCTTCATCCGTTTCAAACTGTTCCTCAACCGCTTGAGGGGTTCTGGTTCTAGAAAAAATCGCGAATCCACTCGACCACTCGCTCTCGCATCCGTTGCCATCCATGAACGTCGCGCACGCGGACGGCGCCGTTCAAGTGTGAGTGTTGCAGTTCACACAACGCCAACCCCACTCCGGTGGCGTACATCGGGCTATTCTCGGCGTCGACAATCCCAGTGAGATAGCGGGGCACGCCACGACGCACGGGAAGGCGAAACACTCGTTCCGCTATTTCCTGCATGCCCTCCATAATGGCGCTTCCTCCAGTGATCACTACGCCGGACTCCAATCTGCCTAAGACGCCAGCTCGATCCAGCTGCTCCCGGGTCAGGGAAAAAATTTCGTCAGCTCGGGGTTCAATGATTTCACTTAAACGACGCCGCGGCATAGGCAAGGGGTCGCGTGTGCCAACCTTGGGCATCTCTACGGCTTCGCCATTGGGCACGAGATGCGTCATCGCACAGCCATACTTCTGTTTGAGTTTTTCCGCCTCAGCCAACGTCGTCCGTAAGCCGACCGCAAGATCGTTCGTGATGTGCGCCCCTCCAACCGGCAATACTGAGGCATGTTGCACAACCCCGTGATAATACGACACCATACCGGTCGTGCCGCCGCCCACATCCACCACGACTACTCCCAATTCCTTTTCTTCCGGAGATAATACCGCCTCCGCAGCAGCGAGGGCGGCAAAGTAGACATGACGGACGTTCAGGCCAGCGCGTTCTCCACATTTGTGAACGGTTTGGACTGCGTCACTCGCCGCTGCAATAATCTGGACGTTGGCTTCCAAGCGTACTCCAGAAGAGCCAAGCGGGTTGCGCCCACGGTCTTGCCCATCCACTAAAAACTCTTGTGAGAGGACATGGAGGATTTCGTAGCCGGATGGCAAAGCAACCGCCCGGGCGATTTCGAGCACTCGTTGCACATCCGCCTGCGACACTTCCTGGTCTTTCACCGCCCAGGCTCCCTGGCTCGGAATACCGAGGATGTGCTCCCCCGTCACACTGGCAGTGACATTGTGAATTTCGCAACTCGCTCCTGTCTGCGCCTCTTCCACCGCCCGTCTAACAGCTTGGACAGTTGCGTCAATGTTGATGACCTGACTCTTGCGCAGCCCTTGGCCGGACAGGGCCGTACCGACGCCGAGAATCTCGATGTCTTCAGGCGTCACCTCCGCGACGACGACAGCAGTTTTATAGGTTCCAATATCGAGGCTGACAATTAATGCATTCTCTCTGGGCATGGCTTCTCCCCTAGAGCGGACGGCTGAGCGCGCGGCTCGGTGTGCTCTTCTCCTCAGCATACGCACGCACGACGATTTGGCCGGCGAAACGAGCGTCGAAAATCGCTGCGGGCGCATCCTCGCGCCATTCCGCTAACACTACTCCAATCTGGGCAAATTTTTCTGGGGTGGTTTCCCACCCCAAGCGAATCGTGACTCGCCGCTGTTCAAGAAACAGGGTGTATCCTCGTTGTGGATCCCAGTGAATCTCTGACACAGGCTCGTGCCATAAGTGCGACAACGAGAGCAACCGTAAGACGCCGTCCAGCGCGGGCCGCACCCCCGGCGCATCCGGGACTACCTCGGTAAAGCCACTGACATAGGGCAAATCCACAGCGGGGGATTGATCGGGTTTCGTAAAGCATGTCCCCGACTCGTCAAGGTAGACAAGCGTATCACGCAAAATGACGGCGACCGGCCGACGTGCACTCACACCAATATGTACACGTTGTGGAAAATCCCGGCGCACCTGGGCAGACTGAAGCCATGAGTGCGCCAACAAACGACTCTCGATCTGTTCTGGATCCACTTCCCACATGCTCATGCCTACTCGCACCCCACCCCACTCCTGGATATCGTCCGGCGAGAATCCGCCAGTTTCATCGACCAACACTTCTTGTACTGTGAAATAGGGATGACGTTCCGTGTAGCGCGTAAGGAGCGATCCGCCTATCCAGAGCACTACCGGGCAAAGAAGGAAAAGGGCAACCTCAGTAGACCGGGCGCGACGCGGCTGCACAGGACGCGTGAACCGTCGATTTTCCCGCCAGCGGGGCGCCCATCTGTGTAGGATCTTTTTCATGATGCGCCCCTGTGAATTTGTAACGTCGCTCCCTGCAAAATCGTTTCGACTAAATCGCTGTAACTCAATCCGGCATACGCAGCAATGCGTGGTAGATAACTCAACGAAGTCAGACCCGGTAACGTGTTAACCTCAAGCAAAAACACCTCGCCTTGCGCGTTCACCCGCGTATCGACGCGGCTGTAGCCTATGCAGCCCAGGGCGCGATGCGCCGCCAGAGCGACATCGAGCACGCGTTCGTACACGGCAGGCGCGAGCGGCGCCGGAAGAATGAACTCTTCACGACCCGCTGTGTACTTTACCTCGTAAGAGTGAAACTCGCCTTTGGCGATAACTTCCATGGCCCCCAAGGCGCAATCTCCGACAATGCCGACCGTAACTTCTTGTCCATGAATATAGGTTTCCACTAACGCCTGTGCATCATACCGAAACGCTTCTGTTAGACTGCTGAGAAACGTCTCTGACGAGCGGACAATAGAGACCCCGACACTCGATCCTTCAGCGCATGGTTTAATGACTACGGGATAGGTAAACTCGTCGCGCAATTCCCAGGGTCCATCTTTCTCGATCAATTGCCAGCGTGGCGTCGGCAGCGCGCAAGTTTCCCAGATGCGTTTGGCCATAGGTTTATTCATGGCGAGAGCGCTAGCGAGGATTCCGGACCCGGTATAGGGCACGCCCACCAATTCCAAGAGCCCTTGCACGGCCCCATCTTCGCCGAATTTCCCGTGCAGGGCGAGAAAGGCCACATCGATCGTACGCACGTCGGCTATCCAGGCCCCATCGGCGGCAATCTCGATCGGGACAATCGTGTACCCGCACCCCCGCAACGCTTTACACACTGCCTCGCCTGTCATGCAGGAAATTTCCCGTTCAGCGGAAAGGCCGCCGAAAAGCACTCCTACTTGTTTGTCACGCCACTGTGTATTCACCATTCACCAATCAAACGCACTTCCGGTTCGAGCGAGATTTGATGCTTTTCCCACACCGCGCGCTGGACTAGCTCCATCAACCGTTTTACGTCTGCCGCCGTTGCGCCGCCTTTGTTTACAATAAAATTCGCGTGTCGTTCAGACACTTGCGCGTGTCCATGGACCATACCTTTGAGTCCGGTCGCTTCGATCAATCTTCCCGCATACCCGTGCGGCGGATTTTTGAAGATCGAGCCCGCATTCGCATAGCCGTGCGGTTGCGTAGCGTGGCGTTTCTGTTGAGCCTGCTGCATTTTTGCCGCCATCGCTTCTGGAACACCGCGCTGAAGGGAGAATGTCACCTCTGTCACAATGAATCCTTGCGGCAACGCCGTCCGTCGATAAGCGAACCCCACCGCGGCGCTTGGAAGTTGCTCGAATCTGCCGTCAGGATGCACCCCGGAAACCGTTTTGACTATTTGACTCAGTTCGCCGCCGAAAGCGCCCGCATTCATGAGGAGTCCGCCGCCCATGCTGCCTGGAATGCCCTCAGCGAATTCGACGCCGCAGTAGCCTTTTGTTACTGCCTCTCGGACAAACCGCCCTAGCGGTCGCGCAGCTCCAACCTCCACCAACGCCTCACGCTCGGTTTCCGTCCAATATTGATAGTGGAACGCGTCTCCTAAGTGGACGACTACTCCACGTATGCCTTTATCACTGACAAGGAGATTCGTGCCGCCGCCCAATAAAAAATAGGGAGTACGGTCTTGATATAGCACTTCCATCACGGCCTGCAGCTCTAAGACAGAAGCTGGTTCGATAAATACGTCAGCCGGACCACCGAGACGAAACGAGGTATAACGCGCCAGCGGCACGGAAAATCGCACGCGTTCGCCGAGGAGCGAGAGAAGACGATCGCAGAACTCAGGGCGCATGTGAGCCTCCTGCGCGTAACAGCTCAAGCAGCGCAACGCCAGTGCGATGGATATCTCCAGCGCCAAGCGTCATGACGACGTCTCCCGGCTGTACGAGGCTCCGCGCCAGAGTGAGCAATTCTTCTTTGGTTGGCGCAAAGTGCACTTCAACATGGCCGCGTTTTTTCAACGCGCGAAACAGCGCGTCTCCGGAAACGCCGACGATCGGGTCTTCTCCAGCAGGATAAATTTCACTCAGAATTAACACGTCAATATCATCAAACGCCGACAAGAACTCGTCAAACAAGTCGCGGGTGCGGGTATAGCGATGCGGTTGGAATAGGGCGACGATACGGCGGCTGCCGTTTTGGGCGACTCCTTCACGCGCAGCGCGTAGCGTCGCTCGCACTTCTTCTGGATGATGCGCGTAGTCATCGATCACGAGTACGTCCGCTGCCTCGCCCTTCACCTCGAAGCGCCGCTGAATGCCGGCGAAGCTGCTCAGCGCTTCCTGCACTTGGGCAAAAGGGATGCCCAACTCGCGGGACACGGCAATCACCGCTAGGGCATTGAGAGCATAGTGTCGACCGGGAAGATTCAAACATAACTCGCCGAGTTCTTCTTCACCGTGCCAAACCTCACAACGGGTAATGAGTCCCGTGACCGTCAAGTTCCGCGCCGTGAATTCAGCGTCTGGACTGAGACCATACGTCACAAAACGCTTGCGTACATGGGGCAATAAGGCTCTGATGTTAACGCTGTCAATACAAAGAATAGCGCGTCCATAAAACGGCACGTGGTTGATGAAGTCAAGGTAGGCGGCTTTTACGCGTTCCATGTCGCCGTAGAAATCCAAATGTTCGGGATCGATGTTCGTCACCACCACAATAGTCGGACTCAAAAGAAGAAAAGTGCCGTCGCTTTCGTCCGCTTCCGCTACTAAAAATCGCCCTTGCCCAAGCCGCGCATTTGAGCCCAGCACGTTCAGCTTACCGCCAATGACTATGGTTGGATCAAGATGAGCTTGGGCTAGCACCGCCGCCACGAGTGAAGTGGTGGTAGTTTTGCCGTGGGTGCCGGCGACGGCAATGCCGTACTTTAAGCGCATCAGTTCCGCCAACATTTCCGCTCGCGGAATCACCGGGATCATGAGCTCCCGCGCTCGCGCCACTTCAGGATTAGCGTATTTGACCGCAGAGGAAATCACTACTACATCAGTGGCTGGAGTGACCGTTTCCGCTCGGTGACCATAGGAAAGCGTGGCCCCTAAGGCGGCCAAGCGCCGCGTAGTCTCAGATTCAACGAGGTCCGAGCCGCTGACCTGATAACCGAGGTTCAGCAACACTTCGGCGATGCCGCTCATGCCGATCCCACCGATGCCCACGAAATGGATACTGCGATTCGTGTCAAATAACATTTGCCCTTCCCCAAACGGCGGGATCACAGGTAAGGCGTTCACAACAAGCGCACACGGCTTTTTCATGGCGTTGACTGTGGTCACAGGTAGGCTGCCTCCGTCCCAAATTTTTTACTTGAGGGCAAACAAGCCAAACATTCGCGCACGACTGCTTGCGTCGCTTCTGGTTTCCCCAGCGCCGCCGCCGCCTGCGCCATCGCTTCCAAGCGGGCTCTCTCGTTCATCAAGGCGCTGAGTTCGGTGTAGACTCGTTCTGGCGTGAGTTCGGCGTCGAGAATCATACGCGCGGCGCCGTTTTGCACCAGCACTTCCGCGTTGGCGCGCTGGTGATCATCGGCCGCGTAAGGATAGGGAATCAGAATCGAAGGCTTGCCCAACACTGTTAACTCGGCAATGGTCATGGCCCCGGCTCGACACACCACGAGGTCGGCGGCGATATAGACCGCAAGCATGTTGTCAATAAACGCTACAACTTCCGCCGATAAGCCAAGCTGCTCGTAAAGCGCGGCCACCTCGGCCTGCTCCGCCTGTCCAGTTTGGTGGATGATGCGAATTTCTTGGTTAATTGCACGTAGGAAAGCTAACGCCTGCGGGAGTGTCCGGTTCAATCGGCGTGCGCCGGCGCTGCCTCCCAAAATGAAGAGGGTGAAAGATACGGATTGCGATTGTTCCAAAGAGGAGAGGGAGGCTCTGGACCAACGTACCGGGCTTCCGGTACACACCGCTTTCTGCGGAGGAAAAAAATC
>JACXTT010000500.1_pt1 | contig 66424 bp, 42 predicted proteins | sample 9270951 | NCBI WGS metagenome assembly JACXTT01 (sample SAMN15532306, study PRJNA645909) | rock metagenome | isolation source: weathered quartz diorite | place: Puerto Rico | collected 2017-06-21 | reverse complement strand
CAGGGAGCTTAACACATCACCGCAATTGCAGCCGGCAAAAGGTAATTGATAGAGATGATGAACATGATATAAATTATTTTTGATAAAGATCATACCTATAATTTTGATGTCATATCTGGGTAATCTGAATTCGGGATGAGCCACAATATTAGAAAAAGTTTGAAAAAAGGTTAATGTTAAGCAACAGGTATTGATATAGTCATTCAAATTAATCATATCAATTCAATAACTATATCTTAATGTAACAAACATATAGGCAGATTCTGAGTGAAAGTTGAATTACTAGGGTTTTCTACACTTTAATTTCATAATTCAAAGCTATCCTGTATAAAATCAGTAAAGAGTAATCTACTTCGATCACAAATTTGCGTTTCTGTCTCGTGGCAACTGTTTTGAACGAAACCATGAATGCTTTTTTTGAGCGTCTATATCATATTAACACGCTTTACATCACCATAATTACCGATGCTGCAATAAAGAAAAAGGAAACAACAGAAATATCATTGACCATAGCTAATGCTATTTCTGTTTAAGACGGCTAATGGTTGTTTTATTTACATTTATCCTGCGATTGCGGAGAGGGGCTGTTATGGTAACTGATCCGTGCTGCTTCGATATGGTAGTAATGATGCAAACGGAAATGTTTAAAAATTGTTACTGTTAACGCGGCACCGATTAACGGCGCAATGACATATATCCAATATCCGGTATATACACCACTTATTATTGCAGGACCAAAACTCCGCGCTGGATTGGTGCTGCATCCGGAAAGGGTAGTTTCGGCCCATACCATAAAACCAAATAAAAATGGCATGGTAAAGGGCGTATAATTGCGTAATTTTTTACTACCAACGAAAATAAACACCACGGTGACGAGTGCTGCCGTCGTCACGACCTCTCCACAAAAAGCTAAAATAACGCCTGGCTTACCTGGTATTGTAATTCCATAACCCACGCTTCTACCCTGCTCATGCCAAAGCAACAGAGGCAGGCATCCGACTACAGCCCCCAACATTTGACTAATAATATAACCTACCAAAGCCTTTGTTTGCATTTTTCCTCTTAACCAAAATGCAAAACTAACTGCCGGATTGATATGTGCCCCACTAACCTTACCTACTGGAGATAAGCTTATTATGCATCCGGTAAGGCCAAAAAGAAAGCCTGTTAATAAACGCCGGTATGGCACTGACGGAATCAAAGCGGCGGTCCAGGATCCCTTACCCCAATTGAGGATAACCGCGCTTAAACCGATTGCCAGAAGTAAAGCCGTACCGACAAACTCTGCGATAAATAGTCTAAAAAGCTTCCGGTTTAACTTCATGTTGTAGTATATGGTAATTATGTAAGTTAATAGCAAACAATTTTCCGTTAAAATGTAAGCTTTTGAGCATGCGCCTGATAAGCTCAAAGCTCGGTAGCGCTGATACCACTAATGCCAAGCAACCTATTATCTTTGCCACGTTAAGCGATATAGAAAAAGAACAAGTAAATAGGGTTCAATTGAGCTCTCTAATATCTTGCAATACCGTTTTTTAGCGCAAATATTACCAACCCTGTTCTCGATCTCAGGTCGAGTTTTTGGAACAGGGCATCGCGATAGTTGTCAATGGTATGCGGGCTCAGGCACATTTTACCCGCTATCTCTTTATAAGTGAGTTCGGAGCAGCACAATTCTAAAAACCGGATCTCGTTAGCAGTTAAATCAGCAATGGGGTCCGGGAGTTTTACTTCGTCTTGGATAGAGCGCAACAATTTGCCCGACACCAGATCATTTAAAAAATAATCGTGCCTGGCAATGGTTTTAATAGCGTACATCAAGTCAGAGGCATTGGATTCTTTTAAGATATAACCACCTGCCCCGCATTTCAGCATTTTGATAATCGGCTCATCGTCCTCAAACATGCTCAGGGCAAGTACTTTTACCAAAGGATAATTTTGTTTAAGCCAGCGTGTAGCCTCATAACCGTTAACCAAGGGCATGGTAATATCCATCAGTATCACATCGGGTAATGGGTGTTTACCTATTTTCTCCTTCATCACAGCGCCGTTTGCCGCGTCGAACACGATCTTGATTTCTTCGTTTTCCAAAAGCAGGCTGCTGATCCCCTGGCGGAAAAGCGTATGGTCATCTACAACAGCAATTCTGATTTCTTTGTTTTCCATATTTCATGGGTAAGGTACTACAATTTTAATTTCAGTGCCATTTTGTGCAAAAATGCTTATATCACCTCCAATAAGGGCTACTCGTTTACGAATGTTAAACAAACCCATCCCACTCTTCTCCTTTATCACTTCTTCTTCAACAAAGCCCTTTCCATTATCTTTTATCGTCACTTCCAGGTTTTGCTCATCCTGATGAACTACAACATCAATGGTTGTAGCTTCGGCATGGCGCACGGCATTATTCAATATTTCCTGAAAAATACGGAACAGGATAATCTCTTTATCATGCTGCCCTTCTTTAGGCTTATAATTACTGTTGAATGTAATAATATGCAAGTCTGCCGTTCTTAAATAATCGAGTTCAAAAGCAATGGCTTCGGCAAGTCCTCTGCGGGTCAGTTCCTGTCCGTAAATCAGCCTGGAAAGTTGTCGAAGTTCCTTAATGGCACGCTTTGCCAGTTGGGAGGCCGAATCTACTTTTTTGCGTACAAGCTCAGGATCATCTGGTTTAATGGTGCTCAGCGTAACAGTCGTCAGACTTAATAACTGGCCGATGTTGTCGTGCAGGTGACCGGCCAGGGTTTGCATGGTTTGTTCCTGCACCTCCATCTGACTTTTCAGCAGCTCGTTTTCAAAGCTGGTTTTTAGCCACGCTTTTTCCTTTTCATGTCGTTTTTTTCTGTTATTATGCAGCATCACAAAACTAATGAGTGTTACCGGCGCAATCAGGAAAATGACAGAAGCTAATCCGATGAGGAAAATAAGATCCTTTGACGATATCTGCATATAAAAGCGTACGACCAGCTTAAATACAAAATGATGTTTAGTATGCTAAACACAATGTATCTTGCCGAGTGGCCGATGCCCGGCGTTCTGTCCTGAACCAGGTAAGTGAAAAAAAGATTGCAGGCAATGCCTGCAAAATAAAAACAGATGGTGCCATTAACCCACCAAAATGGCGCATAGGTAATCAGGTGTCTTGCTTTTTCTTCTTTTAGTAATAAATAATAAAAATAAACCGACGCCAGGATCAAACCGATAGACATAGTTGTGGATGATGCTGAAACATAAGCCTCAAAATGTTTTTCAATAAGCTCAGTAAAATAAAAACAAGCAAAAATAATTAACCATCCTGTAAACAGCCTACGGGTATCGCGGTAAGTTTTGTATAGATAATAAAAAAAATAACTCTGCACCAGACCTTCAACCAGCAGAAATACATTGTATAACATAAAATTAGGCCGGTGCAGCTCCGTACGTACATAAATGCCGCAAATTTCAACCAATACGGTTGCCAACAGGAAACAGATAAAGAGCCGCCAGGCTGGCTCCTTATCCCTGTATAAACAAAATAAACTTACCACGAAGCAAAGCGCTTCGGCCGTTGTATTTACAGTTATATAGGCCGACATAGCTTTTTATTTATTGCAATAAAGTTGCGCCGGATGCCAAACAGACGGCCGGTGGCGGGCATAATTCTCCCTGGTTTTCTGGTGTAGCCATGATAATGGAACCAACCGGGCTCTTCATATCCTTATAATAATCTAAATGCACCTTGTTCAAAGAGTCGAAGCGCGTAGAAACCATGACCAGTGTAGAATAGTTCAGATAAGCCTCTTTGATATTTTTGGTATCTGTTTTTTTAACAGAGTCGTAAGCGGCAAGGTAAAAACGGATGCCGTCGCCCTTTTCACTATCTACACGATTTAACAGGTTTCTTAGCTGCTCTTTACTAAACCAAACTGTACGTGTGTCAGGACGTACTAGTCCTCCTCGTTTAAAAACATGGGCACGGCCTCCGAAATTTTTAACCAGTCTGCGCGCAGTGGAATCGCTGATGGCCCCCTTCAACAGTTGGGCATCAGCGGGTGCCAGTGTATTATCATTGTTTTGTGATTTACATGCGCCTATCGCTAGAGCGATAAAGACCGTAATTAGGAATAGATTGAGTGATTTCATCATTAAAAGATTTAGTAACCGAAGAGATAATTAATTGTGATTTAATTTTTAAATATAAAAGAAATATCCCCCTACAAAGCAATTAATTAATGATTAACTACGCAAGGATGAAACCCGCTTTAAGCCTACCTTAAATCCGCTTTTTGCCACCCTGTTTCAAGCCTTGGATAAAGCATTAAACCCGCCTGTAATAACCCTTTTTCCGGTCTGTATCTGCCTTGATCCACCAACTACCTTAGCCTTCGGGAATTACTATTCCCTTTTAAACAAAATAGCTATTTATTTAAAAACAAATCAATTAAACACTAAAAGAGCATGAAAAACACAGATGTATTCAAAGATTTTGATATGGTTGTGAGCATTACCGAAAAAACCATTAATGACCAGCTTACCCATTTGCTCAGGATGGGAACCATTCATCCTGAGCTCATCATTGCGCAGGAACTGGATGAAGACACAGACGAGTATAAATTTAAAGTTTATGACTCGCCGGACGATATTCCGCGTAATGCCAAGGGTGAACCTTTATCAGCTACAATAGAGGTAGAGATACAACCTCAGGTTAGCATCAGCAGCAGCGGCAAGGTTATCACCTTCATATTAAAATTCCTGGCAGGAAATGTTTGGTTTTGGAAGGGTCAGGGCCAGAAAGCCAAACTCGTATCTTATGATGCTGCCGGCTGGCAATATGCGGTTACTATAAATATGGACCTGAAACAACTTCAAAAGGACAATTTGGCAAAAGACATAAAAGTACCAGGCTTTGTGGAAGACCAGCTAAATAAGTTTATGTCAAATATGTTTGATGTAAACCACCTGTTCATGAATTTCCAGTCGACCGACCTGATGAAATTTGACCCTGAAAAAACTGATGCCGGTAAAGCGAAAGACCAAGGTGTAGAACAACTGGTGATTTTCATGAACTTTTATCTGAAATGGCTTACCCAAACAGGCAATCCCTTTATTCTGGGATACAGCATAACGCAGAACGATCAAACAGCCATACCTGCAGAAGAAAAGGTACCCGATAGCATTAAGCCAACAGGCACAACCTACACCATGTTTCATGATAATGTTCATCAGCATTTGAGTACCCTAAACTTTGCACTGGTTACCAAAGGCGGTTACGGTACCATCAAAAGCAGTGTTGATAATTTTGAAAGTAACTGGATTTCGCCCGACGACCAATGCGATGCGAAAATGATATATGCTGCATCGCGCTTCAGCGAAGAATTTATCCTTAAACCTCTATATGAAAGACTGCGTGACCAAACCTATGACAAACTAAAAGAGGGATTGACATTAGGCCCCAAAAAGGAGTATAGTGAGGCTAAACAGGCTACCGCAACAGGCTATAAATTTGCGATATCCGACTGGAATATCCAAAGTGACATTTACCAGAACAGTTTTGAAGTAAAGATCAGCAACCATCCTACAGAAATACATTACGATGTTAAGGGAAGTATGTTTGTTTACAAAAGCAAGGAAAAAAATATGATATGCACAGCAAGAGCCTGGGCAGAAACGCGAACCGAATGGAGCGCAAAATTCATTATCAAAGTGGTAAAAGACAAAGATGGTCACCCTACCCTTAAATTTGAACAAAGCTGCACTGTAGACAAATATCAACCAGAGTCAGGCAAAAATACCTGTGCCGACGTTTGGGACGGAATAGGTGGTGTACTTAGCTTCCTAACAAGCATTTTCAGTTTTCTTGGCCTTAACCTCTCGTCGCTGTTAGACGATATTTTCAAAACACAGGTACCAGGGCTTGGCAACATTGCTATTGCCTTAAGTAATATGGACGATAGTTTTAACAGCGCTGTTATGCTCCCCGCTGGCGGTGTATTCTTTTTCAAAAATCCTGTTGCGGATACCACAGGTAATATGGCGCTTTCACTTACTTACAAGACAGACTCGCAGGTGGCGGTTGAATCAAGGAAATTCGCTCAAAAACTAGAGGCATTAAGAATCACACGTAAGGTTAGTCTTACTTCGGTAAGCTAATCAGGGGATTCAAAACTATTTTTTACCTAAAAATCAAATCAAAATGTTTTCACTTAATAACAATGAGGTATTGAACGATACCGATGTAATAAAGCTTGCCGCTAAAGGCAAAGCATTTTCAAATGCAGATGTGACAATTGTTGCCGAGCTAATGAAAAATCAGCAGCACACCTCGCCGCTCGACCCTACCGGAAATATTGAGATAGGACAAGACGATCAGGGATGGCCAATGATTTTCACCATCGGTACTGATAAAAAATTTTCGCTTATAAAGCTCGATAGCTCTGTACAGGGCGGCTACGGAATAATTAATTTAAGCGATAGTTTGGGGACCGATCTGGATGCTATAACATTTGCCATGACCCAGGACGCTAAAGGGAGGATTTCGATCACGCTTGCTATGGCTAAAAAATCAGGGGGTGATACCGTAATCTTCACCGCTTCGCGCCTTTCAAACAATTTCGCGGAAACCGACTGGGCAAACTTCGCATCACTATCACACAAAATTGAAGGTGTAGATGCGGCGTTTAAAGTTGAGCAAATGCTGATGAACATTAGTGATGATGGCAAAGCACCGGTAAGCATAGTTGCCGGCAATCTTAAGGGTTACAAATATTACTACCTGCTAAATGGATCGGCAGGCGCCCGGAAGTATGAGTTTCCAGAAGATGTAAAACAACACCCGGATAGCCTAAAAGATATTGCTATAGGCTATGCATTTGGCCAAACGGGAATCTTTTTCATATACGATATCGGAGAAAGCCAAACTCTTGCCTGCACTACGCTTGCCGATGCCAGCTTAGGGTCGTTAAACTATGACTACAGTGCCGGCAATGTGATGATACCCGAGCCTTTTCGTCATCTTACCTATAATTGCATCAGCACACCCACAGGTTCAAAAAACAAAAGCATTTCTATATGCTCCGATATTTTTGTGGGCTCATCAACCGGGGTATATTGTTTTAAAAATGCCTCCGTAAACAAATGCGGATTGGTAACTGATAAAATAAAAGATGTGCATGAACTAACTATAAGGCAGGATAAGGATAGTATAGTAGTGTGGGCATCAACTGCAGGTAATAAGCTGTACTATATATATGGTAAAAAGGAGGCCAAAGGCGAAAAATATGTATGGAATGACCCGGTATTGTTTAAGGAGGATGTACTGCATATTGCACCAATACGCAATACCGGGCGACAGGGAAATGAGCTGTTTCTGATAACCCAGGATAAAAGCATCCAGCATTACTGGCAGGATATCGGTTCGACATTATGGCGGCAGCAGGTAATTAACGTACCTGAGCAAACAGATGTTATTGAGTTTAATTCCTATACCACACATTTGCACTTTGAAGGCGAAAAAGGAGAGATACTGATTGAAGAGAAGGTAAAAATCACAGCGTCGGAATGGGTGTATGTGACCATTAATGGCTTCCTCTACAGCCTTGACCAGGGCAGCAGTGCAGAGGTAAGTACCGATATCATGGGTAACATTACCATTATCACCATGACCGATGATATCGCCTGCCCTATTTATCACCTCACTGCCGACTGGATGGATAAAACGCTTAATATTTATCCAAACGGAAAAATAACCAAAGGGTTGGCAAACATAAAATCGGCCGCCGATTTAAAGGGGGCAAAAACAGAGGATGGTAAACCCGTATTATCTAACAGTAGTTATGATGATGAAACCCTAACAGCAGTAGCCGGTAATATCTCACAACTTGCAGACAAGGGACATGAGCTCAAAAGCAGCAACCGCAATGCTCTTGATTCCTACACCTTCACAGCAGTAGAAAACAAAGGCGTGTTACACACAGGCAGATTTGAGATTAACAGTCTGCCCGATAATTTCATGCTCAGTTATGGTGCTTCGGGCAATCTGGAACTTATTGCCGCACCGGGTAATATTTTTGATGAGATTGTAAATTTTGCCGGGGACGCTCTGCATTACCTGTCGGAGTTTGTTAATACTTCGATTGCCGCTATCAGGCAGGGGTTGATTGTACTCGAAAACGGGATACAATTTGTTTTGAAAAAAATTGACGAGGGTTTGCAATTTGTACTGGCTATAGGCGATAAAATACTCAACATTGTATTGGATACGCTCGGCGCCGTGTTTAAGGCCCTTAACTGGGTATTGAAGCTGATAGGCATCGACCTGGAAAAAATTCTGGAATGGCTGGGTAAGTTAATCGGATGGACTGATGTTCTGGAAACCAGTGATAAGATCTGCGATGTGATCAACAATGGTTTCGATGTTATTGCAGGTACTGCAGATGTATTAAGCGATAAAATTACGGGGATATTTCGGGACATTGAAATTGCTATTGCGGGCGAAGACATTGTTAATAAACTGGGCGATACAACCCAAACCAACAAAACCGATGGGCGAAGCGGCCCTTTACAAAACCCGGCCGCCAATTTGGCTACCTATCATTTGATTCATGGCCAATCCTCACCTACACTATCGTCAGGTAGTAATGATAGTTTTACTGAAGAGATTGAGCGGGTTTTAAAAGATTTGCTCGAGAAGGAAATTTTCACCGCAGGAAAAGCCATTTCCATGATCGGCGACCTGCTTAGTCATATCTCAACCGATTCCATAGGTGAAACAATAACACGTTTAATGCAAATTATAGCTGTCACTGTGCTCGAGGAGGTAAAGCATGGCATAGTAGCATTATTTAGCATTTTGAAACTACTGCTGAATGCCATTAAAGCCGTAATAAACGAAAAGATGGATATTCCGATACTAAGCGGGCTTTTAAAACTGATACTTGGCGGCCGCGAACTTACGGTACTTCGTGTTGTGTCTATAATGGTTGCATTACCCCTGCGCGTAATTTACAGAATAGCCACCGGCGACGCGTTTCCGCATGATAAAGTGAAGGCTATCGACGTAAACGAAGTAAATACCCTGTTTAAAGAACGCTTAGGGGTACAACCAAAAGCCGGAAAAAATTTAACCGATCCAGAACCAGCGGACAATCCCGTGTACCAAACCGAGTCATGGCTGGTGATCATGTATGAAGTGACCCGTTCGCTTGAAATAATTGTAGGCTCATTTGACCTGTTTAACTATTTAACAAGCGCAGCGCCTGCAGCAGGGGGCTGGCAACAAAACCTGCGGCGCAAGCGTGGGCAATTGTCAACAATTAAATCGCTCCTTTCCTTATTAAGTAGTACACTAAGTTTGGCAAATGTGGCGGACCATGCACTTCAGGCTAAAAATCATAAAGCTGAATTTACAATCACAGATGTTACAACTTATGAAATTGTCCACGTTGCCTTGTCTTCTTTTAAGGCGGGCATGGGCTTTATAGGTGCTGCATTTTCAATCTCAGAAAGTAAAAAGAAGTGGCTCCGTGGTTTTTCTTCGGCTAGTTCGCTGGCTTTAACTGTATTGCTTATCGTGACATTTGTTGGTGAAGAAAAAACAAGGTCTAATAATCTTCGCTTTACCTCAAATCTATTTTTAAACCTTTACAAGATGGTACAAGATTGCCCTTTTACGGTAGGGAATCCGAAAGTTGCTGCCGGTATTTGCGCAGCCGATGCGGTGATGGGATTTACCCATGTTGGCCTGGTAGCTGCACGATTACATACTGATGCTGATGATCGTGTAGATTTTAAAATTATCTAACCATAGTTAAAGCGAATTAGTCTTACATTGGCTTTAATTTAATCAAAACACTTTTGTAAAGTCCCAGATATTAAACCTGGGACTTTACAAAAGTGTTTTGCATTGCTTTACTGCGTGCATAAATTACCTGCCTCAACTCTCCTATGAGCGGGTTCACCTCAATAAATATTCTATAGAAATAATGTATTTAATTCTCAGGTTATAGAACGGAGATATAAACTTATTTCACCCTCTCCTATCGCGTCAAGTAATTCTGTGATGCCGTAATACTCAATGGCATCGCTAATGTCCAATTGATCAAAGGTACTTTTATGTACTGCTTTGGTTAACTCCCCCTCCAGCATCAGATTTCTTGGCATTTTCCGCTTTTATACGTCATTCGCCGTGTATTGAGAGATGGGTATTGTTGGGGTAAACAATGCAGGCCTTATCCAAATACCTGCTTTATTAAAAAGTGGGTTTACATGGTTTACACTTTTCATGGTTTACATTTAATTATATAATTGATATTCAATTAATTAAAAATAATCACACATAAATGACCGGGTTTACATGTAAACCATAATTAGCTGAATTTACATTGATCAGTTTTAAGCAAAGTATCCAGGTGGGTAAATAGCATGACCTGCTTACAATGAGCCCGTGTTAATCAGGATCGTTAATTTATTGTTAGAATGATTCAGTTGGGATCGTCTTTTAGGAATAAGAGCTTTATACTAAACCAAACCATCATAAGGCCTGTTAAGAGCCATGGCATCAAACATGTTGCCATAGCCTAATAAAGCATTAATTTTTAGCAGACTAATTCTTTTTGAATTTTCTGCTGTTCATAAATAACCTCATTATATCGAAAAAAACGCAATACACTTGCGCAACTCAAAAGTTGCACATATATTTGCAACCTGAAGGTTGCTTATTTTAGTTATTACAAAATGAAACAGGACATATTTCAAGCCATTGCCGACCCTACACGCAGAGCTATTTTGACTTTACTGGCCATCCAAGCGTTGACGCCGAACGTTATGGCCGAAAAATTTGATATGACCCGGCAGGCGGTATCAAAACATATTAAGGTGTTGCACGAATGCGATCTGGTTAGACCCAAGCAAAGCGGCCGGGAAATTTATTATCACTTTAATGCCAAAAAGATGCAGGAATTTGACAATTGGTTAGGCCAGTTCAGGCAAAACTGGGAAACTCAATTTAACCAACTGGATCAACTATTAACAACTATTAAAACACAGAAATAATGAACAAGGATCTATTATTTGATTTTAATGTAGACAAGGCAGCGAAAATGGTTTACATCACCCGGGAGTTTAATGCCGGTCAGTCGCTGGTATGGGATGCTTTTACCAAAGCCGAACTATTAGACCAATGGGGCGCGCCCGCACCAATGCGCGCTCAAACCAAGTATATGGATTTCAAAGTAGGAGGACGCCGGTTTTACGCTATGATTAGCCCGGATGGGCAGGAGCGCTGGTCGGTGCAGGAATTTACGTCCATTACCCCGAAAACCAATTTTAAGATGTACAATGCGTTTGCCGATAAGGACGAAAACCGCGAGCTGCCCGGATCTGAATGGGATTACAATTTCAGCGAGCAGAACGGCATCACCAGGGTCAACATTACGATTTATAATGAATCATTTGAACGATTGGAAAAGTTATTGGAGGGCTTCAAAATAGGTTTCACTATGACCTTGAAAAACCTGGAGGAGCTGTTGGCCACCTTATCATAGATATCACATATTCACATCGAGAATGCGGAAAGGCTCAATGTTCAACTATAAAAATCAATCATCTAATAATAAAAATCATGAGAACAATTAACCCCTGGATCAATTTCAATGGCAATGCCGAAGAAGCTTTTACCTTTTACAAATCAGTTTTTGGCGGCGAGTTTACCAAGATCATTCGTTTCAAAGACCTATCAAGCGCTGAATTCCCGGTAGAAGAAAAGGAAGCAAATAAAATAATGACCATAGCTTTGCCTATAGGAAAACACAATGTATTAATAGCCAATGATGTTCCGGAATTTATGGGAAGAGTAAACGAAAACGAAAACCGGTCCAAAATAGCAGTGAGTGCAGAAAGCCGTGATGAAGCAGCGCATCTATTTAATGGCTTATCGGCAGGTGGAAATATTGAAGGCCCCATTGGCGACAGTCCTTGGGGTACATACGCCGGAATGTTTAGAGACAAATATGGTATTGAATGGATTGTGGAATTTGACCCTAATTATAAAGAACAAGTTTAACCGAGGAAAAAAAGTGCCTCTTACATGGTCCCCGATTCCAATGTCATCGAGTTAAGCCAACCATTTGTTCGTAAAGGTTGAGGTTAAAGTAATAACACACTTTAAATCAATAAGACTTGATTACGGCTTTTAAAGCCGGTTTAAATTTTCAAAGCCTCTCAAAAGGCCAAAAATGGTATAAGACGTTAGAATGGAGCCCCTCCTCTCCACTGAAAATAAAAAGCCCCGTAAATCAATTTTACGAGGCTTTTTTGGTTGAGACAGAGTCTGAATCGTGTATTTATAACAAATTTTAATATGGTGTTTCATCAGCCCCGATGTCAACCCTGGAGTTTTGCACCCTTGCCTGGTTGTCTATATCTAACTCACATGGTGCCGCTGTAAAGGATGGTAAACCTTTATTGATACATGCCGTTGCCGAACTTGTTAAATGAAGATCAGGTGTAGGCAGGCTGGCTGTGATGAACCCTGGTAACGCGTAGGTGGAATGCAGATCCAAACCCAAGGCGGATTGAAAAGAAGCCAATGAATAATAACCTTGCCCATTGATTCCTCCCCAGTCAAAAATTATGGTGTTTGCAGTACCTGATGCCGTATAATAGTTATTATAATCCATGGTCAGATTGGTGGAAGTATAACCCCGCCGGGCAACCACCACAACATTGCTCCTTGACTGCACAATATTGTTAATGATATTTAAATGGTCTGTGTTTTGGATATCTATCTCACCATCATAGTCTGATTGAGACACGTTTTGGAAAAAGGAATTATTGGAGATTGTTGAATTGGTTACTTTTGAGTTAGACGGATTTGCGCCAATAACCATTCCCGCATGCACATTGTTATAAATAAAATTATCACGAATATTAATATTATCGGCAGTATTATTATTATTTTCACATCCTATACTGATCCCTACGCCATTACCGTAACTGATATTGCCTTCAATATTAATATAAGCCCCCCCATCTACATAAATTCCACCGGAAGGTGCAGCTTTCGAAAAGCAGTTATAAACGGTATTATGTTTTACATTTCCTGAACGCACATAATTAACCGCCGCCGGCGCGCCAGTCCATGAATAATGACCGTTCATGTCCATACCGATATTTGGTACGTCATGGATAGTATTGTTTTCTAAGAGAAAAATCTCCACATTTCCAGCCAGGGTAAGGCCTTCGCTGTATCCTGTATTACAATAGGAAACCTCGTTACTACCAACATATATCTGGTTGTATGAATTTGGACCTGTGCCAACTATAATAAAAGGATTAGCATTATCGGTAGATGATGGGATGGCCCCTGCATCCTTAGTCCAGCCGACATTGGTAATTTTACAATCAGTCACCTGCACATCAGTTCCCGATCCGGCAATATATATACCTTTGGCATAAGCCTGTATATTATTTGTAAAATTGATATGATCAATCCGGATATAGCTTTTACTGGAAACATTTAACAGCGGAGTTAGTGAAGAACTGGTTGTACTACCATCCACACTTACAACCCCGTCGTCATAATTGGTAAGGGTAATTGGTGCTCCTGATGCCCCGGAATGCGGCCAGTTTAGCCGTTCAGAATAGGTTCCGGCGGCTACATAAATGGTAGCACCAGCACCTTCAGTAGTTTTGTTTAAACCAGCCTGAATGGTTTTAAGTGCACTTGTAGCAGAAAGCCCTGAATTAGTATCATTACCAGTAGCGGCGTTGACATAATAATTAGGGAGTCCCGAAACAGAAAGGTGATTTGCCTTAGACGAAGTTTTTGATGCAGGTTCTAACGAGGATTGCTTTGAACATCCGGCGCAAACGGATAGGCATAAAAGCGCGAAAAGGTAGTGTTTCATAGTTATGATGGTTTGTTTATAATTTAGGAACCAATTTACAACTAGCCAAAGCATTAGAAAAATGGCACATTACTGATAATAACCCAATTAGGCCACGCAAACGGTTGTTTTATCTTATGCAAACGGTTGCTTAATCTGCTTTTGCGCGATCGCCGAAGAAGATAATATCTGAATCAATATATCTTTGAAAAGATTTTACCGGACCCTGTTCTTCAACAGCCATTTCATTCATCAATTCTATCAGCATATTGGCGGCGATCTGCCCCTGTTCGGCCGGAAATTGTTCTATGGAACCCAATGGCCGATGCTCAAAAAAGCTCCAATCCGGCAGATTCCCAAAACTGATAAATTTCAAAAGACCTTTTACTCCCTTTGACTCTAACAGTCCTAAGCAATCCAGAAAAACATAATCGTTAAAAACGATAACCGCTGTAGGTGGATCGCTTAGTTCAATCAATTTATTTAAGGCCGACAAATTCCCTTCCCTGGAAAGATCGGTAGTTACAATGAAATCGGACATTAGCTCGATACCATGTTCTTTAAGTCCTTTGGCATAGGCAACCAGCCTTTGCCGGCTCGCAGAAAGAGTGGCTGGCCCGTTTATCAGGGCAATTTTGTGATGCCCCGCCCCTACCAGCTCGCGAATACCTTTTAAAAGACCCGTTTGCAGATTAGAGGCTACAAAATGAACGTCTTTCCTATCCGAGACGCAATCAAAAAACACCACAGGAATATTGAGCTTTTCGAGTGCTGATAATTGCTGATAATCACTCCCCTTTTTTGCGATGGAAATGATCAGCCCGTCGATACGACGATCCATAAACTTCTTTACGATCCTGGTCTCCGTTTCCATATCGTCGTGGGATTGCCCAATCATGATATTATAATTATGAGCCGATGCAACGTTTTCTATCGCATTAAGTGCAGAACAGAAAAACGGTTCTGAGAATTCAGGAACGATAAGCCCTAATGTATATGACCGTTTTTTATGAAAGGATATGGCAGCCTGATTAGGAAAGTAATCCTGTGCCATAGCAACTTTGCGCACGCGATCTGTAGTTACCGGACTGATACCCGGATGCCCATTAAGGGCTCTGGATACCGTTGAGGGAGCCACATTAAGCACCCTTGCTATCTCTTTGATGGTTGTAATTTTTTTCCGTTCCATACTAAAATCATCATATTAATCAGACTTTGCTTTTCCTCAGGATATATTAATTGCTGAATGGTTATTTTTAATTTTGATCCATTCCTTTAGTACAATACTGTTTAGTTCCTCTACATTTTTTTCCAGCATCTTTACCAATTGAATCTGGGCCCTGGTTCTCTGAAGGTTATGTTGCTCCGCATTTATTTTATAATAAACATCCCCATTGAGATAGTCCGTCAGGAACCTAACGGCCTGCATATAGGGTAAAAGTAAAACGCCCTGAACCAATGACAACACCTCCAACTCCATCAGGAATGAAGATGTTGCAGAGAGGAAACCGCGGGTAAAAGCAGCGAATAAAGGCAGATTTAATTGTATTTTCGAAAGATCCTTTTCATCTTCGCTGCCCTGGTTAATAATAGTCCGGATCGCGTCCCCAAAATCATAAGCAGCATATCCTGGCATTACCGTATCGAGATCGATCACACATTGAAACCGGTCTCCTTCTCCCAACAGGACATTATTAAATTTTGTATCATTATGCGTTATCCGAAGTGGTAACATTCCAGACTTGCCTAATTGTAAAATGTTCATCATACCCGACGATCTTTCCAATAAAAAGGCAGTCTCATCCCGGAGTGATGATAACCGCCCGGCAGCATCAACGTGCATAGCGATGTTGAGATCTTTAAGTCTGCTTTCTATATTTAGGAAATTGGGGATCGTTTGAATCAATAACGACGGGTCAAGATCTGAGAGTGCACTCATAAAACTACCAAAGGCCAATCCGCCTTGTAAAGCTTGATTTTCGGTGGTGACCTGATCATAACTTGAAGTATTTTTCATAAAATGAAACACACGCCAGTGACCACCATCATTGTCAACCAGAAATAACTGGCCCTTTTTACATTTCACCAGGGTCAATACGTTAAGGTCAGGATCAAGCGAAGGTGTCAGGATGGCTTTCTTTTTAAGATGGCTGATCACCTGATCGATGTTAGACATCAGACCGTTTACATCTTTAAAAACATGGATATTAATTTTTTGAAGAAGATAATCAGGAAATCCCGGTTCATTGTTTTTGAATAAATATGTATCATTAATATGCCCCGAACCATAAACACCTGCATCGTTAACCTTTCCCTGAATGTTAAACGCGTTGATAATATTGTATAAATCTAAATTTGTCATTTAATTATTCTGTTTTGGAAAATGCCTTAACAGAAAGGCGATTTATTCCAGTGCCTAAACACATTCATTATTTTAATTTTATCGCATCCATTACCAGAGTTTGAAACGGTTCCAGTTCAATAGTTAATAACCTTCCTTTACTGATTTGATGGTAATCATTGGATCTTGTATCGTAAAACGCGTAGTTGTCGCCGGCGCCTTGCGGGATATCCAATAATTGAGATACTGTGGCCTGGAATTTTCTTTTATCCGCTCCTGGATTTCTTAATGTAAGCACTCCTTTGCCGTCTTTCCATGCTGCATAACCGTACACCTCGCCTTTAGCCGGATCGCCCCCGCACCAGTGAACATCATCAAAAAGAGATTCATTCCTTTCAGACCATTTTGCAGCCTTACTTAAACAATCCCAGTTTGCAGAATTCAACAAATGAGGATTTATATACAGTTCCTGCAGGGATGTACCGGTTCCAAAAAACGACCATATTTCATCCTGGATATTCTTGTTATCCATTTCTAAAGAGTCAGGCAGACCATTACCTGCGATGACTATCCCGTGGCTCATAAGTGCGTTTAGCGGATACAGCGGCACCCGCTTAACAATGTTTTTATAAACCTGCTCATCCCGGTAAGTGATCCAACGCTGTCTTTTAGGCCCTTCTCCATCCAAACCGGTATCTTCCCCAGCCCGCCAAATCACATCCCCATATTTCAACCAATAAACCGATGGCCAGGTACCAACTGTTAAACTGAAATATAAATTGGCTTTTATTGCCCGGAGATTGGTGATCAGCTGTAACAGGGCCTCGATATCCTTTTGATATTTTAAACTGGCCCCACTGGCTCCGTTTCCGGCGCCCACCCCATCAAATTTGAACATGGACACATTATACTTCTTAACAAAATCTGTAGATACAGAGGTAAAGCGTTTTTTGTAAACTTTACCAGACAGGGCAAAACCATTATCATTGGTTTCAAAGGGAGGTTTTTGTGTTTTACCAAATTCAATACGCTGTAGTTTCGGCTCATCATAACCTCCCCATGGGGAGATCCAGACACCAATACCTGTATTTAGCTTTTCTGCTGCAGAGCGGATTTCACTAAACCCATCCTTAAAGCCGGAGTTAAATTTCCAAAGTGTACGGGGATCGTCCCATCCGTCATCGAAAAGGAACGCTCTCATTTTAACATTTCTCTTGAGTATAAGGCTGTCTCCAAACATCTTTATCCTATCCAGGCAAAGCGAATCGTTCAGCTTTAAAATGCCATAAGAGATATCAAACCATGAATTATAATGCAACATTTGATGGTATGGCACTGCCCGCTCCCTTTCAATATAATATAAAAACCCTCGCCTCAATTGGTTCGGAGGCGTTACTCCCCATACCGCGGAAAGGGTCAGTGGTGCAGCAGCAGCCAGCGGAACAAGTCTGGAAATTTTTGCGGTTGCTTGCCCATTATCCAAACTTATACTACTCATTGGGTGTTCCAAAGCAAAAAACATGTTACCCTTAATTAACGGCGAACCATCCACCTCCCCTCCTTTATAAAAGCCTCTATTATTATTGATATTAATCAGCCTTACACTTTCAATCTGAATAGGTCTACCCGGGCTGATGCTGACGATCTGCCTTATATAATTAGCGTGATCATTAAGCCGCGCCTCCCAGTCGACAGTCAGGTTCCAACGCTTATTGTAAAGCACGGCAAACAGACTTTTTCCTGTATTTTTGCCGGTGTCCGACCGTACCCGAATTCCTTTTCCGATCACTATAAATTCTGAGGAAGTAATAAATCCGCGATGCGGTAAATCGATCCTGAACAAAGGACTACTTCGGAGATTCAGTATATTGTCGGCTTCTTTATCTGTAAAACCTTCCAAAACCAACTTATTTGCCGCCACCTTGAATGTTATAGCCAGGGCATGATTGCTTAAACTAACAATGCTACTCTCTGAACTACAGACAGCTTTACCGGGCTCTGTTCCCGGATAGCTTACTTGTGCTACAGACTTTACTGCTATAGCTATCAGCAAGAGAATCGCCAGGAGAATATATTTGGTCATATACTTGGTTAATTAATCTGTTTTGTAAAAACTAATTTTTATCACAATTGCAGTGTAAAAGAGCCTGGTAAACTATTTTACCGACTGGCTCCTTTAAGAATGGCTATTATCCTTGTGTCGGGTTCGCACAGATAACCTATATCTTAACAAACACCTTATGTTTACTTAAAAAACAACACAAGTACCACTCAATGAATAGAGTAACTAATGCCGATAACACAGCAATAATATTTGTAGATACACCTGTAAATCCCATAAACCCTTTTACAAATATGCCTACAGCCCCATTGAACCATTGGGCTCCTACCGTTTCAAAAAACAGGTAAATAAATATGGAATTCATGCCTACAACTACACAAACCCATGCATATTTATTGACCTCCTTTATATCAACAAGCCAATAAAAAAAGGCCATGGTCAATAACACCCATCCGCCTGAAGCAAGAACAAATGAACTTGTGCTGATTCTTTTTATTATAGGGGTAATATTTGCAAAATCAAGCCCGTAGCCTAATACCAGGCCAATTACTCCGGCTATGATTAAGTACTTTATTTTTTGATGAGCCGGCTTATTAGTCATTAACAGTCGACCGGCCAGCACCCCCCAAATGGTATGTGCTGCGGTAGGAATACAATTGATAGTTACCCAGCCGTCCATATTAATCTTGCCCATCAATATGGTATCTATATAAGATCCAAAATTGTGTGACTCCACAAAAGGTTGATCATAGCCAGGCATCAATATATTGCGATAGAATACTTCTGTCAGCACTAATAATATTGCCGATACCCCCAGTTGGAACCAAAAAGATCTGTTGATGATCAGATAAGCTATTAAAGTGGTTACGGACAGTTGTGTTAACACATTCCAAAGTTCAAAAACAAGCTTACCGGCAGCAACACAATGTAATCCCGTACCCAGAAAAAATAGTTTAAGTGAGCGTATAACTATGTGTTTAAAGTTTTGCTCCCATGTTATACCTTTTGCCTTTTTCGATTGAAATGATATATACATTGCCGAACCAGCCATCAACATAAATGCGGGCTGAACGCAATCCCAAAAGTGCAGGCCATGCCATGGATGGTGAAAAAACTGACCGATAAAGCCATTGGCAATACCCCTGAGATGTAAGGCTTTTAAATTCTCATACACCAGGCAGCTTTCACCGGCCAACAATATCATAATAAGGCCTCTCATTACATCCAACGAGATAAGCCGGTTTGAGTTTTTGGGAATAATGTTTTCCATTAAGCTTATAGTCATGGTTGATTATTCGTTACTGACTGATATTTAGGGTGATGGCCGGCTGATTTAGCCCTGGCATATAACCCAGCTCGTTATAGCCGGCATCACTTACAATGATGCCAAAACGTAAAGCTTTGCCTGTTAAGCCACCAACTTTGCCACGGCTAAGAGCCATTTCAAACTTTACTATACCGTTTGATTGTTGTACTGTACCTAAAGTATAATACTCGGCTATACTAAGCGGAGTAAAGCTAAATGCGTTTTGGGCGCCTGTATGCTGGAGTTGTACTAACCCATTTGGTGTAGACAGCAAGGACCCTTCTAACAAATAATCATAGCCGCCGCCAGGGATTGTCCCGGTGATAAATCCGGTAGTTGAGTCATTATCAGTATCCAGATAAAAATCGAAGATATTACCCGCTGCTACAGTGGTTTGTATTTCCATGTAGATGTATACATTCTGGCTGTCATAATCAAACTTGGCTGTTTTAACTATTTTGCCTAGAGCCGCCGTCGGTGTAACCTGGTTTGATATAGTATCCCAATCAGCAAGTGTGTTATCATTTAATTTTATGGGCGAACTTTTGGACACATTGATAATTGTGGAACCACTAATCACCTTACCATTGTTTAGTGTAGCCGATAAACTTGCTACAAACTTGCCTTTGGTTTTGTAAACATGTGTAGGGCTTTTATCGGTTGATGTGCTGCCATCGCCAAAAGTCCAGGTAAAAGATTTGGCATCCGCTGTAGTGTTATTATAAGTAACTGAATAGCCAGACTGGCTGATAGTGAAAGTTACATCTGTCGTATCTACATTGTCATTTTTTCTGCATGCGTCTATGGTTATAGCTAAACATAGCAACAACAAATAGGGTATAATCTTATTGATCATTTTCATAACTAATTTTCTTGAATTTTAATTAAGGTTATGGATTTTGGGTTGCTAATTTATTTGACAATATTTCGTCAACCGGCAGATAGTAGATGGTCTTTGTACTGGTGTAAGGAATGATCATTCCCGCGTAATTAGCCGGATTTACATTCAAATTAATGTCGCTTTCTTTTAAGCCAGGCAGGTGATATCCCCAGTAAGTACGGTTCATGCTTTGTTTATTTCTGTAAACATCATAAGTCCGGTGCCCTTCAAAGGCGAGCTCTAATCTTCTTTCCAGCAATACAGTTTGCAGCAAGGTGCTGTTTGCAGGTACGGTACCATTATAAAGCGCGTTTGACAGGCCTCTGTTTTTGCGAATTACATCGATATCATTAAGTGCCGCGACCGTCTGATTTAAATTTGCCTCCGCTTCGGCCCGATTAAGGTACATCTCAGAAAGTCTGAAGAGTATGGGCGAACTTAATGTAGGGCTTCCACCCTGAAAGGAAAATTTCGTAATATAATAAGTCGGTATACCATTTTTTAACTGAATATTACCACTTTCGTCTTTTAAAGGTACAATATAGCTTGCCCTGATATCATTGGGATTCTGGGCATACAACTCACGCAATGGTTTTGATGCAAATTCTTCTCCCCATCCTGAGTTACCATTTGAATAATACTGTGAAGCTATTGAACCAAACTTCCCATAATCATCCAAAGCTGTAAAAGCTATGCAGAAAATTGTTTCTGAATTGCTCACGGCGTTAGAGAACAGGGAAAGGTAGGTTGCCGATGTTGCCTCAGAGAATCTGCCGGAATTAATGACCTGATTTGAATAATTAATAGCGTCCTGATACGCTCCCTGATAAAGGGCCACCCTGGAAAGTAAGGCTTCAGCGGCTTCTTTCGAACCGTACTGTACTCCCCGGGCCTGGTTCATCAAAGAGGCTCCTTTAATTGCATCCTGAGTGACAGAAGCATATACCTCGCTTACCGTAGCTCTCGCTTTTTGAGGGCTTTCCGTTGACGAGGTTCTTAAAATAATGCCGGGTGCATTAGGATCAATGCTGTAAGGTTTGGCAAATAACCTAACCAGGTTAAAATGACAAAAGGCTCTAAGAAAATAACACTCACCTATTAGCTGTTTGGTAAGCGCACTTTGATCACCGCTCTTTTCGCCCTGTTCTATAACGGTGTTGGCCGTATTGATGATTTTATAAGAAATATACCAGAAATACCTGGTATTAGTTTGGGCAGGAGAATGATCAAGAGAGAAACTTAAGAACAACTCATCTGTTGTTACCTGGGCACAAACAACATCATCAGAGGCAAAATCACTTAATTGATAAAAGTTCCTTAAATACATCAGGTTATCATTCTGAATACCATTGAATGACAGGTGATCTTTAAACAATGCATATGCCCCGTTTACCGCATTAGTCAAACCGTCTGCAGTTTTAGTGATGGATCCTGTGGTAATCGAATCGCTCGGATTCGATTCAAGCTTGCAGCCTGTCAATACGACAGTTAAGAAGCATACAATTAAAATTACTTTATTTCTCATCTCTGCAATTGTTAAAACTTGATATTGATATTGAAAAAATATTGGTGGTTATTCGGGTATTTGAAGTCAGATACTCCCGGGGTTATATAGATCCCCGGAGTGATGGTAGTTTGCGGATCCTGGCCGGTGAATTTGGTAAATGTATACAGATTGTCTGCCGTTACGGATAAACTGACCTCATCAAGCTTTAAACTCTGCACAAAAGATTTGGGTAAAGTGTACCCAAAAGATACATTCCTTATATTGATATAACTACCGTTTTCCAGGTATCTTGAAGATGGACTGGTTGAATTGGCGGCATTTTGATAACTGGGCTCTGTAGCCATATCTCCAGGTTTAGTCCATAACACCGTCCCTTTAGGAGCTACCATTTGATTGTAGTATGGTTCGTGACCATCGTTCATCGTAACCGATCGGTTGTTATTATAAATTTTATTACCCGACAGGAAGTAAAGGTTCACCCCCAACGAGAAGTTCTTATATTTGAAAGTATTGTTAAAACCTCCCTGAAATTTTGGTAATGCAGAACCTAACTCTTGAGGTGTTGCCGATGCATAGTCGGATGTAACAGATCTGGTGATGTTACCGGCCCCATCCTTGGATATAACTTCCCATTGCGGCGCCCCCGTTTGTGCATTGACTCCCATCCATTTAGGTAAATAAAACTCATAAAGGTTCCCATTATTTCTGTATATCTGTGATATAGAAAGTTGATCGGTCTTAATAATATCGGAAGGAAAATCTCTGAGTTTATTATTATTAAAATTGATATTAAAATCTGTTACCCATTGAAAATTCTTTGTTTTAATATTGGTTGATGAAATGCCAAACTCCAAACCGTTATTAACCACCTGGCCAATGTTTTCCCACCTGGTCTCAAACCCAACAGACAGGGGCTGCGAAACCTGAAGCAGCAGGTTTTTGGTTACATTATGATAAACATCGATGGTAAGCGAAATCCTTTTGAATAAATCGATGTCGATACCCGCATCCGTTTGATATTTGCTTTCCCAGGTCAGGTTAGGGCTGGCCAGTTGTAGAGGTGTTGCAGCAACGGTAGCGTTGTATTGGCTATTGAGTGAATAAAGTCCTAAATACCTGGCAGCGCCTATATCTTGGTTTCCGGTAACACCATAGCTCAATCTTAGCTTCAGGCTACTCACAGTTTTATTTTCTTTTAAGAAATCCTCATTACTGGCTAGCCATGCACCAGAAACAGATGGAAAAGATGCATATCGATTTCCGGGGGGGAAAGCCGAAGAGCCATCAACACGGTATGAACCGGTTAGAAAGTACCGGTTTTTATAGCTATAGCTTGCCTGCGATAAATAAGAAATAATAGAATAGTCATTATAATAACCATTCACAGCCTGACTGTTAGAAACAACATTTAAAACACTCAAACCTGTTGGTAGCCCTTTGCCCGAGGCGCCCGAGTAATTATTCTGGCTCCCTTCAAATTCGACACCTGCCAAACCACTGATGGCATGATCGCCATATTGTAGATTGAATCGCAATAAGTTTGTTGAAATCCCTCCATAGTTAAATGTATTTTGCTGGTTCAGATAACCAGTTCCATGATAGGTTCCGGCAGCTTCGGGGCTATAAAAATTTGAACTGGTGAAATAACTTGCAGAAAGTCGGTTGGCACTGGAAAATGTTAGCCATTTAGTGATGGGCAAACTTAGTGTGGCATCCCAGTTTACATCAAAATTTTTGTAAGGGTGGTTAGAGTTCGCTATTGTGTTTAAAGGATTGGTCTTATCTCTTGACCACCATTTAAAAGTTGACTTACCATCTACATATATGGGGTTATGATTAGCATCATAAGGATTGTCCCATGGTAGATTAAGGTAAGCATTGTACATATCAGTATAATCAAAACTTTTGCCCTGGGTTCCGCTGATATTTATATTGTTGGTAAGGCTTATTTTATCTGTAAAATGATAAACTGACGAGGCACGTAAGTTTACCCGTTTGTAGTTGGAATTATTAAAGGTTCCTTTTTCCTCGTAAAAAGTTGTTCCGAAAAAATAGTCGTTTTTGGCAGTTTTACCTCTGGCCGAAAAATAGTAATTCTGAACAGGGGCCCTGGTGAACATGGTATTTAACCAATTGGTATTATTATTAAGTACAGATGCTGGCCTTTCACTTTGAAATTTCACAATATCAATTACATAGGAATTGTCAGGAGCCCCAGGTACGTAATCTCTATATAGTTGTTTTTGATAGTTATAGAGCTCACTGCTGTTCATCATTTGCATTTTCCCAAAATCGGCCTGACGAAAACCAGTTGTAGCCTTTACTTCATAATGTGTCAGATTATCCTTTGCCTTTTTGGTGGTAATAATTAAAACGCCAGCATTGGCTTGAGAACCGTAGATGGCGGTTGCACCAGCATCTTTCAATACGGTTACTGTTTCAACATCATTAGGGTCGTAATTTCCGCCAATGATTCCATCAACCACAATAAGCGGACTTTGCGATGCATTAACAGATGAAACTCCACGCAACCTGATCTCTGCAGCCGACCCAGGAGCCCCGGAAGAGGCAACCACCTGTAGTCCAGCCACCTTTCCTTGAAGCATTGAACCGAGATCATTGGTGGTCACATCTTTAAGCTTCTCGGCTGAGACTACCGAAATAGCGCTTGTCAGTTCACTTTTCTTTTTATTACTATAACCTGTTACAACAACATCAACATTACCCAACGAAGATGTAACTAACTCCATTTTTAAATTAAAAGTAGACTTACCGTTTGTTACAATGAATTCAACCGTTTTAAATCCAATGAATCTAAATGACAATACATCTCCATCGTCTGCAGCAATTTGATATTCTCCCTGATTATTGGAAACTGATATTTTTTTAGTTCTCTTATTAGTAATTGTTAAACCTGGTAACGGCTTGTCATTATCGTCAACAACACGTCCGGTGATCATTCGGGTAAAATCGGCCGGATTTTCGGTTTTAGGGTCAGCTTTATAATCTTTTTCCTTAATCAGAATCGTTTGTTCTTCAATTACGTATTCCAAATTTGAACCTTGAAATACTTTATCAAGCACCTCTTTAACTGGTGTTTTCTTAAAATCGGCCCGAAAGGCAGGAAAGCTTTTTATCCTGTCATATGACCATAACACATGATAATTTGTTTGCTTTTCGATTTCATTGAAAAGCTTGTCTAACGACGCGAGGTTATTCGAATAAGTTACATTCTGAGCCCTGCTTGAAGCACTAACCTGCATCAGGCTTACTAAAATAAAAAGAGTTATTAGCTTCATTGTAAACAGGAATTTGCTGAGATAGCCCGATGGCACACAAAAAAATAGGATAATTTTTTTATACATTTGAAATCTGGTTTTATGTAAATATTTTGACAAGAATTATTTCCCAACAGGGGCAAACAAACCGGAAAAATTGGCGGGGGTGCTGCAAACACTTCCGCTTTTTTGTACCCGGCTGAATTGATTTAAGTAAGTTTTATTTTATCATAGGCTATTAATGCAATTAAATTATTGTTTTATCAGTATCTTGAAAGTCTATTTATTCCTAACAATTATCTTATTCCCATCAACCTCAAACCGCACATGACCGGTAACTTCAAGTTGCCTTAAAATACGCTGAACATTTGCTGATCTTGGGGTGCTGCCTTCAAATAGGTCGGTATTTTTTAATGTCGCAGGATAAACAACTTCCATATTATACCAGCGTGCTATTTGCCTCATAACTGATAATAAATCAGTCTTGTTAAATCGAAATAATCCGTTCTTCCAGGCGATCACCAGCTCCGGATCAACAACATTTACCCGTATATCACTGATTCCATTTTTTACCGATGCTTGCTGCCCTGGTTTTAACAGTACATTTTTACCTTGATAATTAATTTTAACGCTACCTTCCAGCAACGTTGTTTTGATAGCAGGCTCATCGTCATAAGCATTAACATTAAAGTGTGTTCCTAAAACTTCAATTGTTTGGCCTTGGGTTAAAACCTTGAAAGGCTTGGCAGCATTATGTGTTACTTCAAAATACACTTGTCCGGTAACTTCTACTGTCCGTTCATTCCCTGTAAAGGAAACCGGATATTTTATGGATGATGCAGCATCAAGAGTAGCTTTGGAGCCGTCTGAAAGTATCAGATCAAATTTTCCACCCCGCGGCGTTATGACTGTATTATAAAGTAAATTTTCACTATCGCCATCATAAATTATTCTGCCATCGTTGGTCTTTCGGATTGTTGTATTACTTTGTTTGGCTACTGTGCCTGCGGTGGCGGCATTTAATTCTATTTTTTGGCCGTTTGCCAGGATAAGTATTGTTTTAGTATTACCTGGCGCTATTTTACTTGAACCTATACTACTTATTTGTTGATTGACCCGTTCTTTATGATAAAAATAATATCCAACAGAAATGGAAAGTATTAAAGAAGCAGCTATCGCCCATCGCCTGAACAACAAAAATAGTTTACCATTATTTTTTTCAGATAGCCTTATTCTCTGCTGTAATTTCCGGTATTCATTTTGTGTTACCTGCGTTGCCGCCTCATGCGCTAATAAAATAACTAATGCTTTTTGTGACGCAATATTTTCGCGTTCAGAAGGATTTTTTTCCAACCAATTTTCCCAGTATTCCTCATCCTCAACATTGGTTTTAAGGCAATAGTTGCAAAAACTTTCGTCTGTTAAAAGGTTGAAGATATCTTTATCCTGCATCTTATTGTGTTTATAAGCAATAGAGTACAGGATTTTATTTTTTCACTACTCTTTTATAAAAATTTTTGAAAATAAATTAAACAAAGGAGAGAAAGCAAGGCTAATGCCAGCGAAAAGGCAGAAAGATTATCTTTGCCGATTTCTATTTTCAGTTTTTCCAGGGCTTTGTAAACGGTGTTGTATACTGTATTTATGGAGATGTGGTTAGTTTCGGATATTTCCTTATATGATAATCCAAGATAAAACTTTTGATAAATCATCTGCTTTTGTTTGTAAGGAAGTTTCTCCACAAAAACTTTCAGTATCCGGCTAAGATCATCTTGTGTATGTTGGGATATATATTGGCTTTCTACCGAAGGATAAGCCTGCAGGCCGGGTACCATTTCAATTAGCATGCTTTCATCAATTTCCAGGTTGTCTCTGCGGTATAATTTTCGTAAAAAGGAGGACACAATATAGTTGTGAAAATTAACTACGCTGTATAATTGCCCTTTCTTTTCCCATAAATTAAGGAACAGATCGTTAATATTATCCTTAACCCTATTTACTGAAAAACCTTTTTTTAGCCCTATAAATGAAAGATATTTAAAATAGTGACAATACAATTCATGAAACGCCACTTCGTTCTCTTCATGAACAAATTCGTGCCACTCTTTTATATAGTCTGATCCTTTTTTCAATATTTTTAACCTCTTAAAACAAACTTAATTAAATAGAATAATATTTTGTTAATATAATATTAACCTTTTTAAGTCCTTTGCTAATAACATGAAATCTTAATTTATCAGTTTCTAAAATAGATACAAATATTCTATTGTACTTTAATCATTTTAATCTATTAACAGGGTATTCTGATAAACTTAATCATATAATATTTATTAGCCTGAAACTTCTGCCGAGAATTATAGTACGGTAATAGGTATTATTATATTTACTTTTGCCCCGTGTTTAACCGCCCTTCGTTTTTTTTAGCTTTCCGTTTAAAAGAAAGCGTAATTGATGCACTACGAAACACACTGGTTGTGTTAGCGCCTTTAATATTGCTGTATTCAACCCACCGGCAAATGGCAATTGCGATGGCTGTGGGTGCATTACTGATTAGCTTGACTGATTTACCCGGAAATCGACGCAATAAGACATTGACTGCTTTGCAAAGCATCACTGTATTTTTATTGATCTCACTTTTGTTTTCGGCGGCCTTACCCAACCCTGTAATTACCGGACTGATGCTGGTCGGCTTTACATTTTTACTTTCTATGCTGGCAGCATTAGGTGGACGTTCAACTGTAGTTGGAACTATGGGTATCATACTTATGGTTTTTATTCTTGGTCTGCAACCACATGAGCCTTTAACATTTAGCTTTTACCTGCTGGCAGGCTGTATTTGGTTTTACCTGGTAAGTTTGATACAGGTATTTTTATGGCCATTCCGTTCCTTACATCAAGGTCTAAGGGAGACTTTATCAGCTACGGCTGACTTTTTGAAAGCCAAAGCTAATTGTTATGACCCTAATGTTTCACTGGAGGAAAGCTATCGGCAAATCATCACATTGCATTTACGGGTATCCGAAAAACAAGAACTAGTGAGGCAATTGTTGTTAAGCGACCGCGCAGCAATGCGGAAATCACGACCGCAAGTGAAAAGACTGCTTAACTCTTCTATAAAAGTTATCGGTCTTTATGAACAAATAACGGCGATGCATTATGATTACGAAGTGGTTCGAAGACGCCTGGCTCCTACCGGTGCTCTGATAATTATTACAGAACTCATCAATTTGTTAGCGGAAGAGGCAGACCAATCGAAAAAACGTATACTAACCAGAAATTTTGAAAGATACCAGGAGTTAAGTATTGAACTGGGTAGGATAGCTGTCGGATTGCCAACCGAGGAAAGGGCGGTAGTAAACGGTATTTTGACAAATGTGGGCGCCATACGCCAGCTATTAGAAGATATTCACTTTGACAGGGATAATACGGTGGCAAATTCCAATTTTAATGCTTTTTTACCACGTAGCGATAAATACTGGCAGAAATTTAAACTACAACTCCATTTTCAATCACCAGTGTTGCGGTTTTCGTTACGGCTGGCACTATTATTCGGTATTGGATATCTTGCCACCCTATTTTTCACCAAGGACCATTATAGTTACTGGTTACTGTTAACCATCGTTATTGTAGCACGGCCAAAGCTGGCAGTAACCTGGCAACGGAACCTGGAGCGATTATCTGGAACATTTGCCGGTGTTCTACTCGCGAGCTTGTTTATTTTCCTGATTAAACCAGCTGTTATTTTGTTAGCTATTGCCAGTTTTGCTCTATTGGTTTTTTTTGCCTGGAATCGCCCGAGATATGGATGGAGCGTTTGCTGTATTACTATTTGTGTAGTGATCTGCCTAAGTTTATATCATGGACAACCAATGGTGATTGTATCGGCCAGGGTTTGGTACTCTCTGGCAGGTTGTGCAGTAGCGTTTGCCGGCATATTTATCTTTCCGGTATGGATCAATATCGAACTAGAAGAACTTGGACGCTCGGCTATGGAAGGTAATCGTTTGTTTTTAGAAGCCGTGGTAAATAGATTGGAACAACAGGAAATCTGGTTGGCAAGGAAAGAGGCTCATTTGCGATTGGCTAGATTATCTGAGGGGATTCGTCATGCGAGAGTAGAACCGGGCAAGGTTGATCTACCCAGAATAGAACATATTCAGGTGCTCAACTACCGGATTAATGCCGTCATTATCTCCTTGTTTTTATCAGGACGGAAGTTAAATCACAAGTCTGCTGAGCATACAATAAACTATTTAAATCATGATTGGGTTGGCGCTGTATACGCTCGAGGAATACCTGAACCGGTAAAGGACAACCATTTATTAAAAGGACAGGGGCTCTTAGAGGAATTGGCCTATACTTTAGCAACCTTTACCAGGAAAATATAGAGAAAGCAATTGGCCCATACTGCTTATTCAAAATTATCCCCGAAACTGGCGCTGATGGGTTTATTAGCAATGGCTGAAGTAAAACTGATCAGAAATCAGGGTTGAAACTTAATTTGATACCATAACGGGATGCGCCAGGATGATCAAGATAGTTAAAGCGTTTTATCCCATCGATCCGGAGAAACTTGAATATATTCCCAATGCCCACACCTGCTTCAATATAGGGCTTGCTACCAAGTGCATAGGTACCGTTCGCTCCGTTTCCGGCAACCGGAAAGTTATAGAGCCCAGAAGAATAAAGCGGATTGTTTTCATCTCGAAGTCCTCCAAAAAGTATTTTTCCGGTTAAATATTCTCGCCATTTCAAATGTTCTATCAGCGGGATTTTATTCAGGAAAAAGCCATTAAAGCTTTGGGTAAAATTAAGACCAGCATAATGATCACTTACAAATTCAAGATAAGTCATCTGGTTATAAGCATCCGGATCATAAGCGATCGATTGATTTGCTGGACTAATACTAAGCAGTGGAAAAGGAACCTTACCATCAAGATAGCCCCCTAAAAGCGTAATATCCGCAAATCCGAGCTGAGAAAAATAAAACCGCTTAAAAATATTAAGTCCTAATGTGGTATAATTGTACGAACCATTGAATAAACCCTTAATGCCATGATTCACTTGTAAATAAAGTATTGGATATTTACTGTAAATGGTTCTTCGATATACAGTACCCTGCAAAATTTGCTCGTGAGGGGCATAGCGCAACCCCAGGTCAACTTCACTTGTTCTTAGATGATCAACGATTTGATTATCTGGGGCATTATGCTGATACACGAGCCTCCCGGCTGCTTGTTGATCCCAGTTCCGGAAAGCCAGATTATAGGAGAAATGGCTTTCAAAATCTTTAACATATTCAACTTTATAGGTCCGGTTGTAAATCCAATAGGCAGTTGTGCCTGATTGAAAAGAAGACAATGCCGCCTGTTGGTTGATGATCGAAAAGTTTTGTCCCGGCACTCCGATATCATATTGATAGGTTAATTTGAAATAATCGTTTGGAAACCGGTAAAAAGCCGTTTTATTGGTAGCAATATAAGCACTCAGATCATACTTCATTTGTTTGTCCTTTGTACCATACGCTGTATAACCTTCAAAATATATAGTCTTGCTCAGTGCTGGCGTCGTGCGCCCTCCTACCTGAAAACGTGGGCCTTCTTGGCTGTCATACGAAAAAAACGAACCCACCGGTCCAAGTTGTACCGGTCCCCAACTGGCATAACCACCAGTCAGCGTCGCCGCCACCCAGGTAGCCCGTTTAAATTGCGGCATCTTTTCCAGCCTACTGATACGGGGATAAACCCTTGCTTGTTGAGCTGTCAAGGTATCCGGACGGTGCTGGGTCCAATAAGCAGTATCTGGTTTATCCGCATCTGGTGCAGTTTGCAGATCTTTTCCTTTGTAAAATACCTCCGGAAGTGCAGAATTCAATAAATAATTAGAAAAAACTACTGTACGCTCACCATTTACACCAAACCCCTTATTTTTAAAAACACCAAAGTCTGCCTTAACGTCGCTTTTGCTCAAGTAATAACGGCCGTTTGAAAAAGGCAAAAAATCAAGCCGTATCCTGAGTGAACGCATAAAGTTAATGTTGATATGCTTATTTACATCAAGCTCACAAGACTGCACTGCGAAATGTCCATCCTGGGTAACCAGAAGTTTACCTTCAAACAGGAGATCTCCCTGGTTTCTTGGTGTGAAACTGATCTCGATCAGTTTATTTTTCCCAACCTGAATGGTGTCGGTTATAAAAAATTTATAAAAATCGGGCGCATGATCTGCTATCGGGCTTAGGAACTGGTTGGTGATAATAAAAATATTATTAGCGTAGATATCAATTGTATTACCATAAAGACGGTTAAGATATACATCTACACCAGCCGTATCAATAAACTTCAGTATGTTGGACTCCTTCTGTGCTACTAAAATTTTGATGGCCTTTTCCGGCGATTTCCGGTAATAATTCCTGAATACTTTTTCACTGAAATAAGCTGGCAAGAGTGCTTGTTTTTTTTCACCATTCCGGACAGTGTCCAGCATAAATTTATACATTTTGAAAAAACGGTTATTGATCAGTGCGGCGGGGATATCAACAAAAGAGAGATTGATTCGCTCATATTGCTCATATTGAAGATAATCAGCACTCGTCATCCTGTTCTCCTCCTTATGAATGATGACTTCCCTGATCAAATCAACAGCCGGGTTGCCTTTGTTCCTGTAGCGCTTTTTCTTTCCGGAGGTTATGGCAACTTCTTTCAGTTGGGTTTGACCCCTGCGCATAGATATATTCAAAACATTATCCTTACCGGGTGCTATACTTTTAGTCACTGATTGGTAACCCACATATGAAAATGTAACCCGATTATAATTACCGGGAGCAGACAAATAAAAATCTCCCTGTTGATCTGTCACTGTACCATATTTGCTTCCGTTAATTTTCACATTGATTAAAGGAAGCGGGTGATGAGCGTCGACATCCATAACTTTGCCTCTAACAATTGTAAAAACACCGTCGTCCTTACTCGCATCTGTGGCTCCGGGTATTGTGTTTTTTTTCCCTCCATCTCCACTGGTTTGCTGAGCACTTACTCCATTGCAAATACCCAAAAAGACTACCAGGATTGTCATCTTAACAAATCGCTTGGACAAACTGCGTAAAACAATGCTGCAAACTAAAATCTGTTGCCTGAACAAAGTTATTGACTGTAATTGTTTCAATGAAGAATATGAAAAGTGTGAAGTAGCTATAGCCTCATTTGATTGGGATTGGTAAATACTTAATGGTGTCGAAATTCAACCTCAATTCTGAATATTTTCTGAAAAATTGTCGGTTAATCTCAATAAATCGATAATGTGCATATTCAGACGAACAAGGAAAGTGATACTGAAAAAAAACGAAGAGGCTAGATAAATAGTACATATTTGATTTCTACATCCCGATTTTAAATATCCCGTTAAGTCTTCAACAAGATAGATAATTTTCAGTTCTTTCAGCGGTCTTAACGGAAAAATAATAATGTCCTCAGGAGTTCAAAAAACTCGGGAATGGATTTCAACCTTGATTAAATTACTAAACAATTGAAAAACAATATTTTATCCAAAAATACAAATTAAGAATTGGCAGAAAATGCAAAATGACCTTAACAATATCGTTAAAGTCATTTTGCTCCTCAGCACAATTTGAACCACTTAGTCGAAACTCCGCTATGACACACTAGTGTGACAAGAGATATTAACGACAGCGTGTTCTTATTGCCATACAAAGTATTACTCAATGTAATATTTGTATGGCATCTATCTTAGTAGTAACACTACCTGTTTTGGCGTGATAGATACGAAACCAATTGATAGCATTCAAATTTGGTGTACCACCTGTTATACCTGCACTGGCAAATGTTTTAGTGATCAGATTCCAACCATTGCTGAGCGGACCAATATCCCAGTTATATTCATTAACATCATTGGTGCCTCCGCTGCCAAGCTCAACCTGATTGTTAGTACTTAATTGGCTTGCGTCGGATACATAGTACCAAAATCGTACGGATCCGTTAATTGTAGTGGCACCGGTATTAATTGGAGTAAATATTTTTTGAAAATCAAGTGTATTCCCCCCAATAGTTTGTAATGAACCATTGCCTTCTTTTTTATCTGAGGTGTTCAAACCCAAAGTATTCGCCGATGTCCATCCACTGGTGAGGTCGCAGTGGTCAAGATACAAGGGAGCCGGTGGCGTGCCGCCAGTTAAATAGGGGGCTAAAATGGGCTTTAACAGGTTGGCTACCTTTATATGACCATCCACACTGGGATGCACACCCGAGTTTCCGGTATAATCGGCACTATTAGGAGTCAGCCAACCATTAGTGTCAATATAATGGAGCTTAGTATCGCCAGCGGCTATCCGCGCGTCTACTGCAGCCAGAGTTGGGCTGGTCTTAACTCCCATTAGGGTACGCATTACAAATATTTCGGTATTGGGGAATTTTGCACGGATATTGGTCAAAAAAGATATATAATCGGTTTGAAAGGTATCATCCGGAACGCTGGTGCTGTTATCATTCTGCCCCAGGTTAATCACGATTATCTTTGGCGTATACACGCTGAAATCCCATGCGGGCGAATTTGCATTAGCCAGTGAACGTGCCTTAAAATATTGTAGGTCCATGCCTGTTTTATCCGTATTGAGACCAAAACCATTTACCAAAGCAATACCGGGATAAGCAATCTGCGTATGCTCGGCACCCAGCGCTTCGGCACAAACCCAAGCATAATCTGATACGTTAGCCTGCGGATCGGTATAACCAGCAGTAATAGAATCACCGATATATTCTATCAGATCGGCACCGGTTGATGGTGCGCTGGTAACTGCTCCCGCATCCAGTATTAAGCCCTGAAAGTTAAACACATAGCTATAATCTTTACCCTGCGCCACGCTTAGTGTGTGCGTCCCTGCAGACAAGGGCGTTGGCGTTAAATCAATAGTTCCGCTGGCTCCAATATAGCTTACCCAGGGTCCGTTATCAATCCGGGCGTAGTAATTGGTTGTATTACCTACTTTGAGCTTAGCGGTAGTACCTGTAAAATTCACTTTAATATAAGCGCCTCCCCAATAACTTAAATATTGCGTGGTACTGCTAAAATCCCAACGACCAAAATATTTAATATTAGTATCGCCCAAAGCACCATTGCCTGGTACAGCATTAACTGATATATTTTTTGTTGCAGATGCCGATAGTTTGGCTGATATAGGCAGTTCCTTTTTCGCACAACTCATACATAGGTAACCGATTACTATCAATAAGGTAAATGTTATTTTTTTCATTGTTGAATGATTTTCACAAGCAGGAAGAACCAAGAACGGTCTTCCTGCGTAAAGATTTTGTGTTGGTAAACTATTAATGTATAACCGTTATAGCATCAACCCGGGTAGTAATACTGGCTGTTTTGGTATGATAAATACGAAACCAGTTGAGAGCAGCCAAATTAGGTGTCCCACCTGTTACAGTTGCGGTATTGAATGATTTGGTAATCAGGTTCCAGCCGTTCACCAGCGTGCCGATGTTCCAGCTGTATTCATTTACATCGGCGGCTCCCCCACTACCCAGCTCTATCTGGTTGTCGGTGCCAAACTTACTGGCATCAGACACGTAATACCAGAATTGGATGGAACCGTTAGCAACCGTCGCACCTGTATTAACTGCGGTAAAATTTTTCTTAAACTCATCCGTACCGCTGCCAACAGACTGTAAAGCGCCGGTTCCCTCCTGCTTATCTGTTGTGTTTACCGTAAGTGTGTTACTGGATGCCCAACCAGTGGTGGTATCACAATGATCAATAAATACGGTGGTTGTAGTTCCCCCCACAACAAATGGCGTAGGGTGCGTGAAAGTAAGCGGAATCTGCCCTTTGATCATCTTGCCGCCATCATTGGTTAATCGCAGATAATAGTCGGATGATACGTGCACACCATCAGCATCAAGCGTTAAAAAATATTGATTGGTTGGTATCATCGAGGCGTCTTCGGCAGCTTTGGCGATGGCTGTTGCCTCGTCATATTCATCAAACATGCCTACGTACACATTGCCTATACCCTGGTTGCGTACATTGGCAAATTGCTCCCACATCAGATCGCCGTGCTGGCGGGGAATCTGATTTTGTGCACCGCCATTCCAGTTTGACCACGAAAAACCAGGAAACACCTCTGCCTGATAATCTATACCGTTTGAGTTACAATAGGCAAAATCTGCACTAAGGGTTGATACATAGGAGTCGGCACCAGCAACATCGCTAAAAGTACCAGTAGCCCAGGGCATAATCATATTGGCCAAATTAAAAGCAGGCAAATTAGCAGTTTGCGATCGCCAATTGCGCGGGCCGCCGATGATCACATAGCATCCCTGGTTTTTAAAATAGTTGATCACATCTGTATAAGAATTTACATCGCCCGGCCGGCCGGATACGCCAAAGCCCCATATACAAATTACCGGCTTGCCATTTTGCATGGCATAGGCAGATGATGATGTAAGATGGAGCGAACCCACAATATCGTTAGTCCAGTCAGTTTTTATTTCTGACTGAAAATTAGTCCAGCCAGAAATATCATACATCACATAAAATTTACGCCCATAAGTTTGAGCAGCATTCATTACCCGTGTAGCAATACCATCTAATTGCGCGTTGCCTTTGCCAAAACGCTGCAAGGCAGCACAATCAATACCATATTGCTGCATCCATAAAAAGTGTGTATTTACGGTTTGCACATCCCAGGGTGAAAACAGCTTGGCCGGCTGTCCGTTGCCTAAATTGGCATACCCTGTTTGATAAGAGTTGGTATACTCCCGCATATCTGGCCAAAGCTCAAATGTTTGGTGTCCTGGCGATGGTGCTGCACCGCCAGCATTGCCGGCCCAGTGTACCCAATGGTTATTAGGAGATCCGTCTCCTGTTGCTGAAAACCAGCCCTGATAACCGACTACCAACTTACCCACAACATCACCCGGAGGCGAACCCTGCGTATTCAGTTTGCCCTTCCCGGCTGCATTCAATGCATCAGCAGGCATGTTTTTTTTAGTACAGCTAACGGATAGTCCCATGATGGCCGCTAAGCATAAAATGTTCATTTTTCTCATTTGGTTTGTATTTATAGGTTAGTAAATGCAAAAGGTTATCAATTGGCAATGAAAATTGCAGCAGCGCCTAAAAGACACAAGCCATTACCAATCAAGCATATAGCAAACCACCATCCTCACGACGGGGAATAGAACAAACACGATTCATTAAAGACTAGTACCTATAGTTAATGTATTAAATAGGTACGATAATAATTGGTTATAAACACTAATTTCTTTTTAAACATTAATCAATACTTAAAAAAAGCTTAATGGATCATATATTTTGATAGTATTTTAATATTAAAATAACTTATTCCAGGGCTCATATTAGTTATTCGCAAACAACCATTATTCGCTTTAACGGGTTAAATCAAACAGCATATTAACCAATAATTTACCTGCAACAGGATCCGTAACTGCTTTATCGAGCCTGATTTCTGATAACAATACTGCTCCCCTATCATCGTTTATTTTAACAATGGGAAATCCTTTGATCTTATCAAGTGCATGCATCCGTTCGGTAACATTGCCAGAGAGATAGCCATGTATTTTTATAAACGATGCCAGTGCCTCCACATGCGCATCACGATTAATACGGTAAGCGCCCGATACTACCGATGGACTTTCACGCAGGTTATTATTTAGGTAACGCATTTCCAAAGGTTCAATTCCATCAAATACCGGGGATTCTGGGATATCGATATTAGCGATCTCGCCCTTTTCTTTAAGTACACTCCTGATGTATTCCGGATATAAAGCATGTGCGACATCACCAGAACCAGAGAGTAAAACTTTTCCTCCGTCGTGAACCAGCCTCCTGATCTGTTTAAGATCAGAAGTTGTGGTGTTTATAGAGTCAAGTCCTGAGAGCAAATAAACATCTGCCTTTTGTTTCAGCGCATTTGTGAGTGTGGATGAAGCCGTATACTGAATGCCTAAATATTTCAACACGGTAGTTATGTGATCATTAACGTCAAATACAGCTATCTTTTTACCTGATAGCTTATCGGTCCGCAGACCAAGTTTTGTAGCCAACAATACTTCATAACTATTTTCAGAAACAATTTTACCATTGACTATCAATTGCAACTGTAACCGCGCCTCTTGTTTTTGCCGGGGTAGATTTTCGGGGATATTGATCTGCGGTTCTATCCAGTGACGGGTGTAATGATCAACATGTGGCACGGCGATATTGCCGCTCGCCAGTACAATATCTTTATCTCCCGTGAGTTTCCATTGCAGCGTTGATGCGGGTAATACGGAGCCATTTTCCTGATCGTTAATAACACAGACACGCACGGGCAATTTGGTACCGGTGTAAAAGTGCCGCCCCCAAAGTTCGGCTGATACCAGCACTGGCTGCAAGGCTTTTTGCATATCGTAATATACCGGGAACGGCTTAATATGATCATGTTGATAAACATTGGTGAACCAGGTGATCAATGCAAAATGTAATATCCCAGCCGAGCGATCATCGCTGCGACGCAAGGCTTCGGCAAGCTCTTTGGTAATAAAAGCCTGCGGTTTCATAAAATAAGCAGGATCATTGTATTCATAGGTAAATTTACCAGCCAGCGACTCCGGATTTTGATGGACATAATTATAGAAGCGGGTGGCATGGCCTGTTTCATCTGTATAACCGGTCGACATTTCCTGGCTGATGAGCGGGCGCCCATTATTTTTATACTTCTGCTGCCACTCTCCCTTAAAATAGTTAAATATAGAGTAGTCGTACCAGTTGAGGTAAGCATGCTGATCGTCGATATCCCCGTCATCAATGTCTTTATAAAAATTGTCACCAAAACGTTTGGTATTGCGGCGATAGTTGGAATCGAATACAATAGGGCGTGTAGGGTCGATCTGCCGCATATGTTTAACCACATCAGAGATGATCTTCATTTTTACCTTGGCACGTTGTGTATCAGGATCATTATCATAAAACTTCATCTCATTATTTACCGTCCAGATCCATAATGAAGGATGATTGCGATATTTTTTTAACAGATCATAAAATTCCTGTTTCCACAAATCGATGAGATTTTGCGAGGGCATACTGCTACTCAGAAATAACCACGACCAGGTGCCTTCATAACTTACACCAATACCGTTTTTATCAAAGGCATCCATCCAGGTTTCGGTACCCGGAACGGTATGGGTTCGGGTAACCATCATATTGCCCTTGTTCATAAGTTTAGTAAAAGTATCTGCCAACAGGGTATCATTAGGCGCCAAGCCAAGTGGTGTTTGATTGGCACCCCGCAACCAGTAACGTTTGCCATTCAAATACAAATAATCCCCTTCGGCCTTAAAGGTCCGAAAACCGGAACGGATAGTTTTCGAATCTGTTATATCCCTATTAGTAGTTGTCAGCTTAAAATTGAAATCATAAAGATTGGGATGTTCCGGCGACCATATCCTGGGTTGCAAACCAGTTATGGCCGCAGTAAAGGTTCGCTCCTCTCCTGGTTTCAGTTCCTGCTGATCAAGTATCGTATGATTATACAATACATCATTGGGTTGTACACCGTTTATATCCGCGACAATTGAAAACGGCACCCCTTTATCGGTATAATTTTTTACTGTGATATCCAGATCAGCTCCCGTGAGACTAGGCTTAATAAATACATCCTGTATGCGCACTGGATCAGTGATGATCAACGATACCGGCTGCCAGATGCCTGCCGGGTCATCGTCAAAAAAACCATGCGCCAAGTCCTTCATCATTTTTTGGGTAACGGGTACAGTTACAGCAACGTCCATTACTTTATCAGCATCTTTAATATCCTTTACATAATCTCGGGTCACTTTTACTGCAACCAGATTTTTGCCGGATTTAAACAGACCTGTACCGTCTACTTCAAAATTGCCGAACATACCGATGTGGCTCCCGGCCTTGTGCCCATTGATATACACCTCGGCCACTTTTGATACGGCGTCAAATGAAAGCTGCAGATTTTTGGCGCCAATGTTGTTTGGCAGATCGATCCATTGACGATACCAGCCTACGCTCGTTTTTTTATAATCAAAAGTATAGGCCTCGCAACGCTCAGTTTCTTTCTGATAATAGTTATCTGCCACACCTTTGCTGTCGTTGTTGTACTTTTCGCCATGCAACCAAACACGTATGGGATTCCAAAAATTGGGAATGGTTAATATATGCCAGTTTTTATCGTTCTCTTCGGGTAAGACCGCTTTCTTCTGATCTGTGATTTCATACCCTGGTGAAAACAGCCATTTACCATTAAGAGAAACAAGAGTACGCCCACCTGCTAATTGTTCTACAGAAACCGGCTTATAAGTAGCACGCTGCTGTTTGCGTAAAGCCTCCTTATCTTTTACAGTTACAGCATATTCTTGTATACGGTTGCTTTTCAGTTGATCCTCCCGCATCGGTTTAATAACCAGATCATCAAACTGGTTAGTGATCCAACTACCGCCCAGGGTTACCTTACCCTGTGGCGACAGATATGCTAGTGAGTCAACAATATCAATACGCGGGAAATTTTCGTTGTTTAAAAACACCCTGATCCGTTTACCACTAGCCTGCACCCTGAAATTATACCACTTACCAGGTTCTGGATGAAAATCCAAATGGCGCAGCGCCAGGAAGTCATCACTACCCATATAGCCTAACCGGGCCAGATAAATATCTTGCTGGATTCCTCCTTTAAGCATCAATATATAATGTTCATCGCGGTTACCAGCCCGAAAACCGGCACATATCTGAACCTGTTTGGCGGTATCCGGCACCCTCGCTTTGAAACTGATCTCGTAATTCTTCCAATCGGCATCGCCAAAACTTAGATATGCGTCTTTGGTAGTTAATATCCCATTGGCAACATGACATTCGCCCCGACCTGTTTTTTCATACTGGTGACCAGGATTTTCAAAATTTTCAGTTAGGCTATTATCTTGTGCGTATAAACTGCCGCCAGTAAAACCAAACAGTATCAGTGTGCTTAAAGCTTTTGTAAGTACGTTCATTAGTAGATATCAATGTTATGTTGCATCACTCCGGATGCTATGAGCAGCAGACATGCCATCAGCGTGTCTGCTGCTGTTTTATTTAGTTCAATTTAAAAGCTTGCCGGGTAATATCCAGGTAAGTATTGCCATAAGCTTGTGTAGGCTCAATTTGTGAATCGACCGAAAAATTATTAAAAGAGTCGACAAAGATGAGCCTGCTTTTGGACGCATTACGTTTGGCTACATTCGTAAAAGTTTTGTACCAGCTGCCATCAGCAGTACGTTGAACGCTGAGTTGGTTGGTAGTTGGATTATTGATCTGGTAATTATAACCAGCCATTACGCAGGGTACAAACTCCATGTTCCAGGCCTCGATGGTCTTTTTCCAGTATGCCCAGTTCTGATCGGTATATTGAGGAAAGTTCCAGTAGCGATCGTTATCACCAGCAACATCACCCATATTAGCTTCATACATAGCATCGGTGCAGTTTTGGAAACGATAATAATAACGCTCTGGCGGTGACCACCGGTTTTGCATCCCCACAATATACAGGTCGAAACCCAGAGTCGATAAATTAGCTCGAAGCTGTTTATACAACGCTACATTATCATTTGAGTTCAAGTCCTGCGCGTTGTTAATGATGAGCAGGTATTTTCCGTTAACTTTTTGATAATTGGCTTTACCCAGAAAAAAAGCGAGCCTTTTAAAATCATTATAAAATGCCGTTAGTTTTGCCGGGGAGGTTTCAATGGTTACTCCATTACCTGTAGTACCGCCCGAATTGGTGATACCCAACAAACCGGTATTGAGATTATAGGAAAGTGCGAATTTTACACCTGCGCTATTGGGCGCAGTTAAAAACGCATTCACTGTGGTTGAATCGATCAGGTAATTTTTGTTATCCAGCGTGGGTGAGCGTACTGAGAATATAAAGTAATCAATTTTGGCGATGCCAGCATCAGCTATATGCTGTTGCATTACTCCATCAGGAGGCAAGCCGTTGGTATAGCCATATTTACCCACAGTTGGTATTTGTGCAACATTGGCATTAAGGGTAGTAAAACTATAATAAAATGCCCCTACCGTATAGTTGGATGTTACAGGGACATCTGGTATTTGGTAATTCAAAAAATTATCTTTTACACTTGGATCGTTTTTTTTACAAGATAATAGCTCTACTGACATTAACAATATCAACAGGCTGTAACGATATATATATTTCTTTTTCATATGTCTGTTATTGATTAATAAGTAGATAGTACGGTATACTTTATACCTGCCGCGGTAAGGTCTTCAATGTTATTACCATACCACTTTTGGACAAAGCTCAGGTCCACAAAAGCATGTGCCTTTGTCCAGTCGGTTGGGGTGTATTTGGGTTCTATTTTCAAAGGAGTAAACACATAATCTCCGCCACCCAATAGCTTTACGCCATTGGCATTGCCTATGGGATTGTTTTGCACCTCATTTTTGATAGGATAAATCCATCGGTCATTAAGATTGGAGTAAGTAGTGAGCACATTAACACTACCCGGATTGGTATGCGATGGCAGTACTAAGTTGCGTGTGCGGCGTTGTAATACCCAGGCTTCAAAGGCTTCATCGTCAAAAAAGTTTATCCACTCCTGTATCCATATTTTAGTCAGGTTATCAGCCGGGATACTGGTATTAATAAAACCCAGATCATAGTTAAATCCCTTACCTGCCGTACCCCATTTGATACCATCCTGCGCCTGATAGGCAGCAGCCTGTGCAGGTGTCAATCCCCAAAAAGCAAAATTGGCGTTAATACCTGCATAATAATATTGATCGGCTGTTTGCGAGCCTCCGTAGCCACGTTGGGCTGCTTCTGCCTTCATAAAGCAAACCTCGGCGTAGGTCATCATATAAAATGGCCGGGTAGCAGCCGTTAACGCCGATGGCAGGGTACTAAAATTAACGGGTACCGTAGATCCGGCAAAAGGTGGATTTTGAATGCCCCATTGACTTAAAACATTGGGTGATTTGGGTTGCCCCAGATGTGGAATAGGATAAACAACCACATAATGCAGGTTGTCCTTTCTGCTTGTCAGCGTATCCTGAATATTAAAAGGCGTTGCAGCCTTGTTAAAATAGGCATCCAAACGCGGATCATGATAGGAACGGAAATACGTGAACACATAATCGCTCATAACGGGTGTGGCCGTACCCTGATAGGATGTACCTTGTACCAACATCACGTTATAAGGCGACTGACTGCCTGTAGCTGTTCCATAGGTTAGTTTAGGATCATCTGCGTCTGAGCCAATTAACGAGCTTTCATTACTCATCAGTTCCCTGATGTTGGCAGCAGCCAGGTCTGGCAGGTTATTTTGCACAGTTAAAGCTATCCGCAGCCGTAAGGTATTGGCAAATTTCACCCATTTGGTCATATCGCCATTGTATATCACATCAGGGTTAAACTTATCGCCCGAAGGGTTGATGGCAGCAGCATCAGCTTTCAAACGGGTAAGTAACGAGGTATAAATACTATTCTCGTCATTATACTCTACATCGCTGTTATCTGTTTTGCCAGTGTTATCATAAGGTATCGGACCATAACATCCCACCAGGTAAGTATACACGTAGCACTCCCATATATCGGTGATAGCCATCCGGTTGGTATAAGCCGGATTACCCTGATATAATTTTTTAAGCTGACGTGTAGACCCTAATACGTTGGCATAAAGCAATGTCCAGGTAGCGCTACCCCCATCGTCACCACCAAGATAACGCCCGGCGGGATCTATCAAATGCGAGTATTCCCATAGGAAAATCACATTGTTGGATTCAAACTTATTAATGGTATTTACAAAGGCACCGGTTAATACAGCCTCGGGCGCTGCCGACGGGAAACTGGCCGGATTCGTATTGATATTAGTAAAATCCTTGGTACAGGATACGGCAAAAGCAATAAGCAATACCGTTGAATATATGATGATCTTTTTCATGATTTTATAGCGAGAATTTTAAGTCGACACCATAGGTTGCATAAGGAAGTGATCCGCCCACTTCAAGTCCCTGGGCATTGCTCGAATAAGCGGCAGATTCAGGATCGATACCACGCGGCGTTTTCTGAAAGATTGTCCATAGATTTCGTCCTACTAATGATAGCGATGCCAGCCTGAACGGCGTACCACGGAGCAGTCTTGAGGGTAATGAATAGCCTATAATTACCTGTGATAGTTTTACATAGGAGGCATCATAAGTATATAAATGCGATATGTGGTTAGTTTGCTGCCAATAAGTCTGTGGCGAAATATATTTGGTATTCGGCGCCGACAAATTAGCCACGTAATTACCGTTAGCATCTACAATAGGCTGCCCATTGCTACCCAGCACCGGATAGTAACCTTGGTAAATGGATCCTTTCACACGACCGGCTGCCGGATACGGCAGGTTATATATACTCGTTATTCCATTTTGCTCATTAGCATTTTCGCCGAGTACACCATCGCTGAATAACCACGCATCACGTCCGCCCAATGTTTGTGTAGCCACACCTGATATAAAGTAACGATATCCCGTACCCGAAAACAACGATCCGCCAATACGGCTTGATACCAGGAAGTTGAATGAAAAATTCTTATATCTAAAGTTTGATCCAAACGACATCAGCGCGCGTGGACTTGCATAGCCTACAATAGGGTTTACCGTAGTAAAATAAGGTATCCCAGTGGTGGGATTAATAATGGCATGACCATCGGATGAGTAGGCCTGATCCTGCGCTCTGATAACGCCTATGGGTTTGCCCACCTCAGCGTAAACACCAGCGGTAACCGCTCCGCCCAAATATACAGATGGTATACCCGGAGTTAAAGATTTAACCAGGTTACGGTTAAGTGAGAAATTATAGTTAGCATCCCAGCTAAAGTTTTTGGTGCGGATGGGGGTGCCTGTTAATGTAACTTCCACCCCTTTGTTCTGAATTTCTCCGGCATTTAATATCTGTGTAGTAAAACCAAACTCTGGTGGAGTGTTACCGGTAAGCAGTTGGTTGATGGTTTTGGATTTATAAACGTCGGCATCAATACTTAGCCGGTTATTCATAAAATGCAGCTCCAGACCCAATTCAGTTGAGGTAGTGAGCTCGGGCTTCAGGTTTTTATTTTTTAACTGCGACTCAAACGTCATATAATTAATGCCGTTAAAGTTGCCTGAGTTTATAAAAGCGTTATACAAGTTGTACGGACTGGTATCATTACCCACACGGGCTATAGATGCCCTGATCTTACCAAAATTCAGAAAGTTGGGCGATATGCTTTTCCAAAGCTCTGTAAATACAAAGCTGGCACTTGCCGATGGATAAAAGAACGACGCATTTTCGGGAGGCAGTGTTGACGACCAGTCGTTTCTGCCGGTCAGATCAAGGTAAAGGAAATCCTTATATCCAAAATTGGCGGTACCGTAAACTGAATTTACCTGCGATCTTAAAAAAGACTCATTAGCCGTAATAATACTGGTAGTATTTGCCAGGCTACGTACATCATGAACTGCCAACGACGATGTGCCTGCGCTGGTGTTGTAATAATCTGTTTTACGCAGATTGCCGCCCACATTAGCTACAATAGAGAAATCGGAAATACGTTTGTTGTACATCAACAGGCCCTCAGTATTCCATATTTTGTTATTTTGCTGAAACTCAGTATAGGAACCGTTGATATTGGACAGTGAGCCTTTTTGAATAAAGGTATATCGATTGCCCCACAGCAAATTACCGGATTCCTGTGCGCGAAACTGCAGATCTTTAAATATCTTAATGGTAGCGGTCACTCCCCCAATAATGGTATTGTGAATGTCTTGGTTACCATTTTCATTGATATCCCAATAAGGATTTTCGATGCTGCCGTTACCCCCTCCGTTAAAGGCATTTCCATTAGCATCTTTCCATGGTATCAGGCTGCTCAATGGTATACTGGTTACCGCATTAATTAAATAATTAAGCGGATTTGCCGGGTCTTCATTGCGATAAGTACGGTTGGTTACCCTTTCTTGTATATATTGCAAACGCGTCTCAATCTTGATAAAGGGTGTAAAATCCTTACTGGTATTTAGTTGAAAGTTATTCTTAGCCACTTGATTTTGCTTTTGCACCACATCATTAGCATCATACCGGGTATAAGAAAAACGAATAGCTGAATTATCGGTAGCATTGCTAAAAGCTACGTTTTGTGACGATGCCCCTCCTACCTTATACAAACCGGTAACCGTTTCAGGGTTGGGTGAGTAGGTAGTTTGTTTACCATCAAAGGTTAAATATGGCTGCCCAAGCATAGGTACCCCCCAGTTACGACCTCCTCCTGTACCCGCCTGTATCACGCCGGAACCTAATGGCCCTACCAGTGTACCGGACAGCCTGCCATTGCCACCTTCACCATACACATTTTGAAACTCGGGAAACTGTAGCACCCTGGATGCCATGTAATTGCTATTTACAGAAATGCCCATACCTGCATTTTTTTTACCTTTTTTTGTGGTGATCAAAATAGCGCCATTGGCAGCTTTTGAACCGTATAGAGCGGCGGCATTGGGGCCTTTCAGCACCTCCATACTTTCAATATCATCGGGGTTAAGGTCGGCGGCATTATTACCGTAGTCAAGATTACCTACCTGCCCATTAGAATCGTTATTGTCAATAGGCACACCATCAACCACCCATAATGGCTGATTATTACCTGTAATAGAATTAGCGCCACGAATTTGTACCTTGGTGGAACCTGTCGGCTGGCCGCTGGTTGAGATCTGTAAACCAGAAACCTTACCGTCAAGCAGATCGGTGATATTGCCTGCCCGGGCTTCGGTCATCTCGTTCACATTTACGCTTTGTTGCGCTACACCCAATGATTTTTTTGCCCTGGGAATATTGAGCGCGCTGATCACCACCTCGCTGAGGTCTTTAGAGTCAGGCAATAGTTTGATATCGATTACTGTTTTCCCGGTGACACTTATTTCCTGGGCTTGGTAACCCACAAATGAAAACACCAGCACATTATTACCACTAGGGTTTCCTAAATCAAGGGAATAAATGCCGTCTTTGTCGGATACCGTCCGGCGTTGAGTTTGTTTGAGAGTGACAGTAACCCCGGGCAGTGGCACCCCGGTTTCATCGATCACCTTTCCTTTAATAACATGGCTTTGTGCAAAACTGCTTAACGCCATCCATGTTAAACATAGAATACATAAAAGTTTCTTCATGCTTAAGATTTAATTGGTTTAAAATTGGACTAATTGGTGTCGCTAAATAAACCGTAATCCTTAATGAAACCTTAAACATTCCTTAACCGGCAAAAAAACAGGAGAATATTAAATTATTTTAAATAAAAGACAATCAATTAGTTAACAAAAAAAATCGATACACTAAACCATAATGGCATTAATCGAACAGAATGGCAGACTGTTAACAAGTCAAGGTTAGTGTATTAAACATGATGTAATAACTTTATTGCACATGTGTTTCTGATAGCTATTCCTAAAGATTGCGTTGTGATTGTGCTTTTATACTTTTAGTTTTGAGTAATTATAAATCCGGCAATATCCAAACCAGGGACAGGGGGCATTTACTTTGACCGGAACTTTAAGGAAAAATTTAATAAACCAATTAAAATTGTTAATATAGTTATTAATGAAACTGTCCTCTCATTGCTATAGATTTATATCTCTTTGTTTCTTAATAATTATACTTTGCTTCTTAAAAGGTTGGGGACAGCAGTCTTATGGCCTAGGTTTTTACAGCCATGAGGTAGTAGCCGATCAACGTACCAGTCTTGATCTTTTCCCGGAAGAGGGTTTCTCTCCAGCGCAAAATTTCCGGCTATCTTTTGAAGTCTTCTTTTTGCCAGATCAGATAGATTATTTCGGCTACATCTTTCGTCTCATTGAAAACAGTAACCGTAATATTGATCTTATTTACAACAAAAGAGATATGGTTACCGATGCCCCTGATGCAGATCACAATCACTTTAAACTGATATTAGGTGACCGTTTTACCAAAATTGGATTTGATATATCACAAAAGCAGCTGCTAAGTGGATGGAGTAAAATAACGTTGGAGTTTGACCTTGACCACGATCAGCTAATACTTTATGTAAACGGACATAAATATGCCGAACCGGGCGCACACCTCAGCAAAAAAGGTGTTTATAAATTATGCTTCGGCATTAACAACTATCCTAATTTTAAAACTAACGATGCTCCTCCATTCAAACTCAGGGATATCAGGATTGATGTTGGTGGCCAATCTCGTTTTTACTGGCCCTTAAATGCAGCAGAAGGACATGTTGCTCATGACGTATTAAGTAATCAACAAGGCATTGTAAAACACCCGCTTTGGATAAGGGCATTGCACCGCAATTGGGCGCAGATAAAAACAGTGAAGGCGCAAGGCATGGCTAGTATGGCGTTTAACCCGCTAACTGCCGAAGTGTATGTGATAGGCAGCGATTCTTTATGGAGCATATCGGTTAAAAATGGTAAACAAATTGCGGCTGCCTATGGTAATGGTAAGTTTAACCTTAAGCCCAGTAACGAGTCTGTATACAACGTATATGACCATAGGTTATATAATTATTATATCGACCACAAAAATGCCACTACAGCAACCTATAATTTTAACACCCATACCTGGAGCAAAGATGAATCCTATTTTCCCATCATCGATTACTGGCACTCCAATAACTTTTTCTGCGCAGCCGATACTTCCTTATATGTAGTTGCCGGTTATGGGCAGCTTACTTATAAAAATAATGTACACCGCTATCATATCCCTTCCGGTAAATGGACCGAGGTAACTACCCATGGCGACAGCTTTTGTCCGCGTTATCTGGCAGCCTGCAGTACTACAGACAGTGGCCGCTATGCTTACTTTTTAGGTGGATACGGCAGTTTAAGTGGCCAGCAAATGTTGAATCCAAAAAACATTTACGACCTCGTTAAATACGATGTAGAAAACAAAACATTTAAAAAGATATACACACTAAAAACCCCCGATGAAGACTTTGCCCTGGCCAATTCTATGATCATCGATAAAGAGCGGCAAACCTTTACCGCGCTGGCTTTTTCCAATCATAAATATAATGCTTACCTGCAACTGATAATCGGCTCATTAAACCAGCCCTCCTATCATACTATCGGTAGTAAAATACCATTCAGCTTTTTTGATACACACGCATTTGCCAATTTATATTATAGCAAAGTGACTCAACAGTTTATAGCTGTGACATTATCCAGATCAACTGATAATGTGTCAACGGTGAGTATTTTCACTCTTTCAAGCCCACCCGACGAGCAGCCACTAGGCGTAGCATCTGCGGTAGATTCCCCACCGGGTATCAAATACTATATAATCTCCTTATTATTGATCCTAGCCTCGGTGGCGGGTGTTATTTACTATAAACGACGCAATGCTTTAGCAGCACGAGCGGTTTCGATAACAACCGGGAGCATTACTACAGAAGAACCCTTAGTACCTATAAAACAACAGCAAGAAATTACAACAACAACTACCCCGCAAAGGACCGTCTTTTTGTTTGGCGACCTAAAACTTTATACACTTAAAGAAGATGATATCACCGGGCAATTTACCTCCCTCATAAAAGAGCTTTTTTTGGTTATTTTGATTTACAGTTTAAGATCCGGACGGGGTATAAGTCCCGAGAAACTGATTGAGCTTCTTTGGTTCGATAAATCAGAAACCAGCGCTAAAAATAACCGCTCGGCCAATTTATCCAAGCTTCGAAGCCTGTTAAGTCAAATGGAGTATGTGCACCTGTCAAAAGAAACTGGTAACTGGAAAATAGAGATTGATTTTAATGAAGTTTATGTAGACTACCATAATTATTTGCAGTTAGTGACCAACCGCAGACAAATGGATCAGGCGAAAATAACAGCTCTAATAAAAATCACAGAGCGCGGCGGCTTTTTACCCAGTGCAGATTACCCCTGGCTTGATCAGATCAAATCTGACCTATCTAACGAAATCATTGATATCCTGCTGCAATATGCAAGCCAGATCAACCAGGAACACGACCCTGAAATGCTGATCAAACTGGCTAATTGCATATTTAACTTTGACCTGGTGAATGAAGAAGCGATGACCATGAAGTGCCGGGCCTTATCATTTCTGGGCAAACACTCCCTGGCTAAATCAACCTTCCAGACTTTTAATAAAGAATACTTAGCGCTGTACGGTGAAGAGTTTAAAAAGGATTTTCATTCGATTGTAGCGTAATAATAAATGATACTGCTCTGGCAGTATCATTTATCAAACATTACTAGTTAATCTTTTTGAGTAATGATTAATTAGTACGCACAGGCATGGTATAACTTAGCGGCTTTTCATTACGCAGCATTTTGGCTGCTTCGCCGGTTAGCCACAAATAGTGGTCGCTGGGCTTGCCATCCATATCAATAAATTTAGCAGTATTACTTACAGGTGGTTTATCGGTCACTTTAAAAATAGCGGTACCTTCATTAACCTCATCAAACATGGCTACATAAAGCATGGAAGCCCCTGTTTGTAATGCGGTAGATATCTGCTGCCAGTAAAAACGCCCGCCCTGCCGCGGTATGGATGCTACAGGCTTTACGTCATCCGGAAACTCATAAGTACTCAGATTATGCCAGCTAAAACCGGGATAAACACAAGGCACGTATTCCAGATGATTAGCTTTGCACCATTGCATGTCACCGATCATCAAGTCGCGGTAACGATCCATATCGTTATGTAGTAAAGGCGAAAATCGCTGTACCGTCCAGGGCAAAACAATATCCGCCTGTTTAATCACTTCATGTAAGAACGGGTCATTTAAACAATCGGAGTTCAGATCTCGCCAAAATGTAGGCACCCCTAGCATCACGGCACAGCCACCATAAACCGGATCGTTCTTCAAAAAATCTATCAGTTTCATGATACCGATATTACGGATGTTATAAGGTCTGTCCGGAAAACCCAGCCCCCAGATAGCGACTACAGGTTTACCATTATTATTCAAATATGTTTTATTACCGGGCTGATTGGTCACTTTTAATGAATCAACCAGGTATTTCCAGTCGGCTATAATAGCCGAACAGTCCTCGCCAGTGGCATTAAGGCCTGAAAGATCATACATGATGGCAATGGCCCTGTTATATTTTGAAGCAGCCTCCAGCGTGTTTTTAATTACTACACCTGTTTCAAGGCGGTCTCTTACGTTTTTGGCATAGCCCATAAAACGTTGCATAAAAACGCCATCAACACCGTATTGCTGCATCCATTTAAAGTGCAGGTCAACCGTGCTTTTATCGTGTGAGCTGAATAGCTTGGCATTGCTTCCGTCAACCAGTTTAAATGGGGTATTATAAGTGTTGGCATATTCGCTTACATCTGGCCAGGCATCAATGCCGCAATGGCTTTCTGAAGCAAAGTAATGACTGAAGGCAGATTTTGTACCATCGCCCTCGGCTCTGAACCAGCCCTGATAGCCAGCCATCACCAGGCCGTGGTAAGTAGGGTACCGGGTCATTTTTGAGTGTTTATTTTGTGCGCAGACAGCTACACTTAGCATTAAAAAACACGCCACCGTAAAGTGTATCTTTTTCATAATTGCATGAGGTTTTATTTAGGTTATTAGTTTACATTCAAAATGCCCATCCACACTTTCACGCACGGATGAGCATCTTTTTGCTAAGACCAAAGTGCGGTCGATTAGTAGCCTGGGTTTTGTGACCAACTTGAATTAATATACATATCGTTTTGAGGTATCGGTGCCAGATAACGCTGGGTGATATCACCAGTAAAGTTTATCGAATTTTCGTTGCTTGCACGTGCTGCTATAACTTCAGATAGTAATTGCAATCTCACAATGTCAAACCAACGTATCCCAAACTCGCCTGCAAATTCATAAGCTCGCTCATTCACTACCGCTTTTTGAAAATCAGTGGCTGACAGCCCTGTTTGTAAATTGGGCAAACCGGCTCTCGTTCTCACCTGGTTAACAGCGGCATAAGCCGCAGCCGATGGCCCACCTGCTGACATGGCCTGTGCTTCGGCATAATCCAGCAATATCAAAGGGTATCTGATAATATCTGTAGTTTTATTGGTGCTTGGATTAATAGATTGTATGGCATTTGCCGTTTCAATTACCCCATCGCCCACGCCAGCTCTGAATTTTTTGTAATATGGATGGCCGGCATGTGTTTCGGGCGAATTCCAGGGAACCAGTTTAAAAGTGATGTTGTTACCAGACCCTTGCCTCAATTTAAGCGTAGTGTAAAAAGTGGCATCGGTACGGTCGCATTTGGGTGCATTCAAAAAGAAGTTTATTTCGGGATAATAATCATCCCAACCACCTGACCCATCTGCCGCCACTTCATCTAAAGGTACACTTGATGATCCATAGGTACGATTTGGCGAGCCCCCACTAACATTAAATTGAAGGCCGAATATGGATTCAGAATTATTGTTAGTTGTAAATACAGAAGCATAACTGCTCATCAGATTATAATTTCCAGATCGAATAACAGTATCGGCTTCTGAGGCAGCTAGGGCGTAATTAGCGGTTTGCTTTAACGGCCAGCCGGCCATGGTTAAATATACATCGGCCAACATGGCCCTTGCCGCCATTTGATTTGCTCTGCCTATTTGCTTAGGATCATTATAGCTAACGGGCAACCAGCTTTTAGCAATTTTCAGATCGCTGATGATCAAATTGTAAATATCGCTAACACTGGCACGGGGCGGCCTGTCATTAACCGAGATTAATTTATCAACCAGGGGTACGCCCCCAAAAGTTCGCACCAAATTATAATATCCCCAGGCACGTAAAAAGTAAGCCTGCCCTGCTGCCTTACGCTTTAAATCATCAGTTGAATTTACCTGCGCGTAATTGGTGATCACGTTATTGGCCTGGTAAATGGCAGTCCATGGGCCGTTCCATTGTGCCAGCATACTGGAATTGGTGCTACTGCCGTTTAATTCGTCAAAAGCCCGCATATCTCCCTTATTAAGTCCGGGATCAGTAGTTAAATCATCCGCACCAAAATAAGAGGTGCTTTTATTGGTAAATGCATAAGCACCATCAACTGCATATTTGGCATAAATAGATGCCACCGCGGCATCCAGGTCGGCCTGTGTTTTGAGGTAGTTAACTGGTGTAAGGTTACCTTTTGGGTTTTCTGTAAGCTGTTTTTTGCAGCTGAATATAGATATAGCCCCAAATAAGGCTACGATCATTGAATATCTTGTTTTCATCTTTTTATAATTTATATAGAAAGCTATTAGGTTAGTGAATTATAATGTGGCCCTTAAACCCAATGTATAGGTTTTGGGATTAGGTATAACGCCTGTTTCTAAACCTTGTGTAATAGCATTAGTTGAGTTAGAAACCTCCGGATCATAGCCTGGGTATTTGGTAATCGTCCAGATATTTTGCCCGCTCACATAAACTTCTACACTTTTAAACCCTGCGCGACTTAAAACGCCGGTAGGTATAGTGTAACCTAATGACAGGTTTTTGAGCTTGATATAGCTTGCGTTGTAAACAAAGCGACTGCTATTGATAAAATTCTGACTAGTGCTACTGAATGTAGGGTTATTGGTTTGATTTGTTGGTGTCCAGATATTGAGTGCCGTTGTAGATGTAGCATTACGGGCATCACCCAAACCCCCTAAAGTATAAGGAATGGTACCGCTGTAGATCTGGTTGCCATGTGTCCCCTGGAACATAAAACTCAAGGTAAAATTGCCATAGCTTACATCATTAATAAAGCCGAAACTATATTTAGGTGTGCCATTACCAATAGGCATCAAATCAGCACCAGTATATTTATGATCGCCGTTTACATCGGTATATTTAGCATCACCGGGTTTCATACCAAATTGTGCAGCCTGTGCGGCTTCGCTCGTTTTCCACGTACCTAAAAACTGATAACCATAAAACTCGCCCAATGGCATACCTACTTTTAATATGGATACTCCGGTTTGTGCCGAACCAATATTGTTTACCACAATGTTGTCATCGCCGCCTAAACTGGTAATTCTGTTTTTATTAAATGATATGGTAAAATTGGTAGACCAATGCAACTTTCCGGCTAATGGTGTTCCGCCTAAAGCAAACTCAATACCTTTATTCTCCAAACTACCGATATTAGCTAAATAGGTACCTCCACCGTCATAAGCAGGCACTTGTTTAGCGTACAATAAATTGCTGATCTTTTTTTGGTAAGCGTCAACGGTTAATGTTAAACGGCCTTTAAAAAACGACATATCTAAACCTGCATCCGTAGTAGTGGTGGTTTCCCACTTCAAAGTATTAGATACCGGCGTACCCAACGGGGTACTGATTGATGGCGTTGTTCCATCAAAGTAATAAGCTGCTCCGCCAGTTACATATTGCGGGATAGTAGCATAGGGAGCTACAGCCTGGTTACCGGTTTTACCCCAACTTGCACGTAATTTTAAGTCAGAGAAAACATTCCATTTTTCAATAAAACTTTCGCGTGCTGCATTCCAGCCAAATGCTAGGGATGGAAAAGTACTGTATTTTTGAACCAAATGCGACGAGCCGTCAGAACGTAAACTGGCTGTCAACAGGTACTTATCTTTATAGGTGTAATTAACCCTGCCCATAAACGATTGCAGGGCATCCTGATAATACCCCGATGTAGTAAGTTGTGTGGTACCCAGGCCTAGGTTATAATAGCCCAAAGCATAGGTGGACAAATTTTTTGATTGTGCATTAATATTGGTATTCTGATGGTTTTGAAACTCATATAATGCGGTAACCGTTAATGCATGATCGCCCAGCTTTTTCTTATACGTTAAGAAATCGCTTGTTTGATAAGCACGATACCTACCGGTAGCTGCAGCAGCATAATCACCTCCTACCAGACCCAAACTGGTTTGTAAACCATACAATGTTTGGGTTAATTGCGATTGATTTTCATAGGTATTATTGGATGTCAAAGTCAGATCATTAGTGATATGGTAAGTAAATACACCGGTACCGGTTATATTAGTAGTACTTACATCGACTTGTTGATTATTGGCCTGAGCCACCGGATTTATTTGGTTTGATGCGTACTGGGATCTTAAGATATAGTTGCCACTGGCATCACGCACAGGTGAAGTAGGATCCCATTGACTGGCCTGTGCAAACGGATCGGTGATATCACCCGCATAACCTGTATTACGACTTTGTGGTAGTAGGGCGGTAAGGTTCACTTTCAAATCCATCCGGTCATTCAGTTTAATACCCAGGTTGGCTCGCAGCGTGGTTCTTTTATAGTACTGGTTAAGAATCAAACCAGGCTGATCAAGATGGTTGAATGATACCAGATAATTCACATTATCACCACCGCCTGATATATCACCTTGGTAGCTTCTGATCCATGGCTTTTGCTGCACCGCTTTTTGCCAATCGGTTCCTGGGTTATTTTTAAAATTAGCCAGGTCGGCATCAGAAAACGCGGGTGGATTACCGGTTGTGGCATACTGTGCATTTAAGGTACGGGCAAAATCATAAGCATTCATCAAACCTAGCTCTTTAGGTACACTTGCCTTACTGAACCAGGTATTGATGTTGATAACGGGTTTGCCTGATTTGCCGCTCCTGGTAGTAATGAGTACCACCCCATTAGCACCGCGTGAACCGTAGATAGCTGTTGCGGATGCATCTTTCAATATCTCCAGTGACTGGATATCGCTTGGACTTATCGATTCGATACTGCCACCAATATAACCATCTATAACATATAAAGGCTCTGTAGACCCGGTGATTGAATTGGCTCCTCGTATTTTTACGCTTAAGCCTGCACCTGGCTGACCACTATTACTGGATACAGTTACCCCTGCTGTGGTACCTTGTAAGGCCTGCTCTACCCTAACCAATGGCCGTTTGGCTATCTCTTTGGCGGTAACAGAACTAGTAGCTCCGGTCACATCCCTTTTCTGTTGAATACCATAACCTACAGCAACCACCTCATTTAAACCAATGGTTTTATCAATCAAGGTAATGTCCAGGGAAGCTTGTCCGTTAAAAACTACTTTCTGGTCTTCGAAACCAACATAAGTGAATATCAGTGTGGCGCCTGTCGGGGCATCTATTTTAAACGCACCATTAGCATCAGTTAAGGCGATGGTATTACTTCCCTGTACTTTTATAGATACGCCAGGCAGCGGCACACCTTTACTATCCTTAACTTTACCATTTATAGGCGCAACGGCCGAGGCATATTTGCCTTTTAAGTGCGTGGCTGCGGCGTAACTACTCCATGTTATACAGCATACCAACAGTATACATAAAAATCTTTTCATGCTCTATTGAAAATTTGGGTTATAAAAAATTGGTTTATTTAACTAGGAGTAAATAACCTCTCGGGCATTAATAAAATCTTAATAACAGATTAATATAGCAATAACAGAGAGCCACTAAACACAACACACTTAAATTCAAATATTTATATCGGTAACAAATTCAGAGTTTAATGTAAAAACCATCGTATCATTAGCTTAAGTTTGGGAGAAACACCTATAAATTATATTGCTTTTATAGTAGAGATAAACTGCGGGATTGCGAAAATCACTTACGGGTGCTGTTTATATATGTATAAAAAATGCCCCTTTTAAAAAACATTAAAGGGGCATTACTATAAAAACGTGGATTAAACTAATTGAGGAAGTATAGAATATAACTATTGACTTAACATACCCGTTTGAATTACCTTTTGTATTGATCCGTCTTCATTAAAATTCAACTTATCGACACAAACCGACCGTAGATTTCCTCGGCCAGAAAGAACACTGTTGTGATAAAAGGCATACCATTGACCTTTATACTCAACTACAGAGCCATGACTGGTATCACAGCCTGTTGGGTCCAGATAAACACCGCCATAAGTCCAAGGCCCAAGAGGGCTTTTGCTTGTGGCGTAATTGAGCCTGTTGGCTCCTTTGCCATTTTCAGTATGGTTATCTGCATAAGTCAGATAATAAATATTATTTCTTTTGAATATCCAGGTGGCCTCATGAAAATCCATTAATCCATCCATTGTTTTTAGAGGCTCTGCAATTTCTGTCATATTGCTTTTTAACTTTGTGCCGACACACCTGCCACCACCGCCGTAATAAAAATAAGCTTGACCATCGTCATCAACGAACACACAAGGATCAATCATGGAGCGACTGTCATTACCCAGATCAAGATACCCCTGCGACACAAAGCCACTAGCAGGTTTGGAGCTGACAGCAATGCCAACTTTCCAGGTTTTATTCCAATCGGTTCCACTGGGGTGCGGGAAATAAAAGTAATACTTACCGTTTTTATAAGCACAATCTGGCGCCCACATAAAACCACCCTCTTTCCGCCCCCAGGATACGTTGCTTGCATTAAGTATCTCACCATGATCTTTCCAGTGTATCATATCATCTGTAGAAAATACGTGGTATTTATCCATCAGGTCGCATCCTCGCGGAGGGTCAACATCATGAGATGGATAAACATATAATCTTCCATCACTCCAAACATGGGCAGATGGATCTGCTGTATAAATGTTTCGTATAATAGGATTTTGCGCCTTACCCGCCAACGGAAAAAAGAGGTAAATAACCAGGAATAGCCCAGCAAATGTTTGTTTATTTATTTTCATATTATATAGAATATTACTTGAATTCAATTCTAATAGACCCAGCCGATTCAGCACATCAATTCACGAGCAAATAACACTCAGTCAATTAAAAAAAAGTTAATATTCCCTTAATGTGAAAGTTTATTACAGGTAAAAGCTTCTTAATTTTTGCATTTGAACCATGATCTCATTTTTATTTATCCGTTCTATTCCTTACCAAGGCCTTATTTCAAAATAATAATTATTATAAACATCATGGCTGCTTTTTATTAACCGTCCACTCAGCCATTTGAAAATCACGGGCACCGTTATTGGCTTTAATGCTTATCCGGTAAAATTTATAAGCCACATTATTGTTAAAGTGGTATATAATCCGTTGAAAACGATTTGGGAAACTCTCATTGTTTTTGCTGTGCAAATTTATCCAACGTATACCATCTTCAGAGCCTTGGAGTACCCAGCTTTTGGGGTCACGGTCTGACGAGTCATTTGCCGATGTCATAGTGTAGGCACCTGCTACTGCTGGTGTTTTAAGCTCAAATTTCATCACCAGATCGCCGGAGAAACCTGATTGGAAAAACTTAGTATTGGGATCACCATCAACAACTTTTAATGAGCCTTCGCCAGCCGTAGGTCCGCCTCCATTATCGCGCGATACCGTTAACGTACCTCCTATAGTAGCAAAATAGCTTTCACCAACCTTGGTCCGGTCAAAGTTTGGGTCGGCTACATTTAGTATTATCTCCCTGGCAGCTGAATATCCCTGAGAGTTTCTTGCGGTTAATACTACGTGATACAAACCATCAAAAGCATACCTGTGTTTCGGTGCTTTTTCTGCCGATGTGCTATCATCCCCAAACTGCCACAATATATCGGTGTAATTGGTTGAGGTGCTGGTAAACTGATAACTTAAAAAGTCTACACTATCTGTGCGGGCAGCTGTGAAACCTGCGGTTGGCTTAGGCACATCCGGCTCAACCTTAGGTGCTGCTTTATCTTTTTTACATCCGGCAAATAATATTGCCGCTATTGAAAATACAGATATAATATCTAATACCTTTTTCATGTCCTTAATTTTCATTTAGCAATCATCATAATTGGTTTACGGAGCCGGATATAATTGACTTTGCGGCACTATTCTTCGGCCATTAATGCCTGCTGATGGTACTTCAAAAGTTAGCCTCGCGCGTTTTCCTCCACCATTTTGACGGTGGTCTGCTTCTATTTTATAACGTTTTCCGCGTTCTAAGAATACCTTGGCGGTACGGCTGTCTTTATCCCATTCTGTAGTAAAATCATTAATAATGGCTTTGCCGTCAATAAATAATCTCGATCCGTCGTCCCACTCGTTTTGCCAAAAAACATATTCCCCGCGCACGGGAGCAAGAAACTCACCCGTCCATCGGGTCGAACAATTATCATGACTTATGTTTGGTATTGTAGGTTGCCAAACCCCATCATTTGGCCAATCAATAGTGGGTTCTATTCGTACTAAATCTGGTTTTCTGCCATCAAAATCAAGCTGTTGATTATTTGAAAAATATTCAGCTTTTAAACCGGTGCCACTACCGGTTATATATGAGTTATTATCGAGATTTACACCTGGCTGTACCAAAACAATCAATTTACTGTTTATAGGGTGTAAAATATGCTTTGTTGGGCCGGCCAGACTCACCACAAAGCCAAAGCGTTTATTGGCTGTTATGTTCGCATCAAAAACAGGCCAACCTATTGATAAACGTATTTGCGCGGTAGCCGCATTGGAGTTTACTCTTATCAATGTGTCAATTGTAAACTGATCTGGCTTGAGGGCGATGGTATTATCAGGCAGCACCTTGCTGTTTACAAGAGCGGCTATGGTATCCATGTTTAATTTTACTTTAACGTTGAATGCTCCAGCTGGAACACCCGCCAGGTTTATGGTTAGAGGAATTGTAATACCAGCCGGTGATGTGGTATAGTTTTTCTGATAATCAACATCCATAATACCACCACCATTTAAAAGTGACAGGTAGTGAATATCACTTTCCTTAACAATGGTTTTAGTATCAAGCACCACCAGGATATTTGATTGCCCGCCTTTAATTTGGTTACCCTTACCCGGGTCGGTTAGTTTAAATGCAAAAGCTACATTTTTGCCATAATTGGCCTCAATAGCCGATAACCTGATGGTAGCGACCGACATAGCAGTATCAGCCCCAAATAACACATTAATTACGCTTGAATAATCAATTGCTCCTGCTGGTAATACTATTGTATTTTTTAGCGTTCCATTGGCGATCAACTTATTTACGGTATCATTATTAAGGGTGATACCCACCTGAAAAGCTTTACTTGCCGGCCCTGACAATGATATTTTAAATGGTACCTTAACAGTTTCATTGTCTGCTGTTATACCACCATTATTGGTGCCTGCACCAGAAATGTCCCTATCTGTGTTTTTAACCGGACTTAAATCATTCAGATCATTTTGCCTGCAGGCCCCTGCCAGCAGTATAAACAATCCTATAAGCAAACCATACTTATATTTTTTCATCATTAAATAATTTAGTTTATAGTGGTTAATTTTATTGATCCAGCCAAACACGACCATCAAGGCCCCATGCCTGCCTATTGGGTATTCTGAACCAGTTTATTATTTGCGCCGGGATATCTGCCGTTTGCGGAACAAATACAGCAAGCGCTCCTGCAGGTGGTGGACAAATGAGGTCATTAAAATCCTCCCATTTATAACTTCCCTTTAATTGAAAATCGCGGGCTTGCGGGCCAACATCTCTGATTTTATCTCCCTGTCCATCTGTGCCTGGCCAGTAGGCTGCAAGGAAAGAATAATAAGGGTGACCTTCACTGATGGATGTTTCACAAGCATAATTACCAATCACAGCATCAGGCACATCAACTTTAAAGAATCTGATATCGCTTACATATACGTCAGGCGTACCATGTCCCGTACCATTTAAAAAACCTAATTTCAGCGGGCTATTATTACTAAAGCTGCCAGACGCAGTTACCTCCAGTTCATTATTGAAAATACCATCGGTGTATGTTCTGATATATCGTTTACCAGCACGTATTTCACATTTAGCAGTAAGATTTTGCCATCTACCTTTTTGCAGATCGCCTCCCCGGCATTGATGGTAATCATTATCCTTAGTACCCCGAAATTCAAAATACCAGTAAGCATCTTCCAGGTAAATTACCCAACCCACACCGGGATGGCCGGCAGACCACTCTTTTCTTTTACCCAGAATACTCGGCCAAAAGAATTTGTCTTCGTTTTTCTTGACTTTTAGCTCAATGGTAAACTTGGTGGTATCATCCAAATTAAAAATATCAGCAGTATCTATCTCTGCCCTAACAGCTGTATCTTTTAAGCGCACAGTACGGCCCAGATATCTGTTACCCGTAAACGGCTTACCTATTACCCTCTGTTTATATCTTGGATTATAATAAATAGTAAAGGTATTTGCAGCTGTATTACTGAAAACCGTATTATCATCCTGATTAGCCGGAATAGCAAACTTACCGCCACCGCTTGAAGCTATCACCACCAGCCAGTCTTCGCTGGCATAATTCTTCCTATTTTTAAGTGCAGTAATTATTTCGCCAACGTAGCCATCAAACTTTTCAATAGCGGCTTTATACTGAGTCCGCGAATTATCATATCCATATTTGGCACCGGCTTCTTCAATATCATTAAAATGCCCCAGGATCAATTGTGCCGTATCGGTATTAAGATTATTTACAACAGCAGTTTTGATCTGTTCATCCGTATCAAATAATTGATTTATTGCAGCGCCCTGCGTCAATTTGTTCTTAAAAATTGCCGATGACGAAAAAGACACAATTTTAGCACTCGGTTTTTCTTCTTTCACCCGTTCAAAAAAAACAGGATAAGTTGCCAGGTTATTACCAGTAAAGTCATCAGATAAAACTTTGTGTTTTTCCTTTTTTACGCCAGTAAGCATATTGGCCCAATTGCTTACATCCCGGGTTGAATCCGGGTCGCTCAACGCAACCCAACTGTAAATAGAATTTGGCAGCAAGGCCTTAATGTTAGGCACATTGGCGCTATTTACAGATGCTCCCCTTGCCCCGTCGACAATTAGGTAAAGCACTTTACGCTGACCAAATGATGCTTTGGCCGTATCCGTATAATTTTTATCGGACAGCGTACGCACAAAATCCTTATTACATGATACAGCCGCTACAGCCAATGCACAAATGATCGAAAAAATTATTCCTTTATATTTTTTCCTGTTCCGCATCTCTTTATAAATTATAGGTTCTCTTAAAATTTATTCAATGGTTACACGTATGATATTACTAACCTGTACGTTGTCAAAGCGATCAAATCCACCAATTAATAGCAATGCTCTTTTTCCGTCTGCCGACTTGGTTTGTATGATATCATTCAAAGTACCGGAGAATGGCCCTGTGGAATTATAATTCACTGCCAGCTCGCCATTGGCGTTTAATACCATAAAGCCATTACGCGTAACGTTATCATATTTTTTGAAACTGCCGCTAACTACAATCAGCCCATCATCGAGTTGACGGGCAAAGCCCGGATATCCTCCTTCAAATAGTTTGGCGTTAAAGGTTTGGTCAAGCGTACCATCCGTATTGAGCAAGGCCATGCTAATAGCCGATTTGCCGTCATATGTCCTGAATATCCCCGTTATAAGATATTTTTTGGTTACGGCATTGTATGTTAAAGATGAGATACTATTATCAGTACCTACACCGGTTTTAAACGATGCGTCAATTGTACCATCGGCACTTAACCGGATCAGACGACCGGCGGCTTTCTGATCAAATGTGGTAAAACTTCCAAATAGCACCAGTTTTTCCAACTGGTCTGCATCGGTATGCATATAAGAATCAATTGGCCCATTTGCCGAGGGCTGACCTTTGTTAGCGCCCATGTCAAAACGATAAGTTTTATCCAGTGACCCGTCAAGATTAAAACGAATTACCTGCCGTATTTCTGTACTATCCAATATTACTGTATCGCGGGTAAAATCATGATTATGCTCGGTATAAACCCGGCGTACATAATATCTGAAGTTACCTGTTGCCAGTATCTTATTCTGGTGCTTATATATCTTGCCTATAAAATCATTGGTTCCTCCGTTGAATTTGGGGAAGTACTTAGTTGTATCCGTTTGCGATGGTCTTCTGTAGGTCTTTATACCTATCGTATCAATGCTGCCATCAATATTTAAACTGGTAACATTGCTGATATTTTCTGTACGTTGATTGTAACCGCTAAACCCACCGGCAATAATATATTTCCCACCGAGTTCAATAACTCTGGATAAACCTCCGTTTGCTGCTTTACCGGTTCTGAATGTACGGTCAAACTCTCCATCGGCCGATGTTCTTACAAGTCTGTTAAGGGGGGTAATAATCCCTTTATTATCATAATTAGTAAACCAACCTAGTATCAGGTTTCGACCATCAGCTAAAGGATATACCTGATTTACGTAATTATTTGCCCCAGCTGTGGCCCTGAATGAAGGATCAATATTGATTAATCCGGTCACCTTAAATATCGGGCCAATCACTAACTGGTCATCTATAGCAATAGAAGTAATGCCTGTGCTGCCAAACGGAGGTACTTTTACTTTAATAGTTGATTCTGTGACTTCAGTAACCTGACCGGGTTCGCCGTTGAACATAAACTTTATTTTATTTTTAAAAGGTATAAGCCCGGTAGCCTTAAAAGTTACCTCTGTACCCACCGAACCCGTTGCAGGTGCAGGCGTAGCGTCTCTGCTCAGCGTAACCCCCAGTGGTGGTTTTCCGTCTCCATATGGATCCGAAAACTCTGTTTTATCCTTTTTACATGCCTCCAGGGTAAATACAGCAAGGATAATCGTTATGATGTAGTTAATTTTGCTCATGTTTCAATTCATTACCATTGAAAAAATCATTTATAACATTTTAATTGGATGGATGAAGCCCTGCGAAATAAATCTCTTCGTAAAAGTCGCTGGGATTAAACCCAAAGTAAGCACCGTTATATTGCAGGGTATGTACTACCCCGTTTTTGGGTTTAATATCTGAGGAAGATATAAGGGTACGGAAAACTGCATTTTCTGCATTATTGATATCATTTATAAACCCTATTACCAATGTACGGGGGCCAATATATTTTACGTTATTGGCATCGCCGTATATCACCCCAATATTTACCACATCTCCACTATAGGAGTAGTATAGGGCTCCCGGGTATTGATTTTGCAGTGTAAGATCTATCTGCGGGTAATCTTTAAGCCTGTTGATGCCTTTAAACATATATCGCTGTAAATATTTTTTCCAAATCGCGGAGTCGATGTCAGACAATTTTTTCACGGTATCGCGTCCGGCATCGAACAAAAATTTATTTAATGAGCCATCTGTTTTGTTATTGCCAATAGTCCTTTTGATAACATCATCATCAGGAGCAAAAAAGGTAAAATCGGTTTTGCGGAATGTCTCTTCCATCCCAGCCAGTTTTACTATCTGAGCAATGGTATCAAACGGAACTGCTTTGTCCTGTAGATACTGCAACATATCTCCAGGATAATCGGCTTTGGCTTTACCTCCGTCCTTATAATACTCATCCCGTTTACAGCTGGTAAACACCAGTAAAAAACCGGTAAAAACAATAATTATATTTTTCATATTTCTTATTATTACTCTTTTAGGAATAGGTTAATTACCTCCGTTTACCCAGTACATGTTCAATGACATAAAAGGGTTATTAGCAAGTGCATTACTATTGAGCGGCCATGTCCAGGCACCGCGATTAAATTTGTCTAGCGTTAATACATTATATGACCACTCGCTGTTCATGATTCTACGGGTACGAACCAGATCGAAATAATGATGCCCTTCGCCCATCAGTTCGCGCGATCTTTCCAGGAAGATAAAATCTTTAAGATCCTGTCCACCACCACCAGTATAACGTGTAGCTTCGGCTCTATCTCTAACTTTGTTAAGCATAGCAATCGCGGCATCATCCTGTCCCAGTTCAGCCAAAGCTTCGGCGCAAAGCAATATTTCACCGGCATATCTGAATATCATAAAGGTATTATCAGGATTGGCATCTTCTTCGCCGGTTGCAAAAGCATTTTGGGCAAATTTGAGCATCATGAATTTTCCATTATCAGCATATATGTCTGAGTTAAACCATATGGAAACACGCTTATCTGCAGTGCCCGAATACAGCTTCTGCATGTATTCGCCCCGGTAATATGCAAAACTCACTCTATGCGTGTACTCGGGTCTTTTATAAGGGTAATGCAAAAACATATCACCTATGGGTGCTACATTGGTATTCTGATCGCCATAATTAATGCTGCGATAAAACTCAAAAAGGCTTTCGTCCGATCGTCCTTTAATAACCGTTGCCCACTCACTTAGCGGTAATAATCTGTAGGCATTGCTCTTCACAAGTTCCTGCCCTAGATCGGCTGTTTCCTGATAGTATTTGTTTGCATTTGGTTTGTCAAAGCCAGCGTTCCACATATTCATATTCATGATGAGCGCTATAATACTGCCCTTGGTTGCCCGCACACCTTTTAATGCAGGGTCGGTATAGTTCCAAGGTATACCATCTTTGTATTTTTTAAGGTCGGCGACACATTTATTTAAAACGGACACCATGTTTTCGCGCGGTAATGCGGTTGAATGAAATGCATCGGTATAATAAGGCACATCACCATAAAGCCTAACCATGAAGAAATAAGCAAGCGAGCGTATAAAAGCCGCTTCAGCTTCAAATTGCTTTTTCTCGGTTTCGCTTACACCAGGCACACCTGTTTCCAACTTCGAGATAAGGATATTGGCACTCTGTATTACCTGGTAATAACCTGTCCAATCGGTGATTAAATAAAAATTATAGAAATTCCATGGGGGATTGCCGTTTATAAGACCCAGCAAATCATTCCGGCCAAGTACCTCCACAAATGCGCGAGCAGGGCCATTATCAGCCTGAGCCTCAGACAACACCTCACCGGAGCGATATTCACCGGTAGCACCTATAAAATGCGTTTCATTAATCTTGCCGAAGAAGGTTCTCGACATATCATAAATATTGGCTACAACGTCGTCTTTTGAGCGGTAAAAGTTGTTTCCTGTTAATTTATCAATGGGCTGTACATTTAAAAACTTCTTACAGGAAGGTAAACACAAGCTTGCTGCCGTTACTAAAATGTATATCACACTTTTTTTCATGATCCTGAATTTTATTTACTTGTATTGAGTTCAATATTTAAACCTAGATTATAAGTACGAGGTACCGGATATCCGCTTGACACGTCCCGCCCAAGCGAAGTCACGTTCTCGGGGTTGGGGCCTTTATATCCGGAAAATGTGACAAGGTTATTGGTGGAGAAATAAACCCTTACCGTGTTAAATCCGATTCTCCTGGTAAAACGGCGGTCAAACATGTACGAGAGCGTAATGGTGTTGATCTTTAGGTATGATCCATCCTCTTGCCACAGTGTTTGATCGGCGCGGAGAGGTTGTATCTGGTTAAATCTCGAAAACGAATAAGGATTTGGATAAACTGAGTTATCTCCAGGTTTACGCCATATATCCAGGTTAGCCAATGGTACTACTGCTAGTAATGCATAGGGATCTCGCATGATGGATAACCTATCAGACAGGGCATTATTTAAAATTGTGCGCTTTGCTGTGTAAGTGGCGTAAATATTTAATCCGAAATTTTTATAGTTGATATTTGTGGATATACCACCCGTAATTAAAGGCTGTGAATTTCCAGTTATTTCATAATCCCGACTATCAAGTATATAGTCGCCATTAACATCTTTAAAAATCGGGTCGCCGCCTTTAAATGCCAGGCCGTTTGTTTGATACTTTTTACCTGTTACAGGATCCACAGGCACGTTTGCATCGGTTGAGTAAACCCCCTGATTGATAAGCAGGTAATTTGACAAGGTATTTTTACCTACTCTGAAAACAATATGCTGATAATTATTATAATCAAATTTGATATACTGCCCGTTATACTCCGCAGGTAGCCTCAACAAATAATCGCGGTTAATAGCTCCATTAAACGATACTGTCCAGTTAAAATCTTTAGAAGTTATTGGCCGTACCGTTAACATGAGTTCATATCCATAATCGGCTATGGACACATCATTGCTTGTTTTCTTTTGAAAGCCGGTGCTATTAGGTAAAAATCTATCGAACAATAAATTATCTACTTTTTTATAATAGGTATCAAAACTCAAGTCAACCTTGCCTTGCAAAAGTGTCATATCAAAACCAAGATTGTACTGCGTGGTTGTGGTCGGTTTTAATGCCGGGTTGGGTATAAATTCGTAGTTAACCCCAATTGTTGGATTGTTATTGAAATTACCATTCAGATTATACAGCCCATAAATACTCTGTAAACTGCCCGTTGGCACAATATTCTGTCCCCAGGTTAATCTTAAACCTCCTGAGGTAAGCCAATCCCAGTTTTTAAACCAGTTTTCTTTATAATAATTCCACCTGAAACCTGCGGCCGGGTTTTTTGAATACGGATTCT